>OGEN01000142.1_pt1 | contig 108923 bp, 127 predicted proteins | sample 1570671 | NCBI WGS metagenome assembly OGEN01 (sample SAMEA2582128, study PRJEB24529) | metagenome | biome: Human gut stool | place: China | collected 2011 | reverse complement strand
AAGCGAATAAACCGTGAAAGCTTGTGTTCTTACATACCACCACTTGGAAATGTCCGGACCTAACACAACCCTACTGCTCTCTTTGCAAGCCTGTCAGCCTCTTCATTTCCTTCCACCCCTGAATGTCCCCTGACCTTCACGAATCTGATATTAATTGAATCCCTGACAGATGTAATATAATTATAATATTCTATTGTTCCTTTTTTGTTTCGTTTCCATTCTCCCACAGCCCATGCCTTGATACCTGCATAATCATAGAATATAGAAATATCTTTAAGTCCAAGCTCTATTGCTTTTTTTACAGCGGCCATGCTTCCAAGAATCTCTCCTGCAACATTACGCATTGAAGCCATCTCTTTATCACTGCCATTGCCTGACAATTCATATCTTACGCCATCATGCATAAGAAAACCGCCATATCCATACACTCCGGTTGCAATATTAAAAGAACCATCAACAAATGCATAATCATTGTCAGGCATTACATCTTCCATATTGCCACTTCCGGTCTTTCCATTAATCTCCTGTACAGCTTCCCTTCCCATATAAGCCTTCGCCTCTTCCTCAGATGGAAAGCTCTTATATTCGGCAGCTGGAAAACCATGCACATTCTTCTTACATTCGTCCCATGTCTGATATATTCCAGGAACTTTACCTACACGCACAGCATAATATTTCTTAGCCATATATATTTCCCTATTCTGATTAATAAACTCTGATTACTCCGGCAATCTCTTTTACCACTGAAAGTCCGTTAAATACTGTCATTGCATCATTAAAATTCTTCTCTGCAACGACATCAGTAATGATAACCAGTTCAGCAACACCGTCCTTACGGCTCTTCTGGACCACCTGCGCAATACTTACATCATTGTTTCCAAGAACACTTGCAATGTTAGCAAGAACCCCCTGCTTGTCTAATGCTTCTATTCTTAAGAAGAATTTGCTCCTGGTTTCAGATATATCCTTAACAGGAAGCTCTTTGTAGCATGAGCAGCCAATCTTGCCGCATGAGCCATGAACTATGTTACGGCATACATCAATAATGTCACCCATAACAGCAGAAGCTGTTGGCATCTGGCCTGCGCCCCTGCCCATAAACATGGTATCATCACTTGCATCTCCATGAACAAATACCGCATTAAATGAATCTCTTACTGTAGCCAGAGGGTGATTCTCATCAATAAGCATAGGATGAACCTTAACTTCAATTCCGTCCGGCGTATTTCTGGCAAGACCAAGAAGCTTGATAACATAGCCGAATTCCTTAGCATACTTAATATCTTCTGCTGTAATCTTAGTAATACCCTCTGTATATACCTGATTAAATGTTACTCTTGAATTAAATGCGATTGATGACATAATAGCCATCTTTCTTCCTGCATCATATCCTTCAACATCTGCTGTAGGGTCTGCCTCTGCATATCCTAATTCAGTTGCCTTGGCAAGAGCGTCTTTGTAATTCATTCCTGATTCAGTCATCTTGGTAAGGATATAATTAGTTGTTCCGTTAACAATACCGATAATCTCTGTGATATTGTTGCCAGCCATGCTCTGCTTTAATGGTCTGATTATTGGAATTGCTCCTGCAACAGCCGCCTCAAACTGAAGATCAGCATGCATTTTGTCTGCCATTCCCATAACCTCTTCACCATACTCAGCAAGAAGATCCTTATTGGCAGTAACAACCTGCTTTCCAGCCTCAAGTGCCTCAAGAATATACTGCTTTGCAGGAGTAGTTCCACCCATAAGCTCTATTACAATCTCAATATCCTTATCTTCAATAATATCCTTCCAGTTATCAGTCAGTAATTCTCTGTCAATTGGAGCACGGTCTTTATGAAGATTTCTTACAAGAACCTTCTTAACTACAAGTTCTGCCCCCGTCTTACTAATCACATCATCTTTCATACTCTGACATAACTTGTATACACCTGTTCCTACTGTTCCTGCACCTAATATAGCCGCATAAATCTTTCTGCTCATTACTTTGTACGCCCTCATTCCTGTTTATTATGTTAAGTTTATTATATTAATCTGTGATATATTTATTTCATATCTACAGCATCAACCTGATCCTTAAAGTTCTTTATTGCCTTTCCAGCCTTCTTTGTTACAGATACAATTCTCATAAGAGATATAAAGTCCCATAATCCTTCTATCATCAGAGCAATTCCAATAAATACTATAAGTGCTGATGATGTTGAAAATGGATTCAATAATGCAATTATACCAATAACCACCATTACAACTGCACCTATGAGCTCAATCCACCATTTGTCCGACTCTAGATGATAGAAATCCACAGCATACTGGAGTTTAAGGATTCCATCAACAATAATAATAATTGCAAGTGCTGTTCCTAAGAATACAGCAATAAAGCCTGGTTTAATCACGAAAAACATACCAAATGCAAGAAGAGTAACTCCCTGTACAAGACCATATGATCCAAGAATCTCACTGCCTGCAATTCTGAAATAATTGATAAGCCTTAATACTCCCCAGACACATAAGGCAACTCCAATTCCTTTGCATATGATTTCCTGGGATGCTGTTGGAAATATTACCAGCAGTAAGCCAAGAACAAACAATGCAATTGAAACAATAATAATCTCAAATTTAATTGTCTTTAACTTCTTATAAATACTGTTCATACGCTCCATCTCCTTTTCACTCATTTCAAAGAACCTTAGTCCTTTTATTCTTTTGATTATACACAAAAAAGAACATCACTTCAAGACATGCATTTTTCTGCACTTTAATCTGTCCGTGATGTTCTTTATTATTATTTAATATTAAGTTAACAAATACAGATTACTCTGCTCTTGACATAGCCTGCTCGTAATCTCTTGTTCCAACCCAGATTTCTTTAGTATATGGGCACTTCTTCTGCTCAATAGAGCGCTTGATAATAACCGAAATACATACCACATTTGCTATTATTGCAAGCATTGCAACAACGCCCTGTGCTGTCGGGTTAGCTGTTATACCGAAGTTTGCAATTGCATCTCCTGCACTTGCACCTGTAGCATGACATGTAATTGCTGCATTATAAAGATCAAGTGCCTTAACACCAGCCTTAGTTGCTCCACCATATAATGATGGCAATACACTAAATGTATTGCTTAACTGGAATAATGGTAATACCTGTGCAAACATACACCATGTTGCAAGTGTCATGGCTCTGTTCTGAATCCATCCGCCCTTGTTCCATAATGCATTCGCAAATGTAGGAGCAAGAAGAAGAGCTACACCACAGTACCATGTATGTGTTGGAAGATTACAGTATGTATACTCAAAATTCCAGATATCATAAGCAACGATAAACCATATTGTCATATCCGGCCAGAGCATATCATCCTTCTTCTTAGATGAGTAAATTCCCCACCAGCCTGTCATACAGAAGATATTAATAAGTCCTGCAATACCATTAACAATATTCCACCAGCCGCCATAAAGGAATACACCTTCATTAGATGCCCACCACGCACCAGAAAAATCTCCAGTAATCTGATAAGCTCTTATAGCTGATTCAAAATCAGATGCTACTGCAATAAGAATATTAATAGCAACGATTATAAATGGCCATGGCTTAAACCATTCTTTCTTTCCAATTCCCCACTTATACTTAATCATGAGGAAACCGACAACTCCGATATCTGCTGCATAAAGCTTAGCATAATGGAACCATCCGTTCATATACTCATATGTCTGATTGCTGTGCCCACCAAACAGACCTGCCTGAATTGCTATGAAATAGATTGTGAGTATAGCCGGAATGATAACGAATAACACGATACCACCAATCTTAGTACGACGACCTATCTCATTAAGAATTACTAATCCTGCAAACACAAGCACCCATCCCAGTAACTGAGTCATGGCTGTGCTGCCATAAAGTTGAAATAACATTGTTCACGCCTCCAATCAATTATTGATGTTATTTATATATATTTTACACTTTTTTAATTATTATTTCAAGTTATTTTTATAACAAATGACACTTGGTCATTTCCCACTTCTATTTTCATCGCTGCACGCGCAAAAATAAAGGATAGTCCTTACGGACTATCCCATATATTTTAATATCTGTGTTTTTTTATTGTTGACTACCTCAAGACTTTGCTTTGCTGAGCGCATATTCTTCTGTATTATTGCTCCCCTGATTCCATCAAAAGATTTAAAGAAACTATTAATTCCAAGCTCTCTGGCATTCTCCTCCAGCCGGTTAATTGATGTATAAGCTGCAGACCACTGGGAATTATTAATTGTCTGTTCCAGTCTTATGAAGTCATAACACGCCATATATTCCCTTACATCCTTTATATATACTGTCATAACAACTTCATTCTCTATATCTTTATCCTTGAATTTTGAATTAGAAATATCTATTCCGAATCTTCTAAGATTCGCGATTATTTTCATCAATACCTGTTCGCGGGCTGACATACTAACACTCCCCCTCACACTCAGCTTTCTTATATACTCTGGGTAGTACATTATTATGCTTTATTTTTACTTTTTCCTTCAGGAATAACATATATCCATATAAGTGAACTTACAAACAAAAACATTGGATAAAACAGCTTTGGTAGAATCTGAAATGCTGTAATGTTATATCCAAGCTCTGAAACCGCTGATATGGCAACCAGCATCTGAGCACCATATGGTATTATCCCTTGAAATATACATGAAAATGTATCAAGAAGCGAAGCCGCTTTTCTTGGAGTAATATCATAATCCTCAGACATCTCTTTTGCAATAGGGTTAGCCATTACAATAGCAACTGTATTATTAGCTGTAGCAATATCCATTGTTCCAACTAAAAGTCCCATTCCGAGCTGTCCGCCTTTTTTTCCTTTAAATAATCTTCTTATTCCATTAAGTAAAGCATCAAATCCACCATATTCTTTAATAAGTGAACACATTACAGATACAAGAACTGCAACCATACATGTCTCAAACATTCCTGACGCACCACTTCCCATATTAAGAAGCAGAGTCTCCAATGTAACCTCGCCCATAACAAGCATAATAAGTATTCCCGAAATAATACCTGTTATAAGTACAACAAAAACGTTTACACCAATAATTCCACCCGCAAGTACAAGCACATATGGAATAATCTGAAAAAGATTATATGAATGTGCAATCTCACCATGAATATCTGTATTAAAAGAAAGCACAAGAATTATAACAATGGTCACAATTGCTGCCGGAAGTGCTATCCAGAAATTCTCCCTGAACTTGTCCTTCATGGCACAGCCCTGACCATTACAAGCTGCAATTGTAGTATCTGATATAAACGAAAGATTATCTCCAAACATTGCACCACCCATAACAGATGCAACGCAGAGTGCCATACTAAAGCCTGACGCTTCCGACACTGCAACCGCAATCGGTGTAATAAGAGTTATTGTTCCAACTGATGTTCCCATAGCCGTAGATACAAAGCAGGCAACAATAAAAAGTACCGCTACTGCAAACTTTGCAGGAATAATGCTTAACATAAAATAAGCTACACTCTCTGCACTGCTTCTTCCTACAACTCCGACAAATATTCCGGCTGTAATGAATATCAGAAGCATTGTAACAATGTTTCTGTCAGCCAGCCCTTTTGCCATTACATCAAGCTTTTCATCAAACTTAAGCTGTGAATTCTGCATGCACGCTACTAGTATTGCAGCCATAAATGCAACAATAATTGGTACATTGTAGAATCCCATTGGAATCTTCATGACATATTCAAATATAATTCCGGTTCCAAGATACAACACAAGGAAAACAAGTATAGGTACCAGCGCAACCGGATTAGAATTCCTATTCTTTTTCATAAATACCAATTAATCCTCGCCCATCTTAGCAAGCTTGGCAGCCTGGTCGGCTGCGATACAAGCATCAATAATATCCTGGATATCTCCATCCATAATCTTGTCAAGCTTATATAATGTAAGGCCAATTCTGTGGTCTGTTACTCTTCCCTGTGGGAAATTATAAGTTCTTATCTTCTCAGCTCTGTCACCTGTACCAATCTGGCTTCTTCTTGCATCTGCCTCAGCATCATGTGCTTTCTGAGTCTCAATATCATATAACTTGGCTCTTAAAAGTGCAAATGCTTTCTCCTTATTCTGTATCTGTGACTTCTCTGTCTGTGAATAAATAACTATTCCTGTTGGATAATGAGTAAGTCGTACAGCAGAATCAGTTGTATTGACACACTGTCCACCATTACCTGACGCTCGCATAACATCAATACGGATGTCCTTCTCATCAATGTGGATATCAACCTCTTCTGCCTCTGGCATAACAGCTACGGAAGCTGTAGAAGTCTGTATTCGTCCGTTAGATTCAGTTACCGGGATTCTCTGTACTCTGTGTACACCAGATTCATACTTCATAATAGAGTAAGCTCCCTGTCCCTTAACCATGAATTCTACTTCCTTCATTCCACCAATACCGGTTTCATCGCCACTTAATACTTCAACCTTCCAGCCTCTTGCCTGTGCATAGTGTACATACATTCTGAAAAGCTCTGCTGCAAAAAGTGCCGCCTCTTCTCCACCTGCACCCGCTCTGATTTCAACAACAATATCCTTATCATCATTAGGGTCTTTAGGTAAAAGAAGAATCTTTAATTCATGCTCTAATTCTTCTACTCTTGCCTTAGATTCATTAAGTTCTTCCTTCGCCATCTCTTTAAGTTCTTCATCTGTCTCTTCATCAAGAATAGCAAGACTGTCCTCAATATTCTTCTTACAGTTCTTATACTCAGTATAAGTTTCTATAAGTGGTGCAAGACTGCTCTGTTCTTTCATAAGCTTTCTGAACTTTTCCTGATCATTAACCACATCAGGATTACCAAGTTCAGCCGTTATATCTTCATATCTGTTGACTGTATCTTCAAGTCTGTCAAACATACGTGTCACTTTTCCTTTCTATCTCTAACTATATAATTACTTTCTGCCCATAACAACACGGTCAAGACCAGCGAGGTCTTTTACAACCGTTATATCTCTTAAACCAGCCTGCTTCATTATTTCAGAAACATCTGCTGCCTGTTCGGCTCCTATCTCATAACACAGGTATCCGTCTGTCTTAAGATATTCTCGTGCTTTCTCAGTGATTTCCCTGTAAAACATAAGTCCGTCCTCTGTTCCGTCAAGTGCAAGCAGAGGATCATGTAAACGGACTTCATCCTGCAGAGTTTCTATAACCTTAGTTGGTATATATGGTGGATTGGATACTATTGTATTAAATGTAATATCATTACCCAATTCGCCAAATAAATCACTAAGCATAAAATCAATATTATCAACCTCGAGATTATGCTTATTCTTCTGTGCAACTTTAAGTGCCTTTTCAGAAACATCTACTCCAAGCACCCTGCTTTCCGGGAACTTCTTAGCAAGAGTAATCCCAATGCAGCCTGAGCCTGTACACATATCAAGAATATTATCACCATTTCTTGTAACCTTGATTACCTCACCAACAAGCACTTCTGTATCAGGTCTTGGTATAAGCACATCTTCATTCACTTCGAATTCATATCCATAGAAATATGCTTTTCCCAGAATATGCTGCAGCGGAACATGCGCAGCCCTTTTATCAATATACTCTTCATACAGCAAAAAATTCTCTTCTGACAACATGCTGTCACCATTCACAAGATAAAAAGTTCTTGTCATACCATTAATGGCAGATAATAATTCAAAACTGTCATGGTCTGCATTATCAACGTTATTATCTCTAAGTCGCTTTGCACCCCATTTTACTGCTTCTCTAATTGTCATCATAATTATCTGTCTTCCAGCCTTTTCTGTTTAAACATAGGAACATCCTCAGGATACTGCTCTTCTTCCGGCTCTTTTCCAGTTTCAAACTCAAAGCCCGCAACTACCTCTTCCTCTGTAAGTTCCTCTGCTTTATCATCAGCATTATAATCATATGAATTATCATATACAGTACTTTCTGATTCATCACTTGCTTCATATACAAAAGAAAATGACTCCCTGTCCGTATCGTCCATGCCAAATTCCATCTCCCTGCCCATCTGTAAATACTTTTGTTCAGGGGTAAGTTCTGTTTCCTGATTATCTTCTGACTTCTGTTCCTCTATATCAATAGTTCTTGTCTCTTCATTCCCATGAATAAGACTTCCTGATATTGCAAGTTCTGCCTCAGATGTCACAAGTGCTTCAACCGGATTATCGGCTTCTGAATAATATTCAGCAATAAACTGTCTCCAGTCAAATACTTCCTCAACTGCCCTTATGGCAACTTCAATCATATCCATATCCGGCTCTCTTGTAGTAAGCTTCTGAAACCACATTCCCGGTTTACTCAAAACTCTTACAAATGCATTATCATTCTTTCCGGCCCATCTTATTACCTCATAAGAAACTCCTGCAATTACAGGAATAAGCAGAATTCTTATAAGTATCTGCAGTGCCGTATTATCAACTCTTATAAATATAAAAAACACAATACTTATAAACATTACAAAGAATAAGAAGCTTGTTCCACATCTCTTATGATATCTTGAACTGTTCTTTACATTCTCCGGTGTAAGCCTTGCACCATTCTCAATGCAGTTGATACATTTGTGTTCAGCACCATGATACATGAAAGTCCTCTTAATATCTTTCATCATGGATATAAGTAAAATGTATATAACAAATATTAATAATCTCACAACGCCTTCTATGAAATTAAGAAGTGTCTTGGAAATTATGTATTTTGATACCAGTCTGGCTGCAAGATATGGAAGAACCATAAACAATCCAATTGCAAAGAATATTGACAAAATAACCGTTACTGCCATTAAAACCGATTCAAACTTATCCTTAAGAATATTCTTGCCAACCTCATCAATCTTAGTCTTCTCCTGTTCTGCCGGATCATCATAAAAAGATGCTGAATAATTAATTGTTGATATACCTGTAACAAGTGAATCAACAAAACTGACAATTCCTCTTATTATAGGGAAATTGAGCCACTGATGCTTTTCTGTTAAATCTCTGCTTTCTTTGACAACAACTTCAATTTCATTATCAGGTTTTCTGACTGCAATAGAATATTTATTCTTATTACGCATCATAATACCCTCAATTACAGCCTGTCCCCCAATTCCTGATGGCTTCATATTACACCATACCTTTCTTAAATGTTTTGTATACATTCAAAAAAAGTTGAGGTCCCGAAAAACCTCAACCTTAATTTCAAAATTAATTGTTTGATACTCCGTACTTCTTGTTGAACTTATCAATACGTCCGCGAGTAGATGATGCCTTCTGCTGTCCTGTGTAGAATGGATGGCACTTTGAACAGATTTCTACGTGGATTTCTTCCTTAGTTGAACCTGTTACGAACTCATTACCGCAGTTGCAAACAACCTTTGCCTGATAGTAATCTGGATGGATTCCTTCTCTCATGATTTCACCTCTTTACAAATTATTAAGTATTACAATTGTGAATTCCGCCTTAGATTCCCTTTCTGTCCCGATGGGATCTATGCGCATTAGACACAATGACCTCTTTATCTGTCATAAACAGCTTTCATATTGTATCACGATGCGACATGTTATGCAAGCATTTTTTCAAAAGAGTTATAAAAAGAAAATATATTTTAAATATAATGGTTCTTAACTACTGTTCTTACAAGTTCCTGATTATTCTTAGTCTTAACAAAAAGATCCAGTATTCTCTCTGCCGCCTCATCTGTCTTTAATCCATTAAGAGCTTTTCTCATTATATCAACAGCTTCCTGCTCTTCACTATTTAGAAGAAGATCTTCTCTTCTTGTACTTGATTTTGCTATATCAATTGCAGGGAACACTCTCTTTTCTGATAGCTTTCTGTCAAGAACAAGTTCCATGTTACCTGTTCCCTTAAATTCCTCGAATACAACGTCATCCATCTTGCTTCCTGTCTCAACAAGAGCAGTTGCAAGAATCGTAAGACTTCCACCCTCGCGCATATTTCTTGCTGCGCCAAAGAATCTCTTAGGCATATGAAGTGCTGCAGGGTCAAGACCACCTGAAAGTGTACGTCCACTTGCCTGAACCGTAAGATTATATGCTCTTGCAAGTCTTGTTATACTGTCAAGAAGAATTATTACATCTGTCTTCTGTTCAACAAGTCTCTTGGCTCTTTCAATAACCATCTCTGACACTCTCTTATGTCTCTCTGGAAGTTCATCAAATGTTGAATATATAACCTCAACATTATCACCCACGATTGATTCCTTGATATCAGTTACTTCCTCAGGTCTTTCATCAATAAGAAGAATTATAAGATGCATCTCAGGGTTATTCTTAGTTACAGCATTGGCAATCTGCTTAAGAAGTGTTGTCTTACCAGACTTTGGCTGTGAAACAATCATTCCTCGCTGACCTTTACCTATTGGTGATATAAGATCAACCATTCTCATTGCCACTGTACTTGAATTCTTTTCAAGATGAATTCTTTCATTAGGAAAAATTGGTGTAAGACTTTCAAATGCAGGTCTTCTCTGTGCAACTGACGGATCTTTTCCATTGACCGTCTCAAGATACATAAGAGCCGAAAATTTTTCACCAGATGTTTTCATTCTCTTAGGTCCCTGAATAATATCACCTGTCTTTAGATTAAACTTTCTTATCTGTGATGGAGAAACATATACATCGTTCTCTCCCGGAAGAAAGTTCTCACATCTTATAAATCCATAACCATCCGATAAAACCTCAAGTATTCCATCTGCTAATGGAGCATCATGCTCTTGTCTTGGCTGTGCATGATAATTATCTTTCTTATCTTCTTTAACATACTGCTCACTCTTATGGTGTGACTCATCCGACATTCCTGCTACATCATGCTCTGCTCCGACATCTTCAGAAACAACAGCTTCAACTTCTGCCGGCTCTTTCTTTTCTTCTCCTTCTGCTGCAGCAATAATCGCATCAATAAGTTCACTCTTTCTCATTGTTGATATATTTTTTATATTCTTGTCCTTCGCAAATTCGCGTAATACACTAACTGACAATGTTTCTAACTTTGCCTTCATATAATCCACCTCTGTTATTAGTCATAGTTTAATGGGAAATGATGCAGAAATCGCATCAAAGATAAACTGATTATACAACGTATTATTCTAAAAGAAAAGACTAAAAATGCTTTTTTTAGTCAGAGCAATATGTTATTATATATAATGCTGTTAAAAGCACTAATTATTGAAAGGAAGATTAGATATCATGACTAATGCAGAGAAAGCCTTACAGCTCCATGAAGAGTGGAATGGTAAATTTGAAACAACTCCTAAAATGAAGATTCAGACAAGAGAAGATCTTGCTCTTGCTTATACTCCTGGTGTAGCAGAACCTTGCAAGGTTATTGCCAAGGACAAAGAAGCAGCGTATAAGTACACTATCAAGTCTAACACTATCGCTGTTGTATCTGACGGAAGTGCTGTACTTGGACTCGGTAATATCGGTGCTCATGCCGCTATGCCTGTTATGGAAGGAAAAGCTGTTCTTTTCAAAGAATTTGGTAACGTTAACGCTGTGCCTGTCTGCCTTGATACACAGGACACTGAAGAAATCATCAAAACAGTAGTTAATATTGCACCTGCATTTGGCGGTATCAATCTTGAAGATATATCAGCTCCAAGATGTTTCGAAATCGAGACAAGACTTAAGGAGCTTCTGGACATACCTGTATTCCATGATGACCAGCATGGTACAGCTATCGTTGTATTAGCAGGTATTATTAACGGGCTTAAAGTTACAGCCAAGACTAAAGAAGATTGTCAGGTAGTAGTCAACGGTGCCGGTTCTGCCGGAGTTGCTATCACAAAGCTTCTTCTTACATATGGTTTCAAGCATGTAACAATGTGTGATAAGTCTGGTATCCTTTCTAAGACTTCAGAAGGTCTTAACTGGATGCAGCAGTCAATGATGGAAGTAACTAACCTTGAGAACAAGACTGGTTCTTTAGCTGATGCACTCCGTGGTGCAGATATATTTGTCGGAGTTTCTGCTCCTAATATTGTTACAGCCGATATGGTCAAGACAATGAATAAAGATGCAATTATATTTGCAATGGCTAACCCTGTTCCAGAGATTATGCCTGATGTTGCCAAGGCAGCTGGTGCAAAAGTTGTTGGTACAGGACGTTCTGATTTCCCTAACCAGGTTAATAATGTTATTGCATTCCCTGGTATCTTCAAGGGTGCTCTTGAAGGCCGTGCAAGACAGATAACTGAAGATATGAAGCTTGCTGCTGCACTTGCAATTGCTAACCTTGTTCCAGATGACGAAGTAAGTGATGTCAATATCCTTCCTGAAGCATTTGACCCAAGAGTTGCTGATGTTGTAAGCAAAGCCGTAATTGACCATATTGAGAAGTAATTATGCTTCCATATTATTATTCTGTAAGCGAATATCTTAAAGACACTTATGGTAAGAAACTATATAAATTAAGTCTTTCCGGAAACATGACCTGTCCTAACAGAGACGGAAAGTTAGGTACAACAGGCTGTATATTCTGCAGTGGTCATGGTTCCGGTGATTTTGCCGTTAAAGATATTGACAAAGCTAAGACTTTGATATCTAATAAATATTCCGGCAGTGAATATATTGCATATTTTCAATCATTTACTAACACATATGCTGATGCCGGATATCTGCGCGAACTTTTTATGCCTGTAATACTAAGAGACGATATCCGTATCTTGTCTATCGCAACAAGACCGGATTGTCTCGGTGATGACGTCCTAAAGCTTCTTGATGAACTCAATCGCATCAAGCCTGTATGGATTGAATTAGGATTACAGACAATTAATAATTCGACTGCCGACTATATACGCAGAGGATATCCTTTATCCGTATATGATGAAGCCGTAAGCAATCTTCTTTCCATAGGAATTGCACCGGTTGTCCATATGATAATCGGTCTTCCGCATGAGACAATAAGCGATTATATTGCTACTGCCCGCTATATAGCAGACAGCAGTGCATCAGGAATCAAGATTTCTTTACTGCACATTTTAAAAGATACTGACCTTTACAATGATTATTGTAAGGGATTATTCAAGGCTCTTACCATGGATGAATACCTTGCCGCAATAGGAGCTATACTTCCTGTATTGCCAAAAAGCATGGTAATACACAGACTTACTGGTGACGGACCTAAGAATATTCTCGCTGCACCTTTATGGACAGCTGACAAAAAGAGAGTTCTTAACACACTCTCTCATTACCTCAAAGAAAATATGATTTATCAAGGAAACGATTTATGAACACTGACTCAACCACATTGTACAAATTAATGATTTTATATATGCTGAGCAAAGTGAATTTTCCATTATCAAACACACAGCTTTCATCTTTCATGTTAGATAAGCAGTACACGGATTATTTCACTTTTCAGGAAACCATCAACTCTCTGGTTGAGGACGGCTTTATTAGAGGCTACTCGCATCAGAGCAGCACACATTATACTCTCACCAAAGAAGGTGAAGAAACTATCGCATTTTTCTATACCAAGATATCAACTGCCATACGTGATGATATAGAAACATATCTGTTTGATAACAAATATGAATTAAAGAATGAAGCCGGAACTGTAACTGACTGCTACAAGCTGTCTAACGGCAATTATATTGCACATTGTCAGCTAAAAGAAGGTGACACAACTCTTATTGAACTTAACCTTAATGTTCCTGTTGAAGAGCAGGCAGAGATAATATGTGCAAGATGGCGGGAAAACAGTCAGGAGGTATATGATTATATCGTTCGTAAACTTATGTAAAAAAGCTTTCCGACAGGTGTATATACCTGTCAGAAAGCTTTTTATTTACTCATTATCTGCAGCTTCTTCCTGTGGCAGTACATATGAATCTATAAGCTGCCATAATTCTTTAAGTCCCTGCTTAGTCTGTGATGAGAAAGGAATAAGGATATCTTCCTGTCTTAATCCAAGTCCTGTTCTTACCGCTTTCACCTGTTTACTTATCTGGCTTCTTTTAATCTTATCCAGCTTGGTTGCTACAATTACAGGTCTGTAACCGTTATTTACAATCCAGTCGTACATCATTCTGTCATTATCAGATGGGTCATGACGGATATCTATCAACAGGAACACTTGCTTTAACTGACTGCTCTTTCTTAAATATTTCTCAATCATCTTACCCCATTTTGCCTTAACAGCAGGACTTACATTAGCATATCCATAGCCTGGAAGGTCAACAAGATACATGCTGTCATTAATATTATAGAAATTAATAGTCTGTGTCTTACCTGGCTGTGATGACGTTCTTGCATATGATTTCCTGTTCATTAATGCGTTAATTAGCGATGATTTACCAACATTTGACTTACCTGCAAATGCAACTTCAGGAAATGAAGTTGCAGGAAGTGTACTTGTAACTCCGACTACTATATCCAGATTAACTTTTTTTATAACCATAATCCGCTGCTCCTTTCATTTAACGCATTAATGCCTGTGCAAATACTTCTATAGCATTATTAACATATATTATATTCATTCCTTCAGTTATCTCTGTGTCAAGTTCTTCAACATCAGACCTGTTATCCTGAGGTACAAAAACATTTGTTATGCCCGCTGTCTTACTTGCAAGAAGCTTTTCTTTAAGACCTCCTATCGGAAGTATCTTGCCTCTTAATGTAAGCTCCCCTGTCATTGCAACATCTGCTCTTACAGGAATTCCAGTAACCGCAGACAATACTGCCGTTGCCATTGTAATACCAGCAGAAGGTCCGTCTTTAGGAGTTGCCCCCTCTGGTATATGAAGATGGAATGCATGCTTCTGGAAATATTCAGGATCCACTTTATATCGTCCTTTTTCTGTGACAGATCTGATATAAGAAACAGCTATGCTCGCTGATTCTTTCATTACATCACCCATGTTACCTGTAAGCTTGAACTCGCCTTTGCCCGGCATTGTTATAACCTCTATCTCAAGAGTATCTCCACCTGCCTGTGTCCATGCAAGCCCTCTTACTATACCAACTTCACCCTTTGCATTCTTTTTGTCTGGTCTGTATTTAACTTTTCCAAGATAATTTGTAATATTCTTATCAGATATATTAACTGTTTTCTTCACAGTCTTGTCTCTTGTTCCATCAGATGTGAACACTCCGGCTTTGTATAATTCTCTAACCGCTTTTCTTACAATCTTTGCAATCTGCCTTTCAAGACCTCTTACACCAGCTTCTCTTGTATACGAATTAATAATAGTTCTTATAACTTTATCAGTGAACTTTACATCAGATACAAGTAATCCATTCTCTTTAATCTGTTTCTTAATAAGGTGTTCCTTAGCAATATGAAACTTTTCATTAGCTGTATACGAACCAACTTCAATAATTTCCATTCTGTCAAGCAATGGACGGCTTATATTAGACAGATCGTTAGCTGTTGCAATAAAAAGCACATTTGACAAATCAACCGGCATCTCTATATAGTGGTCGACAAAATTAACATTCTGTTCGCTGTCTAACACTTCAAGAAGTGCTGCCGATGTATCGCCCTTATAATCACTGCTTATCTTATCTATCTCATCAAGAAGCATGAGAGGATTATTAACTCCGGCATTCTTAAGTCCCTCAATAATTCTTCCAGGCATAGCTCCAATATATGTTTTTCTATGTCCTCTTATCTCAGCCTCATCTCTTACACCACCCAGACAGATTCTGACATACTCCTTGCCAAGTGCCTTTGCAACTGATCTTGCTATAGATGTCTTACCTGTTCCCGGAGGTCCTGCAAGACATATGACAGGTGCTTTTCCACTTCCTGTTATGTTTCTTACCGCAAGTGATTCCAGAATTCTTTCCTTAATATCTTTCATTCCATAGTGGTCCGAATCAAGCACTTTTGCAGCATTATCTATATCTTTGTTATCTTCAGTCGACACATTCCATGGTAGTTCAAGACATGTCTCTATATATGTTCTCTCAACATTGGCCTCAGCATTATTACCAGCAAGTGATTTCAGTCTCTTAATCTCTCTTTTTAGCTTATCCTTTACATACTGTGGTGAATCAAGCTTTTCAACGTCCGCCTCATATTCTTCCGCCTCTGTTATGGTTCCTCCATCAAGTTCTTCATTAATCGCTGCAAGTTCTTCTCTTAATATGTAATCCTTCTGGTTCTTATCTACTCTTTCTCTTACAATATTGCCAAGTTCTTCTTTAATAGTATAAGCATTTATCTCATTTACAAGTAATGTTGCAGCAAATGTATACATCTGCTCATAGTCTTCTGCCTCAAGAAACTGCTGTCTTTTATCAAAATCCATCATAAATTCCTGAGCAAACTCCATCATCAGCTTTTCTGCATCACTATAAGAAAGCCATCTCTTGACTGTATCCTTTGCAAACTTCGGATTAACATGTGCATACTGTGTCAATAGTTCTCTCATACCTACAATTATAGCTCTCGACACCATTTTATCAGGCTTTTCAAGCCCTTCAATAACCCTTACATCAGCAAGCATCATTCCCGACGCTTCTTCAAATCTATTTACAAGTGCCTTTTCAAGCCCCTCTACCTGAACCCTTAAAATTTTGCCTGGCATCTTTATTATCTGTTTTATCTTAGCAATTGTTCCTACTGTATATAAATCTGCTATCCCTGGTTCGCTCACCTGCGAATCTCTCTGTGTTACAAGATATATAAGTTCATCAGCTGCCATACTTGCTTCTACAGCTTTTACAGACTTCTTTCTGCTCACGTCAAAGTGCATTACCATCCCAGGAAAAACAGTGACATTTCTTAATGGAATAGCTGGATAATGTCTATCATATTTGTTACTCATATATTCCTCTCTATCTAAAAAAACGGACCGTCCATCATGAACAGCCCGCCTGAATTAATTTCATTACTGTGCTTTTTTAACAGCATCTGTTCTGTATTCTAACAGAGGCTTTGCGTTTCCTTCTACAGCTTCCTTAGTTATTATACATTTTGATATTGTTTCATCTGACGGAATCTCATACATTACTTCATTCATGACTGATTCTAAGATTGAACGTAAACCTCTTGCTCCTGTCTTTCTCTCAAAGCTCTTGTGGGCTACTGCCTCAACAGCTTCATCAGTAAACTCAAGTGCTACCTCATCAAGTCCAAAAAGTGCCTGATACTGCTTTATAATAGCATTCTTAGGCTCTCTTAGAATTCTCACAAGTGCTTCCTCATCAAGCGAATCTAACGAAACAACAACCGGAACTCGGCCTACAAACTCAGGAATAAGACCGAATTTGATAAGATCCTGTGGAAGCGCCTTATGGAACATCTCTCCAACATCGTCGTTGCTCTTTTCCTTAAGTTCAGAGTTGAAACCAATTGAACTCTTATCCATTCTTGATTCAATAATCTTCTCGAGTCCGTCAAATGCACCACCACATATAAAAAGAATATTAGTTGTATCAATTGGAATAAGTTCCTGCTGTGGATGCTTTCTTCCTCCCTGTGGTGGAACTGATGCTATTGTTCCCTCTAATATCTTAAGAAGAGCCTGCTGTACACCCTCTCCAGATACATCTCTTGTTATAGAAACATTTTCTGACTTCTTAGTAATCTTATCTATTTCATCAATATATATAATACCATATTGAGCTTTTTCAACATCATAATCTGCAGCCTGAATAAGCTTTAACAGGATATTCTCAACATCCTCGCCTACATATCCGGCTTCTGTAAGAGTTGTCGCATCAGCAATTGCAAAAGGTACATTAAGAAGTCTTGCAAGATTCTGTGCAAGGAATGTCTTTCCTGAACCTGTTGGTCCAAGCATAAGAATATTACTCTTCTGTAACTCTACATCCAAATCAGCCTGTGACATTATTCTCTTATAATGATTATATACAGCAACAGCAAGTACCTTCTTTGCATCATCCTGTCCTATAACATAATCATCAAGGAATTCTTTTATCTGCTTCGGCTTAAGCAGGTTGATATTCATTCCATCAACCACTTCTTTTTCATCTGCCTCTGTTTCAAACTCTTCATCAAGGATATCGCTGCATATTTCTACACATTCATCACAAATGTAAACGCCATTATGTCCTGCGATCAGCTTTTTAACCTGATCCTGTGTCTTATTACAGAATGAGCATCTAAGCTTCTCGTCAATATTTCTGCCTGCCATACTATCCTCCAAATCACTATAAATCCTTTAAATAAAGGTCCGCTTATCACACAAAAACAAGGGAGACACCTGCAAATGTATTATCTGCAGGCATCTTCCTTATCATAAGCAATTATTATCTCTTCTCTACAACACTATCGATAAGTCCGTATGCAACAGCTTCCTGTGCTGTCATATAGTTATCTCTCTCTGTGTCGCGTGAAATTTCTTCAACTGACTTACCAGTATTAGCTGCCAGTATTTCGTTTAACTTATTTCTTGTCTTAAGTATATTCTCAGCAACGATTCTGATTTCAGTTTCCTGACCTCTTGCACCACCTGACGGCTGGTGAATCATAATCTCTGCATTAGGAAGAGCAAGTCTCTTTCCCTTGGCACCGCCTGAAAGAAGGAATGCACCCATACTTGCAGCCATACCAATACAGATTGTAGAAACATCACACTTGATGTACTGCATTGTATCATATATAGCAAAACCTGCTGATACTGATCCTCCCGGGCTGTTAATGTAGAAATGTATATCCTTTCCTGGATCTTCTGCCTCAAGGAATAACATCTGTGCTACTACAAGATTAGCAGAAACATCTGTTACCTCTTCTCCTAAGAATATAATTCTGTCTTTAAGCAGACGTGAATATATATCATATGATCTTTCGCCTCTGCTGTTCTGTTCTATGACATAAGGTACAAAACTCATTACACAACCTCCAATATACTAAAATGTTTCTTACAGCCTCAATTACTTTTCAACAACTGATCCTGTAATAACTTCTATAGCCTTCTGGATTGCAAGATCTTCCTTAATCTGCTTCTTCTCATAGTCGCCCATGAATTCCTTAATCTGATCAAGTTCCATCTTGTAAGTCTCAGCCATCTTCTTTAACTCTGCTTCAAAATCTTCTTCTGAAGTCTCAATATTCTCAGCCTTAACAACTGCTTCAAGAACAAGTCTTGACTGGATTCTCTTAACAGCTTCCGGCTTCATCTCTTCCATAATCTTATCTGCAGTCATTCCTGTATACTGGAAGTACTGCTCAACTGATAAGCCCTGCTGCTGTAATCTCTGAGCAAAATCCTCAACCATTCTGTTAACCTGTGTGTCAACCATAGCATCTGGAATATCCATCTTAGAATCTTCGATAATCTTAGCGATTGCTTCGTCTTCCTGCTTAGCCTTAGCTTCTCTTGACTTTCTGTCAGCAATCTTGTTCTTTAAATCATCCTTATATTCAGCAATTGTATCAAAATCAGATACATCCTGAGCAAATTCATCATTAAGCTCTGGAAGCTGCTTCTCCTTAATTTCCTTAACAGAAACCTTAAACATAGCTGGCTTACCCTTAAGATCATCTACATGATACTCTTCTGGGAATGTAACATTGATTTCCTTCTCATCACCGATATTCATACCGATAATCTGATCTTCAAATGTGTCAATGAAAGAATGAGATCCAATTGTAAGTGGGTAATCTGTTCCCTTTCCACCTTCGAATGCAACACCGTCAACAAATCCTTCGAAATCAATAACTGTATTATCGCCATCCTTAACTGCTCTGTCTGTTACAGCTACTGTTCTTGAATTCTGCTCCTGAACTCTCTTTAATTCTTCTTCTACATCAGCATCTGTTGCTTCTGTATCAGCCTTAGTTACTTCAACGCCCTTGTACTGTCCAAGTTCAACTTCTGGCTTAGTAGCTACAACAGCTTCAAAAATGAATGGCTTACCAGCCTCTAACTGTGTTACATTAATCTTTGGCTGAGAAACAAGCTCAAGACCACACTCATCAGCAGCCTTAGCATAAGCATCTGGAATAATTGAATTAGCAGCATCTTCGTAGAACACTTCTGCACCGTACATCTTCTCAATCATCTTTCTAGGTGCTTTACCTTTTCTGAAACCAGGAAGGCTGATCTTGCTCTTATTCTTATTATATGCAGTATTAAGACCTGCCTCAAATTCCTCAGCAGTAGACTCAATAACAAGTTTAACCATATTCTTCTCTTCTAAATTCTCAACTGTGAAACTCATTATAAATTAATCCTCCTATGAACTATGTATTGTTACTATCGTACAACATACCCACGAATTATAACACAACTGTTTTTAGATTACCAGTACTATTTTAAAAAAATAAAAGATAGGGCTGCAAACCTTATATTTACTAATAAACATTCGGATTACAGCCCATTTATCACTTAAGATAATTCGTATTCAGTTGTGAGCATCCTGCAATTACTTACCGCTCATCTGCTCTTCCTGTCTTCTGATCATCTCTTTTACCATGTTACCACCAACTGAACCAGCTTCTGCTGATGTGAGGTCTCCATTGTAACCATCCTTTAAGTTAACGCCAATTTCTGAAGCAACCTCCATCTTGAATCTGTCAAGTGCATTCTGTGCTTCCTTCTTAGTCTTATAATTAGAACTTGTTGATTTAGCCATAATAAGCCTCCTTATTAAACACATTTTTAGGTTTAAGCCGAAAAGTTATGGCGCCATAACTTAACGTCTTGATGTTATTATGTGTCCGTTAATACTAATTATTATGACATATTCTGGTTGCTAATTATTAGGAGACATTTTCGTTGTTTCTGTTTCTAAATCTTTGGCTGACGCCGGAATTATATTCTTATATACATATATCTCATCATATACAGGTGCCCATCTGTATGTTGCTCCGCCAGTGCAGAAAACATACGCATTACCTTTATTAGTTACAGCATAACTTACAAGGCAGCTTCCTGCTTCATTGGTAAATCCTGTCTTACCACCTTTTACGAGTACTCCGGGTGCTTCATTACCGTATATTCTTGAATACATTGTACTTGTAAGCTGTATTCCTTCCGGATGCTGTGCTGTTGCCTTAGTCTTATACTGATATGTTCCAAGTACTTTTGCCCTTAATTCATCCCTCATTGCATACTCCATTATCATAGCCATCTCTGCAGGAGTTGTATACTGTTCTTCGTCATAAAGTCCTGTAGGGTTTGCGAATCGTGTATGTTTTAAACCAAGTTCATTACATTTTGCATTCATCAGCTTAGCAAATTCTTCATTAGACCCTGCAACCATTATTGCAAGTGCCTCTGCCGCATCAGCACCTGACGGAAGTATCAGACCATAAAGCAAATCTTCTACATCAACAGTCTCTCCCTCCAGAAATCCTGCTACAGAAGCTTCTTCCCTAAATAATCTGTTAAGCATTTCAAATTCAAATGTATATGTCTGTGGAATCTTATCTATATTATCAGTTACAACTATAAGAGTCATTATCTTTGTCATAGATGCCGGATACATTTTGGTATCTGCCTGTTTTCCTGCAATTATTTTATGATTATTAACATCTAAAAGAGCAGCATATGGCGAAGAAACCTTACTGTCAGATGTAAGATCAAAATAATTAGACGCCATCTGGGCATATATAAGAGGCGGCTCTGTAGGCTTTTCTGTTTCTTCCTCTGGCTGTGTTTCACTAATCACATCCGATGCAAATGCTTCCTTCTGTTTAAATGTTTTCTTTATTCCTGAAACAGAATTGATAATAATAACAGCAAGTATAATAGCAATAAACATTGCAGCCGTTATCATAATTCTTCTTCTTAAAATCTGCTGTCTTTTCTTCTTCATCAACAGCATTTTTCTTTTCCTGTTGCGACGTATTTTTTCTTCATCATAATTATCGAATTCCATCGTAATTTCTCTCCCTCATACTAAATATACTGGGTAGAAGCTTTTAATTTTTCTGCAAGCTCTTCCCCTTTGATAAGTCTTACAAGTTCGAGTCCCAAATCAATAGATGTTCCCATTCCTCTTGATGTTGTAATATTGCCATCTGTAATAACGCGCTCAGGCGCTGTAACTACAGTTGCACCATTTAACTGATCTTCGAATCCAGGAAATGCCATTGCTTTCTTCCCATCAAGAAGTCCAAGATTTCCCAGAATTGAAGGTGCTGCGCATATGGCTGCAATTCTGTTATTTTTTTTATCAAATTCTTTAAGGAGTTCCAGTAAATCCTTGCAATCATAATATGACTTATGACCCGGACCTCCCGGAAGGAATAACAGTTCATCTCCTTCAAATACATATTCATCTAAAAGCTCATCAGCCTGAACTATTACCCCCTGAGCACTTTTGACATTAATGTCACCTGTTATTGATATCATATCAGTCTTAATATCCGCTCTTCTTAATATATCTACAACTGCAAGTGCTTCTACCGTTTCAAAACCATCTGTAAGGAATGCACATACCTTCATTAATTATTTCCTCCGCACGAAAAAATATACATACAAATTGATTATACAACAATTTTTTAATTTTACAAACTTATATTTTATAAAATATTAATATTAATGTATTGTAGTTTTAAAAACTATGTGTTATCATCTCAATTAACAAAACAAATCGTTTTTACAACGCGGAGGATAATATATATTATGTTTGATATAATCACTGATTCAGCCTGCGATATTGTTAGAGAATATGCAGAGACACACAATCTTAAGCTTGTACCTCTCTACACAACATTTGATGGTGTTAATTATCTTAAAGAACAATATGACATTACTCATGATGAATTCTATAGAAGAATGACAGCCGAAGGTGCATTTCCCAAGTCATCTCTTCCAAGTGTGCAGGATTTTGTTGATGCTATTATGCCAAGTGTGGAAGCTGGCAGACCTGCTATTGTATGTACAATTACATCATACTTCTCAGGATCTTATAACTCAGCCTGCACAGCTAAGGACATTATATTAGAAGATCATCCTGATGCTAAGGTTACAGTTATTAATTCACTGCTTAATTCAGCATCATTTTCACTCTTCATATATCAGGCTCTCCAGATGAGAAAAGCAGGTTATTCATATGAGGATACAATTAAAGTTCTTGAAGCTTTAAGAAACGATGGCCGAATAATGTTTACAACAGAATCGCTTGAATATTTAAGTAAAGGCGGACGCCTTGCTAAGACTGCAATTACAATCACAAGCAAATTAAGCCTGCGTCCTATTATTGTCATGAAAGAAGGAGAAATTGGGCTTGGTGGATTTACACGAACAAGAAACAAGGGTAAATCTAATGTTATTGACATGATTCAGAAATACATTGAATCAAAGGGAATGCCGATTGAAAACTGGGATATCACTGTTGGTTACTGTACTAATCTGGAAGAAGCTGAGAAATACAGAGATGATGTTGAAGCACAGCTTGGTGTGAAGCTTCTCGAAAGACGCGAAGATTTCAAGACAAGAATCAGTATTATCTCAGGCTGCCATACAGGTCCTTACGCATTAGGAATTGCTTGCATTCCTAAGTACACCACTATAAAATTATAATCAATAAAGAATTAAGCGGAATGGTTTGAAACTGCCATTCCGCTTTTATTAATCTACTTACTCATATGGTTCATAATCCAGCCATATATTTCTTCATATATTTCTTCTTTATTAAGTTCATTACACAGCTCATGTCTGCAATCCTCGTAAAGCCTTAAATCAATATCATCAATGTGACCATGATATGAATCATATGCCCTGTAAACGCCTTTTCCGTACTCTCCAACCGGATCATCAAGCCCTGATATCATAAGCATTGGCAGATTCTTAGGAATTCTTTCTATGTTGCGCGGTTTTCTTACATACAGAATCATATTCATAAGTCCTCTGTAACCATTAACCGTAAAAAGAAATGTTGTCAGCTTTCCGGCATTGTATTCATCAACAACCGCTTCATCTCTTGTCAGCCAGTCATTGACTGTTCTTACATTCTTTATACGCTTGTTATAAGCACCAAACATAATCTTAGATATTAGTCTGCTTCTGTAATGGTCACCCTTTATAAGTCTTACTGCATCAGCAAGCACCTTTCCGGCAAACACCATCGGTGCCGGCTGGTGTCCTGTTCCCATTACAATAACTCCATCAAGTTCATATCCGTAATCACATATATATCTTCTTGTAACAAATGATCCCATGCTGTGTCCTGCAAGATAATATGGAATACCAGGATACATTTTCTTGATAAGAACTGTAAGATGATGTGCATCCTTTGCAAGTGCCTCTCCTGGATTCTTATCTTTAAAAAATCCCAGATCATCATCCGTGCATACTGACTTTCCGTGTCCAAGATGATCATTTCCAACAACAACAAAGCCTCTCTCTGCCATATATCTTGCAAATCCGTCGTATCTGTCAATATACTCAATCATCCCATGACATATCTGCAATACCGCAACAGGCTCGTCATATTCTGTCTCATCGGGACACCACATAACAACATGAACAGACGTCTTTCCATCACATGATAGAAAAGAATTGCTTTTCTTCTTTATCATAAGCCATCCTCCTTATCGTTTTACGACATTCTCAATTCCTTCAAATGCTTCATTTCCTATATAATCTACTGACTTTGGCACAACAATCTCACTGATATTCATATCAGAAAATGCACCATACTCAATTCTTTTAATACCTGAAGGCAGTTTAACTTCCTTAAGTCCCTTGCAGCCAGCAAATGCATATGCCCCAATTACTTCCACACTGTCCGGAATATTTATTTGTGTAAGACCATCTTTATTATAAAATACTCCCGAAGCAATTGTCCTTACACCATCCGGAATATTATACGTTCCACTATCTATGCTTACCTTGCATAACACACCATTAACAATAATCTCATCGTTATCTGCAAGCTGGTCATGCTCCCACTGTGTATCTGTAAATGCATTAGTTCCAATAGAATTAACTGATTCCGGAATCTCAATTGTTTTAAGATTATAGCAGCTTAAGAATACATTTTCAGCTATATAACTTATCCCATCTGATATAACAACATCAGTAACAGTCGTATCATCACGGAATACACCACTGCCTATTCCATCAACCTTCTTGCCATCAATCTTAGCTGGCACAATAACCTTTGCATCTGCTCTTCCCTTATCAGTAAGTCCAGTTATAACTATATTACCGGCAGCATTCTCCTCATATGTAAATGTTGCTGCTTTGGAAGTCCTTTTACATCCAATAAAACTAACCAGCATAAGCACCAGCATAATTCCTGAAATGATTCTTTTTCCTCTAAACATATCCTGCCTCTTTATTATTTATTTCTCGCCCACATATAGCAAAATGCCTGTGTTCTCGCTGCAAAATGATTATCCTTAAGAAGCTCTTTTACTTCCTGTTTTGAATACCATGCCGCCGAAATCTCCTCAAACGTTGAAGTGCTTGGCGAAAAATCTCCAGATGCTTTTCCGATAACCACAGCATTTGTCTCATTGGAAAATCCTATTGCACTGTAGCTGTCATAAAGCTTGTCTTCAATTACAATAAGGTCAAGCCCTGTCTCTTCCTTAAGCTCACGCTTCGCCGCCACTTCAGGAGTCTCACCTTCATCAATAAGCCCTGCCGGAAAATTATACACATAATCTCCTACTGACATTCTATATTCTTTATTAATCAGAATATGTTCATCCGCTTCATCAGTCGCAACAATAACAACTCCGTCAGTCTTTTCATTTCTTATATCTTCTAGCGTCTTTATATCCTTGTTTCTGCTGATAATCTCGTAGACCTTTTTCTTGTCATCCTCAGTTGTATAATAGAGATCGTATCTGCTGATAAACCTTCCTTCATCAACTTTTTTAACACCATCAAACTTCATGTGTATTATCTGCCTTTCCTGTCTCTCATATCATTAACCGCTTCATGAACAATATCCATTATCCATCTGTTAGAAGCTTTTCTCATAGCAATACCATATTCTATAGTAACACCAAACTTTCCATTATTGCACTCTTTTTCTACTATTCTCTTTATCTGTTCAAATGTTTTACCAGCCTCTGCATCCGTGACATTCTTCATTACTGCAACAAAATTACCTTCATTAATTCTTGCAATATATGCTCTGTCCATAAGTATCTTCTTAAGCACACCAGCCACATTTATAAGTGCCTGGTTACCTGCTTTCTGTCCATACTGTATATTAATATCTGACAAATGATTAATATCGCAGACAACTACAGCAACACTGCCATTATATTCATCATACTGTTTACAATGCTCCATAAAGCTGTACATGCTGTAAACTCCTGTAAGCTGGTCATAAATAACCATATTTTCAAGTTCAGCATAAGCCTTCTTTAACTCCGACACATCCTGCATAACAATAATAGTACCCAGCAGTCGGTTTTTTTCATCTGAAAGTCTCTCAATCCTGCAGTCATATATTCTGTCATTATGCTTCCATTCAAATGTATCCTCTCCAGGTTTAACAGGCAGGTCATTCTCCCTGACAAACCACTCAATATTCTGTTCTCTGTTATCGTATTCAAGATTACCTGCAACATCCTTCATTGAAGAATTAAAATCTGCAAGAATTCCCTCATAATCAAACAGTACTACAGGAATCTGCATATGTTCAATTATCATTTCATGTGTAACTGTAAGCATATTTTTCTTAGAGTACCAGAAAGTATTCCAGTACACCATTGTTCCCATAAGTGCATATAGAAAAATTGATATGTCAAACCTTAAGTCAACAGCTTTCATGATGAATATATATTTAAAAGCAATTATAACAATAAGCCCGGCAGCCGTAAATATATATCTTCCCCAATACGCTGATGGAATACGTATGCATTTGATAATAAGCAGTGCAATTATAAATGCTACAATAACCATATTCATAATCGCATGAATACCAAACCACATCTCGCCTTCATAGCCGAGAACATAGACTCCTCCGCATTTGTTAAGACTATATTTCAATGCCGTTTCATTAAATATATTAATTATAAATACAACTGAATCAACCATTGCCGCAAATATACACAAAGCAACTGCAGTTCTGGTTATCCTGTTTGCAAGCCTTGTAAATACGCCTGTATACGTTAAAAGCGCAACGAGTGCAAAATCCTGTGCTGCCATCATTATGCTTGTTGCCACCGACATTGCCATGTAATTATCTGTGATAAAATTGACCGAGTATGTCACAACGCATATGAGAGCAAGCATCTCTGTAAGACACACTATCCGTGTCATCTTATCCCGCTCAAGACATGTTCTTATAAACACCACGGCAAGCACCACAGCTGCAACTCCATAAAGAGACAGATACATAATATTCATATCCCCATATCTCCCATACCCATAATCTATATACATAATATTAACATTATTAAACAGCTTACTCAACTATCAGTTATAAAAATTACCCTGCACTGAAAAAGCCCCGCATGACACTTTTGTATCACATAGGGCTTTCCATACCTTAAAATGTATCACATACATTTGCAGCTTATAGCTTTATTCTTATTCATTATATTTCTTACTTAACTGCTGTTACTTTGTAATCTTTATCCTCTACAGCTTTTTTTAATACATCGTTATCAACTTCCTTAGAAAGTGTAACAACTGCTGTTCCGTTCTCATGGCTTACAACTGCCTCTGTTACACCATCAACAGCCTCAAGTGCCTTCTTAACTGCAGCTTCACAGTGTCCACACATCATACCCTCAATATTCATAGTCTTTGTCATAGTTTTGTCTCCTTTTGTCGTTTTATTTTTATTTTTGCTAGACTTTTTCTTATAAATGTGGTCTTTTCCTGTATCATATATCTTTATAAGATTAAGTCTTAATGCATTAGTTACTACACAGAAGCTTGATAAGCTCATAGCTGCTGCACCAAACATTGGATTAAGTGTCCATCCAAATACTGGTATCCACGCACCTGCTGCAAGTGGGATTCCTATACAATTATAGAAGAATGCCCAGAACAAATTCTCGTGTATGTTGGTAAGTGTTCTCTTTGAAAGTCTTATAGCAGCAGGAACATCTGATAACCTGTTCTTCATAAGAACTATATCTGCCGCATCTATTGCAACATCTGTACCGGCTCCAATTGCAATACCTATATCAGCTCTTGTAAGTGCAGGTGCATCATTAATTCCATCACCTACCATTATAACACTTCCCTGCTCCTTAAGTCTTGCTATCTCTTTTTCTTTTCCTTCAGGAAGTACTCCTGCTATAACTTCATCGACTCCGGCAAGCTTTCCTATTGCCTTCGCACTTCTTTCATTATCTCCGGTAATCATCACAACCCTGATTCCCATATTCTGAAGTTCCCTGATAGCCTGTGGGCTGTCTTTCTTGATAGTATCCGCAACAGCTATTATTCCAAGAAGCTTGTTATTTCTTGCAAAGAAAAGTGGTGTTTTTCCTTCTGATGATAAGTCATCAGCCTTGTTCCTTAAATCATCAGAGATATTACAATACTCTGAAATGAACTTAAGATTACCACCTGCCACTACATTTGTATCAAGCATTCCCTTAAGTCCGTTACCAGCAACTGCCTTAAAGTCAGTCACTTCTTCTGCAAATGAATTCTTATCGCCACTCTCTTCAACATAATTAACAACTGCCTTTGCAAGTGGATGTTCACTTTTTCTTTCAAGACCATATGCTATAGCAATAAGTTCATTTTGTGGGATTCTATCACCTGTTATAATATCTGTAACCTTTGGCTCACCCTCTGTAATAGTACCAGTCTTATCAAGTGCAACTGTCTGCATCTTGCCTGTCTGTTCCAGAGAAACAGCAGTCTTGAACATAATTCCGTTCTTTGCTCCGACTCCGTTACCAACCATAATTGCAACCGGAGTTGCAAGCCCTAACGCACAAGGACAGCTTATTACAAGCACTGAGATTCCTCTCGCAAGTGCAAATCCTAAGTCCTTGCCACATAACAGCCATACTATTATTGTTATAACTGCTATTATTATTACCGCAGGCACAAATACTCCTGAAACTTTATCAGCAACCTTTGCAATAGGTGCTTTAGTTGCAGCCGCATCACTTACCATCTGTATTATTTTGGAAAGTGTTGTATCTTCTCCAACTCTTGTTGCCCTGCATTTTATATATCCTGATGTATTAAGTGTTGCTGCACTTACCTGATCTCCCTCCTGTTTATCAACAGGAATGCTCTCTCCTGTAAGTGCTGATTCATTAACTGCGGTGTTTCCTTCAATGATGACACCATCTACAGGTATATTCTCACCCGGTCTTACAACAAATACATCTCCTGTCATAACCTGTTCAACAGGGACGCATGTTTCCTGCCCATCTGCATAAAGTACCGCAGTCTTGGCAGCAAGCTTCATAAGACTCTTTAATGCATCGGTCGTCTTTCCCTTAGAGCGGGCTTCAAGCATTTTCCCTACTGTTATAAGCGTAAGAATCATAGCCGCTGACTCAAAATAGAATTCATCCATATAGTGCATCACGCCTGCCATATCACCTCTCACCTGACAGTCTGTCATGGCAAAAAGCGCATATGTACTCCACACAAATGCTGCTCCTGAACCAAGCGCAACAAGTGTGTCCATATTAGGTGAACGATGTAACAATCCCTTAAAGCCACTTATGAAGAAATGCTGATTAATAACCATTATTATTATTGTAAGCAGCATTTGTATAAGGCCCATGGCCACATGATTTCCTTCAAGTACTGACGGAAGCGGCCAGCCCCACATCATATGTCCCATGCTGAAATACATAAGCACAACAAGAAATATAACTGAAGCTGCTAATCTCTTCTTTAAAACAGGGGTTGTCTTATCTGCCAGCGCATCTTCCTGCTCCTGCATTGAAGAACTGCTGTTCTTTGCCCCCTTAACTGATGCACCATATCCAGCAGCTTCCACAGCTTTAATGATTACATCTGGGGTTGCAGTTCCCTCAACACCCATTGAATTAGTAAGAAGACTTACCGAACAGCTTTCCACTCCAGGCACATTGCTGACAGCTTTCTCAACTCTTGCCTGACAAGCCGCACAGCTCATTCCTGTAACATTGTACTGTTCCATATCGCACTACTCCTCCTTGCGGTTAGTTGTTATTCCTGTCACTTTAAAATCAAGTCTCTCAATTGCAATTCTTATATCAGCGTCATCGATTTCTCTGTCAACTTCAATTGTTGCCTGCTTCTTCTTAAGATTAACCTGGCATGAAGCACCATCAATTTTGTTAACAGATCTCTCAATACTGTTCTTGCAGTTTTCACAATGCATGCCTTCAATATCAACAGTCTTGACAGCAATTACAGGATTATCAAGTGTCTTCTTCTCTTCCGCAACAGTATCTCCACCACCGCCACAGCAGCCACCTTCACCTTTCATATGCTTAACACTGCTTATAACTGCAATTACTACTATTATTGCTAATATGCCGATTATTATAGCTGTTCCCATATTATGCATCTCCTTTTATACTTCATTACCTTGTGCAAATTCTAGCGTATGAATTTGCCGATTGTCTTAACAAGCTCTTCTACCGTATCGTCCTTGCCTTCTTTAATATCTTGGACTACACAGCTCTTGATATGGTTATCTAAGAGCACCTTCGTAAAACTGTTAAGTGCTGACTGGGCTGCCGATACCTGATTAAGAATGTCAATACAGTATGCGTCCTTCTCAACCATTCCCTTAATCCCTCTTATCTGACCTTCAATTCTGCTAAGCCTGTTACAGAGGTCTTTATATTCCTTGGCATCGCGTTCTTTTGTCTTATGACAGCAACATTCTTTTTCCATTATTCCTCCTTAGTCTGGTTGTTATATTCTGTGTCTGATAAACGCTTTATTATATTTATCTGTTGTGATTGCAACATACCCTAGTGGGGTATGCTCTATTTACATGATGTATAATATACCCCATATGGGTATATGTCAACTATAATTATTGAGATTATTTATCGAAAAATTTTTATTTAACCTGAAAATTTTAAGATAAACATACTAACTCATGATATATACTTCGTTAGTATGTTTTTTAAGAAAATTTTTTATAAAAATATTGTCAGAAACCCACTAATTCATTACATCTCGCTTCTTTAGTAGGTAAATTGAGTTGTATTTTTCACTAACTCTGTTATCACGACTTCAATATACAAGAAAACAACCTACTAAACTCCACAATAACTGCAGTTTGGTAGGTTGTTGCATTATTTGTTATGTAAAGTTCTAATCTGCCTGGGGCTTACACATCAACACTAGAACAAGCTTATCTCGTCCCCATTGCTGACATTAACAAATCCTTTATATCCACGTTCCTCAAGCTTTCCGAGGAACTTTCCCATCTTCTTAGGCTTTACATATAATGAGCATACTTTACCTTCTGCTCTGTATTTTTCTGCTATTGCATAGGCTTCCTTAACCTGTCCCTCATCGTACATAACAGCAATCTTGTCTGCTGATGCCTTAGTCTCAACACCATTCTGCATAAGGATTGAGAAGATTCTCTCGAATCCGATTGAGAATCCAACAGCGCTTACCTGCTGTCCTAAGAACTTGCCAATAAGGTTGTCATATCTTCCACCACCTGCGATAGCACCCTTGAAATCAATACTTTCAACTTCAAATACAGTTCCTGTATAGTAACCCTGACCTCTTACTAAAGAAAGGTCAAATACAACATCAAACTGACCGTCTGAAAGCTCATTTACAGTGTTGATAATTCCTCTTACGCTTTCTGCTGGAGCTTTATCATCCAGTATAGCCTCAACACTTTCAAGGCTTATCTCCTGTGCACTTGAAACACTTCCAAAGAATCCGATAAACTTCTCAATTGCAGCAGCGTCAAATCCCTTGTCTGTAAGCTCAGCCTTAACACCGTCAAGTCCGACCTTATCCATCTTGTCAAATGTAATGCACACACTGTCAAGCTGATCCTCGGTAAATCCACAATTCTGAAGGAATGAACGGAGAAGTCTTCTGTCGTTAATCTTAACCTTGAAATTCTTCATGCCAATAGCCTTAAGAGCCTTGGTTGTTGTAAGAATAAGTTCAACCTCTGAATCTGTAGAATCAGAACCGATAATATCAATATCACACTGAACAAACTCACGAAGTCTGCCCTTCTGTGGTCTTTCAGCTCTGTACACTCTGTCCATCTGGATACATTTCATAGGAAGAGTGAGCTTGTCCTTGTTGTTAGCAAAGTAACGGCTGAGCGGAAGTGTAAGGTCATATCTTAATCCCATATCAGCAATTTCATTCTCACAGGCTGTTCCTGTCTTAGGATTTTCCTGAAGTGAACTTACAGCCTTCTCAAGCTTATCGCCTCTCTTCATAATCTTGAATATAAGATTTAAGTTCTCACCACCATCACTCTTATCAAGGTTCTCAATATCCTCAATAATAGGTGTTGTAATGTGTTCAAATCCATTAGCAACATATACCTTTAATATCTCATTCTGAAGGTAATCCCTGATTTCAACCTCATTAGGAAGATAATCATTAGTACCCTTAACTGGTGTTATTTTCATAATTGTCTCCTCATTTACACACTAAGGCAGATAACCGGTATTCTCCAGCCATCTGCCCCCATTTTCTTTAACACTAACTATTCTCCGCCAGTATTGAAAATGCTTCGCATTTTGCCTGACTCTTAACAGTTACTAATTAAGCTTCATCAATTGCCTTACCAATATCATGTCTCATATATTTGTTATCGAAATCTACCCATTCAGTAGCTTCATAAGCCTTGGCTCTTGCTTCCTTAAGGTCCTTTCCAAGTGCTGTAACACCGAGAACTCGTCCTCCATTAGTTACAACCTTGCCTTCTTCGTTGAATTTAGAACCTGCATGGAATAAGAAATAATCATCCTTACCCTTGAAGTTTTCCATTCCCTTAATCTCGAAGCCCTTCTCATATGCGAGTGGGTATCCGTCAGATGCGAGAATTACACATACACATGCGTTATCTTCAAACTGAAGGTCAACCTTATCAAGAGTTCCATCAATACAAGCCTCAAATACATCAACAATATCATTCTTCATTCTAGGAAGAACAACCTGTGCCTCAGGATCACCAAATCTTGCATTGTACTCAAGAACCTTTGGTCCCTTTGGAGTAAGCATAAGTCCAAAGAAGATAACTCCCTTAAATGGTCTGCCCTCACTCTTCATTGCATCAACAGTTGCCTGATAAATGTATTTCTTACAGAACTCATCAACTTCCTTAGTGTAGAAAGGTGATGGTGAAAAATTACCCATTCCGCCTGTATTAAGACCCTGGTCACCATCCTTAGCTCTCTTATGATCCTGAGCTGATGACATAATCTTAATTGTATTACCATCAACAAATGAAAGTACTGAAACCTCACGGCCTGTCATGAATTCCTCAATGACAATTGTATCACCTGCTGTTCCGAATTTCTTGTCAAGCATAAGCTCATCAACACCTGCAAGTGCATCCTCTTTGTTCTCACAGATGAGAACACCCTTGCCAAGTGCAAGTCCGTCAGCCTTAAGAACGATAGGATACTCAGCAGTCTCAAGGTACTTCTTGGCCTCTTCTGCTGATGTAAATGTTTCATAAGCTGCTGTTGGAATATTGTATTTCTTCATAAGGTCCTTAGAAAATGCCTTAGATCCTTCAAGAATAGCTGCATTCTTTCTTGGTCCGAATACTCTTAAGCCCTCTGCCTCGAATACATCAACGACACCGCCGACAAGTGGGTCGTCCATACCGATAACAGTAAGGTCAATGCTGTTTTCCTTAGCAAATGCTACAAGCTTCTCAAACTCCATTGCCTTAATATCAACACACTCTGCAAGCTCTGCAATTCCCGCATTACCCGGTGCACAGTATATCTTGTCAACCTTAGGACTCTTGCTTAACTTCCAGCATATTGCATGCTCTCTTCCGCCGCTGCCTACAACTAATACTTTCATCTTAATTCCTCCGCATATTGTTATCTATATACTTAGTCAGTAATCATTAATTAACATGTTCATTGGCAATCTTGTTAATTGCCTTAGGAAGAAGCTTCCATTCAGCCTGCTCCATAATTCTTCTCTGAAGAGTTTCAGGAGTATCACCATCAAGTACATCAACTGCCTTCTGGAAAATAATCTCTCCTGTATCCATTCCTTCATCTACATAATGCACAGTTGCACCTGATACCTTAACACCCTTTGCCAGAGCTGCTTCATGAACCTTGAGTCCATAGAAACCAACTCCGCAGAATGAAGGTATAAGTGATGGATGAATATTAATAATTCTGTGGCTGTACTGATGAACCATTTTCTCTGGGATTCTTACAAGGAATCCTGCGAGTACTATAAGGTCAACATTAAGCTCATTCACTTTATCAAGCAGCGCATCGTTAAATGCATCTCTGCTTTCATAATCCTTAGGTGATATGCAATATGCTGGAATATTGTTATCCTTAGCTCTTGTGAGTGCATATGCTCCGGCATTATTGCTTATAACTGCTACAAGCTCTGTGTTAGTGATTGTTCCATCCTTAACAGCATCGATAATAGCCTGAAGATTAGTTCCGCCTCCGGAAACCATAACTGCAACTCTTAGCATAAAGTAACTCCCTTCTCGCCAGCTTCAATGCTTCCGATAACATATGGAGTCTCACCTGCAGCCTTAACTGCTGCCATAACTGTATCAACATCAGCAGGATCAACGGCAAGTACAAGACCGATACCCATGTTAAATGTATTATACATCATATGCTCTTCGATATTGCCATCTTCTGCAAGCATCTTAAAGATTGGTGGTACTTCGTAGCTGTCCTTCTTAATTACTGCCTTAACACCGTCTGGAAGCATTCTAGGTACATTTTCATAGAAACCACCACCTGTGATATGGCTGCAGCCCTTAACCTTAACGCCTGCCTTCTTGATTTCCTTCATTGTCTTAACATATATCTTAGTTGGAGCAAGTAATGCCTCTCCTAATGTCTTTCCAAGTGAATCGTAATATGTATTAAGAGATTCCTCTGTCATTGTAAATACGCTTCTTACAAGTGAGAATCCATTGCTGTGTACACCACTTGAAGCGATACCGATAAGAGTATCACCCGGCTTGATGTTCTCGCCTGTAATAAGATCCTTCTTATCAACAACACCTACAGCAAATCCTGCAAGATCATATTCATCCTGTGGCATAAGTCCCGGATGCTCTGCTGTCTCACCACCGATAAGTGCACATTCAGACTGTCTGCAGCCCTCTGCAACACCACCAACGATAGTAGCAATCTTTTCTGGATAATTCTTGCCGCATGCGATGTAATCAAGGAAGAAGAGTGGCTCTCCACCAGCACATACAACATCGTTAACACACATAGCAACTGCATCAATACCGATAGTATCATGCTTGTCCATAATGAAAGCTAACTTAACCTTAGTTCCACATCCGTCAGTTCCTGAAAGTAATACAGGCTCTTCCATCTCCTTAATCTTAGCGAGTGAAAATGCTCCTGAGAATCCGCCGATTCCGCCTAACACTTCTTCTCTCATAGTAGACTTAACAGCCTCTTTCATTAACTCAACTGACTTGTAACCTGCTTCAATATCAACTCCAGATTTCTTGTAATCCATGATTCTTTCTCCTTCAATATTATGATAAATGTAAGTTAATGTAACTATTCAGTTACTAATTAATAATTCTTATAACCGACTTCCTGAAGTCTGGCATCCTTCTTCTGAACACTTTCCTTAAGATTCTTAGTATAATCCTTAAGCCTTTCAAGAAGTGCTGCATCAGATGTTGCAAGAATCTTGGCTGCAAGAATACCTGCATTGGCACCACCGTTAATAGCAACAGTTGCAACAGGAATACCTGTAGGCATCTGTACTATTGAATATAATGAATCTCTACCGCCTAGTGATGTTGTGTGCATTGGAATACCAATAACAGGCATTGGGAAAATAGCTGCGCACATACCCGGAAGATGTGCTGCCATACCTGCACCTGCAATAATAACCTTAAATCCCTTCTCCTCTGCACTCTTAGCATATTCAAAGAATACGTCAGGCTCTCTGTGTGCTGAGATAATTGTCATCTCATACGAAATTCCTAACTGTTCAAGAATGTCTGCTGCCTTTGCCATAACAGGCATATCAGAGTCACTTCCCATAACAATTCCTACTAAAGCCATATTAACCTCCTATGTCCGATAGATATAATATTAAAATTAGTGAAAACACTAATTATCATTGTACTTTGTTTTAAACTTTGCGTCAAGATAAAGCCTGTTTACAGCTTACAATTATATATTTATAATTCTGTTAAAAATGCATCATTAAGTGCAAGCGTGCCATCAAGCACGAATCTGCCGTTCTTAATCAAGTCTGTTCTTGTTCCATCCTCTGCCACAACAGTAATATTACCAATCTCATCATACGGAATGGTAATATCGGTGTGACAGTTATAATAAGCCTTGTCCGGCTCCGTCTTACGAAGAAGTGAAACCTCATTATCCCTTGAGATAATCTCCTTGCCGTCCGGATTAGTTACATACACATCTTCTGCCCTTGAATAGCATGTGTCACCGACTGCAAAATGTGGTCCCATCTTTTCAACAATAAGAATCGGAAGCTTATACACAATATCATGCTTATTGGCAAACACATATGCTGTAGTGTTAGTTCCTATAGCAAACTCTCCGAGCGGTAAAGTTTCATGGTCATATAACACATTTGCCTTGAAAAGCTCTCTATTCTTAGCTTCATCATCAAAGTTAGTGCATGTGTAGTCCTTAACAAATCCGTCCTCAAACCATACCGTAAGATTATTGAACTTAATATCATTAAGATATACACTGCTCACATTAAGCACACCTGTTGTTTTCTTAAGCACAGGCGATGTAAATACTTCTCCAAGCGGAATATTAACGTCCGCAAGACAGTTCTCAAATACAGTCTGCGTCTTATGATCGGTTATCTTCATAATAGAAACCTTCATATCTGTGCTGTTTCCGTTAGTCCCCTTAACCTCAACATACTGTGCTGTATCAAGTACATCAATAAGCGCCTGCTGGATAGCTTTATATTTGTTATAATCAAGGGTATTAATCTTAACAGTACCCTCGAATATTTCCTCAAAATTCTCGCCAATCTCAGGTATCGGATAAGCAATTATTGTAAAGCTTCTCTCTTCGCCTTTGATATACTCATTAACAATGCTTCCTGCGTCATTGCTGTATTTCACAGAAAGCTTCTGCTGCTTTGTATCAAGCGTTAATGCCTCGCTCTTAATCTGAGGCTCGAATGGCACTTCACCAAACACCTCCATAACAGCAGGTCCACCATGCACCACTGCAAGCTCTTTGTTCTTCTCATATGCAAGCTTTAATGCACCAGTCTTTCTCTCAACGAATTCTCCATCCATATAAAGTGCATTGTCAAAACGATGGTCGAAATCCATCTGCTTGTTAGGATTAGCTCCGTAATAGCCAACCTTAATGTTAAGTCTTTTATTAATCGTGTTGACCGCTGCCCTGTATATTGTAGGCTTAAGTCCAAGCTTTTCAAAATTCTTAATCTCAGCCCTCACAAGTCTTTCAAATCCCAGACAGTATCTTATATTAACTGTTTTCTTCTTAGACAAATCCTTGCCTGTAAGCTCGAATCCGATTCTGTACCCTTCTGTAAATGTGTCCGCCATCTTCTGGATTTCTTCTTCACTGAGCGAATTAAGATACTCTGCTGTCTTAATCTCATTGTCAGTAACATACTCACCGAATCTGTACAGATATCTTACATCTGTAAGGTCAGACTCCATAATTATCTTAGTTGCAAAATCAAGTTCAGGGTCTAACAGCTCTCTTACCCTGTACTCCATAAGGTCATCACTGTAATCACTAACATACCAGTACACAGACTCTTTCATCTGCTTATAATCTGGCTTTCCACAGTCTTCCTCAGTCGATGCACACATGCAGTACACTTCAACAAAAAGCTCCATAAGTGCTGTCATTTCTGCCATTCTACCTTCATATGCATACACAATCATTCCTCTTATCTCAACGTAAAGGAATGACAAAAGCCTTCCCTCTGAAAGCCCTAACTTTGAAGCTGCATATGCCGGATTAGCGTAGCTTGTCTCGTAAGCCTTTCCAATTACATCTTCATACAGACCTGTATTCAGATTCTTATATTCTTCAAGTGAATAATCTCTGAAAACATCAGCTTTTAAGTCAGCCGCAAGCTTATCCATCTTAAGAATAAATGCAGCGATACATTTGAAATAATCTGCAAACCCATCCGTCTTAAGCCCCGGCTCCTCTGCTATCTCTTTAATTCTTTCTATTGCAAGAGCGTAACGCTCTTCTACATTATCATTAAACAATTTCTTTCTCCTTCTGCCCTGATAAGGATTATATTCCCATTAAGAATACTGCTATCATAAATACTGCTATTACCCCACACAGCATTGAACCAAATCTCGAAGTTCCGTAGAACTTATTATCTTCTTTGAAGCTGATTAGTCCGATTACTGTTCCAATTACCGCTAAGATAAGGCTTAATATTCCAAGACTTCCTACTCTTAAGCCGCCTTCTCCTGCTGCTTTAAAAGACAGATACACTCCGTAACCAAAAGAAAGCAATGACAGTATTCCCATCGCAGTCGATATCAAACCACCAAGTGCCTGACTTTTATCAGAGAACTTGTATTTATTAAAAAGTTTCATTTTTTCACCTGTCCTTTTTACTAAACATTTTAACTATTCTGTATGCTATCGCATATACCGCATAACCGCACAATGCTCCCAGTACATTAAGCACAAGGTCATCAACATCAAAGCAGCCGACCTTACATATAAGCTGTACTGTTTCTATTGTAAGCGACAGTGCGAATCCATATGCAAATGTAGCAAAAACATTAATTCTGCCATTGGAAAGCCACGGCACGAATATTCCAAATGGTATGAATGCCAGCACATTTCCAATTATATTAAGAAATGCTATCCAGCCAAGCGAGTCAAAATGTCCAAGATAACGCCAATAGCGCCTGATTTCCGTGAACAGTGTAAGATTGTATTTGTAACCGCTGGCTATCTCTGCCCTTCCCATTCCTTCTGCGAAAAAGACTACATAAAAGAGCAGAATCATATATATAACAAAAAGCGCCCATTTTATAAGCGTTACATAATGTTTCTTTTTCATAACAAATCTGCCCGGCAGGCATAATTAACCCACCAGGCAGTTCCCCTTCACTAGAATAAGCTATCTGATCTGTGTGCAAGAAGTCTTGCACCATTAATAATCATCATTACACCTGCACCGATACCAAAGAGTATTATCAGGATACCAAATACAAGATTAGAAGCTCCTACTGACTTTAATTTCTTATAAAGATTCTCTTCCATAATGATCCTCCATTCTTGCGCTGTTATGCATTCTTAACACCATATTCTGCGTAATACTTGTCAATTGCCGCCTTAAGTGCATCATCAATAACTACCTTACCCTCACACTCTTTATTGTAAAGGTGTTCTACAACATCTGCCATAGATACAATTGCGCTTGTTGGGAAACCATATCTTTCCTTAATCTCCTCAAGTGCACTCACCTTTCCGCCAAGGCCTACTTCCATACGGTTAAGTGAAACCATAAGTCCTACAATAGTAACATCTGCTGCCCCTCTTACCTTAGGAACTGTCTCTTCCATCGACTTACCGGATGTTGTTACATCTTCTATCATAATGACTCTGTCGCCATCCTTTAACTTGCTTCCGAGAAATCCGCCCTTATCAGCACCATGGTCCTTCTCTTCCTTACGGTCTGAGCAGTATCTTACTTCCTTGCCGTAAAGCTTTGCATATGCAACTGCTGTAACTACGCTGATTGGAATTCCCTTATATGCTGGTCCGAACAGTACATCAAAATCATCACCATATGTTTCATGAATAGCCTTTGCATAATACTCACCAAGTCTTGCAAGCTGTGTTCCTGTAACATACGCACCTGCGTTCATGAAGAAAGGTGACTTTCTTCCACTCTTTAAAGTAAAATCTCCAAACTTTAACACATCACTCTCTACCATGAAATCTATAAATTCCTGCTTATACTGCTCCATTATATCCTCCTTATTCAGCCCCGCTGTCCGGCGGTGCTGCTTCATATTCAATATTATTTTTTATTCTATCATAAATGTTTTCCCGTTTCAATGCGTCTTTGGAACATTACAAATACATATTAAAATCCGAATATCAACATACTATGTATGCCTTTTCCTGATTATCCGATCGCCAGAAATTCATAAAGCCTACTAACCATTATCAAGCTCATAATTTAGTAGGTTATTTCAGGCAGCCTCTTTTCATTCTCCCGCCAGTTCACCTACCAATTCGTTAAAATGTTTCTCCTTAGTAGGTCTTTTTCCTGCTTTCCAGAGGAATGAACATTCATTTTATACTTATAAAACCTACTAAAAAGGCTTCTTCCTGCCTGATTAGTAGGTCTTGTTACTGTCAATTATCTTGAATATGTGCCAAAATAATATACCAAATTTACATCGAACACTGAATTAATAGGTTTCCACACCTTTTATCAAAACTTTATGTATATCTCTCCCCAATCGTTTGGAAAACAAAAGTTACACCTTCAAACTTAAAAACACGATTTTTATATTTCTAATCACATATGAGATATTCCAGCACATAATCGCTTCTTTCATTTTCTTTTAAATCTCGATTAACAAAGCTCAAAACTCCTTCACCATAATTTCATTGTCAATAGTAATTTTATTTTTCATAATTTTAAACCACACAGCAGAACCATGTATGTATTCCGAAAGCATATTACATATATCATTTTTATATTCACAATCTCTTAAAAAGCTTAAGTCTATAGTATTGTATTGTTTCATTTTTTCCGTATTTTTGTCAAATCCCGAATTATTATCAGGATATTCATATTCTGTTCCAAAATTCTCATTAGGTATCTCGATATCCATATATTTATCACCATATATGAGCATATATCTTTTTTTCCCAATACTAGACGAGCCTGTTTCTTCTATCTGCTGCCTGAGACAAAGTGTATCCGGTGAATTATACCAAAATAAAAAATATTCATCTTTGCTTTTGACAACCTTATCCCCTGGAATGTCTAAATATCCCGTACGATTATATGTATCAACAATATTCATATATGCTATTTCTTTTTTTCTTTCTTCTGAAATATAGTCATATATATAATTCATAATTTTACCCCGCATCTCTTTATTAAAGCACATTAATAATTAATGCCATATCAACGCTACAGCTAATGAAGCAGCTATTATTGCTGTCATACATTTTTTCTCTTTATACCGAACCCATGATATGTTAATCATCATGTTCCATTTCTGCTTTTTCTTTTATTCTTCTTCACAAAATTTCATAAATAATTCCATAGCTTCCTTAGACATTCCACCCCATGCACTGTTTCTCTCAAATATCTGGTCAATAACCTGAGAAAAATCATTTGTTCTATATGTAATATCACCTTCATAATATCCCATGAATTCGCCATTATCATTGGAGAAGCATACTACTTCTCCATCTCCTGACATTTCTCCTATAACCGTCAGATTATCTGGCATAAAATCATGATGGAAATCATCTGTTCCCCAAAACATTGCACTCGATCCATCAATCAGACATTTTTCTGTAAATCTGAGCCATTCCTTATATGTCTCTGGAATCTTTACGCCATTTGCCTCCTCCCATTTATTTAATTTATCTTCATCTATTGGTTCATTAAAATATGTTTTTCCAAGCTCATCATCATTGTCCCGCTTGTCACACCACTCATATAATTCTTCAATCTTGCTCTTTAAACTGTTATTTTCTGGTATCCCTATCTTTGTATACATATTTATTATCCTCTCTTTCCTCCAAAAACAAAAAAGCAGACAACATCACATTCCGTGACATCATCTGCAACTCAACCATCTTATATCTTCAATATATCCAATACTCCCCAGACTACTGAATCAACTTAGACTTGTAGCTTTGTGTCCCTGCATTTCTGCAGGTTTACCCCTCTTTTGTTTTTATAAAACTACTCATTTATTATGTTATCATGGATACCAAGAGATTTCAACTGTTCAAATATCAATTTCTTAACGCTGTAATCGGAACAACAAATACTCCATCAGGTCTTTGATATGCAGCATTAGATAATCCACAAATAACACATAATGAATCTGGTGCAATTCCACCATTTGCCTTAATTTCATTTTTTATTTTTATAAGATTCTCTGCCGCCATATCTATTTGGTTTGCACCCAATTTGATTTCGAATCCACACCATTTTCCATCAGGCATTGCTATAACTGCATCCATTTCATTGTTATTATAATCCTGATAATGATACAATTCTGCATCAAATGACTCAGCATATATTTTCAAATCTCTTTCACACAATGCTTCGAATAAGAATCCCAATGTATTTAAATCATTCAGTAACATTTCAGGTGTCGCATTTAACAATGCGGCTGCTAATGATGGGTCTGACAAATGTCTCTTTTCTGCCTGCTTAATACGGATTGATGATCTAAGCTTAGCCTCAAAAGGTTTCTGATTGTCTGTGAGGAAAAGTCTTTGGAAAACATCAAGATAAGCAGCAACTGTTTCCACATCAATATCTTCATTATCAATTTCCTTAATGTCATTTTTTAATTTCTTATTTGTTACAGTTGTTGCTTCATTTCTTGCAAGTGAACGAAGAAGAAGCTCCATTTTATGCTTATCTCTTTTTACATTATCAATTCTATATACATCATCGTCTAATACAGCCTGGATGTACTGTATAGGAAGATATGCCGCCTGTTTTAATGTTGTCTCCTGATTAGCAGGCCAGCCTCCTCTTATAATGAAATCAATAAGCTTTCTCAAATCAACCTCACCTGATATTTTAGGTTCTATTCTACCCTCACATATATCTTTTAAAGAAATATCTCCACTAGAATTTCCACTTTCAAATAATGACATTGGTCTCATTCTCAATTTTGCAATTCTTCCAGCTCCGCTATGCAATATTCCTTTATGATTTGGTGTCGCAGAGCCTGTCAATATAAACTGCCCTTTATTACCGCTTTGGTCAACCTTATACCTGACAGCATCCCATAACTGAGGAACTTCCTGCCATTCATCAATTAATCTTGGAGTCTCTCCCTCCAAAACCAGCGATGGACTCATCTGCGCCAATTGTCTATTCTGGAAATTACCATCTGGATTGCCAAGCATAATTTCACTTTTACAATGATATGATGATGTCCAGGTTTTTCCACACCACTTCGGTCCCTCCACACATACTGCACCAAATGCCTCTAAATAACTATCAATTATATTGTCAATCAGTCTTGGTCTGTAATCCTCTCTTTCCATATTCTCTCCATTCTATTCTTATATATCATTAATATTATTGGTTTAAGCTTAATCTATATACATTTTCTTCTTCATCATTATAATTCAACCCGATTAATTTTTCAATTACAACCCGACAGATTTTTGATTTCCAATCCGATTGTTTTTGTATTTTCAATCCGATTAATTTTCAACTTTCAATCCGATTGTTTTTGAAACATTATTTCCTTATAACAAATATTTTATCCTTCCATTAAAAAAGAATATAGTTATCTATCCAATAACGCATGACATAATGCCATTGGATAGATAACTATATTCAAGCTATACACGAACCCCCACGAGCTACCTCCTCGTGGGGGTATACATTTCAAATGTTTGACATTTCACTTATTATCTTTATATTTTAAAATAATCAAACCAATCAAACATATTAAGAGCAGTAATAGCATAATAATATTTCTGATTGTCACCTTATGATATGCAATCAATGTATAAACATTAGACATTATATATATTAATGACATAATAAATAGAACGATTTTTAAAATTTTATTTTTCAAATCTCAACTCCTTTATATCATAACTTAATTTGTCCAATATAAGTCATCTAAATAAACCGCCATATACAAATAACAGCATTATATTATTACACCTAAAAATGCCCACCAGAAATACCTGTATTACCGCCAACATCTTTATATTTTGATGCTAACCACCAACCTAAATCATAAAAAATATCGCCTTTACCCCCACCTTGAATTAATAATATTTCACTGTCATTAATATTTTCAAATTCCATAACAAATAATTCCCCTCAATTTTTATTTATAATCATTCCAACCATTATATAAATCGTAACAGCACTGTGCAATCCCCACTATAGTAAGAAATACTCCTCCTGCAGCCAATAATCCCGTTAATATACCTCCACCATTTATTTCCTGTAATTCACTTGTCTTTATTTCTGTAAAACCCTTTTTCATAATAATCACCTCTAAATCTTAATTTATTATTTTCATTATTAATCAGTCAACATTCCAACTGTATTGTTAATCATATGTATCATTATAACCATTGTAATACTATCTGTATGGTCATATATAAGTCCTAATATTAATCCTAATATTGAATAATAACTTAATTCAAGAACTGACAATCCGCTATGAATCATACCAAACGAAATTGATACAATAACTATGGCTATTATTCCATTGCACATCTTCATCTTACTGACCAACCAATTCTGATATATATATCTGAATAAAATTTCTTCTACCAATGGCCCCATAAAGCACATTGCTATAACACTCAACACAGTTACTATCCCGGAATTATCGTATCCACTTATAATCTGTTCATTATGGGTAATCATCAGATTATTCAGTAAATATAATAATCTGGTAAGCAAAATATTTATAATAAGATATATAATCGAAAACATAATAGTCTGCCAAATCCACGAACCCAGGGATTTTGTATTACCAAAATCTTTATATATAATGCCCCAATATAACTTTATTGTAATCATTCCAGCAATTATGTATATCACACAGCTTGTTATATGTGTAAGCATATCCATGCTTATATCTTTTCCCAGTAAAAATGTTATTGAAACAACAGTAGTTGCTACTATTATTGTACCTAAAATGTACAGAATCCCTATCCATTTCAGCATTAATTTATTTCTTGAATTCATTATTTATTTCTCTATTAAAGCATGAATTTATTCTGTCATATTCTCCACCCTGAATAACAAATATCTCTTGTTCCTCTAATTCTCTAAATTGCGTATTTTGCATATGTTCATCTCCTCTCTTGTATTCAAGATAACATCTGGAAATTATAAATACAATGTCCATATGCTGTTTGGTATTCAAACAGTGCTATTTGGTATAAATTGACTTAAATTTTTAATCATGTATAATAAAAATAATGTTATAAAAAGGGGATTTTTAATGGATTTTTATTCAATATTTTTTCATATAATTGGGGATTTATTTGGCTTTTTAATTATAAATTTATTTATTACATTTAACACGAAGAATCATAAACTTCAACATATTCTTATGCCTTTTTTTCTACTGGCAACAATATTATATGATATCTCTGGATTTTATTCTTGCTCATACATAATAGATGTCTTAACCTGTATGCAGATTCTTATATGCTGTGATAAGAAATTATATCAGCGTATGATTGTTCTTGCAGAATATTATGTTTATTCTTACATGTCTGCCATTGCAATTCTTGGTATCCGCATGGTTATATTAAAGGATTTTCACCAATTATATAATAATCAACTGTATAATAATTACAATACCATTTCAAGTATAATTGCTTCTTATATAGTTGCCTGCATGTATTTCAATACTAAAAAAGTTAAAGAATTTAATTCAGCTAAATCATTTATTTTTCTTTATTATTCTATATCAATAGCTACAATTATTGCGCTTTCGATATCACCTGTCCTTATTGAGCCTTCTTTACTCAATTTAGAACAGGTTCTTCCTGTGTTTTTTGTATTAATTGCATTTATAATAACATTTTGTCTCTCTACTTATAGTAAAATAATATTTACACTTGAAGAAAATGCTATCAACAAAATTCAGCTTGAAAAATCCGCTTTAGAAGCCGAATACACCACACAGATTGATAACAAATTACAACAGCTTCATACTTTAAGACACGATATGAAAAACCACCTTCTCATGATAGACAGCCTTTCTGCGGAATATAAAAACGAGCAAATTCACGATTACATATCTAAAATATCAGACGAACTTAGTCAGACTCAAACTATTTCATCTTCATCTTCCACTATATCTTCTCTGCTTAACTCTAAAAAACTTATATGTGATGATTCAGATATAACTTTTGACCTCCAGCTTGATTTCAATAATATTTATATAAGTGACTTTACACTTATAACAATTCTTGGCAATATTCTTGATAATGCCATAACTGCTGCGTCTAAAACTGACAATGGATACATCAGACTTTCAATCTCACAAGCTGATACATATCTCTCAATACATTGCGAAAACAATCACAACGAAAAAATCAAAAAAAGAGAAGGCCGCTTTATTTCAAGCAAGCCTTCTACTGGTTTGTATTCTAATTCACTACATGGTCTGGGCATAATAAGTATAACTAATGCTGTAGAAAAAAGTGGCGGAACACTGGATATCAATTATAATGAATCTGTTTTCAGCATTGATATTCTTATTCCTAATTACATATAATAATAGCTTAATTATTTTTATGTAAAGTATGTCAATTCATTTTTCTTTCTTCAAGTAGCTTTCTTATCTTACTCATATGTCTTTCTTTAACTGATTTATAGTGACTTCTGCTCAATGGCACTTCTACTCCATCTCCAAGAAATACTGCATTTTCTTTAACCTCTTTTATTGCATCAAAATTTACTATATAACCCTGATGTATATATATAAATATATTTTTATCTAGTTTGCCATACATCTTTTTCAATGTTTCATAACATGTTATCTCAGCATCTGAACAATGAAGTACACATTGATTTCTCCTTTTTTCAATATACTGAATATTTCTTACATCTACTATTCTTGTATTTTTAGCAACCTGAACTTCTATGTACCTTTCTTCTGCTTCTTTATGGTCAAAAGCATACTGAACCATAACAACGGCCCTTCCAAGTACTCTTTTTAATTCTGGATAAGTAACAGGTTTGACAACATAAGCAAGTGCTTCTACCCCATACGCTGCTATGGCATATTTATCAAAGCTGGTCACAAAACATATTATTACATCTTCTGAAACTTTACGGATACCTCTTGCTGTATTCACACCATCAAAATCCGGCATCTCAACATCTAGAAATATAATATCATATTTAGATGTATCTCCCTCAACAGCTTCTAACAATAACTTTCCAGAATTGTATTCGGTCACATTGATATCAATTTCACACTCTTCAGAATACACTCCAATATATTTGACAATCCTCTCTACATGTATATATTCATCATCGCATACTGCTATCTCTACTTTTTTCATTTAAATCCTCATTTTCATATTTTATAAGGTAACTTTATCATTTTAACAATCAGCTTTCAATATTGATGTGACATTTAGTAATTAATCCATGCTAATCAGATATAATTGCTATCTTTCAGAATTTACTTCTACAACCTCCCACCACATTTTTCTTGACCTCAACCTGACTTTAGGTGTTATCATATAAAATGTAATAAAATATTAAGACAAGGAGTATCAGAAAACATGTATATTGAGAATATTAACAGTCCTGCTGATGTAAAGAAACTTAACATCATGCAGCTTAATGTCCTTGCAGAAGAAATACGTCACGCCCTTCTTACAAGAGCCAGCAGACACGGTGGACATTTCGGTCCTAACTTCGGTATGGTAGAAGCAATTATTGCCATGCATTATGTATTTGATTCACCTAAAGATAAAATCGTATTTGATGTATCACATCAGTGCTATCCACACAAGATGCTTACTGGAAGAAAAGATGCATATCTGTACGAGGAGCATTACGATGATGTATCAGGATATACTAATCCTCATGAGAGTGAGCATGACTTCTTCACTGTAGGTCATACTTCAACTTCTATAAGTCTTGCCTGTGGTCTTGCCAAGGCAAGAGATTTAAAGGGTGAAGATGGCAATGTCATTGCTGTTATAGGTGATGGTTCCTTAAGCGGCGGTGAGGCTCTGGAGGGTCTTGATTTTGCTTCTGAATTAAATAGCAACATGATTATTATTGCTAACGATAACGACATGTCTATTGCTGGGAATCACGGTGGTCTTTATACCAACTTAAAGCTTCTTCGTGAAACAAACGGACAGGCTGAATGTAATCTTTTTAAAGCAATGAACCTTGATTACATCTATGTCGACAAGGGTAATGATATTGCTTCTTTAATTGAAGCATTTGAAAAGGTTAAAGACACTACAAAAGCTATTGTTGTCCACATTAATACTCTTAAAGGCAAAGGTTATGCACCTGCCGAACAGAATAAAGAAATATGGCACTGGCATTCGCCTTTTGATATAGCAACCGGCGAATCTCTTTCCAAGGGCGGAGAGCCTGATTTCTCTGACGCTTCTTTAGAATATCTGTTAAAGAAGATGGACGAGGATAAGAGTGTTGTTGAAATCACAGCCGGAACTCCTACTGTTATGGGATTTACTGCTGACATGAGAGCTAAAGCAGGAAAACAGTTTGTTGATGTTGGTATCGCAGAGGAAACTGCTGTTGCATTAGCTTCCGGTATCGCTGCTAACGGCGGAAAGCCTGTATTTGGCGTTTACAGCTCATTTATACAGAGAGCCTATGACCAGATTACACAAGATGTATGTATCAACGGAAATGCAGTAACATTTGCAGTATTTGCAGGTTCTGTGTACGGGATGAATGATGTTACACATCTCGGACTTCAGGATATCCCTATGCTTAACAGCATTCCTGGCCTTGTATATCTTGCACCTGTTACTAAGGAAGATTATATTGCTATGCTTGACTGGTCTTTAACACAGAATGAGTATCCTGTTGCTATTAAAGTTCCGGGCGGCAGAATGGTATCCACAGGCACACCTGTAACTAAAGATTTCAGCAAGCTTGGCACTTATGAAGTTACTAAGAAAGGAAGCAGAGTTGCTATTCTCGGACTTGGAACTTTCTATGAAACTGCTGTAAAAGCCGCTGATATTCTTAAGACTTCACACGGAATTGACGCAACTGTTATCAATCCTTACTATATCTCGGGTATTGACGCAGACACTCTTAATGAATTAAAGGAAGACCACGCAGTAGTTGCAACTCTTGAGGACGGCTACCTTGAAGGCGGCTTCGGAGCTAAGATTGCAGCATACTATGGTTCTTCTGATATGAAGGTATTAAACTTCGGTATTAAGAAAGAATTTATCGACAGATACGATGTCGCAGAAGTATTAAAGGACAACCATCTTACTCCTGAACAGATTGCAGAAGATATCGCAGCAACATTATAACTATATTGTTTCATTATAATCGAAAAGACATGGCAATCATTTTTATCAATGACTGTCATGTCTTTTTAGAATTTATCCCTGTCTTTAGTTTCCATAATGGCTGTGGCATGATTAAATACATGCATATTTGACGTGATACCTATAGATAGTCGCATTAGTCAAGTTCTTATAGGACAATTTCAGCAAAATGCCTGCTAAACCAGCCATTTTATCTCTCAATCCACCTATCAAAAGCTTCCTCGTGCCAACCTTATAGGTAATTCCACACCGAAAACACTTTTTCTGTCTGAAAACAGCCTATAAAACCTCTATAAAAAACAATCTTATAGGACGCGCCAGCCTGAGTGCCACATTACAGTTATCTCACCAACAGTCTCAAGCGCCACGCCTCAGCACGCCTCAACATTCCTTAGCAGCCTCCACAAACTCCTCAGCCCAGTGCTTCCACGACCACCTGACTTTGGCATACTGAACGCCTCTTGCCACTTTCTCCTTCATAGACCCCACATCAGCCACAAGGCTTTTAATCTTCTCTCCAACATTTTCCAGTTCATCAAGAGAATAATATTCAACTCCTGAATCCATAGGAATCTCACGCCGCATATAAGTACTTCCGTCTGTAATACTAACACAGCCATTCATTAACGCAAGCGGCGTCCTGTCATGTATTCCTGCCTTAAACCACGGAAGCTGGTTAATCGACAGACGGGCATTATTATATATATTTGGAAGCTCTCCATACATTACCTCTCCACAGTCCTTAACAAACTCTTTAATAAATGGCAAATCCTCTTTCATAAGAACCTCTGCCTTCGTAAGAAAAGTATCCCAGTTATGTCCATACAGCTTCACAGGCACATGATTTCTTATAAGTTGAACCACAATCTCCTGTCTTATGGCCGCCTGAATATAAACATCCGCCATGAAATTCTCCTGCAGCTTCTCCGCTGTCTGAACTCCACTAATACCCGGATACATCTGCCTTATGGCTTCCTCCTGCGTAAGCTCTGGATTATCAAACAGTCTTTGTGTAAATGTATTAAAAAAATAAACATTTTCACTATCCTGCTTCTTTGCCTTAAAATACACCATATCAGGGTCAGTATAGGACGCTGTGAATATCAGGTCATTATCACGCATATCATATGGCTTCAGACCGCCCTCTGCCTGCTTTGCAGCAAGCGGAAGAACAATACAGCTGTTAATATGAGGATAGGTTTCATCAACAAACTTCTTATGCATCTCATCAAGACATATTACATTCATGTTTTTTAAAGGCACTTTGAGACTGTCATGATGATAGAACGGATGGTCAAGAATATAATGCCATACCGCTTTTCCAAGCCTGTCAAAGCAGTATCTTCCCGAATCATCACATACTGCGTCCAGCTTTGTATTAATATCAAACACATAATCAAAAGGCTGGGAGTCATACTCATCAGCCAGCACACACAGCTTATCCTTCTGTGTGGCTTTATCTAGTCTGATATGCATGACTTCCCAGCCCATAGCTTTTAATTCTTCACTTATACAGTCAATAAAGTAAGTTGTTGAGTCATAGCATATAGAACCATTACTTAAGAAAAGTATTCTATCTGACACAACCAATCAGCTCCTTAATATCTGCTACATTATTCTTTTCCATATATTCCCTGATTCCATCAATAACCTTAATAGTTGTATATGGATCATTAAAATTCGCTGTTCCAACAGCAACTGCACTCGCACCAACCATAATCATTTCAAGTGCATCCTCTGCTGTTCTGATTCCTCCCATTCCGATTATAGGAAGGTTAATTGCATTGGCAACCTGATAAACCATTCTTACTGCGATTGGATGAATAGCAGGTCCTGACACACCCGCAGTCTTGTTAGCTACTGCAAATGTTCTTCTGTTCACATCAATCTTCATACCTGTAAGAGTATTGATAAGTGAAACCGCATCAGCACCACCTGCCTCTACAGCCTTTGCCATCTCTGTGATATCAGTAACATTAGGACTTAACTTCATAATAACCGGCTGCTTTGCTACCTTTTTAACCGCCTTAGTAATAGCCTCTGCAGAAGATGGAACCTGTCCGAAAGCAATTCCTCCCTCTTTGACATTAGGGCATGAGATATTGATTTCAAGAAGGTCAACTGGCTGTTCACCAAGCTTTTCAACAGCGTCTACATAATCTGCCTCAGATTTTCCACATACATTAACAATAATCTTAGTATCATACTGCTTAAGGAATGGAATGTCTCTTTTTACAAATGTATCAAGTCCCGGATTCTGTAATCCGATAGCATTCATCATTCCACCGTAAGTCTCGGCAATTCTTGGTGTAGGATTGCCCGGCCATGGAATATTGGCAACACCCTTTGTTGTCACTGCACCGAGTCTGTTAAGGTCAACATACTCTCCATACTCCATGCCTGAGCCGAATGTTCCGGAAGCAACTGTCACAGGATTCTTTAATTCAACTCCTGCAATATTGACTGACATATTAATATCGCTCATTACAGTTCTACCTCCTTAACATTAAATACCGGACCTTCCTTGCACACTCTCTTATTCTTAACCAGAGAATGGTCGTGAATCTCAATTGTTCTTCAATAACATGCAAGACATGCACCAATTCCGCATGCCATCTTCTCTTCTAATGAAACATAACACGGAATATCATTCTCAAGTGCATATGCCTTAATTGCACGAAGCATAGGAGTTGGTCCACATGCAAATATAACATCTGCCTCAACCTTTTCCTGTTTTACAGCATCTAATACATTACCCTTTGCTCCAACGCTTCCATCTTCAGTTGCAATATACACATCTGTATCAGCAACTGCTTCAAAATCTTCCTTAAGGAAAGTCTGGCTGTTTCTGTAACCAACTACAACATTCTTGTGGCAGTCTAATCTTCTTGCAAGCTCAAGCATAGGAGGAACACCTATTCCGCCACCGAAAAGAATAGCCTTATCAAAGCTTCTGCCTTCTGCCTTAATCTCTGCAGCAATTTTTCCCAGATCATATCCATTGCCAAGAGGTCCCTGAATATCAAGATATTCTCCTGCCTTCATCTTAGAAAACTCTTCTGTTCCCTTGCCGGCAACTCTGAATACAATTCTTAAATTATTATTCTCAACCTTACATATACTGATAGGTCTTGGTAACATTCTTGAACCATCATTAGAATATACTGATATAAACTGTCCTGCCTTAGCGGCCTTAGCAATATCCTTTGTTTCAAACCATATTTCATAGACTCCGTCAGCAAGACAATCCGCCTTAAGAATCTTCGCATTTTCTCTGTACGCCATAATAATCTCCATTATTAACCTGTGTGTAAATATGTATAATTACTTGCCAAGTGCTCCGTTGATATCAGCAATCATATCAAGAGCAGCCTGTCTTGAAGCTTCTCCGAAGTTCTTCTCACCAAACTTCGCATACTGCTCCTTAGTATATGCTGCAATAATTCCTCTTGAGCTGTTTACAATAGCTCCAAGTCCGTCAGGATTAAAGAAATCAACAAGATCCTTGCCCTGTCCGCCCTGTGCACCATATCCTGGTACAAGGATATACGCCTTAGGCATAACCTTTCTTAATACTCTTCCCATCTCTGGGTAAGTAGCTCCAACAACCGCACCGACATTACTGTAATCTCCGTCCATGCTTGAAGCTCCCCACTCATTAACCTTCTCACCAACTAACTCGTATAATGGTCTTCCGTTAATAAGCTGATCCTGGAATTCTCCACTTGAAGGATTAGATGTCTTAACAAGTATAAATATACCTCTGTCCTGCTCATTACAAACCTTAATAAATGGATTGATACCATCAGAGCCAAGATATGGATTAACAGTTGCAAAATCTTCGTCAAAAGGAGTAATTGCCTTAGAGCCAACATTTACCTTTCCAAGATGTGCTACCGCATAAGCCTCAGAAGTTGAACCAATATCGCCTCTCTTAACATCACCGATAACAATCATGCCTTTCTCGTGACAGTAATCAACTGTTTTCTTGAATGCCTTAAGTCCTTCAATTCCAAACTGCTCATACATTGCAATCTGTGGTTTAACAGCTGGAACAATGTCATATATATTATCTATAATGCCTTTGTTATACTGCCATATAGCCTCTGCTGCTCCCTCAAGTGTCTCACCATACTGCTCAAATGCAACATCTGCAAGATGCTTTGGAAGATACTTCATCATCGGATCAAGTCCTACAACTATTGGTGCATTAGTCTCTACAATCTTATCAACAAGCTTCTTAATCATTAATCTACTTTAGCCTCCTTAATTCATACGCAAAATCACTTTATTCTACAACTTTGGAACTTCTCTTTCAATAAGAATTTCTGTTCCATTATGGTCTGAATACACAACTCTTCCATTAACAAGCGTATATAAAACCTTTCCATACACATGCTTTCCTTCAAATGGAGTATTCTTTCCCTTTGAAGCAAATCTGTTGCTATCAATATCATACTCTTCTGTAGGATTAACAACTGTTATATCAGCAACTTTTCCCGGTGCAAGAACTCCTCTGTCAATTCCAAGTATCTTAGCTGGATTATAGCTCATTTTCTCAACCATCTGTAACGGAGTAAGTACTCCTGTTCTTACAAGCTCAGTAATAGTAACCGGAACTGCTGTTTCAAGACCTACTACACCAAACGGTGCTTCATCAAAAGGTCTTTCCTTCTCAGTAGGATGATGTGGAGCATGGTCTGTTGCAATAACATCAATAACCCCTGATGCAAGCGCTTCTTTAAGAGCCTTTACATCATCTGCCTTTCTTAAAGGAGGGTTAATCTTAAAGTTAGCATCATCCCCGTTCACCGCATCCTCTGTCAGTGTGAAATGATGTGGGGCAACCTCTGCTGTCACTGGAATCCCCTGTTCCTTGGCAATCTTTATAATAAATGCTGATTCCTTATTAGACACATGACTTATATGCAGCTTTGCGCCTGTATTCTTTGCAAGAAGAATATCTCTTGCAACAATAACATCCTCAACGGCATCCATTATTCCGAAAAGACCAAGTTCCTTGGCTCTCTCTCCGGCATTCATAACACCTCTTGCAGCCAAGTTAGTATCTTCACAATGTGCAAATACCGGAATGTCAACCTCTGCTGCCTGCCTCATAGCCTGCCTTGCAGTTCTTGCATTCATAATAGTTCCGCCATTGTCACTGACTGCAACAGCACCTGCATCCTTAAGAGCCTCAAAATCAGTAAGATACTCACCCTCCTGACCTGCTGTCATGGCAGCTATTGTATACAGATTAATGTCAGTAACCTCTTCTGCCTTATCTGTTACATACTGCAGCATATCAACATTATCAATTACAGGTTTCGTATTAGGCATCATGCAGACTGTTGTATATCCGCCTCTTGCTGCTGCTCTTGAACCTGTTCTGATTGTTTCCTTATGCTCAAGTCCTGGTTCCCTGAAATGTGCATTAAGATCAACCAGTCCTGGCATAACCATGCATCCTGATGCATCAATCACTTCATCAGCCTGTGACTCATCAATATTCTCTTCCATTGCTGCAATAAATCCGTCCTTAATAAGCACATCCATAACTTTGTCTGTTTTACTTGCAGGGTCAAGTACTCTGCCTTCTTTAATCAGTATGTTCATTCGCCCAATCTCCCCTCTAAGTTTTTCTCTTCAAAAATATTGGCTGGTACAGGCTTTCCAAAATAATATCCCTGTATATAATCCACACCAAGACTTTTAAGCAGTTCAAACTGCTCCTTATGTTCAACACCTTCGACAACAATCTTAGTACCGATAGTCTTGGAAAGGTCAACTATAAGCTTAATAAATGCCTGTGCATAATCATCTTCAACAATATCATCAATAAATGTCTTATCAACCTTAATGATATCAAGAGGAAGTTGCTTTATATAGTTAAGTGAAGAATAACCTGTACCAAAATCATCAAGTGCAATCCTAGGTCCTAACTTCTTAAGTCCTGTAATAATATCCATAACTCTCTGCATATCATTAATTGCAAATGATTCTGTAATCTCAAGTACTATATTCTTAGGATTAACACCTGTCTTATCAAGAATTCTTTTAATATTCTCAACCACATTCTTCTGTAAAAGCTGCACTACCGACAGATTCACATTAATATAGAAATCCGGATATCCATTATCATTCCATAGCTTACATCTTCTGCATGCCTCCTCAAGAACATAGTCACCAATTGAAGTAATAAGCCCAAGATATTCTGCCAGCGGTATGAACTCACCCGGTCCCATAAATCCCAGTGCTTTGCTGTCCCATCTTACAAGTGCCTCACAGGAAGTACACATCTGTGTGTTGACATCAACAACGGGCTGATAGAATACTACGAATTCCTCAATTCCTGTAGAAACTGCCTGTCTCATGTTATTCTCGATATCAAGTCTCTTGGCTGTCGAATTCTCAACCTCACTGCTGTAATAAGTATAGCCGTTCTTTCCTGACCTCTTTGCCTCATACATCGCAACATCTGCCATTCTTGTTATTTCATGAACATCAACACTGTTATCCGGGAACACAGCAACTCCCATACTCATTGTACAGAAATATTCAGTTTCCATAAGATACCACGGCTTATTAAACAAAGCAGTTATATTGCCAATAATATTATTTATGTCTCCAAATATTTCAGGTTCAACTATTATTACAAATTCATCTCCACCCATTCTGTAACAATGTCCACGCAAACCTGGAATTCCCGTAAGTCCTGCCGCAATCTGCTGAAGAAGTATATCCCCATACTGATGGCCAAGTCCGTCATTAATATGCTTGAAATCATCAAGATCAATAAACAGTACCGCTCCTTTAAGTCCTGCCTTTTCCGTTCTTCTTATAACTTTTCTTAAATCGACTTCACATTTCATACGGTTATACAGACCTGTAAGAAAATCATTATGTGCCTGATATTCAATCTTCTGCTGATTCTTTTTCTTCTGGGTAATATCTACGGCGGTCACAACAATAACCTCACTTCCGTCAATCCACTCCAATTCAGAAAACCTCACCTCGAACCACAATCCTGACTCTGTATTATAGCGTTCCATGGATGCTCCGATGCTTCTATGTACATCTTCGCATGTAAACACATCCTCCAGACATTCCCTTATTGTATCCCGAACCTCCTGTACATTAGCTGCCATCTCATTCTCAAACAATATATTGCCAGAATACCTGCTGCACACAATAATTCCAGAGCCTATATTATCAAGAATCTTCTGTAAAACATCATAAGATGATATAAGTGAATTATTAATTACCTTGCTCTGTGCTATACCATGAAGTACCAGTGCCATGTCGCTTATGTATTCCTTAATCTTATTATCTGATACTGCCTGTACATCATTACTAAGAACTATAAGATACATTGCTTTTACATTATTAATTAAAATCGGTACTGTTATGCTCAGTTTTACTCCAAGTCTGTCCAGAAGCCCTTTCTGTGCTGTATCCGCATTTCCTTCGTATGTAATCTTAATTGCATCTGAACATAATACAAACTCTGACCGTTTAACCGTGCCTGATTCATCTTTAAAACAATTTCCGGTTTCAGATATCACATGCATAGTGTCACTTTCCCTGTCTATCTGCATTACAACAGCATCACATATATCCATGCTGTCAGTTATGCATTCAAGAACACTATCTGCTGCCTGAGTAAATGTAACATTATTTTCAAGCATACGTATAATCTCTGAAAGCCCTATATTTCTGTTATTATCACTACTCAAAATATTCCTCCAGCAATACACAAATCTAATAATATTATAGCCTATTACAATCTTTTTGGAAACTGATTTTTGCATGATTTTACAATCATTTCAATATACATTTTTAATTTAACAGATAATTAATTGTTTTATCTTTTTGAGGGTGTTATTATATCTCTATATCAATTTATTTATGAGGATTATTATGGACATTATTAAATTTAACACAACATTAAAAGCTTCTGGAAAGGATTATTTCAAGATTGTATTTTGGAACAGATTTATAAGAAATCCTATTGAGCTTATTCTGTCATGGCTTCCTGCCGTAATTTCGCTTGTGCTTCTATGCCTGCATTATTATTCCAGCTTTTTACTGATTCTTTATGCCGTATGCTGGTTTTACCCAATATATATTTTTGGATACCAGTTCAGATCAAGTGTTAACTATCATTTAAAGCACAGAGATCCATCAGAAGAAGCCCCATGTACAATTACTCTTATGAATAATGCTATTATGGCAGATATTCCTGAGCATAATCTTGTATACACATATGAGTGGAATCAGTTCACTAATGTTTACAACAAATTCGGCTATTACATGTTATTTAATAAAGGACGTATGATTGTCATGTTAAGTCAGAAGGACATGCCTGATGATATTAAAGCTGCTGTTCCTGCGTATATCAAGTCACATGTTGACAGAAACATTTGCAAAATCAACTTCTAAAAACTATACACAAAAGGCGTTTCAAACAGTTAAAGTTGAAACGCCTTTTATCATACTCTTTTAAGTTATCTTGCAAGCCATCCGCCATCAACAGCCAGTGTAAATCCATTAACATAATCCGATGCAGCTGATGCAAGAAACACAACCGCTCCCTTCATATCATCAGGAGTTCCCCAGCGTCCTGCCGGAATTCTGTCTATAATAGCTTCACTTCTGTCAGAATCGCTCCTTAACTGTGCCGTATTATTAGTAGCCATATATCCTGGTGCAATAGCATTAACATTAATGTTATGGCATGCCCACTCATTACACATAGCTTTTGTAAGTCCCATACCAGCACTCTTACTTGCTGTATAAGAAGGAACTCTTATGCCTCCCTGATATGAAAGCATGGAATTGATATTAATAATCTTACCACCATGTCCCTGCTTAATATACTGCTTTGCAAATGCCTGGCTTAAGAAGAATACCATCTTCTGATTAACCTGAATAACACTATCCCATTCATCTTCAGTGAAATCAATAGCATCATTCCTCTTAATAAGTCCTGCATTATTAACAAGAATGTCAACCTTTCCAAAAGCTGCAAGTGCACCATTCACAATAACCTCTATAGCTGACATATCTGAAAGGTCTGCTATAACCTCAGCAAATTCTCCTCCATCAGCTTCAATAAGCTTCTTAGTATCCTCGCAGGATCTTCTTGCAACACCTACAACCTTAGCACCTGCCTGTGCAAGTGCAACGGACATTCCCTGTCCAAGGCCTGTATTGGCGCCTGTAACTACTGCAACCTTTCCATCTAGTCTGAATGCATCAATTATAGACATATATTCTTCTCCTTCTAAATCCATTTAATTAAAACCTATTATATTATTAGCTATCTTGTATCCCTGCTTAGATATCCATCTTCCTGCAGATGTAGGGATATTAACAGACCAGCCCAAAAGACTGTGTCGTAACTTCTTGTAAAGCACTTCATCCTTATCCTTAGCATACTGCCAGAGTGCCTTCTTCTTCGCAAGATGTTCCTTTGTTCCAGATACAATTAAGAATATAGACGATACTTCCATCATAATTCTTAAATAGTTAATCATATATTTTCTACAGTTAATATTCTTAGGATTTTCTGAAATAAACGAATCAATCATTCTCTTATTAACAGAAAGCTGCTGGTCAATTCTTGAAATCATAACACTCTCATTGACAGACTGATCTTCTCGTCCAATAAAATATCTGTAGAAATTAGTATTTACGTAATACATGTTCTTAACATACGGAAGTGGCTCGAACACAAATATGTTATCAACATAAAATGTATGCTTAGGAAGCTCTAATCCACAATCCTTTAAAAGCTGTGTTCTATATACAACAGTATGCATAAGAATATACTGGTCAACCTTAAAATCGCCTATATTAATATCATCCCATGTAAACATCTGCTCTACAGGAAATACATTCTCGTAGTGGATAACTTTCTTTCTCTTGGCTCCGACCTTTTCATATACATAGTTTGCAATAACCATATCCGGCTCACTGCCCTCTTCAAAGCTTCTTAATGTAGCAAGCATTCTTTTGTAACTTTTGCCATCTACCCAGTCATCACTGTCAACAACCTTAAAGAACCTTCCTGTTGCATGCTTAAGACCTGTATTTACAGCCTCACCATGTCCACCATTCTCCTGATGTACAGCTTTGACAATATCCGGATATTCCTTCTCATATCTTTTGGCTATTTCATATGTATTATCCTTTGTTGAACCATCATCAACTATAATAACCTCAACTTCATCCCCACCGGCAAGCACTGTATTAATACAATGTTCCATATACTCTGCGGAGTTGTAACATGGTATTGCAAATGATAATAATTTACCCATCAAATTTCTCCTTTACATTCTGTCAGGGCATTCAATCGCAAGTAAATCAATACACTGCTCGAGAATGCTCTTCGTAAGGCTTATAAGTGCAATATAGCTTGCTTTCTTAACCTCGTCAGGTTCTGAAAGTATCTTATTATTATGATAAAAGCCGTTAAATGCGTTAGATACCTCATATATAAACTGACATATCTTATGTGGTGCATTATCCTTATATGCCCCATCAATTATATCTGCAAACTTAATAAGTGATAAAGAAAGATTCTTCTCACTTTCTTCTGTAGCAGCCATAATCTTAAGGTTATCTGTGCTTCCACCATTTTCTGTATATTTGTTAAGGATAGACTTAATTCTTACAATTGTGTAAAGAATATATGGTCCTGTATTACCCTCAAATGATGAAAATCTCTCAATATCAAACACATAGTCCTTTGATGCCTGATTAGAAAGATCTCCATACTTTAATGCAGCAAGTCCTACTATCTTAGCTGTATCTCTTGCTTCTGTCTCATCAACAGTTCTGTTAGACATAATTTTCTCATATACAGCTTCATCAATATCAGCTATAAGATGCTCAAGTCTCATAACACCACCTGAACGCGTCTTGAATGGCTTACCATCTTTACCGTTCATAGTACCAAAGCCCACAAATCTCATATCTGCATCAGGCGCTACAATCCCAGCCTTCTTAGCCGTTCTGAATACCTGTGTAAAATGAAGTTCCTGCCTCTTATCAGCAAGATAAATATATGTATCAGGATGATATAACTTTTCTCTTTCAACAATAGTAGCAAGGTCAGATGTTGCATAAAGTGCCGCACCATCAGATTTTCTTACGATACATGGTGGAAGCTCCTTAGTATCACCTTCCTGCTGTATATCTACAACAGTTGCGCCCTGGCTTTCATAAGCAATTCCGTCTGCAATCATCTTATTAACCATATCGTCAATATATGGCTGTGCATCTGATTCACCTTTCCATAAATCAAAATGTACATTAAGATTATCATAATTCTTCTTAAGATCAGCCTTAGAAACTTTCATAATATGATGCCATATTGCACGACATGCCTTGTCACCGCTCTGTAACTTAAGTGTAGCTTCATGAGCTCTTTCTGCAAATGCAGCATCTTCCTTAGACTTTGCAGAAGCTGCCGGATAAATCTCTTCAAGCTCAGAGATTGTAAATGGCGCTTCCTCTGGATACTCACCAGTAAAACTGTCATCAAAATACGGAAGTTCTGGTTTTCTGTCTCTTAATTCTTCAATGATAAGTCCCATCTGCAAGCCCCAGTCTCCAAGATGAACATCCCCTATAGTTTTATTTCCGGCAAATGTATTGATTCTCTTAACACTTTCTCCGATAACTGCAGAACGTAAATGTCCGACATGAAGAGGCTTTGCAGCATTAGCTCCGCCATAATCTACAATAACAGTCTTTTCCTTATCAGAATTAACATATCCAAACTTCTCTGTTTCAGACATCTCATTAAGATATCCAGCCAGATAATCCTCACATAGATTAATATTGATAAATCCAGGCTTAACACTCTCTATCTTAGAAAACATCTTGTTATCTGCTAACTTTGCAACTACCTCATCAGCAATCATAAATGGTGCTTTCTTATATACTTTGGCTGCTGCCATAGCACCGTTACACTGAAACTCGCACAGGTCAGGTCTGTTAGAAACTGTAACTTTTGCATACGCCTCATCATATCCACATTCAGTGAATACATTTTTAATCTCATCAGTAATAAGTTCAATAATCGTCTTCATATTCTCCACCTTTTACAATATCTAATAAACCCCCTTTACAAGAAACAGTCCATAACTCTCTGCCGGTAATGACATCTGTACGTTTTCCCCATCAAGACATCTCTTCACATCTTCCGGCTTCTTAATACCATTGCCTACATCAAGCAGCATCCCAATCATAAATCTTGCCATATTATGAAGGAAATCATCAGCTTCAATCCTTATGTAAGCTCTTGTTCCTTCATACTGAATGTTTATCCTCTTAATAGTTCTCTCTGTGCTTTTGTTCTTCTTTGCTGTTGTAAATGCCTTAAAATCATGTTTTCCTTCAAAATATCCGGCAGCCTTTCTCATGGCATCAAAATCCGGCATACTGAATGTATGATACGCATATTTTCTTCTGAACACATTAGCTACATTACCTGTATCCAGTCTGTACTCATATATCTTGGACTTTGCATTAAGCTGGCTGTGAAATCTTTCATCAACCTGTGAAACAGACATAACCGCAATATCTCTCGGCAGATATCTGTTAAGATAATTCTTAATATCAAGTGCCTTAACTTCCTTCTCAAGCTTGAAATTCGCTGTCTGGCAAAGTGCATGCACGCCCTTTTCTGTTCTTGATCCAACATACATGTCAACTGTCTCACCAGTCATTCTTGCTATTATCTCACACAGTCTGCTCTCTATAGTATTCGTGCTGGCATCCTTGCCCAGTCTTTGCCAACCATCATATCTTCCACCATCGTACTCTATCTCTATACGGTAATTATACATTATTCGTCTTCCAAAACCTTTTCTATTGTATTAATAATTACAGCACTATCAAATGGCTTCTGAATAAAATCAGCAGCACCTCTCTTTAATGCCTCAACCATATTAGTCTTCTGACCAGCGGCAGTTACCATAATAACCTTTGCCCCTGGATCAATCTCAATAATCTCTCTTACTGCTTCTATACCATCCATAACAGGCATTGTAATATCCATTGTAACAACATCAGGCTTATACAACCTGAATTTTTCTACGCCTTCTACCCCATTAACTGCCTCTGATACAACCTCATGACCTGCATCTTCAAGCATATTTCTTAAAAATTTTCTTGATGTCTTAGAATCATCTACTATCAAAATTTTTGCCATAACTATTCTCCTTATTAAGCTGAAAGCTGGATTTTATTATCAGCAGCCATTAAAATCTTAAATACATTATCTTCAATATTGAAAGTCACAACATAAAAACCAGTATCTGCCGTAACTTCTGTGTCTTTATAAAAAACTGGCGGGTGAAGTGTTACTTCAATATCTGCTTCCCCAAGTTTAGTTGCATATGCCCCATTCATCACATTAATAAGTTCACATAATGCATCATAAGCATCTTCATCGAATTCTTCAATATCTTCCTGTGCAAATGTCGATGCCACTTTCAAAAGTTCCCTGTTATCACCAGCTACGCCAAGAAACACATCAATATCCCCATCCATAACCTGACAGCCAATAAACTGACCCTTATATTCTCTTTCGTAATCTATCTGGTTCAGTTCAATATTACAATTCATGAACATTCCAAGACTTTTCAATGTACACTGCATCTGCGTCTTGTAATAATCATTGTCCATATGCAGAAATGTTTCAACAAGTGTATCCGTATCTCCCTGCTTTATGACTTGTAACTCTCTGTCAGTGAACACGTTATCTGAGTGATTCTTTGCAATATATCTGCCGAGTATTCTGTCCTTCATAGTTTTTCTCCTTCTCGTTGATTTAGCGCCCCAAAATATACCCTGTTCATTCACATTAATATATAAATACTTAATCCATTATACATCATACCATTGTTCAATAGCAATAATTTCAGAAGAAATTACATTTTATCATGAAAAAAACACCCGGACAAAACAATCTGTCCGGGTTAAATACTATTATTAATTACTTATCTTCCACTGAATAGTTAGGAGCTTCCTTTGTGATATGAATATCATGTGGATGACTCTCTCTTAAAGCTGCTGAAGACATCTTAATAAACTGAGCTGTTTCCTGAAGTACCGGGATTGTAGGTGCTCCACAATATCCCATACCTGAACGTAAACCACCCATAAGCTGGAATATAGTATCTTCAACAAGTCCCTTATAAGCAACTCGTCCTTCAACACCCTCAGGAACAAGCTTCTTGGCACCTGTCTGGAAATATCTGTCCTTGCTTCCATTCTCCATTGCAGCGATAGAACCCATTCCTCTGTATACCTTATACTTTCTTCCCTGGAATAACTCAAATGTTCCAGGAGCTTCGTCACATCCTGCAAGAAGGCTTCCTAACATGCAGACATTACCACCTGCTGCAATAGCCTTAACGATATCTCCTGAATACTTGATACCACCATCAGCAATTACAGGAACACCATACTTCTTAGCCTCTGCATAAGCATCCATAACGGCTGTAACCTGTGGTACACCAATACCTGCAACAACTCTTGTTGTACAGATAGAACCAGGTCCGATACCAACCTTAACAGCATCTACACCAGCCTCGCAGAGAGCCTTTGCAGCTGCACCTGTTGCAATATTACCGGCAATAACCTGAAGATCAGGGAATGCTGATTTAATATCTTTAAGAGTTGTAATAATATTCTTAGAATGACCATGAGCTGAATCAATTACAATACAGTCAACACTTGAATTAACAAGTGCCTGAACTCTGTCCATAACATTAGCTGTGATACCAACAGCAGCACCTGCTAAAAGTCTGCCCTGTGAATCATGTGCTGAAGATGGATACTTAACGCTCTTCTCGATATCCTTAATTGTAATAAGTCCTCTTAATTTATAATCATCATCAACGATAGGAAGCTTCTCTTTTCTTGCCTTGCCTAATATCTTCTTAGCCTCTTCAAGAGTAGTTCCAACTGGAGCAGTGATAAGATTCTCGCTTGTCATGCACTCCTTGATTGGTCTTTCAAAATGCTCCTCAAACTTAAGGTCTCTGTTAGTAATGATACCAACAAGCTTGCCATTATCATCTGTGATAGGTACTCCGGAGATTCTGAACTTGCCCATAAGGTCATTAGCTTCCTGTAATGTATTATCTGGATGTAAGAAAAATGGGTCTGTGATAACACCATTCTCTGAACGCTTAACCTTGTCTACTTCTTCTGCCTGAGCTTCTACTGACATATTCTTGTGAATAATACCAATACCGCCCTGTCTAGCCATTGCGATTGCCATTCTGTGTTCTGTAACTGTGTCCATGCCTGCACTCATTAAAGGAATGTTAAGTTTAATATTCTTAGTGAGCTGTGTTGAGAGGTCAATCATATTAGGTGTTACTTCTGAATACTGTGGAACTAAAAGTACGTCGTCAAATGTAATGCCTTCACCAATAATTTTACCCATTTTGCTAAAATCCTCGCTTTCTGTTGTGTTTTAATATATAGAAAAAATCCGAATAAATAAATTAATCCGGATGTTTCTACAAGTATCTGACAGCTTAGTCAGTTTATAAATATGTTACAAGTGAATATAACAAAACTGCCGCTAAAAGTCAAACATTTTTTATAAATGTGCAACTCCGTTACCAACAGCACTTATAATTGCTTCTTTCATTGAATCATCCGGAAGCATAAACAGTCTTATCATCTCATTGCTGTCATTGTCATATGTGTATATTACAATATCTCCAGGGTCATCTACTCCTGACGAACAATTATATGTTCTTAACTGCTGTCTTGCTTTGCCTAAAGCCTCCTGACTGTTTACTTTCGCAACCAAAGTTGCTCTTGTAAGATCAAAGCTTCCAACATTTTTTCGTACAGACTTAGCCATAATCTTATCTATAGTGAGGCTTCCATCAACATATGAATATTCATATTCAGCATTATAATATTCAAATACAAATACCGTAAAGAATATAAATATAATAAGAACTATTACACCCAGCCATCCTGTCTGCACAATTGTTGTCGCTGCAAGCAGACATGCAATCACAAGTATTATTCTGTAAAAAATTGAAATCTTAGGAGCGGTAACTTTAACAATCTGCTCTACTGTTCCTTCTATCATAATTCAATAACCTTTCTTTAAAGCAATATGCCCGGCGGGAAATTACCCACCGGGCTATAAGTTTTAATTATATTGTGGAATTACATCATTCCGCCCATGCCTGCACCGCCTGCTGGCATAGCTGGAGCATCTTCCTTAATATTAGCAACAACTGATTCTGTTGTAAGAAGTGTTGAAGCAACGCTTGTAGCATTCTGTAATGCACTTCTTGTAACCTTAGCCGGGTCAAGGATACCAGCATCTATCATGTTGACATACTCTTCCTTGTATGCATCAAATCCTGTACCAACTTCAGACTCTCTTACCTTATTGATGATAACAGCACCTTCAAGACCTGCATTGTATGCAATGTGGAATAATGGAGCTTCAAGGGCCTTTAAGATAATCTGGGCACCAATCTTCTCATCTCCACTGAGTGTCTTAACAAGCTCTGCAACCTTCTTAGAAGCATGGATGTAAGCAGAACCACCACCTGATACTACACCTTCTTCAACAGCAGCTCTTGTTGCATTAAGAGCATCTTCCATACGAAGCTTAGCTTCCTTCATCTCTGTCTCTGTTGCAGCACCAACTCTGATAACAGCTACACCACCTGCAAGCTTAGCAAGTCTTTCCTGTAACTTCTCTTTATCAAATTCAGAAGTTGTCTCCTCAAGCTGTGCCTTAATCTGTGCAACTCTTGCATCAATATCTTCCTTAGCACCTTCGCCATCAACGATAACTGTATTTTCTTTCTGAACCTTAACAGACTTAGCTCTACCAAGCATATCCATTGTTGTATCCTTAAGTTCAAGTCCAAGTTCCTCAGAAATAACCTGGCCACCTGTAAGAATTGCGATATCCTTAAGCATCTCTTTTCTTCTGTCACCATATCCAGGAGCCTTGACAGCTACAACATTGAATGTTCCTCTTAACTTATTAACGATAAGTGTAAGAGCCTCACCTTCAACATCCTCTGCGATGATAAGGAGCTTAGAACCGCTCTGAACGATCTGCTCAAGAACTGGTAAGATTTCCTGAATGTTAGAAATCTTCTTATCTGTGATAAGGATATATGGGTTATCAAGCACTGCTTCCATCTTATCCATATCTGTAGCCATATATGCTGAAATGTATCCTCTGTCGAACTGCATACCTTCTACAAGGTCAAGTTCTGTCTTCATTGTCTTAGATTCCTCGATTGTGATAACACCATCATTAGAAACCTTCTCCATAGCATCGGCTACCATCTGTCCAACTTCTTCATCACCTGCTGAAATAGCTGCAACCTTAGCAATCTGATCCTTGCCTGTTACCTTCTCGCTCATATGTGCGATAGCGTCAACAGCACAATCAGTAGCCTTCTTCATTCCCTTTCTTAATACGATTGGGTTAGCACCTGCTGCAAGGTTCTTCATACCTTCATTAATCATAGCCTGTGCAAGAACAGTAGCTGTTGTTGTACCATCACCTGCAACATCATTAGTCTTAGCTGCTACTTCCTTAACAAGCTGTGCGCCCATATTCTCGAATGCATCTTCAAGTTCAATATCCTTAGCAATAGTAACACCATCGTTAGTGATAAGTGGTGCACCATATGACTTATCAAGAACAACATTACGTCCCTTAGGTCCGATAGTTACTCTTACTGTATTAGCTAACTTATTAACACCTTCCTCTAAAGCCTTTCTAGCTTCAATTCCGTACTTGATTTCCTTTGCCATAATAATAGCCTCCTAAATAAATATACTTCTTATATGTTCAAACCGCCCTCATCTGCAACTGACATTGTCAATTATTCAATGATAGCAAGAATATCAGACTGCTTTACAATGATGAGATTCTCATCTTCATCAAGTTTAACCTCTGTTCCAGAATACTTAGAATAAATAACCTTATCACCAGGCTTAACCTGCATAACAACTTCCTTACCATCAACAACTCCGCCAGGACCTACAGCAATAACCTCTGCCTGCTGTGGCTTTTCCTTAGCCTGTCCAGGAAGTACGATTCCTGATTTAGTAGTCTCCTCTGCAACTAATGCTTTAATAACAACTCTGTCTCCTAATGGTACTAATTTCATTATATATTCCTCCATTCCGCTGTCTTCACATGAGAGTGAACCCTTCATGGCAGCATTCATTTTCTTGTTAGCACTCATTCTTTTCGAGTGCTAACCACTGCACATAATGTAACACTTCACGCTTTTATTTGTCAACAGCTAATTCAAATATATTATATTTTTTAGATTTTATTAATAATTATTATTTAACACCCATTTTTATTGATTTTCCATAATAAAACAGATACTGCTGTGCAAATCCCCCCAGTTCCCCAAACTGTTCCTTTGCAAAAGCAGCAATCTTATCCTTCGGAGTATCCACACCGTCAAAATACATTGTCTCCATAATTCTTTTAATCCACACATCAACAGGAAATGCTTCTTTCTTTCCAAGTCCGAAAAGGCATACGCAGTTGGCAACCTTCTCTCCGACGCCTTTTATTGCCATAAGTTCCTTAATACACGAATCATAATCCATGCTCTTAAGTTCATTTCTGTCAAACTGACCTGCCATATTTCTTCTTATTGCATCCATAATATAGGGCGCCCTGAATCCCGTCTTTAACTCTTTAAAGTCCTCTTCACTTGCATTGACAAGCTGTTCAAGTGTTGGAAATGTATACATATCTGTTCCGCCATATGTTCCCTTATATGTACCAAACTTTGCAGATATATCGGCTACTATCTTCTTAATATGAGGTATCTGCTTATTCTGCGATATAATGAATGATATAAGAGTTTCAAAAAAATCCTGATTAAGAATCCTCACTCCCCACATACTTTCGATTGCATCCTTCAACTTATCATCTTTTTCCAGCAGTTTATTCTTAATTGCCGAATAATCCCTGTCCATATCAAAATAATCTTTCCATACATTTACATATTCATCTTCTTCCGTATCATAGAATGTAACGGTATCGTCCTCCTGTGAAACATGCAGTACATGCCCCTTTGCAGCCAATACATAATCCTCTTCATCAAGCTTTACAAAATGAAAACACTGACCACATTCCAATGTCTGTGCCAGGTCGAAATCACATACATTTTTTAATTTATAATCTGACATAAAATTCCTCCATAAATATGCTTTACATTTGCAATTATCTCGTTATACAATCGTATATGATTATAACAGAATTTTCAGGAGACCACACATGAAACATATAAAATATTGGGCGTCTCTTTTAACCGGAGCCGTAATTCTTGCATCCCTATGCGGATGCACATTACCGTTTACGAATGATAACAGCTCTGACAGTTCTACAGAGATTTCATATACAGCATTTGACAATAAAGCAACTGACACAGAAGATATAATTAATTTCATCATAGAAGCAATGTCGGATAACCAGACTTCATGTAACATATTTGTTCCCGACCCTGACCTTATAGATGCCAATGAATGGCTGACAAGAATAAGCGGAATTGAGCAGATAAAATGTGAATACCGCAGAATTAAAGATGGTTATAACCTTGTTGTAACATTTGAATGCTGGGATAATTATGCAATTATAAAAGCTTTTAATTCAGGAAACACTTCCCAGTTAAATAGCCGTCAGGTTGAACTCTATAACAAATACATAGAAGTTCTTGCCGAAGTAACCTCACCTGCAAGAAGCGATTATGAAAATGAACTGGCAATCCACGATTATCTTGTATCACATATAACGTACATTGATAATGGTGGTTCAACTTTTAATGCCTATGACGCTATGATTAATGGTGAGGCTGTATGCAGCGGTTATACAGAAAGTTTCAAAACATTTATGGATATGTTAGGAATCGAGAATTATACAATATCCGGAAAGGCTGGTAATGAACAACATATATGGAATGTTGTTAAGCTTGATAATGACTGGTATCAGGTAGATGTCACATGGGATGACCCGGTAGGCAGCTCACAGGAATATATTGACCACAGTTACTTCAATATATCTGATTCAGATATGGCAATTGATCATACATGGACATCTGATTCCAATAAAACTAATCCAGCTAACGGATATATATATACATATCCTGTTCAGGCTAAGCTTCATTCAGCAGGAACACAATATGAACTTGACCGTTATATATTAAGGTGTATTAAAAGCCATTCCCAGCATATAGAATTCACAACAACTAACGAACTTGATATTAAATCCGCTGTTTCCAATGCCGGTGTACAGCTTTCGTACTCATATAAAACAACCATACGAAACAATTATACAATGTATTCTGTTACATTTTCGTATTAACAGATATTATTACATGTGCAAACAGCCCTGCGGTATCTCACACCACAGGGCTGTTATTTATCATCTTGTATTATTCCTTTTTCCTGGTTCATCTGCTATATAAGAACCATCCTTTATCATAGCTCTTACCAGTGAATCTTTCGCATTCTTCCATGGCTCATCAATATATTTATGGTCAAACTTATTAATAAACCATTCAACATCATCTCTTACCCGCTTCATATTCTCAATATAGAGACTGTTAGTTGTCTTAATAAATTCATCTAACATATCCCCCTTTAAAGAATTAGCTGCCTGCTCAAGCAATATGCCATAATGCTTCGTACAGAATCCCTTACATGCTTTATACTTTTCCCTGAAATCACTATCATGCTTATACATATGAAATATAGTGTCCAGATATCTCTGAAATGTGTTATCAATCCTTTCACATACAAAGCATGTGCCTTCAAGCCGTTCAGTATACGTTGTCACAGCCGGTTTATCTGCTTTCTTAAACATAGACTTTCCTGCCACTTTTCCATCTTGCAGACTTTCAATATCATTAATCACCCTGTCAAGATGTGTCTTCATGACAAGTGCAAAACCAAGTCTGTTCTCACAGTCATACACTTTCTTTAAATGTTTCTGACAGAAACCCTTTTTATCGGTCACAGCCCTTATATCATCTTCCATATAACTAGGTCCCATTGTATAGCTTACTGCATCATCCTCCAGTGCCTTATACATTGAACAAATCGGACATTCACAGTCTGATGAAAATGCATCATTAACAGGTATAGTATATATCTTCTCTTTCATAAGTACTCCTTTAATCAGTCTTTTATAAATGTATTCTATCATAATATTTTATTAATATCATTCTATTTATTATTTTTTAAATTCTGGGTTATATGCATAGAAGTTCTTAGAATCCAGCTTGCTCTGTATAATCGACATAGCTTCTCCGAATCTCTGAAAATGCACAACTTCCCTTTCTCTTAAAAACTTCAGCGGTTCATACACATCCGGATCATCACGGCAGAGTCTTAACAGATTATCATAAGTACTCCTTGCTTTCTGCTCGGCTGCCATATCCTCTGCAATATCAGTTATTGCATCCCCCTTTGACTGGAATTCAATTGCGCAGAAAGGTACACCTCCTGCAGCCTGCGGCCATACTCCAACCGTATGATCAACATAATATGCCTCAAACGGAGTTCCTTTTATCTGTTCCATTGTAAGATTTCTTGTAAGCTGATGAACCATTGTACTGACCATTTCAAGATGGCCAAGTTCTTCCGTGCCTATATCAGTCAGCAATCCGGCAACCTCCCTGTATGGCATGGAATATCTCTGTGAAAGGTATCTCATTGATGCTCCAAGCTCACCATCTGGTCCACCATACTTCATTAAGGTATACTGTTTTTCTTCCTATTAATATATGCACATATTAATATTCATTCTATCCTTGTGCTCTTTTTAATAAAGCATCCTGTAATACCTTGGAAAAATTAATATTATTCTTTTCCCCATAAGCATTCAGCCATGCTGGTATTGTTATATTCTTTCTTACTGCTTTATCTCCATACTTTTCAGAATAAGAGTCCATATCCAGTACAAGCATATTAATAAAGCTGTTGTCATCATCCAGCTTTATATCTTCCCGTAACGATGGCTCAGGTATATTATTACCATTCTCTAATTCATCAAGTACCCAACCACTTGCAGCATCGATTCCCATTTCAATTGCTTCTGCTAAATCATCACCTTCTGTCACGCAGCCTTTAAGATCTGGAACTTCTACTGTATAACCACCTTCGTTCTGTTCGCACGGTGTAAATACTGCAGGATATACTAATTTCATAATCATCAACCTTCTTTCCGTCTATATATTATTATATACCACAACCTACATAAGCTATGCAGGACTATTTAAGTCCTGCCTGCTTAAGTATCGAGTTCGCTGTCTTTATATCGACATCTCCCTTGTGGTTTGGTATCGTAACTTTTCCAGTTTTAGTTGGATGCTTATATTGCATATGCGAACCAACTTGTTTTACGAAATACCAACCGTCGTTTTTTATAAGCTTATCAAGCTCTCTGACAGTCATTAGCTTTTCTCCTTCCTTGGTATCTCATCTATAATTATATTATACACATTATACGCATTTTGTCAATACTTTTTATGCGTATAATGCGTATATTTTATATCCAGTTGATGATTATCATTCACATTTAGAGCAAATAAAAAAGGGGGCATATCGCAAAAGCAATATGCCCCCTTTCAGCCTTAATTATAAAATTAATTAGGAAGTTTGAGTTCCATGCCAGTATATAACGGTGTACTAATATCCATATCGTTAAACTCTGCTAATTCAAGATATCTTGTACCGTCTCCTAATGCTCTTTCTGCAACCTGCCAGAAACCTTCTCCTGGTTCTACTATTGCATATGCTGTCTTTTCTTCCGTATCCTCTGCCATTTCTTCTGATTCATTTTCTGTTGTATCATCTTCTGGCTCATTATGGTATCCAGTAATACAGTTATCATCAACAAATCCTGTACCATCACCGATAAGATAAGGATGTCTGCTTCCTTCATACACATCTGTAATTACTCCATCTGTGTAATAAGGTGCAGCTCCATCCGTCCAATCGCCTGCTGTGTAGTAGATTCTGTTGTAGCATACATGATCTCCTTTGTTGTACATTGTGCCAACATCTTCAATTTCTCTCTCCGGAATAGGTACTTCCGGTTCATAGTCTGGTGCAGCCGTTTCTGTAAGTTTTGCAAAGTTGCCTTCGTTGATATAATTATTCATATCAGTTCTTGGCGATGAACCGTCAATTGTTCCATCTGAGCAGTACTGCCATATTTCAGCCCATTCTACAGGACAATTATCAGGCCCCCAGATAGCAAGCCACTTCTTGTCTGTAAGTGCTTCCCTGTCAAGAATATTCTCAAACCAATTGAGATTAGCATATGTGCCTACTGTCTCAAAACCAGCTGCCTTTAAATCATCCATAACGATCTGACAGAATCTTGTATAATCTTCTCCATTTTCATGAGGATTCTTATTGTTTCTCGCCTTATAACCGTCCGCATCTTCCTGGTCAATGTAAAGTCCTATTTTAGGATTAAATCCTGCTATCATCCTCAAAATATGTGCTGCTTCGCTGTGTGCTTCATCTTCATTTAATGCATAACTATAAAGATATACGCCATAAGGCTTGCCTATTCTCTCAAGCTCCTGCATGTTCCTTATAGCCTGCTTGTCATCCTGACTCTCATAATTAGATCCGTAGCCTACTCTTACTATTGCAAAGTCAATTAATTCCTTGATAACATCCCAATTAAGTGTTCCGTTATTATCACTTACATCTATTCCTACGATACTCATATTATTTATCCTCCTGATTATCAATTGTTGTTTTCTGTTCTACCTGACTTTTTAAATTCTTAACAATAGGCTGCAAGAATGGTGGAAGTGTTACACCGATATCATTGATGTTTTCCAATATACTTATAATTTCGTTGCAAATCAGCCATATTGCCACAACACAAGCCACAAGAAATGTAAAAGGTAATGTTATACCTACAACTCCTGCAGAATAAGAAAGGAGCTGGTCTACTATCACACCAACTCCCACCAAAAGCCACATACATATTTTCTTTGCAATCCCTCTTATTCCTTTATAACTATCTATCTGCTGCTTTCTAAATTTAGAAGCCGCAATACCTGTGAAATAATCTATTAGATTACATGTTACCAATAATAATACTGGAATTGCCAGAATTCCCAGTGCACTTAATATAATGCTCCACGCCGCTGTTACAATCACTTTTAATTTTTCCATAAATCAATATCCTTTCTGTTGCACTGGTGCAACTTTAACTTTTTATTCCTGTCTTTCAGTTATTGCTTTATATACTTCTGCTTCAAATGTTGCAACATCTGCATCGCACGCTTTCTTATTTGCGATATAACCTTTAACATTAACAACCGTCTTACTTACCGTTGGCTGTCCCTGCTGTGGTATGTTTGCATACATATTAACAACATTTGTCTCGCTTTCATCTACCTTTGCTGTTATAGATGCATTTAATGTTACATTTTTCTGTATTTCCATGTTTACCTCTTTCTACCGCGTTGCGGATTTTTAAAGTTGTTCCAGTCCAAATAAAGTTTGAATCGTTCTTGTAAATGTTTTAATTCCGTCTTTAGTTGAACCTGCCCTTATTGTTAATTTGATATCCGAATCTCTAACCCAGTATGCAAAACTGCATCCTGCATCTAACTCTACTGAATTTGAATTTTCTCCATACCGGTGTGTGTTAGCTGTCACGCATGCATCGTTGATGTATATAGCACAGCTGGTTGTCCCATAGTCATCTGTCTCGTCAGTCCACACTGCGCAATTGACAAGTAATAATCCAGTGCCTCTAAAATTCCATGTATACCAAAAAATGTCAATACCGCTAGCGGAAGATGTTACTCGCACATTGAAGCCTTCCATATTCACACATGGTTTGATTTTTCTTGTGTATAACTCACCTTCACTTGTGACATAAAATGTTGGATAACTATTCTTCTGCACCGAATACACCCATGCATTTTCTCTCGCAGCTCCTACTACATAATCTGGGTTCTGTAGATATGCGGTATATACCTTATCTGTTGTTACGCAATATATAGCTTTGCTATCTACATTCCATTCACCAAGTTTCGCATTAACAGTTTGTAAATATCCTGCACTAGATATTTTAGTACCACTACTGTTCAATGAGAATTTATTTCCACTAATATTAACGCTCTTATTGCCACTAATATTAATAGCACCGCCAGCAGTTAAGTTAATATCGTCTGCAATTGCTTCAATGCAGCTCTTTAATGCTCCTGTATCTGTTTTTGCTATATATGCACTCAGGCTTGCCGTTGTTGCATAATTGTTAAATTTAGCATTAACATCCTCTTGTGCTGGTGTCCAATCTGTAGCTTTGTTGCCAGATTCTATTTTAATATCCCAAAAGCTTGTAACTTTACTATAACCGTTGATTCTTATTTCACAATTCTGAGTCGCTGATGTATGAACAAATGTCCATGTATATCGTCCCGATGTTTTACCATCTCCACAAAATACTCTGTGAAATCCATCTCCTAAACCATGAAGCCATATCGTTGCTTTACCAGTTTGACCACCATGCCCTGTAGCCCATACGGAATCACTAACCGCTTGCAAAGTATATGTTTTACCATTTTCAAGATATACTTTTCCACCAATATATGCATATCCATCTGCTGCATTTGTACTTTTTGCTGGATTGGCTTTAGTCCAACCTGCGGAACCAGTTAACAAATTTCTTCCACCGATTTGAAGATTACTAATATCATTTTTAGTTGCATAAGTTCCTGATACTTCAAGCTTAATACTGTTACTTTCCGCACTAACAGCTTGCGTAATCGCGTTATTCATCTGTACAGTTGTAGAGTAATGGTCTGTTATATTGTCCTCTATGGTTTGACACCAATCCTGGGCCGCACTAGCTTTATCATCAACATTATTTATGTTGTCTCCAAGCCGGTCTATTTCTTTTGCGTATTCTGTTTTAGTTACATAGGTTGCTGAAATAGACTGCTTTATTCCACTTAAATCTGCCGTTAATGTTGTTACTCTATTATTAATTTCAGTAACTGTACTATTATCCGCTTTTTTGCTTATCTGTGAAGTATGGCTATTCACTGTTGCAGATATACCACTAACAGTCTGATTCAGATAAGTGTACTGATTACTTACTGTCGTCACTTTGCCTTCTACAGAAGAGATATTCGCGTCAATATCCTCTGGTGCTGGTGTCCAATCTGTAGCTTTGTTACCTTTTTCTAATTTTAAATACCTAAAATACACAACTTTATTAGAATTATTTCGCAGTCCGACCCAAAGTGCTACAATATTGTGACTTTCAGGAACGTCGAATGTATAATTTATTCTTTTCCATTCTGTTGTAAAAGAACCAGGCACCCATTTAGCAACCACACGTTGATTTTTACTGTCTACAAAATCAAGCAGTATCACGCCTCCTTCTGCAGTAGTATGTGCTGTATCACTTTTTATCTCAATACTTATTGTGTATTGTTCCTTGCTTTTAACAGCTACAGTTCCATACCTCGGATACGCCACCGCTGTCATTTTTGCTACATCTCCTGCTATTGTTACTCCATCTTTTATTATCCATTCGCCATTCCAGTATTTTGTTCCCTTGTAAAGATTTCTTCCACCAATCTGCAGATTAGTTACAGCTGTCGTTATATCCTGCTGCCACACCTTAGAGCTTATCTGCCCCTGAACCGTAGATAGCTGCGTCCCTTGAGAAGATACTGTATCAGTGACTGTCTTAAGTGATGAATAAAGATTGTTCAGGTCTGTAGCAAGCTGTGGGGCGGATGCTGTAACACTGCCATCTGTCCACTGTATATAGTCTCTCATCCAGTAATATCTTCCTGCAACCCATGAAGGTCTTGTATTACTCCACGAACCACCACTTTGAGTTGTGTTTGAAGTAGACAGATAATATTGCGGAGTAATTGCAGAAACTCCTTTTCCTGTTGCTCCAGTTGCGCCTTTTAAATCTTCCTTAGCCGGACACCAATCCGTTGATTTATTTCCTTTTTCAAGTTTTAAGCCAACAATCTGATATCGTATATTAGTCTGATTTGATTTATTAAGCTGAATATATGTGTATGTCGCTTTAGTATTATCGTCGGCTGGCATATCATTAGCTGTCTGAAATCTAAGTTCAAAAAAATGTGATTTCCCATCGTTTAAAATTTGAACTGCATCCGTTGTAATAATATCTAATGGATTTGCATAACTTTTACCATCTATTGAAAAAGAAATGAAAGTATGCTTTTTCCCATTGTATATAAAAAAATTAATGCATGTTTTACTGAGAATTGTGACATACCCACTCAGAACATATTGAGTAGATGACTCATAACAATTAACAGAATCGATTTTAATGCCAGCATTTACATTAGTTCCTTCGCATATTACTTTGCCATTCTTTATATACTCACTTTTATCAATTTCTGACGCAAATGCTTCAATATAATCATATTTAATCAGATTCCAATTGAAGTTCTTTCCATCAGCGCCTTTAAATTCTCCGGCATTAGCACGATTTATAACACTTTGTGCTTTTGTGTCTGCTGAATTTGCTGTAGAAAGCGCCATACCTGCATTTTGTTCTGCCTTATTTGCAGCTGTAACTGCCGTGTCTGTTTTAGTAGTTATTGCCTTAAAAGAAACATCGAGCGTCTGTTTATCACTATCAACATATATCTTGCTAGATTTAAGCGTGTGACTTCCGTCGTTATTAATAACATCAAAAAGGCTGCCGATATCAAGCTTGCTTGCTGATATATCAGCGTCTTCTTTTATCATGTCGTTGCGGATTATCTCTCTCTTAACACCTTTTTCAGTAAGTCCAAGTGCATCAAACATCAGATTACCTGCTTTATCCCAGACATACATGTTATAATCAGCATTTGCATCTTTTCCAATCTGAACTCGTGTGCGTGTTCCATCGCTGATTACAATTGTGTTGTCTTTCCAACGTGACAATCCGCTTTCACTGTGTATATTCACGCTTGTAGTGTTTACATCAAGTGATGTTATCTTTTTTGCATCAATGCTTTCTATCATTGCGCTTTTTATCTGTGCATCACCTATAAGGCTTATAACTGAATTGGAAAACTCTGTCGTAAGACTTCCACCACTTGCAGAACCAAACATAAGAGTATTTACTTTCTCTACCCCAACAGTTAGGTCATTAACCTTTCCTGTTATTGCAGTAAAATCATTTGTCTTGAACTGCTCAAATTCTCCGGAAACACCTTTAAGGCTTTCTATCGTTGCGTATTTAATCTCCGCAATATTAGATTTCAAATAATTATTCCGGATATTCTCTAGTTCATTATTTATAGCTACTACCGTTTCTGCCTGTACAGTATTAGCCTTAACCCATTCTGCATCTACCTTTTTAGCAACCAGTTCCTTAGTAAGCATCATTTCCGCATATATTCGTTCTGCAAGCTTAGCAGATGGTCCTTTATAATCTGTTTCCGTTTCAATTTCTGTTTTGCCATAAGCTGTAATAGTCATAGCAAGACCGCCATCATATTCCTGTGTTATATTCATAACCGGAATCTTATAAGTCTCCCCTGATTCTTCAACAGTTACAATATCCCATGGATCCAGTCGAATGTCTCCCAGCGTCTTTAAACTTGCACCTCTATACGCAAATCCTCTTACTTTCTTATATACAGAATTAAGCTTTTCTTCTGTCATAAGTGGATTATCAAATGTTATTCCCAGAGTTCCACTCCCTACTGTAAAAGAAGTATTACTGTCAACATTACATGTGAGATAATCTAAATGGTAATCACTCTCATTCTTTTCAAATGTCATTATTCGGGATTCATTTATCGTATAGCCATTATCCTCATACCACTTAATAACAATTGTGCCGGTTCTGTCTACGCAGGCAAAACCTCCAGCTAAAGAAGCGATATATCCGATAACCTCACGATAGGTATATCCTACCGGTGCAGTATCAATAGTTATTCCATTCAAGCCAGATACATTACAGGGAACGCCACATCCAGTACTTATCTCTTTTAAAACAGATTCTGCACTTGCAGGATATGTCAATTCAGATACATATACACCTGTGGTCTTCATCATTCTGTCGTAAGCCGTAAATGTTGTGGTTGCCTGGTCAAGCGTTGGATGTTCTGCAGTAAAAAAGCCAAGTGGAATATACTCATACTTTCCGCTTGGCAGTTTCAATCCTATCTCTATAGGAATCTCTGTGTTTTCAAACAACTCATTTATTCTTTTTACTGTCAGTTCTATCTTAGCTGCAACAGCCGAACCTATCTGTATACCCTCATCAGATGTGGAAGCGGTCTCATAGCTCATCTTTTTAAAGCCAGCGTCAATCCACTTACCATTTATCTTTAATCGTAAGTTAAATGTTCGCGATGGTGATCTAATTGTTGTTGCAAATTGCTCTGATACATTATTATACATAAGCTTAATCCTCGATCATAAATTCAATGGCCGCAATATCCTCTAATGTAGTTCCATCGTACCTGCTGTCAGAATCACATACAGATATGTCATCCATCTTAATCATATGTACATCAACATCCGTTTCCATGTTGTACATCTCATCAATCTCTTTTACAACTTCCTGCTCTTTACCTTCTGGGAACTGGTAAGAATCTCCATCCATGACAGCATTCCCATTTTCATCTTTAAGCACATTGTTCTGTATTACTTCAGTTCTCTGTGTAACAAAAATATCTACTTCTCCTAACAATGTCTTAAGGTTCTTTGCAATCGCATAGTTTACTTTTACAGGCCAATGCTTTCTTAAACCCTGTAAATTCTTAAGCATTGTTGCACTATTATCAATCTGTTTAATAGTCATTGTCTTTTTCATGTTCTGCTCCTTACTGCTGTATTATAGATACACTGGCACTTCTGTAGTAATAGTTACCGTCCCCTATATCACCCAGCACCTCTTTACTCAATGTACCTCTATAGCTTGTTATTGTTATATCCTGTCCATCGTCATGGAATGTTATTGGAAAGAATCCGGCGATGAGTTTGTTCTTAATAAGTGCCATCTCATCTTCCTTCAATATTCCCCAATTAATAGATAAGGTCTTCTTTTCAGCGACAACATCACCCAACATTGTTCCGTCAAGTGCTCGTCCTGTAGAAGAAGACCATATAATCTCATCATCCACCTTGATGGACACAGGAGCCGGAAGCTCCTGATTGTCACATCTTAGTATCAATTCATCACATCCTTGTTAAGTTATAATCTCACATTTTCCTGTCTGCTTTGTATGCTCGTTAATCTTATCAACTACATATTTTTTAAGGCTCTTTCCATCTAGTTGTATATCAAGGTCCAGTGTTTCAAGTATCTTAAGTATCTGCTTAAGAATACTTATAGCCTCTGCCAATAACTCTGCACTGGATGCCATAGCTGCTGCCTTCTGTGCCATATCAAGAAGCTTATCTTCTGGTGCTACAACTTCGCCCTGATGCCTGTTATCGCCAATCATGGCAAGCTGTGGGGTATTAGGCTTAACATATCCACCTTGTGCAAGGTATGGAATCTTGGAGAAGTCGGCTTCCGGTAAATGGAATCCAAAATCTTCGCCACCTATGCCCGGTACCCAGTTTGGTACTTTAAAGCTAAGCTTATTTACAGACCTTACTATTGCATTTATGCCAGATTGAACACCTGTAATCAGTCCGTTAATAAATCCAATAACAAGATTGAGTGGTGCTTTCGCAACATCTGCCAGTAAAGAAAAAATCCCGCTAAATGTATCTATTATTCCATTCCACGCTTTTTCCCAATCTCCTGAAAAAATTCCTGTGATAAAATCAATCAAGCCGCCAAATATGTTCTTAATATCTCCGAATATATTTTTCACATTAGCAACATATGCATTCATAATGTCGCCCAATGAACCGAAGCTCTTTGAGAAATCCATATTAAAGATATTCTGCAGCCAGTCGTCAAATTTAGAAAAGGCTGATGTTATACTCTCCCAGATACCCGAAAACCATTCTCCGGCAGACTGCCACTTATCTACAATCCAGTCCCAACATATTCCTGCTGCCTCTTTTACTGTATCCCAGTGCTTTACCAGTTCATATATTCCAAGTCCTAACGCTGCCAAAGCTGCAATTACAAGTGTAATCGGGCTTGTTAATATAGACATTGCCACACCAAATGCTGTTGTGGCTGCCGTAGCAAGCCAAGTTGCTGCTGTGTGTGCCGCTGTTGCTGCAGTATTAGCAACTTTTGCTGCTGTATCAGCTACCCATGCTGCCGCGGAAGAAGCCAATTTCGCAATTGTTTGCCCTATTCCAACAATAAAATCTTTTGCATATAGTGCACATATTGCTAATGTTTCAGCTTTATCTGCTACCTTTGCAATTGTACATGCATATAAAGTTGTAGTAAGGCTCTTTATAATCCCTATTACACCACCCGCATTTGTTATAAACTCAGCTAATTCTACAGCTTTCCAAGCCGCTGCAAATGCTAATATCGTTACAACTATTGCGTCAAATGGTCCTTGGTTATTGCTAATCCAGGTTGATATTCCTTCCAGAGCTGCTGCCAAATCTTTTAAGATATCAACTATCATTCCACCAGTCCATTCTGCTACCGGCTCTAGGAAATTATCCCACGTCCAGTCCCATAATGGCTTTAGTGCATCTAATGCACTGTTCAATACATCAAGCCCTGCTGATAAAACATCTAAAAAAGCTGGTAACGCATCTTCAATTGTCCATGTAGCTAATGGTACAAATATATTTGTCCAAGCCCATTCCAAACCTGAAAATAACTTTTCTGTCAGTGGTTGCGCTGATTCTTTTAAATTATCAAGTGATGTTATCAGGTTATCAAATGATATTGACTTAAGTGGCTCTAATGCCTTTTTAACTTTAGATGACATATCTGATATTGCACTTGATACATTTGTTGATTCTGCTGTTACTCCTGTGTCTATACCAAGACCACCTGAAGATGTGCCACCTCCACTAGAACTACTGCTGTCCGTCGGCTCTGAAAGTTTTTCTATCTGGTCAAATCCGGCCAGCGATTTCTCTATCTGCTTTGCTGTAGAAGATGCTGCATCTCCTATTCCACTTACATTATCTGCTGTGTCTGATGCTATATCTCCAAGCCCTGTTATTGCAGAAGCTGATGAGGATATATCTGCACCAGTGAGCATCTGTGTAAATGTTGCAAATCCATCTGCAACCTTCTGTAAGCCTGCAAGCACATTATTTAAACCTCGTAATATAGGTGTAAATAATGCTATAAAACCTTTACCAAGAGAGGCCTTTAGCTGTTCAAATCTAAGTGATAATATTCTTGTCTGATTCGCCCAGGAATCCTGTGTCTTAACAAAGTCTCCTGTGGCATTGGATAGTGCGCTTGTAACATACTGATAACGAAGCATTACTTTTTCCTGCTCTGTCATCTTAGCCGTAGTCTTGCCGAAGCCATTATTAAGTGCATACTGGTCCAAGTTTGTCTGAGTCATGACAACACCTAGGTCCTTAAGCGTCTCTGTTTCACCTGTCCAGATGGATTTCAGCTTCGTATACGCTTCATCTGTACCAAGATTGTAAAATGATGCAACATCACCTGTTAATCCAGTAACATCTTCTGCCATATCAAGTGCAGCCTGTCCTGTAATGCCCATAGCATTACTCATCTGACCAAATACACCCATGTACTTCTTTGCAGATAATTCAGATAGTCCGAAATTAGTCATGGCATTGGAAGCCCACTGGTCTGTCTGTCCACTTAAGTCCTTAAATGCCGTATCTACAACATTCTGTACTTCTGTAACATTAGAACCAACTTCTAAGCAGTCTTTCGTAAACTTAGTAAAAGCTGCTATACTTAATCCAGCAGCTATTTTCTTTCCCATACCAGAAAAGATGGATGTTGCCTGCTTTGCTGCCTTATTGGAAGCTCCTGTGAGTTGATTAACTATCTGTGAACTGTCTATGCCAAGTTCCAGAGCTATCTGTCCTACTACATCCGACATACTCCCTCCTTTCCGGCATTTAAAAAGACCACTTTCTACTTAGAGAAAGCGGTCTTAGCCCAATTTTGGAAGTCACTCCAATACTTATTGTAATTTGCAGGATCTTCCATTAATTTTCTATTTCTTCTTAATATCCAATCATTGCGGATTTTCTTCTGTTCTTTAGTGAATTCCTTTATAACCTTAGGATCTTTTTCTGCTCTGATTCCTACAATTCTCCCAAGTGGTGTTTCAGGCATTATTCCTGACAATAAAGAACAGAATTCAGCCCATGACATATCATCTTCTGTTCGCAATCGTATGCCATACTGGGACAGGAAGCTGGCTTCTATCAGCTCCCAATCATCCCATATATCATAATATACCTCATTATGCTGAGGGTGTCTGCTCCTCGCCGTACGTTCCCATAGCAACCTGCATGATTGTATTATACATTTCCTTATATTCAGGAATAGGAAGATCTAATGCCTCAATCTTATCTGAAGCATCTTTTCCTACAAGCATTTCAAGGCCTTTAATCATAAATGCCATATCATCCTTGTTTTCCTTGTTTTCTGCTTCCTGTGCCATAGCCTGTATATTAAGAATTGTGCTCTTCCTGTTATTAACAGTAACAACCAAATCTTCTGTAATACGAATCATAGGTAACTGATTCGTAATCTTCATAGATATATCTATTACTTTAAAATCTGTCTTTGCCATTTTTCATATCCTCTCTTTCTTTAAGCTGCTACATATGCTATATATGTTGGCTTTCCATCCGAATTTGCATCCCATTCAAGCGCATCAATACTTGTAGCATCTCCACCAAGAGATTTTACATCGATTACTGAAGGTACAAGAAGCTGATCAAGATTAGGGAATATAATAGACACCCATGTATTGCAATCCTGACCTGTCTTCATAAATCGACTTGCTACATAATCATTTCCTTCATCTCCATAGTTACGCTTACCGCCGAAAGATATACCAAGTGACTTAGCTGTCATGAGCCTTCTTACCCAGCCAGCCTGATCCATTGGATTCCATTCCTCAATGGTTCCATCTACAGATATACTTAAGCTCTCTGCATCTTTTACGATCTTAGTTTCTACTGTTTCTGGCGTGTCCGAATCCTTTCTTCCAGTTATACATACTCCAAACTGAATTTTATGTACCGGATTAACCCCTGTTAATGGTGTAGCTTCCGCGTTATACCCAGCTATCTTTGTATTCTGTGACATACTTCTACCTACCTTTCATAACAAAATTTAAGTTCTATGACCATTTCAAATATTCCTTTATCGTCTGTATCAGCTTCAATCGGTGCTGATACTAACATTTCTGTAAACAGAATATTTGTGTCATTAATGTTTACATGTTTCATATTTCTGAGCTTGTCGTAAAGCTCCTGTGAGACTTTTTCAGTCTCCCTGACACTTTTATTCCAATGAATCAGTATACTTATGGATTTGACAGCGTAAGAGCTGTTCTGTATACCTCCAACAGCCATCTGAACATTATCTCCCCTGTTAAGATGGTATACACCTATGCTCTTATCTTTCTTATCATCAAGCTTTCCACAATATACATGGTCATCAGCCGCTATCCCAAGACCTGCTATAAGGTCTCTCACATCACCTATTCCTAACATCCTAACATCATAACCCCGCATTCTTTTTATAAAACTTTCCAAATGCTTTAGGTGCAAAATCCTGCTTTTTACCACCTTTCATATAGTCATCAAGCCATCTGCCTTTAGCATTTGCATTTCCTTCATGTTTCTTGCCGCTTTCATCTGTCCACGGCGTCTGATGGAAGTTGTATTCCGGATGATAATATAATCTTCTTGCCTGCGGTGCTGATGTTGATATGATAACTTTACCATTTACAGCTTTTGAAATACCATTAGTTACTGTCTGTCCATTTTCGTAAGTGGCAGTTTCACTCTTTCCTGCGCTAATATGAGTACTTTCTCCCTGCAATTTACCTGTATCTCTTGGTATCACCTGACTTTGCACAACATCCGTGTGTATAGCTTCCGCTGTCATTTCTAATGAAGTCGCCGCTGCTGCCGTAAGCTTCCTTACCATAGGCATATTAAGCTTCACCGTTGATTTAACATTTCTTGCCATTACATCACATCCAATCTTACATAATTAACCGTACCATCCGGATTACGGCACTTCGTACCCTTGTATATATGCCTTGTTACACCGAACACCGTTATATCACCTTTAGTAATAACAGGAAGCTCTGGTGCAATATCTCCTGGTATCAAAGCACATCCTTCAAGCTTTATAAGCACCTTTTCTACTGTTAATTCTGTCTTACCGCTGTCCTGATAGTTAAATAAGCCATCCCAAATAATAGGTTCAAAAGGCTCTCCATAGGCATTCCTGCCTTCCTGCTCTATCTCAAGGTGTATTTCTGTCTTACACATGCTCTTAAGTATTAAACATGGGTACTTCATACTCACACCCCCAGACTTAAACAACATAAGCCAGTCTGACAGAGCATCTGGTATGTATCACGCTTTACAGCAATTCCATTCTGTACAAGAACATTCCAACTGCTGCCAAACTGCATAGATACTCCATTTAGAGAATAATTCTGTAAGACACAATTAATCATGTCCTCATTCTCATATTCAAAATCAGCCATCTCACAACACACATCTATCAGTATGCCCTGCTGGAACTCTGTCAGATTATTAAATCCTCTTGATGTTATACGATTAAAAGTAAGCGAGTCGATATGCCGGCTCGCCTGTTTTAATCTTCGTTCTATCTGCTCATCTGGGATAATCCTATGTTCACTAAGGTACTGCTCTTTACTTGCATATACCATAAGACCACCGCCTATTCTGTCTTATCTTCCTTTGGTTCATCTGCTGTTACTTTCTCTTCCTTTGGCTTATCTTCCTTTGCCTTACCTGTTTTCTTTGACCTAATAACCTTTGGTTCAAAGGTTAATCCAATTACTGTATCTGCCATAATGATTCCTCCTTAATTATCCTTATGTGATACATATACCCCAGCGGTCTTATTCTCATATACATGGCCATAAAGATTATTATTACGATACTTGAATACATGACTATCGCCATCCTGGTCCTGATCTGGACTAAAGTACTTAATATACTGATCCATAGCTGTTACAGCTGCAGACTTCTCTACACATAAGAAGTTAACGTTCTTAGCCGGCTTAGTTGTCATCTCGTAATTTTCAACCTGTGTTCCACTTGGACTACTAACAGCCTTATAATTGCCCTCACTTTCTTTTGTGTAATAAGTCTTACCCGGCTGTGGTGATGTATCCTTTGATAATGTATAAGCTGCCTTAGTCTTTTCATATCCATATGAATTCTTACCATCATGAAGGGTTATTGATGTGTACATACGTGACTGTGGAACTGGTATGATCTGAGAAAATCTCTTAAGTACTTCTCTTGATTTAGTTGTATCCATATCGTCCGCAAGAGAAATTAATGTAGGTGTGATGAATAAAATACGCGATTCCATAGGAACTTCATCTTCATCCATCTTATTAGCACAAGCTCTTAACGCTATTATTAATTCAGCTCCTGTTTCAATATTCTCTTCCTTTACTGTTATATCCTTAGTTCCACAGATTTTAGCAATACGTGCGGCATCTGTTTCCGGAATAACCTTTGTTTTTAAGAATTCACTTGATAACTTGGCAAATGGCTGTGCAAGTGTTTCACCATTATCAAGACGGTCAATCCTTAAATCCTGTGAACGTTCCTTATCATACTTAACCGTTTCCCATGTAAGTGAAGTTGAACCCTTTGTGTAACCTGACTTTCTGTCAAAATCACCAAGTGCATCCATATCAAGCTTCGCAATCTTAATTTCACCGTTGTTGCCTTTTCTTACTGTTGTTTCATCACCATCTAATACTGAGGTCTTCGCTCCTTCCTTATACACCTCATCAAGTATTGGAAGGTATATTGTAGATAATTCGATATTATTCATATAATCCTATTCCTTTCTTTACTGCTTTGGCTTTAATCCGAATAACTTTCTTATCGCATCATCATTACCCGGATTGCCATTTCCATTGTTACCAGGAGCACCAATCTGGAAGCCAGCATTGTTCTCCATACTTGGCTTAAGTGCTGGTACATCTTTAAGTACCTGCTCAAGTGAAGCTTTGATATTATCTTCAGACACCTTTCCATCCACACCCTTTACCTTGCTGAAATCAGCCATCTTAAGCACATAGGGAAGTGTCTTAGCTTCTATACCAAGCGTCATTGCTACCTTTGTAGCTGCAAGTTCAATCTGAGCCTGTTCAGCAACCTTCTGTGCTGCTGCCACTTCATTCTGAAGATTAGCATTAGCGTTCTGCTGCTGTTCTGTCTGCTGCTGCTTATTCTGCTTAAATGTTGCAATAGCCTGACTTATCTCACCTTCTGATAATCCCTGCTGCTGGAAATAGCTTTTAAGCACAGCATTCTCTTTCTTGGCAGTTGCATTATCCAGCATTGCCTGTATCTTGTCATAATCAACACCAGCTGTCTGCTGATTATTCTGATTACCCTGCTGTCCTGCCTGTCCATTGTCTCCTCCAGCGCTCTGGCCGCCGTTACCATCTCCGCCATCTGCGAAGAGCTGTAGATTAATAGGTAATGTTTTTCTCATACCTGTCTCCTTTCCGTTTACCGCCCGTCGGCATTTTTCCTAAAGTTTAGTGCCATTAAGTTTTGGGCATAAAAAAAATAGGCACACACAGCTTATTTGCCATGTGTGCTTAATAACTAATATTAAATTGTGTTGCACTGGTGCAACTTTGGACTATTCTACTATAATCCAATCTTCAGCGAGACAATCATTAATACTTGGAACCCACATTGAATGTGAACCATCCACATTTTTTATCTGAAAATATGGGTTACATATAAACAAATCGCCTTCGTTTAACCCCCATGCTTCCGCTGTTTGCTTATTGCAGGGGATTCCATTCGGATATGCTTTCTGATATACAACAAACATTCCTTTTCCGTTCCAACCTCTTCTTGCTACCTTATTACCTTTTTTCATGGCCTCAATAGCAATTCCAAATGTCATATTGTCACATTTTCTATACGCTTCATTAAATTGTTTCTTAGGACACCAACTTTCATATCCATCAGGATACCTTATATGATAGCCTTCATCTTCTGGATTCTCGTCACTTGGTATCTTCCATCCTCTGTATGCATTGTATTCGCCTCTGCTCATTGGCTCTGCTGCCACCACTTTTACTCCAATATAATCCTTCATTTTTAAATCCTCTCTTTCTTAAAATTGGGTATAAAAATACCACCAATCTCTCGATTGGTGGCTGTTAATCCCATATTATTTCTGGTCTTGGCATTTTCTTTGGCACTACTGTTCCATATTTCTCAATTGTATAATCAAAATCATCTTCTATGCATTTCAACAATAATTCAGCATATTCTTCTTGGTCAAAATATAAATCAGGAGGGAACTCTGGAGAATATTTAAAATGATTCACGAATTTTATTCTTGCATCTTTTAGTTTCTTTATCACCTTGCTACCTCCTTCAATTTCTTTTCAAAATACTCTAATGATTTGGGGAAATATTTCTGCATCTCTTTATAATGCACCTCGTCAAATTGTGCTTCAAACATATGTGCAAAAGCTTCCGATGCAATATTTTCTTGATTGTCCCAGTAATCAATACTATGCCCTGCACAACCTTTAATATTCCCTTTTGTTAATCCATCTAATAAGTCCGATACAGCAGAATGTCTTCTTATATCTTGTAAATCATTACTAATTGCTCTATCTACTTTGTCATATGTTTTTAAATTATGCTCTTTTCCATATTTTATTCTATATTGGAACGTGTCCTGTTCTAGTAATTCTTTAAAATGTTCGTCCCTCGATACCATACCAAGTGAATCATCTATCAAATGTCCATGTTCATGATACCAAGTAGTCCCTGCACCTCTTATATTACTCATATCAGCTTTATAATGCATAGATATTTTCTTTGTTTTGGTATTAAAATGTGCAGTACCTTCATACATTGATACATCTATTGTTTCACCGCCTGCATACTTAGCAAATAGGTGCTTAGCGGCTTTATTTCCATGTGAAAACTTTTCTTTAAGAATATTATAATATTCTTTTTCTATATCTGAATCATTCCTTAACTTGCATTTGAATGTACTTAAGTCTGATTCCATTATATCATTCTTCTGTCCATTTGCAACAACATTCTCCCATTGTTCTTTCCTAGCCGTATACACTTTCTTGTTATCTGGATCTATAGAATACTTAGACAGCCTGTCAAACTGCTCAACCATTCTGCCTGCATACTGCTGCTTCTGGTCCTGCCTGTAATCTTTCTTGACCTGCTCAAGCTCTTTCTTGGAAAACTTACTATCAGGCTCATCATCAAGTTCAGGGAAGTATGTTGTATGTACATCTTTGCAGTTAGGATGGTAAAGCCCTGCTGCCATAGCAGAAGACATAAGCGGATAAGGACCATCTGACGCCTTACCGCCGCTCCACACATCGTCTATAAGAATCTTCCCAACAAACGGAAGGCACTTAGGACAGGCATTAGCACGCTTATTCATGATAACTGTACTAATTCCCCATGATTGTCTCATTTCGCCTTCTCCGGTCAGATATGCACGCTTACACGCTGTCTGAATTGCCATCTTAGCATATGATTTCATTGAATGTCTTGCACCATTTGAATATTCTATGCAGTTAATGCCTGCCTTAAGAAAATCCTTTGTGGCCATATCTACAGCCTTCTCATATGTTCCTGCGCCTGTAGCTGCATAAACTTCCGCATTGAATATTATCTGCCGGTATTTATCCTCTGACATTCTAAGCATAGCTTTCTCTGCCGTGCCAAAATCATTCTTTGTCGCTTTTATCAGAGCTTCCAGCTTTCTAGTATTAAGCCTGAAAAAAGCACCTTCAGCGCCCTGTGACACCTTAGATGCTTTCAAACCTTTCTTCAAGGCTCTTAATATCTTCTGTTCCTGTTCTGTACCGCCTTCCTGTCTGGCTGCAAATATCATTGCGTCAATGGAGTCGTTTATATTACTGAACGACTTCGTGAACTTCTTTTTATTCTGTGTTTTATACTTTTCCAGAGCCTTAAGCTGTTCTACCTGCCACTGTGACCAGTTAAACCCCATATCTGTCTCTTCTGCTCTGTGGCTCGCAAGATTGCGCATCATAGAAGCAATCAGCTCATCTTCTATGGCTTTAAAGGCTTTCTCTATATCATAGTCTGTATTTAACATAGGCTACCTCATTAAAAACTTTCTACTTCAAAGCCATCTGATTCCATATTAAGGGCTGGTTCTTCCATATCTGATATTCCCTGTTCTGCCTTAAGCCTTGCAACCTCTTCCTGTTTCCAGCCATCATCCTTAGTGTCTCCATACAACTCATCAACAGACGCTTCTACACTCATAATGCCTCCCTGCTTAGCTTTGCTTACTGTCTCAACCTGACTTTCAAAGCTAGGGTTCGCATATTCACCAAATGTCACATCAACATCAATGTCCTGTGTTGTTGAATTATTAAGTGTATCTATCGCCTGCAATGTCATTTTTACAAGCTTCGGAAGAACCTTCTGGAGCTGATTGACAATATTGTTTCTTGTGTACAATGTAGCCTTTTCTTTTTCCCTTGTAGCCTCTGCATTATCAAGTTTCTTTACATCTATTCCCAATGTAGAAGGGCTCATAATTCCCTGCAGGCAAAGATCAAGTGCCGTGATATATGTAGCAAGATACCCTTCATGCGGTATTTCACTTTGTTCCCTCTCTATCTTATAACTTGCACCTTCTGCCATAGGAGCTGAATACTGCATATAAGCATTATCAAATGGATTCGGCAACATAACCTCTCCATTACTAGGATTTCTAGGAAGTAAATTCTCTGGTATATATTCCTTTGTGCGGTTATGTCTTAAAGCATCCATCCACTGGCTCCATGCTTCATCTAACGCGTCAAATTCATCTATCTTACTGTCATATATGCTTTTGCCTCTACCCTTGAACTTTGCTGATTTATAGAACATAAGAGGTATGGCCATCATAAAGCTTTTATCTTCCCATGTTACTGGTCTTAAACCAGCAAGCTCTGGCACTGTGCTGATATCACATTCTTTGTTACCTCTTGTGATCATATATGTAATATAACCTTTTCCATACGTCTCAAGCAGAATGTATTCTTGATTCTTAACTGTATATACTGTCTTAAACACAACCTCTTTCACTCTGCCGCGTTCTCTTATTATCTCTACCCTGTCGCCGGGATAAAACTCTATTATTGGATACTGGCTTAGGTTTGTATCTATAGATAGCTTAAATGCTCCATCTCCAATAATGAGCGTATCTGAGATTGCCTGCTTTACAAGTTCTGTAAAATCGTTCTCTTCCGCTATCTTATCCCAGTCTGACTGCCTGCTGCCAACATCTACCTCGTTCATATCTGCAACAACAATACTTGCAAGCATATCAACCATCATTGCCGGTAATCCTACATGTATCTTTCTTATCGCTAATCCAGGAGAGCATTTTGCAGCCCAGAATCTTGTCTTATCTCCATCAATCTGATCATACAGCTGTGACAGCTCCTCACTTACACCTCTGTACCATATCTGATTCTTTATGGCATTACCTTCAAAGTCGAAGATTTCCTGTATATTAATTATTCCTCTCTGTGCCGGCTGCACACGCAACCATGTCCTTATTCCATCTCTTATCTTATCAGCCATAGTATTAAATATGCTCACCTCTCTCACTCTCCTATCTGTTCTCTACTCCAACTTTGTCCCTGTATGGTATCCAGCCATATTGCGTACTGTTAACCATATGATCATTTCCATCTTCCGGCTCACAGTCTTTATCTTCCAGCCAACTGTATACCTGCAGTTCCCCTGTGTAGTTCGTGCATGTATCTACAACATAATAGCTTGGCTCTTTGCCCTTTTCGTCGTTAAAGGACATCCAGCCAAGCTGCAGGTTTATTCTGTCTATTATTGTTACTTTCTTATATGCATTATTGAATATATACAGGCATTCATGATGTTCTCTCTTATACTTGGCAAATTCTGTTATTGTCGCCTGATCAGCGTTATCAATAAAGGTGTTCTTTGCCATGCCGCCCCATTCTTTTCTGTTGCGTTCCAGGAAGTCTATGTAATTTCTTACTGTATCAGACGGTGCTATGGGGATATCAAGAGCCGCATTGTTATATACCCTTTCTGCCAGTATAATTAGCTTTCCTTTGTTTGTTATTCCCATATATGACATTGCAATAGTATCAGGACTCTTGGTTGAATATGCCGTATCAAGACCGCTTGTATATATTACAAACCATTCTGTCTGTGTGTTGTCATATTCTCGCTTAATAAATGCCTTTGCCTGTTCTTTAGTAATAACATGTCTCTTGCAGAAATTAGAAAAGACAAGACCTGTAGCCTTGCCTCTTAATCCTAATATCTTGTTTTTATATATCTTAGTACCAGGAGGATAGCTCATTTTCTTCTGTTCTATCTTCTCTGGTGTCATGGATATATTGTCTTCAAATGTGAAAAACCAATACACCCAGTCTTTAATAGGCTCACAGCCGTTAAGGTCCTTCCATATCTCTTCCGGCACATCTGCCTTGTACTTATCAATTGGTCTTGCGTGATTGATGTACTCTGAATATATTGGAAGCGTAGGCGCATCCGGATTAAGTGTACCTACAAAGTATTCAGAACGTCCGAATATCTCTCGTATGAAGTCTATGTTAGCTGTATTGCACTCATCTACCCACACACATCCAAACTGTGAACCCAAGGCATTCTTCCACTTGCTGGCATTATCATAGCCAAGAATATATATTATCTTGGTACTGCTGCCAGTTTTAAATTTAATGTGTGGAAGTTTATTTTCTTTATCGCCATTACCACAGTATTCCAAATTAGGGAATATCTGAAGTAATCCCATATCTGCATTGATTATATTCTTTTCAATAACACCTGTTGTATTACCGGCTATAACATGCAGCTTCATATCTGATTCTGCTACATTCATGATAAACTTCACAGCAACCGTTGTTGTCTTACCTGATGCAGTAGAACCTTCAAGGAATTCTGCTCTTGCCGGTGTATCTATGTAATCCCAATACTTATCACTTAGAAGCATCAGGCTCACCCCTTGCTTTACGCTGAGCAAGAAGCTCTGCAAGCTCGTTTTTTACAGAATCATTAATATTAGCTTCTATCTTGTCTGTAAACATACCAAGATGCTTGCCAAGAAGCTCCAGCGCCCTTACCTTGTCACATGGCTTGACCTCTAATCCATCTCGCCCTTTCTTAATAACAGCTAATGCACGCTTTTGTTCTTCTGTAAGTTCTTCTGTCAATACTGGCTCTACAGTCCTGTATGTAGCAGGTTTGCCGTCCTCATTCAGTATATCTACAAGTATGCCACCTACTTCTGCTTTCATCTTCTTCTCGACTACATGTGCATAATCTGCTGTATTAGAAAAAGCTATCAGTGCAAGTTCCCTGATTACTCGCTCCTGAGTGATCTCTGTCTTGCGTGATAGTTCTTTTTGTCTTTCTCCTATGTACTGTGAAATTGTAGTATTTTGTAGTAATTTTGATGCATTTGTATTTGCATACTTTTCTGTGTACCCCGCCCTAATAGCCGCTTGTGTGGCATTAAGGTCTATAAGGTATTCATCACAGAATTTCCGTTGTTTATCTGTTAATCTCACACAATCAGCTCCTTTCTTGGCATACAAAAAAAGACACCAGCCTTAAGCCAGTGTCTTACCGGGGGTATTAATATTTAATAATGGAGAAATCATGCTGTCCATCATGTCCAGTTTAGATATTAACACAGACAAAACGAACAGAGCGAACAAACTTTAAATTTTTGATAAGAATCTTTCTACTGCCATTCTACAACTATCTGCTGTGTGGTGTTTTCCCATCTTTCTTGCTACCTGCACCCAAGATAAACCTTCTATGTATCTTAATGTTATAAGCCTCCGCATTCTGCTATTGTCAATTTGATTAATACATTGTTCTATGAGGTTTATCTGCGTATCTATCTTCTCTTTAATGTCTATCTGCTGCCGCTGTCGCACTAAAAGAAGTGTTCTCTTCCGTGAATATGCCGGATAAGGGAAGCCTTCTACAACAAAATGCTGCTTACCTCCATCTCCACCGGTAACGCTGTCCTTTTCCGTATACCCTTCAGCTTCCATTTTATCAAGTTCTCTTTGTATCTTATCAATCGCGGCCTGTATTTCCTGTTTCTCCTTAATCAAATCACTGTACTGCTTAAGGAGGTCTTTAATATTGTTATTTTTCAAGTTGTTCATCGCCTACCCTCTTCTCATCTGCTGCCAGTTTTTCCTTATCCAAGATTTCCAAAATATAATACTGCTTATCTGGTTCAGCTCCCCACTCTGGTCTCCCTTTTCCAATCCTTAATCTGCAGCTGGCTTTTATTGCTTTAGAATCCTTGCTATATCCATTACGGAAAATAATCTCCTGAATGCTGTCTTTCCTTATCTCCTCTGGTACTGCCTCTCCTTGCAATAACTCAAATTCGCTTCTATTTAAGAAATTGTCTGGTGGATATAATGGATGTATGGTTATGGCTCCGAACAGATTCTGGAATCTTGTTTCGTAATATTCTTTTATTTCTCGATATTCTTCTTTCTTCTCTCCAGAAAGAATCATGTCGAACCATTTCTTCCGAATTGGTAATGTCAGCATTATGAATCACCTGCCTTTAATTTATCTAATGCTTTCATGGCTACTTCTAACATTGGTTTACTAGTTCTACAATTCTGGCCAGTATATGTACATTCTGTTTCTTTGAGATATCCGCACCCTATACATATTGCCTTTGCCACAGCCCTTTTTGAATCCTCTATAGCCTTATTTCTTTCCTTTCCTTTTTCAAGATATTCTGCTGCTTCATTGACATCATTATTGACTACTTTACTATTTAAAAATGCTGTTTTAAACATTTCAGCAATCTCCTTCTCGTCAACTCCACATAAACTAGGAACATTTCTACTCATATCCCCAATGATTCTTATAAAGAAATCTTCAAATTTATCCTGCATAAAATGTATTTCAAATTCCTCTGGCATTTCTATTATTAATTTCATTTTTCATACTCCCTCCTAATAAACATCTCTCCATCGCACCAGAAGTATTCTTCTGTTGGCATATAATTCTCTATTATCGTCTTTCTATTGCATGTATATGTTCCGTCTGCTGCCACGCTCTTAGAACATTGCTCACAGCAGGTATACTCACATAGGTGTTTATGTCGTCTTCTGCTCATCCGGACACCTCTCTATCTTTACTATCTCATCAAGATCTGATTCGTTGTTAAGCTCATTTATGTATACTACAAGGCTGTTGTCTCTGGCTATATTAAGACTGCTGCCATCTTTCTTTGTTACTGTCCACATATGTTTATTCCTCCTATATCATCCCTATTGTTCTTAGTAATTCTTTTATTAGTTCCTCTTTCGACATAAAGGCTCTCTTATATACCGTCTCTATTCTTTGTTTAGCATAATTCTCGCCTTTCTTTTCAGCGATAATTTCATATGTTGCTTTTATTAATGTTGTTAAGTCCGCTTCTATCTCTCCAAAGCTTCTTCCCTCAATTTCTACAATTCCTTTGTTACACTTAATCATATTGTTTCCTCACTTTCTAATGACTCTTGATTGTTAAATTTATTGCTGATAACCTCAACTTCATGTGACCAGTAATTGTCAAAATTAACTGTATATTCTTCCTCAAAGTTATGCATTTGCCATTCTGCTTCTGTATCAGACCACTCAATAACAAATCGACCGTCCTTGCTAAGAATTTCAACAATATCATTTTCCCATATCAGCGTGTCATCCCTATCTGTCAATCCTGTACATTCGCAAATTGTAGATTCATCTACTTCGATTGCATATATGTTTGCACTCCACATTTCATCATCGAGATAATGAAATGTAAGCAGATTTTTCTCGTCTTCAATAAGCATCATACACTTATTCTCTATATACATTATCGTACCAGTAACCCATTGTTCGTCTTCTAGTAATTCTTGCCAGTTCTTCTTTTTTGCTTTAAATAAATATCTACTGTTCATCTATTCCACCTGCCTTTGCTATCTCTAACGCATTTGTCACATCTAGTTTTGATAATTTCTCAAAATAAAATTTAATCGGCCTTTTGTTAGGTATTACCAAACCAAATCTAACGGCATTTTTGTATGTAACACAATCTCGCATTAATGTATCAGGCATAGCTTCAAGCATTTGACGAAATCCTTCTAATGTTGATCTACTTTTATAATGATTACAGCTCCTACAAGCCGGAAGCATATTGTCAATAGTATCTGAACCTTGTTCGCTCCATCCGTTTAGTGGAATAACATGGTCTACCTGCATGTTTTTATATTCCAAATCACAGCCGCAATAAGCACAATGACCGTTGCATTTCGCATACACTAATTCTCTTGTATGCTTAGGAATTGCCTTTCGCATCTATTTCACCTTCCCTTTATACTTTTTCTTACTTCCATCTCTGTTATACAGTGCCTCTGGCTTATAGAACAAACAAGGCTTGTCCTCTATTGCACAATACAGCTTATCCAGCCCTCTACAATCTGCCTGCTTTTCGTTAAACAATATACAGTCTCTATTCATTAGTTGTTCCTCCCTGCCTTACAAAATTCCATCACTATTAATGTCGTTGCTACTCCTGCTATATAACATATTATTCCTATTGCCATATTCGACCTCCCATTCTGATTTTATGCGGTTTACAGCGTTTTCAAATGCTCTAATTCGTTAGCTAATGTTACTGCATTTATACGGACAGCTTCTATTGCCATGTTGTCAGGTGTCACATCCATTGTGCTGTAATCCTCGATAAACAGCGCAATCTTGCGGTTTGCCTCACATATTGTTTCCCAGCAGTTCATAAAGCTTTCTATACTCTCCGAAGCGTCCTCACATTCTGTATTTATCGCATTTGTTGCCATTCTTAATGATGTTTTTTCAGATTCTTCTATATCTTTCTCAAAATCCGGTGTTTCCCCGGAAGTTTTTATCATTTCTGAGGAATCTGACGGTTTTTCCGTCGTATTTCCCATAATAGCCGTATTATTCTGTATATTTTCCTGAACCGCCGGCATGTTATTGCTGTTTTCCGGTAAATACTCCGGATGATTAAGCACGCTGTCCTGCCCTGGTATCTGCTCTTCTTCCGCATCCTTTTCTGCTGGCTGTGGCTTAGGTTTCTCAATTTTGGCTTTCTGTACTTTCTTCTCTTTCCTCTGTGCGGGCTTTTCCTGTTGCACCGGTGCAACTTCTGCTTTTTTCGGATATTCCTCTTTATAGATGCTCGTCCATGCCTTAACCGGATCTTCTGTATCAGCTCTGCTAAGTATGTCTACCACAAAATCTGCAAGATCCTCTATGTTCCACTCTGTCTTATCCATACTTCGCACATTGGTTATCGTTATTCTTCCGGTATTAACCTTAATACTTAACATTAGTCGACCAGTTCCCGGAATACGTACTGAATATATCATCTCTCCTGATGGAGCTAATACATTCATCAGCTCTTCTGTTTCTATAGAAGACTGTGCAATCTTGATAAATAGTTCAGGCATATCATGCAAAAGCTGATACATAACCTGTCCAAGCTCGTTATATTTTTCTGCCTCTTCCTGTGTACCTTCCATCCATACTTCGATATCAGATATCTTATTTTCCTCATCAATTTCCTTTTTGATATCTTCTATCTCAGACTTGGAGAAATCTGCGCTTATCTCTTCATTAATTTCATCGGGAAGCTGCAGCATGATTGTCAGTTTTGCATATCCCATACCTTTATATCTATCCTGCAGTTCTGCACTGTTTCCGCCTTCGCTGAATCTGTCGTTAATATGTATAAACCTTGATACCTGTGTTTTATCAAGACCATAGCGGGCTTTCGCAAATTCCACAACATTTGCATATCCAGTATTTGCAAGTATGTCTGTATCTCTGGCAACCTTAAGAAGATATCCTATCTTCACAAAGCTTTCCGCACTCTTTACAAGCTCTGTATCTAATTCCTGCTGCCACTCATTAAATGTTTTTGTGTATAGCACTTCATTCATGCCGTTTTCCTCTCTTTCTTAGCTATGTGTTTTTTATATTCTTTTAAAAATTCCTCTATAATCTCCTTATCCGGCTTAGTATCATGTTCTCCATACCACTGCATTATCTCGTCATTCTTTAACTCTACTGTAATATATGGAGTATCAGGTTCCTTTATATCCCGGATTACCATTATCCAGCCTTTCCCTGCATTAAAATCCTTCAGATAGTGCTGGTTATCACTCCCGACACAGTGGTGAAGCATTCTCCCTTCTAATACTATTTCTTTAGCATCTATGGCTGGCCTTATTACTAATCCTTCATGCTTAAATGTATATTTCTTAGGTATTTTCATTGATCTGCTCTTTATATTCGGATATTTCTGCTGCATCTCAGTGATATACTTCTCATTTTTTCTCTGCTCGGCTTCCAGACGTATTCGTGTATATGTTTCATACAGGTTTCTTGGCTTAAGATAAACAGTATTACTTAAGTCATCTCCATTTTCTTCACGTTCTCGAAGATAATCTTTATATTCTGTAAGTACCTGCCTGAGATTTTCAAAATGGTCATCTTCTAAATACTTATGTGCTATATTCCATAATTTTGTAACACTCTGAAATCTTAATAAATACTCTAATGCTGTCTGGTTAGAACTCATATACAGTTCAAATAACATGTCATAATCCTGCTCTTTTATTTTGTATTTATCAGCAATCTGTTTGAACGCTTTAATCTCTTCCGGTCCAATAGTTCCCACTTTTCCACTTTCCTTTAAATACTTTAGCTGTGGTTTACTGATTCTTAATATCTCACACAGTTCCTTTGCATGCTTATTCACACTGCTTGTACTGCCTCTCTGCCATAGAATTCTTTTGCAAATATTTCTAAAATCATTCTTAAATAATGTCTCCAGTTGTGGACATCTCGCGAAGCTTTCCACAGTCTCATACCTGGCCAGATACTTTCGTTCTATTCTTTCAGGTATGTTGTATATTGTTTTATACATATCTTGTGGAAGATACTTCATCTGGCTGTCCTTTATGCAGTCATAGTTGACCTCAATAAGTTCTATTACATTGCTAAGTGCCACATTTCTGTCTTTACGCCATTTGTCTTCTGAATTGTATCTATAATATTCTCTACAATATCCGGGACGCATAAACACACGCTCATACTCTGTTGTTCCGATGTTCCTTGCCCCTTCTGGTGTTCTTGTTACAAATACATCATATATTCTTGTAATCAGGGTTCCGTCTGCTGCCACCTGATATAAAAATGTTGTGAAATTCTGGTATGTACACTTGGCATGCCTCATTTGATAAAGCAATGCACTGTCTCCACATTTAGGGCATTCAAAAGCTTTTAATCTTTCCGGCTTGGGATATGTCAGTATCGGTTCAATTCCTTCGTATGGTTCTGTTCTTAGCGTATAATCTTCTCCGCACTGGCAACAATGATAATCAGCATATATTCCATGTCTTTTGTAATATATAATATTCCCCTGATTCACTTTGCTTTCTATATGCATTTGAAGAATTCTAGGCTCTTCCGGGAGTAATTCAAATAATTTATCTCTTTCCTCATTGGCACGGTTCTTTTTTCTTACATCCTGTAATCCGTCTATTTTATATTCAATACTTTCTAATATGTCTGTTGGTTTATCGTTATAACATTTAACCCCCATCTGTTTTGCATATTTTTTTATTGCTCCTGATGCTTTTTCTGTTGTATACGCCTCATGTATCATTCCTCTATTTGGATTGTTCCAATAGCTTTTTGTGTCGGCTTTATTTTCCCTGTAGTCATAATTGAACCTGCCTGTACCGCAATACGCTTCTCGATATATCAGTTCTTTTTTACTATAAAGGTCTACAACCAGGTAATCATCATCAAGCTTTATAATGTCTGCTATAAGAGTAAGCTTATGTCTTCCTGTAGGCTTTTCTCCCTCGTAGTCTATAATCTGTTTTCTTTTCATTTCGCGCCTCCAAGGTAATAAGCCTTTATGATTTCATACGCTCTTCCCATTCCAGGGATTCCCATCTTAACAGAAGCACCTACGCCTGCTGCCTTAACAATGTCCTTATCTACCGGATAACAATTCTTAAAGCTCCACTTAAGAAGCTCTGCTATACAGCCTTTTATCGTCTTTCCCTTTCTGCGTACCGCTACAGCCATATCAGGATGCTCTGTAACCTGTGCTTTTATATAATTTATCCAATCCTGTACTATCTCAACCGGCTTAAGTTCCTCCTCTTCGACCTTGATTTTTCCAAGTGCCGCCATAAGTGGATTGCACAGTTCTGATACTTCTCCGTCTATATAGTCCTCTGCGTCAGCCGGATCAAGGCCATTCTCTCTTGCTATATCCCTTATAGCCTGTGTATCTCTCTGTGCAAGCTGTCCTGCTGCCGCCTTATTTATTTCTTCAGCACTATCAAATTCTCCAAATGTATCAAACATAATTACCTCCTATTACTTGCATGATTCCCGCATGCATTTATACGAACAGTAATACTTACTGCCTTTCTTATATCCCCACGTAGTCCTATCTATCGTAAGTGTAGAAATATAACTGCCGCATTTTGCACAATAGAATCCATTCTTGTCATTTTGTTTCTTAGCTGGGTGTCTTCGCCTTTCTGTCCGGCTTATCTGCTTTTGCTGTTACAGTATTACCCAATGCAGAAATACAGGCTTCCAGAGACTTACAGTGTTCATCAATAACTTCTCCTAAGCGGCTCTTAATATATTCAGCTGCATCATCTGCTATATCTTTCATGCCTGGGAGCTTGTACAGCTCTGTATATCCTGCGTAATGACTTCTGTCTTCGCTCGGTTCTCCCTTAAATAAATCTGCTCCTGTAAGTTCTTCCTTGACGCGGTACATATCCAGTACCATATTCGCACCATCTTCAATTGCAAGCCCTAGTCTGCCTATCTGTAACAATGTTTCCTTTTTCATATTGCCTCCTACAAATAATTTTTCATAAATAAATTCATCCACTCCTCGTGGCTGAATAACTGCTCAAATCTCTTCTGACCTGCTCTTATAAGCTTCAGGTCTGTTTCCCTGCATTTATGTACCGCCTCTTTGCCTGTCCTGTGATGCTCCTCACAAAGCCATACCTTAAGCCCGTAATGCTCTGATATCTTCCTGTTGGCCATACCGTGCATAATGTGATGGCACTCTAAATCATTCGATGGAAGCCTCTTAAAATTATTGTTTTTAATCATTGCTTCTCTACACAGGAAGCATTCTTTAATGTCCTGCATTATACTTTCCATCATTTCTCCTTTCTCCTCCCGGCATGACCGGGAGGACTAACCATGCCAGATAATAAAACTGTGATATATTTTTCTGTGCGTGAATAAGTACCGTGTAGATGTATTTGGAGTAAAATGTCACTCCCATTCTGTATTTATGCGGCTTTGCACCGTTATGAGTTATATATTGTCTACCTCTGGATGCTGGCAGATATACAATTCCCGCTCAAGCTTTGCGATCTGCCCTCCAAGAAGGGTAAGATTAGTAACCTTGATGCTTGTTTCATCCGCTGTTTTACAGGGCGGCATCATGTACGCGGCTTTTCTTAACCACTTAAGCCGTTCCAGCTCCTTTTTTATCTTTATCTCGTCCATGTTGCCTCCATCTTCTTAAGCTCATATTTCATATATTTGCTGAACTCATGCTCTTTATCATCCGACCAGCTTATAACATGTCCGCGGCTGACATTTAAGTACTGCTGCCACAAATCCGCATTTTTTACCTCTTTCCCATTAGCTTTCGTCCATCCGGCTTTTTCCCATTGTTGCGGCCAAGCATTTCTACAGCTATTTAATACATGCTCGCAACTAGTATTTATGCGGATTTTGCAGTTTTCATGGAAGCGCATTAATGCATGTATTATTGCCTGCAGTGTTGCCTGATTCTCTGTTACATTTTCAAGCGTGCCTTTGCCGTTTCTAATGAACTCTTTGCCATTAATTACTATCTTTAAGACATACATATATTCCGTATGTTTCTTTATTGCCGGACCTTTAGCTGTCGTCTGGATGAATACGTCTACCTTTTGCATCTCTTTTTCTCCAATCCCGGAGTCTTGCTGTTATATAAAACATGCCATTTACTCCGTTGTAATACACCTGTGATTCCAGAAGAGAATATTCCGGATGCCAGGCTTGTATTTCTGCTTCCCTTGCAGCCTTATCTCTTACAAATGTGTCTATATATTTGCTTACAGGAACATACCGCCCATTTCCGCCTTTTCTCTTAGAACGGACCTTATGAACTCTGAACTGTCTAAGCCCTGTTGAGCAGTTCCACCGCTTCTCATTTTTCTGCCGGTGCTTGTCCTTTGTTATGTACTTTGCCATTCCTACAAGACCATAAGCATCTTCCTCAAGTCGCTTTGACTGGGAACGTTCTCCCAGCTTCCACAACTTCTCACATATATCTCTGTCAAGAAGCCCGTCCATAATCACATGATGATGCCAGCGCACCTTTGCGTCAGGATCATGTTCTGTAACATATATGTACTTGGCTTTAGGCAGACCTAACTTCTTGCGTCTGTAATTAATCCGTCGGATGTAATTAGTCATATTCTTAATAGCATCTTCCCAGCTAGATGGTTCATTCCCCTCAGAGTATGTAAGCGTCATCCATATATCTTCATTTGTGAAGTTCTCAATAATCAGTCTTGAGCAATACTTAATAGCATTCTTATTGTTCAGGTTCTTCTGGGTTTCTTTATCCCTTATCCGTCCTTCCTCCGGAATGTCCTCTTTCCTCGTGAACTCAGGATATATTTCTATCTCTAACTGATTACCTGCACGGATCTCCTTACATGTATAGACACACCTGTATTTGGTCTTCAGCATGTACTCCATGAAGACCTCATTCATATCTTCTACAGATTTATCAATAGCCGCTTCATAATCATAGGGAATGTACCTTGTACCTTTTCTTTTCATGTACACCCCTTAATTCAGTTTCTATTTTCGCAGACTTGTTAATATTCATTACAAGCCCAAGAAAAAAGACCTTTTTATTATTTTTTTCTTGATGTACTCGAACATTTCTGATACAATAATATTGTTATATTTGCAGAGCATTTTATGTTCTAAGTACTAGAGCCGCTGGTCCAAGCGGCTCTTTTTTATATGCTTCTTAGTCTGAAACTTCCCGCCGGCACCTTGTTCTTATGTTCCAGCTTATGGAGTCTGCACATCCACTTTGCCGCGTCCCTTATGCGTCTATCGTCTACCGCCGCATTAATACGCTTGTTGTATGCAATTATCAAACCTATGTCTCTCATGTTGCCTCCTTACTACGGACATACCCCATAGCACTTAGCCCTTGCTCATTGAGGCGCTGTCCGTATTCTTTCTTCTTATTCTCATCCAGGGTTGAGAAATCTATTATCTTCTCCCCATCTATAATCTTTATAACTATATTCACTCTCTCACCTCATGGCTCTTTATGTTTTATATGCTACTTACGGTCTTTAGGTTCATGACATAAAGCCAATACTGTTAAACAAATAATTACTGTTATTGCTACTGATGTGTAATTCATTCAATCCTCCTTCATTTTCACCCAATCTTCTACATCTTTCTGTGTCATTCTCATAGGAGCTAGCTTTGCACCCCAGTATTCCGACTCTACTGTTACAGTCTCAATGTTTTCTTCCTGCATATACCGGAGTAAATCTTCCGGTCTGCCAAAATTGGCATATTCAGTTCTTATAATCATCTGCCTGCTCCTTTCTTTGTTGTACTTAATAATGCAAGTTAAAAATCTGCTTGAAACCGAAAATGGTAATCCTGATTTTGAATTAAAAAAATGTCGTAATGAATTAGACAATACTTTCAATAAAATGTGTTCTCTTCTTTTCAGTGAGTACAGATGTATATTAAAGAAATGCCATCTGCCAATACCTTCGATATAGCAAAGGTCATGTTGTTATCTTGTAAATTGGAATATATTGCATATATGTTCAATACCAAGACTACAATTATTACTAAATATCCTATCTCTCTCACCTCCTCGAATAGATAATTGCTTGTGCAATTGTTCTTTTGCTCCTATACTCTAATTACAGGCTATTGCCGTAGCCGAGTAATCATGAAAGGAGATTCTTTATGGCTGATTTATCACAATCCCCAGCAGAAATTTTTACACCAAATAATCCAAATGTTGTGCTAACAAATATAAATGGTTATGAAGTGCCTACCCTAGAGCTTTCTGATAAAAGAGGCTCTTATATAGCAATTCCTGCTCTTAATAAAGAACTGTCTGATATAGCCAAGCAATTTATTAATGGTCATTACATAACTGAAATTGACTATGATAAATTTAATGGCAAAGTTGCCATTATTAAGGCTTATTACCAGCATTAGAGCTATTAGTAAGAGGTTCTTCTGCCATTAGATGAACCTCTTCACAATAAACAGATACTTTTATCATTTTTTCTGCCTCATTATGAATATTAATTACCTTCTGTCTTAACCAGCCTTCTGTTGATTCATCCGCAACTCCTATAATTGCTGTATTATTAATCTCTTTACCATTAACAATTAGTTTTCCATTGTCATAATCAACTGTAATGCTGTGTACCTTATTCACTCTCTCACCTCCTCGAATAGATAATTTGTGTTATAATCAAAACAAAAACAGGAGGTATTTATGCCAACTCCATTCAACGAATTAGAACTATCAACATATGAACATCTTTTGTTAATACGAATAAGACTCACTGGTATATCAAAGGAATCAGTTCGTATAAAGCCTAGATGTAAATATCTCTATAAGTTCGGTCTTATAGATAATTCCACTAAAAACATTAATAAATATGTTATTAGTGATAAGGGTAAAATGTACCTCAGATACAAACGCCGTAGTTCATTTCGTTTTTGGATACCTGTCATTATCTCGATTCTTGCTTTGTTAAGCAGTTACGATATATACACCAATCCACTTATCCAGAAAGCATTGCAATCACTAGCACAGCTATTGAAAAATATATTGGGAAGTTAGGATGTCTCTCTCTGAATGGTATCCTTATAACTTCATAATGTTTAATACCTGATAATTTCATTTTCTTTATAGCTGATAGTGCCTGCATAAATGTCTTTGTTCTCTCTTCTATAAATGGTTCATAACTGCGAATTATATATTTGTAGGTTTTATGCTCAATTACTCTCTCACCTCCTTGAGTTAAATAACTTGATTTATTTTCAAGTTATAAAGTAAAAAAAATTAAAGCTTTATCTGATTAAGTGTTACTCCAAAATGCTCTGCAAGGGCTCTAACTTTACTAACTGCAACATTAGATATATCTTTTTCCCATGAACAATAAGTCTGTGGAGAAATGCCTATTGCATTTGCCACCTGCTCTTGGGTTTCGTCTTTCCTTGCCCTTAATTCTTTAACGGAGAACTGCATTTCGATTGAATTCAATTTTAAATCACCTCATTTCCACTTGATTTATTTTCAAGTGTATATTACTTGATTTATTTTCAAGTGTCAATACTGTTTTTGAATTATTTTCAAGTTTTTTCTCTTTTTATTCAAATACACTTGAATTTATTTCAATTTTATTATAATATGCTCGTATAAATTAACAGGGAGGTGACATGTTATGTGCCTTGGTGAAAACATTCGTTTCTTAAGAACAAAAAAGGGATATTCTCAAGACGATATAGCAAATAAACTGGGATATAAATCATTTACAACAATACAGAAGTGGGAATCTGGTGTGTCAGAACCACCTCTTAAGGCATTAAAAAAATTATCAGAATTATTCAATATAGATATGAATGATTTAGCGACAAAAAAACTTTCTACAGATACAAATAATGACAATAATGTATACTACCTTGATGATGCTACTGGGATTGTTATTGAAGTTAATCTAGCTAAACAGGAACAAACAGAAGTTGCTAAGCACATATTAGCTTATTGTAATAAATTAAATGATAAAGGTATCAAAGAAGCTGCTAAACGTGTGGAAGAATTAACTTATATTCCTGAATATACTGCAGATAATAACTCTTTGCTTAATGCTGCACACGAATTAGAGGGAGCTTCAAAAACAGAACAAAAACACGATAACAACATTATGGACAATGATGACGAATGGAAATAATTTAAAGAGGGGATTTATTTGAGCTACGAAGAATTACTTATTGAAGCAGATAACAATAATCTTATTACCAGGGAAAAGCCTCTTGTTGCTAATGCCGGAAGAATTAAAGGTAATCGTATTGCTATTAAAAAGGATTTGCCTACACAAAGAGAAAAGGCATGCGTACTTGCAGAAGAGCTTGGACACTTCTACACGTCTTCTGGAGATATATTAGATATGTCTGATCCCAGTAACAGGAAACAAGAAGCTAGAGCCCGCCTGTGGGCATATAATAGACAGGTTGGTTTGCAAGGCATTATTAACTGTTATAAAGCCAACTGCAGAACTTTACATGATATGGCAGATTACTTAAATGTAACAGAAGGATTTCTTAATGATGCCATTGAATGTTACCGTTCTAAATATGGCATATGTGTACAAGTTGATAATTATGTTATAGGATTTCAGCCTACACTTTATGTAATGGAGCTATTTGAATGAAAATATACGGAAGATGTGAGGTCCTTAGCTGGCCGGATTTTGATAATGATATACATGCTCTACCAGAGCAGATACAAAAGCAGGATGCTGCAATGAAATATAATGGCAGCTTTTACATAGATAAGAAGTTAGCCGCTGGGCGTTTTGGTAAATATAGAGCAAGCTTAAAGCAATGCACCTGTCCTGAATTTGAATCCAGTAAATTACCTTGTACACATATGTATCTAATAGCTTTTTATTCTAAAGCTATTAAGATAAATAGATTTTTTCACTTTACTTTATAATTGATTGACATCTGAACACGACACCAGTAAACTACTCTTGAACGTACTCTGGTGTCCTTCGGGTCCAGAGTCTTTTTTATACCATGGCGGTATTGTTACCTAGATGGTTTTATAATAAATAAAAGCTCCTGTGCTGGAACACAAGAGCCTTTACTTGCGACTTACAATTAAGCTGTGCTCAAATGATATAATCGCCCTAAGCAAGCCATATTATATCATTCTAAACACCGCTTTTGCAAGTAGGTGTTATTTTTGTACCCATTTTTTAAGTTGCACTGGTGCAACTTGCATATATTTTATAAACCGGTGACATTTTGTAACCAGTTGAAAGGGATGATTGTATGGCTAAAAATATACTTAACATGAAAATTGCAGCCGGATACATTCGTGTATCTACTGATAAGCAGGAAGAACTGTCTCCAGTTGCACAAAAAAGGCTTTTGATTGATTATGCTAAAAAGAACAATATATCTCTCCCCGCAGAAAACATATACATTGATAATGGTATATCTGGAAAGAAAGCTGATAAGCGTCCTGAATTTATGAAGATGATTGGTATGGCTAAGAGTAAGGAACATCCCTTTGATGTTATCCTTGTATGGAAATTCAGCCGTTTTGCCCGAAATCAGGAGGAATCAATTGTTTATAAATCTTTGCTGAAAAAGAATAATGTAGAGGTTGTGAGCGTATCAGAGCCTCTCATTGATGGTCCTTTCGGAAGCCTCATTGAAAGAATTATAGAATGGATGGACGAATATTATTCTATCCGTCTATCTGGCGAAGTTTTAAGGGGTATGACTGAAAAAGCTCTAAGAGGTGGCTACCAATCCTCTCTTCCTCTTGGTTACAAAATGAATAAGGATACCGGCATACCTTACATATATGAGGATGAAGCTATTATTGTAAAAAAGATATATAACGACTATATTTCGGGTCACAGTTACTTAGAGATTGCCAGGGAGCTTAATGCTCTGGGATATACGACAAAGCGAGGTGCAGCATTTGAAGGTCGTACTGTTGAATACATTTTAAGCAATCCATTTTACTACGGTGCTATTCGCTGGAATCGTCAGAAGCATGATGACCATACTATCAAAGATATTAGTGAATGGATTATCGTTATGGGTAAACACCCAGCTATTATTGATAAAGAAACATGGGACGAGGTGCAGCACCTTATGGCTTTAAGAAGCCGTCCATACAAATCAAGAGCAGCTGGACACATGAAGCACTGGCTCGGTGGAATTGTAAAATGTTCAGACTGTGGTGCTTCACTTATTGCCGGACTTAATGCTACTCGCTACCAATGTGGTAATTACAACAAAGGAAAATGCTCTCACAGTCACTTTATCAAGACTGCTGCCCTTGAAGAAGCTGTATATGAAGCATTTGACCGTGTAATGCAAAATCCAGATGAATTGCACTATGAACTCAAAAAAGCTTCAAATGAAGTCAATACAAACGACAGGGATATGATTCTGAATCAGATTTCTAAGCTTAGTGATAAGGAAGCCCGGATAAAACAGGCTTATAGAGATGGTATAGACACCATAGATGAATATAAAGAGAATAAGCAGATAATTGATAACGAGAGGAAAGCTCTGGAAGCAGAGCTTTATTCTCTTAAAACATCTGAAGCTGATTCCTCTGATGAAATGCTTCAGAATATAACATCTGTTCTAGGCATCATCAAGGATACTTCTAAAGATACATTAACCAGGGCTAACGCTATTAGAAGCGTTGTGGATCATTGTGTTTACGATAAGGAAAATGACAAGTTAGAAGTGTATTTCTTTTTACAAAAATAGAAGGGAATAATCCCTTCTATTTTTAATTAATATTATATATTTCCCACAATGTATCTATTAAAAAGCAAAAATTCTTATTCACATTTTTTGCTTGTTCTAATGCTGTTAATTACAGGTATTGCTATTTCCTGCATTACCTGTTTTAGCTCATCTTGTGTAGCTTTTCTCTCCTGTGCTTCAACAAGATTTACTACCCCGTTAGGAACAGTGCAATCATATTCCATCGAATATAAAATAATTGCCTCATAGAATTTAGAGACGTCCACTGTTTCTACTGCAAATTGGATTTTATGTAGCAATGCTACCTCCTTTGCCTGCTCTTCATTAAGCATAATCATTCCTCCTTTTTCATATATTGTGTATTATTATACCATAATTGCTAATTGCTGCATAGCTTCTATTCTCTCTGCAGCAATTTCCTTGCCTTCAGCTAACGTCATGCAAGAACATAATCTTGTCCACGCATTATAGGCTGCATTGAATATCATTATGTCATATTTCTGATTTAATGAATTAATTTCCATTCCGTTAGTACATCTGTTTACAATAGATACCTTTGTTCCATTAACCTTAAAATTCCTCATCGCAATTCCCACCCTAAATCAATTTTTTATGCCGTATCCTTT
>OGEN01000137.1_pt1 | contig 111692 bp, 83 predicted proteins | sample 1570671 | NCBI WGS metagenome assembly OGEN01 (sample SAMEA2582128, study PRJEB24529) | metagenome | biome: Human gut stool | place: China | collected 2011 | reverse complement strand
ATGAACGATAAACTGTCACACGACTTACATGCATTTTTTCCATGATGGAGGATATCTCCAGTCCTTCTATTACACGAAGACGGTAGATTTCCTCATTACGACTATACTGTACTCGCTTTTGTTGATAATTTTGTTCTCTCATTTTGGATTCTTATAGAGAGTCAACCATATCTACAAAAAGACATTGTCACGGTCAGTAAGCCGCTTCATGTACTCCTTTGATAGAACGTCCGCTCGGTTCGTTCATATTACTGAAAGTAGCATCCCACGCCAATGCTTCAGCTGTGGAGCAGGCGACGCTCGGAACGGAAGGAACGCTGCGTGCGGCACTTTCGCTGGGGAAATGTTCTTCGAAGATGGTACGGTAATAATACTCCTCTTTGTTTTGAGGCGTATTGATCGGGAAACGTTCTGCCGCATGTTTCATCTCTTCGTCGGTGATCAGTTCGGATGTGATCTTCTTTAAGTTGTCAATCCAGCTATAGCCTACACCGTCGGAGAACTGTTCTTTCTGACGCCAGGCGATTTCTTCCGGTAACATGCCGGCAAAGGCTTCGCGGAGGATTTTCTTTTCGATGGTCTTGCCCTGGCACATTTTGGCTGCTGGGTTCAGGCGCATTGCCACATCCAGAAATTCTTTGTCGAGGAAGGGGACACGGCCTTCCACACCCCAGGCACAAAGGCTTTTGTTGGCACGCAGGCAATCATACATGTATAATTTGCTTAGTTTACGTAAGGTCTCCTCGTGGAATGCTTTGGCATCGGGTGCCTTGTGGAAATAGAGATAACCACCGAAAACTTCATCGGCTCCTTCACCGCTCAACACCATCTTGATACCCATACTTTTGATCACGCGGGACAAGAGATACATCGGAGTGGAGGCGCGGACGGTCGTTACGTCGTACGTCTCGATATAATAGATTACGTCGCGGATGGCATCGAGCCCTTCCTGTACCGTATAGTTGATTTCGTGGTGGACGGTGCCGATATAGTCGGCTACCTTCCTGGCTGCGGCCAGGTCGGGGGCACCTTTCAGGCCGATAGCGAAAGAGTGGAGTTGCGGCCACCAGGCATCGGCTTTGTTATCGGTTTCGATACGTTTGGCAGCGTATTTCCTGGCAATGGCTGAAATGATGGAAGAGTCCAGGCCGCCGGAAAGGAGGACACCGTAGGGGACATCGCTCATCAGTTGGCGTTGGACGGTGGATTCGAGGGCATCGTGTAATTCTTCTACACAGGCGGGGTTCTCTTTTACATTTTCATAATCCATCCAGTCACGGGCGTACCATCGGGTGAGGTCGATATCTTTGCTATAGAAATAATGGCCGGGTTTGAACTGGTCGTACATGGTAGCGAAACCTTCCAGACCTTTCAGTTCGGAAGAGATGAGAAGATGGCCGTGGTCGTCGTAACCCATATAAAGGGGGATGACACCGATCGGGTCGCGGGCGATCAGGTAGGTATCGTTTTCTTCGTCGTAGAGGGCGAAGGCAAAGATGCCGCTGAGCCGTTCGACGCAACCGGTACCGTATTTGCGGTAGAGGGCGAGGATGACTTCGCAGTCGGAACCGGTCAGAAATTCGTATTCGTCTTTTAGCTCTTCACGGATTTCACGGTGGTTATAGATTTCACCGTTTACGGTCAGGATCAGTTTACCGTCTTTACTTTTCAGAGGCTGACCACCGGAGGCTGGGTCGACGATGGAAAGGCGTTCGTGGGCAAGGATGGCAGTGCGTCCCTGGTAGATGCCGCTCCAGTCCGGTCCGCGGTGACGGATTCGTTTACTCATTTCCAATGCCTGGCCACGGAGGGCGGAGGCGTCTTCACGGATGTTGAAGATTGCTGTAATGCCACACATAATCGTTATTGTTTTAATGTTCGTTTTATCCGGTTTGCCACCGGGCGGGCCTTCATTTCTTTTGGCTTGATCCAAAAGAAACGAAGCAAAGAAAAGATCAAGGCTACACCGGCTTCGCTACTCCGGCGAAAGACTACGCTGAAAAATCCGAAACTCGCTACGCTCAAACAACGGATTTTTTTAATCGCTCCGTCTTCCTCCTTCGTTTAACGCTCATCCGCTGAGGCCTTTCAAGAACGCAAAGCGTTCTCTTGGGATGGCCGATGCCGACAGGCTTATAGTTGTTATATAATATCGGGTGTAAGGGAGGTGTTATAATCATGTCCATAAAAAGCCTTCAACTCAGATAACAATCTATTGCTTTTGCCGTTTCCCTGCCCGAAGCCATGGCGCGAACGACCAGGCTGGCACCACTGACAGCATCGCCGCAGGCGAATAGTTTGCTGTCGGCTATCTGGTGCTTATGGTCGACGACAATGTTTTTACGGGTATCTACTACCAGTGAAAGCTCTTTGACAAGACCTTCCTGTTCGGGATGGACAAAACCCATGGCCAGGAATACGAGGTCGGCTTCGATGATCTCTTTCTTTCCCGTCAGTTTCATTTCGGGACGGCCTCCGTTTGCAGATGAATGCCATTCTACTTCCTCCACTTCTACGCCTTTCAACGTATTTTTATCTCCGATGAAACGGCAGGAAGCGAGATTCCACCGGCGAAGGCAACCTTCTTCATGGCTGCTGCTGGTCTTTAGTACCTGTGGATACATGGGCCAGGGAGTTTCAGGGTTATGACCGATAGGCGGTTGCGGCATAATCTCGATCTGTGTCACACTTGCTGCACCGTGACGATTGGCTGTTCCTACGCAGTCGCTTCCGGTATCACCGCCGCCGATGACGAGAACTTTCTTGCCTTTACAGTTGATGATGCTTTTGGGAGGGATGACGATACCTTCCAAAAGACGGTTTTGTTGTCCCAGCAGTTCGAGGGCGAAATGGACGCCTTTCAGGTTACGGCCATCGATCGGCAGGTCACGGGGTGTTTCAGCTCCGATGGCGACACAGACGGCATCGTATTCCTTTACTATATCCTTGGCAAGGATTTCTTTTCCTACCATGGTGTTGACCTGGAACCGGATACCTTCCTTTTCCATCAGGCGGATACGCCGGTCGATGATGTTTTTGCTCAGTTTGAAGTTCGGAATGCCGAAACGGAGCAGACCACCCGGTAGTTCGTCTTTTTCAAAGACTGTGATTTCGTATCCTTTGCGGTTTAACTGATTGGCAACAGTCAGTCCTGCCGGTCCGCTGCCTATGACGGCGACGCGTTTTCCGTTACGTACGGGGGTGACCGGCTGTACAAAACCTTCACGGAAGGCAGCTTCGATGATGGCGACTTCATTCTCACGGATGGTGACGGGTTCATCGCAACTTAGTTTCAGCACGCAGCTTTTTTCGCAGAGGGCAGGGCAGATGCGGCCGGTAAATTCCGGAAAGTCGCAGGTCTGTTCCAATATGTGATAGGCTTCACGCCATTGTCCTTTATAAAGGAAGTCCTGCCATTCCGGTTGTTTGTTTCCGAGCGGGCAAGCCCAATGGCAGAAAGGAACACCGCAGTCCATGCAACGGGAAGCCTGACGGCGGCGATCGCTGCTGTTGAGTGTTTGTTCTACTTCGCTGAAATCGTCGATACGGTCTTCTACAGGACGATAGCCTGCTTCTTGTCTATGTATGGTGAGGAATGCTCTTGGATTTCCCATGATGTTTAAATGTCTAATGTCAAAAAAATCAGTTTAATAATCTCGCTGCATCTCCGCAATCTTCTGCTGCAACTTTTTCATCTGTTCTTCCTGCAGGACTTTCTTGTATTCGATCGGGACGATCCGGATGAATTCATCTACCTGTTTATCCCAGTTGTCCAGCATCTTTCCAGCCAGATGGCTGCCTGTGTAGTGGTAGTGCTTACGGATCAGTTCATGCAATTCCTTGCGGGTGGCACTGTCTTCGATCAGGGAGAGTTCGACCATTTCCATATTGCAGTAATAATCGAAATCGCCCGCCTTGTTCCATACGTAGGCCACACCGCCACTCATTCCGGCAGCAAAGTTGCGGCCTGTTTGTCCGAGCACGACCACACGGCCTCCGGTCATATATTCGCAGCAATGGTCGCCGACACCCTCCACTACGGCTATGGCTCCGCTGTTACGCACGCAGAAACGTTCGCCGACACGACCATTGATGTAGACTTCTCCACCGGTTGCCCCGTATAATAAGGTATTGCCGGCAATCGTATTGTCCTCGGCAACGAAGGAGGAGCGTACCGGTGGCATCAGGCTGATACGTCCGCCGCTAAGACCTTTTCCGAGATAATCGTTCGCTTCTCCTTCCAGGCGGAAATGAACGCCGTGGGCAAGGAAGGCACCGAAGCTCTGTCCGGCCGAACCTTTGAATTTTATATTGAGCGTATGTTCCGGCAGTCCGGCATTTCCGTAACGTTTGGCTATTTCACCGGAAAGCATGGCGCCGACGCTGCGGTCTGTGTTGGCGATGGCATAATCGAGCGATACTTCCTGCTGCTGTTCGATGGCTGCCTGTGCATGACGGATGATGTCCACATCTTTCACATTCTCTATTTGATGTACCTGGTTGGTCAGATGATGGATAGCTGTATGGGCAGCTTGTTCCGGGAGGTGCAATAGATGAGAAAAATCTAAAAGATCGTATTTGAAAGGGGACGCAGATGACGCAGAGAACGCAGACTTTCGCAGATTAAAATTTTTCAGTTCTGCGTCTGTCTGCGTATTCTGCGTCATCTGCGTCCCCTTTCTAATTCTAATTATAAAATCTGTCCGTCCGATAATATCATCCAGTTTGCTGTAGCCCATTTCCGCCAGATATTCGCGCACCTCTTCCGCCAGGAAAGTAAAGAAGTTTACCAGGTACTCATGCCGTCCGTGGAAACGTTTCCGTAGCTCTTCGTCTTGTGTCGCAACGCCGACAGGGCAGGTATTCATATGACATTTGCGCATCATGACACAACCCAGGACGATCAGGGCAGAGGTGGCAAAACCAAATTCTTCGGCTCCCAGCATTGCCATCAGGACGATGTCGCGTCCGGTCTTCAGTTGCCCGTCGGTTTGCAGGCGGACTTGTCCGCGCAGATTGTTCATAACCAATGTCTGCTGCGTCTCCGACAAACCCAGTTCGGGGGGTAATCCCGCATAACGGATCGAACTGATCGGTGACGCACCTGTTCCTCCCTCTGCCCCGGAGATGACAATACGGTCGGCCTTCGCCTTGGCAACTCCGGCAGCGATCGTTCCGACACCGCTTTCCGATACCAGTTTGACACTGATCTCTGCTTTCGGATTGACATTCTTCAGGTCGAAGATCAGTTGTGCCAGATCTTCGATCGAATAAATATCATGGTGGGGAGGAGGGGAGATCAACGAAATACCCGGTATGGAATGACGAGTCCTGGCAATGATATCATTGACCTTATATCCCGGTAACTGACCGCCTTCTCCCGGTTTGGCACCCTGGGCGACCTTAATCTGTATCTCATCCGCGTTGACCAGATATTCCGTAGTAACGCCGAAACGTCCGGATGCCACCTGTTTGATCGCGGAGCGGAGTGACGAGCCATCTTTACGTGGCGTGAAACGTGCCGGGTCTTCACCTCCTTCACCGGTATTGCTCCGGCCGTGTATCTTGTTCATCGCCATGGCCATCGTCTCATGTGCTTCTTTGCTGATGGAGCCGAAGCTCATGGCGCCTGTGACGAAACGCCTCATAATTTCGGAGGCGGGTTCCACCTGTTCGATCGGAATAGATTTTTGTTTCTTGAAAGTAAGGAAGTCACGCAGGAAGATGGGCGATTCTTTTTCGTCCACCATATGGGTATATTCTTTGAACTTCTTGTAACTGCCCAGGCGTGTAGCCAGTTGCAGGGTAGAAATGGTTTCCGGGTTCCAGGCATGTTTCTCCCCGTCTTTCCGGAAGCTGTATATCCCTTTATGTTCCAGCATCTCATCAACCGGAAGGTTAAAAGCTTGTTGATGTAGCACGGTCGCATCGCGGGCGATCTCATCCAGGCGTATACCGCCGACGTTGCTGGTCGTACCGCCGAAATAGGTGTGTGCCAGTCCGGCATCTAAACCGACGGCTTCGAACAGTTTGGCTCCGCGATAACTGCGGATAGTACTGATCCCCATTTTACTCATCACTTTGAAAAGCCCTTTGCAAATGGATTTTACATAATTCTTGCGTGCCGTTTCGTAGTTCAGCTGGATCTCATGTTTCCCTTCCAGCTCTTTCAGGATGGCAAAAACCATATACGGATTGATGGCACTTGCTCCGTACCCCAGCAGGAGGGCGGCATGCATAACCTCGCGCATCTCGCCGGTTTCAACGACCAGAGCTGTCTGTACACGTTTTTGTATGGAGATCAGGTGATGATGTACGGCACTGACGGCAAGCAGCGACGGGATAGGTGCCCTCTTTTCATCTACGTTCTTATCGCTCAGGATGATGTAGTTCACGCCGTCGGTAACGGATTGTTCCGCTTGTTTGCACAGCTCGTCGAGGGCTGCTTTCAGGCCTTCCCGTCCTTTTTCCACTTCAAACAACATAGGTAGTTTGACTGCATTGAATCCTTTATAGCGGATGTTGCAGAGCAAATCTAATTGCGTGTTGGTCAGGATCGGATGATTCAGCCGTACCATTTTACAATGGCTTTCACTCGGCACAAGGATATTATTACCTACTGCTCCTATATATTCTTCCAGACTCATGACCAGTTCTTCGCGGATCGGGTCGATCGGAGGATTGGTCACCTGGGCAAATTGCTGACGGAAATAATTGAACAATAACTGCGGACGATCGGATAGAACGGCCAATGGCGTATCATTCCCCATAGAACCGACCGGTTCGGCACCTCCGGTACACATCGGCATGATGATCTTTTCCACATCTTCGCGGCTGTACCCGAAGGTGCGTAACATTTTACTGTAGTTTTCGACTGTATGGGGTACTTTACGTCCTGATTTCAGTTCGTCCAGTTCCACGCGGTTGTTTGACAGCCATGTCTTATAAGGTTTGGCTTCGGCGAGTTGTTTTTTCAGTTCGCCGTCATAATATATTTCACCTTTCTCTGTATCGACCATCAATATTTTTCCCGGTTGCAGACGGCCTTTCTCTTTGATCTCGTTTGCTTCAAAATCCATTACGCCCACTTCGGAAGCTACCAGCATCATGTCGTTTTTCGTGATCAGGTAACGTGCCGGACGCAAACCATTACGATCCAGCATACCTCCTGCAAACCGTCCGTCGCTGAATAACAGAGCTGCCGGTCCGTCCCACGGTTCCATCAGGATAGAATGATATTCATAAAACGCTTTCAGGTCATCCGATATCGGATTCTTCTCATTTGTACTTTCCGGTACCAGCATCGCCATGGCATGAGGCAGACTCAATCCGGAAGCGACCAGAAACTCCAGCACATTGTCCAGTGAGGCACTATCGCTCATCCCGGGCTGAATGATCGGACGGATACTTTCTATATTCCCGATCGTAGGTGAGGTGAGTACGCTTTCCCGCGCTTCCATCCATCCCCTGTTTCCACGGATCGTATTGATCTCCCCGTTATGTGCCAGCAGACGGAATGGTTGGGCCAGGCTCCATGTCGGGAACGTATTCGTACTGAAGCGGGAGTGAACTAATGCCAGTCCGCTTGTGAAATAATTATTTGTCAGGTCGGGAAAATAATGACGAAGTTGCATCGACTCCAGCATTCCCTTATATACAATATTTTTAGTGGATAACGAGGTCACATAGAAGTCATTTCTGCCTGGCAGGTCAGAGGTTGCTACTTTATTCTCAATACGTTTACGGATAACGTACAACTTCAATTCCAGCTCCTGTTGGTTATCGCATCCGGTCACGAAGAGCTGCTTGATATCCGGTTCAGTTGCCAGAGCATCCTTTCCCAATATATCACTGTTGACCGGAACTTTCCGTAGGTGCATCAGGGTAAGTCCTTCCTTTTCAATCTCTTCGATCATAATACTGAGGATAGCGGATCGCTGTGTTTCGTCTTTAGGAAGAAAGACCAGACCTGTACCGTATTTCCCTTTTTCCGGTACGGGAATCCCTTGCAACAGAATAAATTCGTGAGGAATCTGCAATAGAATACCTGCACCATCCCCCGTCTTGTTATCTGCACCTTCTGCACCACGGTGACGCATATTTTCCAATACTTTAAGGGCTGACTCTACAATGTCGTGCGACTTTCCTCCGTGAATGTTTACCAACATTCCTACACCGCAGGCGTCATGTTCATTCGCTGGATCATATAATCCCTGCTTTCTGTTCAAATAGATCTGTTCTTTCATTGTTTGTTGACCTTATGTTTGTGTAATGCCTGTTTTTGTTGTCAAATTGTTTGACAAATATAGAATGTTTCTTTCATTGTGATATATGTTGTGGTGTTAAAGTGTGACGTTTTTTTGCTTTATCTGAATGAATGGTTTCTGTTTGATATAATAATTATTGTTTTGGTGTCAATATGAAATATGTATAGTTCTTTTTGCTTTTAATCTGAAAGAAGTTCTTTCTGAAATGGTCAAGTAAATAACAAAAAAGCCTTCCAGTTTTCCTGAAAGGCTTTTATATAGAAAATAAAGTGATTAATGTTTCTCTTAGATCTGTAATACCAGAATAAACCTGCATCCTTTTTTGTAGTCTTTATCGATCGACAGGTTTCCATTCAGTTTATTGGCGATCAGGGCACAGATTGGCAATCCGAGTCCATCGCCATCTGCCAGGTCTTTGACTTCGTTGAATGGCTTGAACAGGTTCTCTTTTTGTTCATCAGGAATTCCTGTACCGTTATCTGTTACGATAAGATGGCAAAGATGAGCTCCTTTTCTCTTGAATTCCAGCCATATTTTGCCGGATGTCGTGTATGAAGCAGCATTATTCAACAAATGTAGTAAGACACGTTCCAGCTGTTCCGGATTTGATTTTACTTCCAATTGAGGAGCATCTACGATCACTTCTACATCAGGGTGTATTTTATCCTTTACTTTATCCATCGCTTTTTTGCAGAAACTTCCCATGTTGAAGGATTGTGTCTCGTAAGTCTCCATTAAAGAACTTTCAAGAGAAGAAAGTTCCTGAATGTTCAGGCTGAATTGTTTCAAAGCATCTACACGTTTCTGGATAGAAGCCGCTTGTTGGGGAGCTGTATTACGTAATTCTCCTGCCGACATATCAAGCATATTGAGTGTAGGCTCCATTTGTTCGGAAATACTTTGAATAAATTTGGTTTGCTGTTCACTATGCTCGTTGGTTGTCTGGATAATGTTTTTCAGCTTTTTGTTGAGTACAATGAAACGTAACAACAGGAAGGCAAGTAAAGCCAAAGCCGCGATAAGAATAACCACCAATGTGCAGAGACCTACTATCATGTATTGTTTGCCCGATAGTTTGTCATCTTTTTCCTGTATGGTTTTCTGGCTTTCATCATATTTCAGTTGCAATGCTCCCAGTTCATCCTGTGCATTGAGTGCCTTTACTGAATCGGTCCAGACGATATACTTTTCATAGGTACGTTCCATTAACGGAGCATTATTTGCCGTACGGGCAATGGAGATCAGATGTCTGTAACATTCACTCACTTTGTCGTATTCTTTTTTGTCTTTGAACTGGTTGATCAGTTTGTTAAAACTGGCGTCTCCCTGATCGTTTTGTCCGAAGGTATAATAATAGCTTGCCTGGGTATATAATAAATCTTCGGCGAGCTTGTCGCTACCGGCTTGACTAACCAGGTTATCCAGAGTATTCAACTGAAGTTGGGCCTGCGCTGCATTTTTGAGCTTGATGTACATTTGTAGCCGTTCTTTTGTCAGTTGGAAACGCTGGTCGTAGAATGTTTTCTGTGCTTTTTGTTCTTCGGTCAATAGAAACTGGGTCATTTGCCGGCAAAGCTCAAACGCTTCCTGATAGTAGTTCTCGCGGTAATAAAGATATGTCGCTTTTGTTCCACAATCAATGGCTTGCGTATAGTCTCCTTCGTTCGAGAAGGCTTTGTAAGCTTGGATATAAAGATAACGGGCTTTGGTAAAGTCCTTTTGTTCCAGGCTGTTCTGTGCCTGTTTCATTAAATCGTTTGCTTTGTTCTCCGCAAAAAGCGAAGTACAAAAACAAATTGCGAGGGTGATAATAAAATACGTGATTCTCATAAACTTTATTTTTATTAGAAGCAAATATATGTATTTATTCAAAATCAAAGCATGAATTAGGTTGAAAAAGTTACAATATAATCTCTGTTATTCGAAGAAATTATACTTTTATTTCTATTTCGTATATCCGTGATTCGTCTTCCCAGGGATGGTATCCTTGTCCTATATATTTGAATCCCAGCTTTTCATAGAAGCCTATATGTTCGGTGCTGAGGTATAATTTGTTGAAACCAGCTTTAACCGTATCTTCTTTGGCTTTCTCCAATAAAAGGCTGCTGTAAAAATTTCCTCGATGAGTTTCGTCTATATACACAGCGCAAACCCATGGATACAAGTCCATCCGGCTGATAAAATCGTTCGTGATCAGTCCAGCACAGCCGATGATCTGATCACCTTTCTCCAACAAATACCACTGTGGAAAAGAACTCGGAGAATCTATACAATGATTGATGCTATCCTCATACATGATAGGATATACAGAAGGCCATTTACTTTGCAGATAGTTGATCGCTATGTCTTTGTAGGCCGGATTTTCTTTTACAGATATAATTTTCATGAGGTTGTATTTAATGGGGTGAATGAATGCTTTTCCATTGAAGCATATTGTACTCAAAACTGACGGATAATTTGCCCAGATCTTTGAGCCAGGAAAGATAGGAGCGGATCGTGCTGCCTACCAGTACGTATTGTTCAAAGTTCATCGATAATCCGTATTTGTCGAAAAGCATCTGAAGAATGTTTTCGCTATTTTGAGGGATGGAACAGATTTCGAGCAAGGTGTCGGCTATCTCGTAAATCTTATTTCGGTTGACAGATACCAGTTCTTTTATGTCAGTTGTCATTTCTGCATGCGAAGGAATAAATCGTGCAGCCTGCATCTTTTCAACAAAATCCAGTGTTTCCAGGTAACGGGCAACATCGTAAATGAAAGAGACCTGGTATTTATTCAGAGTTGATTCACTACTGATGCAATCTGCCAGGAAAACGGTATCATCAGGAGTACGAAAACCTACCATATCCAAAAAATGGCCGGGTAGGGGAATGATCTCCAGTTCACGGGGGAAATCCTTATCGGCAAAAGGCAACGTTTGGCTTTCTTTCGCTAACAGGAATTTATTCCGTAATTCTTTGCTAGGATATCCTCCATATAAGAATGATGGTTCCAATATGGGGTATTGTGTAAAAGCTGCTTCCATCCCGTTTGCAAAAACCGGACAGCCGATTTGTGTTTGTAAATAAGCATTTCCTCCAATATGATCTGCATTGGAATGGGTATTGATAATCCCTTTTATTTTCCAGTTTTGTGCAGCAGCAATCTTAATGATTTTCTTGGCCGCTTCTTTATCGTTTCCGCTATCGATTAGATAAATATCCGTATCGTTTTGCCGATAGATACCGATCTTTGCCGGTGAGTTTATATAGTAGCTTTGTTCTCCTGCTTGTAGAAGTTCATACATGGCTTTTGATTTATATTGTAATGATTGCTCAAATATACTATATATTCTATATAATGTGATTATCTGTGAGAATCTTAAATTTTATTCTTAAGGAAAAACAAAGATACTCTATTATAGAATTGATTTTTTCGTATATTTGACAAAACCAATAAGTAATCTGATCATGGACATAAAGGTATTTCTCAATAATTATCGTGAAGCATTTGGTGAAAAAGTGGATCTTCCAATCGTCTTTTGGTATTCAGAGCAACCGGTAAACTCTGTTGATAAAATCGGAGGATGTTTATTCAAATGTATGAAGGATGTCAGGGATGGGCAAACGGTTACTTTGAGTGTGGAAAATATCGGTTGTGGCGGTGGAAAATTCTATACCGGTTTTACTGAGATGCCCGAACGGATTCCCGGATTTGTGTCTTTAAAAGAAAAATACAAACAAACCCCTGAAGGTGTTTCTGAGTTCTTGGAGGAATTGCAAGTTCCGAGAGCAAAGATGGATTATCTGAATTTTGCCCGAATGGATAAAGTAGAGAATTTCGATAATCTCGAAGGAGTTCTGTTTCTGGCAACACCCGATATGCTTTCCGGCTTGGCTACCTGGGCATTTTTCGATAATAATTCACAGGATGCCGTTACTTCTTTATTTGGCTCTGGTTGTTGCTCTGTAGTCACACAAGCTGTTATTGAGAATGCGAGAGGGGGAAAGCGCACTTTTATCGGATTCTTCGACCCTTCCGTGCGTCCTTATTTTGAACCGGATATTTTAAGTTTTATGATACCGATGTCACGTTTCAGGGAAATGTACGATACGATGCGAAGTAGCTGTTTGTTCGATACGCATGCCTGGGGAAAGGTAAAAGCCAGAATGGAATAAAGAAATTCTGATATTGTATAAACCTCTATGCATTGTATTTAAAATGATTTAGTAATTTTGTTGGTGGTTAATTGAAACAGCTAACAAATAATACAATGCCAGATTATAAACATATACTTTCCTGTTGGCACAAACTGGAACATTTTTCTCCGGCTCTTCTTCCGAAAGATAATAGTGTAAAACGTTTGGGGGAGGAGCTTCCATGGATGCGTCCGTTGGAAGCAAAAGATCCGAGAAAGACGATTCAATACACTATTTATCTGGGTGTCTTTTCTCTGACATCTGTTTCCGATTTTGTAAAAGAATTCTTTAAGGATGAAAGCGTCAATCCGAATCCGGTTAATGCCAAGGTTTGTTATGCTTCTTTTAAACTGGATTGTCAGGGTATATACATACAAAATACATTTGGCCTTTCTACGATGCCTTGGGCATTGAAACAGTTGGAAGAAGATAAGGTGGAAACCGATACCTGGTCGGAGGATTTTAATCAGTTAAAATCTAATATGTTTGAGCAATTAACCGAGAACCGGAAAGAACTGGTTGAAGACTTTCTGAGTTATTTGTCAGATACCCAGACACTCGAAAATCTACAAGAAATTCAATCATTAATCATACGGAAACTGAAGTGGAGTACTTCTCCTGAAACGGATATATACATTCGTACAGAAGAAGTTTTCAAGAAAAATAACCCTTCAGATCCGGATGAATCGAATGCTGATATATTGAACAGTTTCTATATCGACGATTTGGAGCGGATAATTGCTTCTTATGAAAAAGAAGGTTATAATACAGCATTTAAGAATTATTTGAGTGCCTGTTTGAATGAAGATTTCGCTCATTCGGACCTATCCCTGCATCCTGAGATTCTGAAAGAAAGTCTGATTCCGGAAAATTACCCGGATGGTTGTTGGCCGTCTCCTTATGGGGCAAGTTTGATGCAACAGTTTGCTGTAAATACTGTCAATAAAGAGTTGGCCGACGAGAAACAAGAGGGACTATTTTCTGTAAACGGACCTCCCGGAACAGGAAAGACAACCTTGCTAAGGGATATTATTGCTGCAATTCTGGTGAAGCGTGCTAAAAAGATGGTTGGTTTTACTGATCCGGCAAAGGCTTTCCGTAAAATAGGTGAGGTACAGGTCAGTGATAAATATACTCCGTTTATTTATGCACCGGATCCTTCCATCAGTGATGGAGGTATCGTTGTTGCATCTTCGAATAATGGAGCGGTAGAAAATATCTCGAAAGAACTACCCTTAAAAGGAGAAGTAAAAGGTTATTCTGATCAGGTTGGATATTTCGGCAGGTTAGTGAGGAATGTCTGGATGAACAATATTGGGGAATAATCGCTGCTGTATTAGGAAATAAAGAAAATCAACGAAAACTGATTGGTAGCATCTGGAATGGGAATTCGGAGAAGGAAACCTATACGCTAAAGCAACAGTTAGCCGATTATAAACCCACAGAAGAAGAGTGGCTTGATGTTGTATCGTCTTTTAAAAAGAAGCTTCATGAAGTTGGGGAAGAGAAATCCCGTCTGACCGGTTTTATGAAAGACGAGGAAAGCAGAGAAAAGATTCGTATTCAGCGTGAAGATGCAGAGAACCGTTTGACCTTTGATAAGGAAGAATTTAATAAGCAGGAAAACACATCTGCTCTGTTGTCTGCTGAAATAGAAGAAGGTACGCGAAGAAGGGAAGAAATAAAGAGTGAAATGCAACTGTTGCAGTCTACTCGTCCCGGATTTTTTACATATTGGTTCAGCAAGGAAGTACGAACTCAATATAAAAAGGCTGTGGCTTCTGTTTTGTCGGAATACAATAAGCAGACAGAGACTATTTCAGAGCAGAAAGCTCGGTTACAGGAACTTTATTCAGAAATAGAGAAGCTGAAAAAGAGACAAGAGAAGAGTAAAAAGGATTATGATAAGGTAAATACATTATATATTCAGCTGGTGGATTCTACTGAAAAAGCTCGTCAGGAGTTAGAAGGAGCCTACGCTGATGCTATGTTTTGGAAACAAATCGAATCGAAGGAAACACAAGAAACCTCTCCCTGGTATTCGCAGAAACTGAAGCAGTTGCAATCCGAATTGTTCATCGAAGCGATGAATGTGAACGAGCTGTTTATACTCCGGGCAAATGCAACATCGAGTCGGATAAAAACTACATTGGATGGTTTCTTCAATTACCTGAAAACGGGTGGCGACCTTACCGTGAAGGAGATACAGGCGATGTGGAATACGTTTTGGTTGGTTGTTCCTGTCGTCTCTTCTACTTTTGCATCTATCCAGCGTATGTTCAGTACGTTGGGTGCGGCTTCTATTCCGTGGTTATTTGTAGATGAGGCAGGACAGGCCGTTCCACAGGCGGCAGCCGGAGCTATCTGGCGTTCGAAACGGGCCGTTATTGTAGGTGACCCTTTCCAGATAGAGCCTGTCGTAACAATACCGGAGCAGATTATCAATAATTTTAGCCGTTATTTTGGACTGGATAAGACGCAGATACATACTTCACTTTCCGTTCAGTCGATGGCTGACCGGGCGAATCCGTATGGCTGGATTACTAATGATACCTGGACCGGTTCACCCTTACGGGTTCACCGCCGTTGTATCGATCCGATGTTTTCCATTGCTAATGAGATCGCATATAATAATATGATGTATAATTCGACTCAGGGAGGTTCGTCTGGTTTGATTATGCAGAACGGATTTGTACAGGTTGAGGGTCAGGTGCGTGGTCGTCATTATGTACCAGAGCAAGGAACTGTCATCAAGCTGATGATTATGGATGAGATCCGTCAATTACAGGATTTACCGGATTTGTTTGTCATCTCTCCATTTTCGGAAATACCATCTGTCCTGAAAAAAGAATTGCGTCAACCGATAAAGCAAGCACTTGCCCCCTTTAAACCGATCGGAGATGATGAACTAAAGAAATGGCTGGATGCTCATATCGGAACGGTCCATACTTTCCAGGGAAAACAGGCTGCAGGTGTCATTTTATGTCTGGGACTTGATGAAAAGACAAAAGGCGCTGCTGCCTGGGCTTCATCCAAACCCAATTTGCTGAATGTGGCTTTGACACGTGCTAAATTACGGTTTGTAGCCGTAGGTGATGGAAAGGTTTGGTTGGGACAACCTTATTTTTGTAAGTTGAAAGGATTGTCCTCAAAATAAAGGGTTCCAAAAACTCAACCTCTTTACGAAGCAATTCATTTTACACCAACAGTCGAACGAAATAATCATTCGACCAGATGTCTAATTTAAAATTATAGTCATACTCGTTTCTCTGTTGGCAGGTCTTTATTCTTTGTTAGTAAACCTCATATATTTCTTTACTTCATCTACATTTTCAGTCGAAGTTAGCATTTCCAGCAATTTAAACGAAACATCTAAACCTGTTGCTGGTCCTGTCGATGTTATGATATTATTATCAATCACTATGTGTTTATCTTGAACATTTACACCCAAATCTGCAAGATATTCTCTACCATATATGTCGGATAAATCGTATGTGGTTGCGTTTCTACCCTTTAAAACACCAGATTGTCCCACAGGTATTGCGGCAGCACACACAGCAGCAATTACTTTTTTATATTTATCAAACTCACGTATCAAGTGGAGAAACTGTTGGTCAAAGGCATCTTCATAATATCCTGAATCTTTAAACCCACCAGGAATTGCTAGTGCGTCATAGTCTTCAATATTGATTTCCTTAAATTCAATCTCAGGGTGAACAATAAAATTCCATTTACATTTAATCTCAGATCTAAGTCCCGTAGTTATCAAATCAACAGGTTCAATACCAAACGCTCTGCTCCATCCAAAAACATCTGTAAATACACTCGCTTCGTATTCTTCAAATCCTTGTGCGAGAAATAATAGTACTTTTTTGTTTCTCATATATTATTCTTTATGATGGTTACCTTGATTTATATAATTGCCTTATCAGGGGCGTATTTTTAGATATCTTCTGCTCTTTTTTACTTTCTGCGGAGTTGTTTATTTTAAATGCTTCCGAATATACTTATTCACCGGTTTTTCAAAATAGCGGTACGACAGTAAGCTGCAACAGATGGTAATCAAGAGTAATATTGGAATTACTATTTGCCACGGATAATTCCATCCGGTGCTTTTGTATAATTCTATAATAAACAGGTGGATAAGGTACATAGCGTAACTTATGTCGCCACCAATTACAAGATATTTATTACTCAAAAAACGAGAAATCATCCCTTTGTTTATTGCAAAGACGTAAAGAAGCAAAGAGACAGGTAGCCAATAATATACCGAATACCGATATACTTTAGGTAGTACACCGGCCGAACCACAATAATAAAACGCAATGAATAATGCTACCGCTCCGATTTCAAACCATGTAGCCCGGTTTACACTCCAATTACCGGTACTTTTGTTATAAAGCTCGAATAGCAACATACCCACCAGGAAATCCGGTAGTCGAGTCAATGGATTCACATACCAATAAGCCCGTATCTGTTCTTCAGGAGTAAAATACATACCACAGGCGACTATTAAACCTGTTGCAATCAGTGTCCAAAACAACTTACGGGTATCGCTTAGCCATAGAGCTAAAAATGGAAACAAAAAATAGAACAGTTGCTCACACCCCAAACTCCAGGAGGGGGAGTTGAAAGCAAAGAAGTAGTCCGTCTGCGGAATAAACGGGTGAACCAAAAATAATTGTGACACTAATTTTAAAACCGTGTCCCAGTTCATAGCCAATAGAGCCCCTCCGACCAGAGGATACAACATAAGAGTGGCGATATGCAATGGATAAACTCGTGCGAAGCGGGCTATCCAAAACTCACGACGCGATATACTTTTAGATTCAAATTTTCTTTGATAATTATATGCGATGATAAAACCACTCAATACAAAGAAAAAACTTACCCCGACAAACCCTTCTTTATATAAAAAATGGGAGAAATGAGGATCGATCACATAACAATGTGCGGCAAATACCATCAATGCAAATATAAACCTTAACGAGGTAAGAGGTTTTATCATGTCTGAATTTTTATTTTTGATTATGGCTACAAAGATAATTTAAAGTAATCTCACGTCCTAACGGTTTATCTAATCATTACAGATTGTCATTTTGATAATTATCCCTTCATTTTCTTGCTTTGCATGGAGAAGGGTAGGCGAGAAATGCTCTTTGGAGGCCTTAGCAGAGGTTGAGGTTTATCATAAAGATTTTTGTAGGAGATAGAAAAGAAATTAGATAAGACAATAAAACAATCATCGTGATGATTTCAGGGCTAGTGATAGGGAAAAAGCAAAATCTGCTGCAATCTGTCAAATGAAAATGAACTGTTCAGAAAGAGCTTCTAGCTTTCAGAAAGACACGTAAACCTGGTTTTAGAGTATAATCCCAAAGATAATTTCCCAATATCTTGTAGTGTTAAAATTTTCATCACAATGATTGTCTCCCTTCATTGTGATGAGTGCGTGAAGTCATTGTGATAACTCTGTCGGGACATTGTGATGATAGGGAAGAATCATTGCAATGATTTCCGAAAGGAGGGGTTATGAAAAGAGGAAAACAGGGTGATAAGGTGGTCTTTTCTTTCGGAACAGCGATTTGAGTGAAAACCGTTGTTAGCCTGATCAGTAAAAATCGAACATTCTGAAAGCTATGAATGTTTATCTTTATCTTTTTGATTAATCCGAATAAAATAGAGGAAGAGTATGAAGAAAAGAGATTTTTATAGACAGATGCTGTTGCAGGAAGAGGATAAACGCTCTTGTGGCGATGAAAGTACGGCTGACCTGTATCGGGCAGTGCGTAATCATTTTATGTGTTTCTCGGGTGGTAAGGAATTGTGTCTGAAAGAAGTGACATCGGCTTTGGTTGAGGCGTTTCTGAAATGGTTGCGTGAAAAAGGGCTGCGTGTGAATACGGTGAACAGTTACATGAGCAACCTTCGGGCGATGTATAACCGAGCCCGCCGGGAGTGCCGGGAGAAAGCGGGAGAGTCGCCTTTTGCGGGGATTCACCTCAGACGGGAAGAGACGCACAAGCGGGCTGTGCCGGTGGAAGTGATAAAGGAAATAGCCGCTCTGGATCTGAAAAGTGAGCCGGAGAAACAGCTTGCTATAGATCTGGCACTGTTTTCGTTTATGGCTTGCGGTATTCCTTTTGTGGATATCGTGCATCTGACGGGTGAGAATTTAGTGGAGAACGGTACGGTATTGCAATACCACCGGCAGAAGACGGGAGCCTTTATCCAGATGGAAGTGACTTCGGGGATGCAGATGCTGATCGACCGGTATAAAAATAAAGAGAGGCGTTACCTTTTCCCTGTATTGCCGGAAGATGCGACCCACGAACAGTATAAAAGCTGTCTGGCGACGGAAAACCGTTACCTGAAAGAGATCAGTGTGATGCTGGATTTACCGGAGACGTTGACGACCTATTCGTTCCGTCATGCCTGGGCTTCGGAGGCGTATCGCCTGCATGTCGCTATCGGCGTAATTAGCCAGGCACTGGGGCATACGTCGGAAAAAACGACCCGTATCTATTTGCAGAAGTTTGACGTATCGGAAATAGCCAAAGCAAACCGGCAGGTTTCCGAAGCGGTCGGAGGCTGTTTGCGGGTGGGGTAAACCTTATTTATATAATAAGGGGAAACATCCTCTTTCTTTCTTACAATCAGTGTCTTATAAATAATAAAAAACCTGAATTGTAATGAAGTACGTGGCAAACGTAAGAAGAAAAAAGTGAAAAACCAAGGAGTGTAGGGTGTTTTCTTAAAAAAAGCATATTTATTTTGCTAAATTTCACAAGTTAACCTATTTTTTAGCCATAGAATATGATTTTCATTACAAGATGGTATAGAACAGGCCCGGACTGCCATCGTTTTTAAATCTGTTAAGAGAAAACTGCTATTTCCGCAGTACCGTTTCTACCTCTCAAACGACTCAAAAAGACATCAATCCTTCATTTTTTATCTCCAAAACTCCCTAAACGGACACTTTCGGAGAGGGCTTTTTTCACCCTCTACCCTTATTATATAAATAAGGTGGACATTTACAGGTAGTTAGTGATAATCATAGTCACAGTTCAATATTGAACAAACTGGTATTATATATTAATATGTATAGGATAAAAGGTCCACACCGGAAAATACAGGTAAGAATAATTTTCCTGTTACTGCTCAACTTCCTTTTGAGGCTGGGAGCGGATGCCCAGACTATAACCTATTACAAGGCTGAATCGTTCCTCTTTTCTTTCCGTCAGGACAATGATTTGTTCCTTGCCGATTACGGAGACAACGCCTATCAACTGGAACGGATGGGCAGTTTACTCGACATGTCCCGCGACCAAATCCTGAAAGGTGACTGCCATTTGTTGATCGTTTCGCATGTGAATGCCTATGAATACGAAGATGAAGAGGTTGTGAACGAAGCCTCACTGCGTGCGGGTCGTATCCGTGCCTACCTGAAAACCCGTTTCGATATACCCCATGATTGCGTTGCCTTTTATATCGACCGTAGCGGAAACTATCGCGATCAGATACATGTCTATAAGGTTTATAAACCACTTCCTTGGTTTGCAAATATCTCGATCCATTACAGTGAAAGCCGTTACCCGGTAGCGGTAAAGACTGCCATCGGTGAATATGGTGCAGTCCCTTATGTAGACCTGTACCGTCGTGGCGAGGCAGGAGGTTACGACCGTGAAGTGTACCGTATCGACGATCCTCTTTTCGACCGTACGGAACTGGAAGATTACCGTCTGGCTTCCGTAACGGATACGGTACGCCATAATAAACGGACAGAAGAGCCGGACATCGCTTTAGCGACCACCGTAACAACCAGGGAAACAGTACGGGTGGTGACAAAACATAAAGAGAAAACAGTTGCTCTCGCAGAAACTGGATTACAGGCGGAGAATAAAGTACAGACGGAAAAAGACCGTAAAAAACAGCCAGCTGAAACAGTGGGGATGAATGAAACTCCGATGCATCAAAACCCTGTATATCTGGCCGTGAAAACATACCTTCTTCCCTGGTGTGGTGTAGTACCATCGATCCGTTTAGGAACCGGTGAAACGAAAATAGAAACGGGCGCATTTATGCCGAACCTGGAAGTGGAGTGCTGTTTTGCCGGTCGTTGGTCGGTTGCCTTGTCGGGCATGTATTCCGACTTTGCCTATAAAGACAAGACGCGCGATCGCTGGGCTGTCTCTGAAATATCCCTCGAACCTACTATCTGGCTATCCTCTTTAGGAAGATTTACCGGATTGAATACCGGCTTGTTTACCGAATACGGAGATTTCGATGTGCGTGGGAGTGCGATCGACCTGTCGGAAGATCAGCTTTACGGACGAACGGGCTGTTTTTGGTCGGCAGGTCTGTCGATGGGGTATCGCTTCTCTCTGGTTGGTGGTTTTGGAATAGACATGCGTGTCCGTGTCGGTTATCGCTCAGTTTTCAGTGGAAAGAAATACCGTTATGATCCATTGGATAACCGTAATTATCTGGAAACCCGTTTTGCATCGACGGGGTTTATGGTCGGTTTAAAGGTTAGTTTATCATATCGTTTTCAAATCAGATAAAGGGGATAAGGATATGGAAAGATATAAAAGAGGTATAAGATATAAAGGATATAGGATGATGCAGGTTGCCATTTGGGCGATCAGTGCTGCATGGATTATGGCGGTATCGTCCTGTGCCTACCGTATGACTGACGAGGATTGGGAAAAGAATGGAAAAGTACGTTTGCTGCTTCGAAAGTCAAACAGTAGTTGCCCGGATAATATGACCTGGTATTTCTATCCGGAAGATTCGGAAAGTCCGCTAATGCGTACGGGAGATGCTTCGGGATATGAGGGTACGTTGCCTTTAGGGCGTTACCGGGTTGCAGTCTGCAATACAGGTTGTACGGGTGTCACGCTTGAAATGGAGAAGGGGTATGAGGAAGCCTGCGGAAGGGCGAAACAACTCTCTTCGTTAAAATCAAGCTCCGTACAGATCGCCTGTCCGGGTAGCTTGTACGGTACAGGTCTGGAACAGATCGAGGTGGTCGGAGGTGAAACGGTAGCAAAGGAATTATCTCCGGCAAACCTTGTGTGTACATTGGAAATGAATATAAAGGTCACAGGAGGGGATAAGGGGGATGTCGCTGCAGCGGTATTGTCCGGAAGGTTGACCGGTGTTTCATCACGGGTTCATATACCTTCCGGCAAACCGCTGTTCGATACGCCTGCTTTCATGACGTTCGAGCCGGAAGAGATCAGTCCGGGCGTTTATACCTCTTCCCTTAACCTGTTCGGGTTATCCCCGGGTGAGGAAGGCGAAAACCCTGTCGACCTTTCCCTTACAATGACCCTGCCGGACGGAAAGGAAATCACTTCATCCACGGATATAACGGAAGAAGTAAAAGATGCGTTTACCGCAACTGTCACGACACATGTGATACTGGACCTGGTTATCCGCTATGATGAAATAAGCGGTTTGACGATTACGCTGACCAACTGGAAACCGGGCAGTGACGGTTCGGGTGTGGTAACTCCCTGAAACGAAATGAAAATGATAGCAATAATAACAATAAAACACTGGAATAAAATGAAAACAGAAAAATTATTGATTATGAGTCTGTTAATAGCCTCTTTCTTAAGTGGTTGCACGAACATGGAAGAACCAGTGACGAGTGGGACGGCGGAATCGATAGAGGTGAATGCCGGAATAGCCGAGGCTACCCGTGCGGTAATCAGCGGCGGTTATACGAATGACCTGGAAGTTTCGTTCGCCCGTCTGGATAATCCCGGAACAACGGGTGCTCAATGGAATACCCCGGTTATCGATGCGGTTCGTACAGGAGGTACAGGTAACACGGTTCTCACCTTCGACCCGGAACAAACCTATCTGACGGAAGAAGGCGAGTCTGTCCTGATCGGTTACTATCCCCGTAAGGCATTGAACGGAGGAACCGCCAACCCGGTCAGTGTCACTTACACTATCACGGGTGAGGATGATATAATGGCAACAGGAGTTCAGACCGGTTCGCTGGTGAATAAGTTCGAGACTTTCACCTTCAGCCATCTGCTTACCCAATTGCAGTTCAAGTGTACAGGTTCTGCCGGAGCGATCGAAAAATGGACGGCTATCACTTCCATTAAAGTGGAGAATGTAGCAACGGGATTGAAACTATCGCTCGATAAAGCCAAGGGGGCTCAACTGACAGCAACAGGAACAGCCGACCAAACGCTAACGGTTAAAAACTGTCCGTCTACAGTTTCTGCTTTGGATGCCGAAAAACCATCGACCGGCTATCTGTTGCTTTACCCGACAGCGAATATGGGAACAGAAGATTTGCCTGTCAGTTTAGAAGTGAAAGGAACTTATGACGGAAATCCCAAAACATTGGATGTTACCGTCTCCAATATCAGCGAAGGTGTGAAAGCGGGTTATTCTCACTTAATCACACTCACCTTTACGGAAGACGGCAAAATAGCGGTAGAAACCGGTATCTCCCAGTGGCAACCGGGTAATAATGGCAGTACAATAATAACTCCCGGAAAGTAACCGTAAAGTCATGAACAACTTCATAGTAACAGCATTCATATCCATCGCTATCCTTCCGGGCCTCGCCGCCTGTTCAGACAGCAATCCTACTCCGGAGCCAGTACCGGAAACAGCGGTGTGCCTGGAAGGAGCGATCGGACAATCAACACGTGGAGTGATCGGTTCCGGCTATGAAAAGGATTTAGAGGTTTGCTTTGCCCGTCAGGAGGAAACGACTGTCCCGACAGAAATTTATGGCACGTGGAGCATATATGAAGCGGTACGAAGAGGAGGGAAGGGGAACCGTCCGATCGTGTTTGCCCAGTCCCAGTCATACCCGGAGGACGGTCGTCGTATCCGCTTGCACGGCTATTATCCGGCAAAGGGTGAAGCGGAAGCCGTTGCAGGAATGGGCAAAGTAACCTTTATAGTAGATGGTACAACGGATATCATGTCAACTGGAATCCTGACGGGTAGCGGATATGCCCCGATACAAACCTGTACGTTCCGTCATTTACTGACACAGGTTCGTTTGGTTTGTTACAGTGACCGTTCCGAAGGTTGGGGAACGATAAAAACAATTGAAGCGATAGATGTACATACATGGCAGACACTGGATTTGGAACAGGAAACGCCCCGTTTGGATGATATATCATCGGGTGATGCAATAAAGAATATCCCGGTACAGGATATAGTAAACTTGCCAGTCCCGGAGGTAACAGTCGGCGAAGACCTTCCCGAACCACAAGGATATCTCCTGCTACCAATATCTCCGATTGACGGAACAGCAAAACACCCGTTACACCTTCGGATAACAACAACGAAAGACGGCAGGGGAACCGAACATGAAACAGTTTCGGAAGTCTCTTTCCATATAGAAGGTGGCTTTCAGACAGGCAAAAGCCATGTTGTAACGCTATTCTTTACAGATAAGAGTAAAATACAAACAACCTCTGTCAGTGTGGAAGCCTGGACGGATCATGAGCAGGATGATATGCCAATATAATATGACAACTTTAAAACAAACGAAAATGAAAACAACTAAGACAATGTGGGTTATGTTGATAGCCCTCGCGGCAGCGACTAGCTGTTCAGAAACAGAAACAGAAATCGACCCTGAATCCGGTAATGACGGTCAGGTACCTTTGGGTATCACTCCCAACCTGAAAGTGGATGCGGGAACCAAGGCGGCAACGAAATCGGTGGTAAGCGGTGAAGCGATCACCTATCCTGTAGCCCAATACGCCAATGCCGATTATGTGCCCGGATTGGGTGTGTTGGTAACTAACAGCAGTGTAACCGGTTGGTATACGCCTGACGGGACAGAATATACCGGTCATCATGTCTGGTATATGGGTGATGAAAAAGGAGCGAACTGGATTTCGATTAAGGAAAAGAATGATACCTATAAATCAACGAAAGAAGCTCCTTATTATCTGACCAAAACGGTCGGAAAGGTGTATGCCTATTATCCTTATGATGCAAACCTGACTAAAACTCTTACTGCCGTCACTAGTGAATCCGACCTTAAAATTCCTGTAACGGTCCTGGCCGACGGTGAGATAAATGCCACAGCAAACAATGCAAAAAGACATTGGGAGGGAGATAAGTGGTCACAGGTAAATAATAAAACACCGGAAAACTTGTCGTTGTCGACCGAGAAAGATTACCTGTATTTTTCCGCAACAGCAGGCCGTTATGTCAACAATGGACGTGCGGACGGACAAACTCCTGTTATTCCGGATGCTGATCCGGATAATAATAATACGGATAACCCCGGTTATAAGATCAACCTGGATATGTATCATGGCATGGCGATGATCTCTTTCCGCGTGTACGATGGTGGGCACCTAAGCGATAATGATGTGAGCTTTACAAAGTTTGAGGTAAAGAACCATACCGGCGGTACGGACCTGTTTAAAGTAGGGAACGGAAAGATGGCACTGACAGACGGAACGATCACGGAAACATCCACCACTACCGGCATGGCACGCACGATAACTAATTATGTATTGATGAGACAGATAGAAGAAGGAGGGACTGAAGGAGAACATGCATTCATTGCTGCCGGAAGCGGTTCGTCTACTGTAAAAGGTGTATTGGTCTCCAAAGCTGTCAGCGCGATTATTTATCCGGTTGCCAGTTTTGGAGACAACGAAATCGATGTGGAGATCACGTTAAAGGAAGGGTCGAAAACGGCAGTCGTTTATCCGATCACCTTGCCCGGAAACAATTGGGACGCCGGAAGCAATTACATCTATACGTTTTCAGCCGGACGTAACAAGCTGACGATAATGGATGTAACGGTAGAAGCCTGGGCTGATAGTGAACAGGAAGAAATACCGTTGTAACTAACTTATATAAAAGACAAAGCCCATGAAACAGAGCTTATACATATTACCGGCTATACTCTTGTTGCTGTGTATCGGTTGTACCAAGGCGGATATTGTTTCGCCCGACCCCGGTGGCGGTGATACGGAGGAGGGCGTACCTCTAGGTATCAGGGACCTGGGCTTGTCATTGGAAGTGGAATCGCGAAGTACCGTTACGGGCGGTCCGGGAGAGGAAGACAAGAATCCGAACCCGCTCACCTCTGTCGGTGTATGCGCCACCAAACAAAACAGCAGCGGTACGGTCAGTTTCTACGAAAGCAGTGTCCGGGGGCAGTTATTTACATATAACATTGTGGCTGCACCGCCTGCCTGGGAGTTGGCGGAAGGAGAAGAGCTGCTTTACCTGTATACGGAAAAAGGGAGTGTTTACGCTTATGCCCCGTCGGAGAAAAGCGTGTCGCTTTCGGGAACTCCGAAAGTGCCGTTGATGAGCGGTGTCAAGGTACTGGACAAGCAGAAGTTTTACTTCTATGACGGCGGTCAGCCTGTGGATGCCACAACCGATGTGCAATGGGAAACCGACCAGGAGGATTACCTCTACTGCATGGCGGCAGAGCAGGTAGACCGCTGGCATCCGGAGGTTTCGCTTCTTCTGCAGCATGCGCTGTCGAAAGTGAGCTTCCGGGTCTCGGAAGAAGGTTCGGCTTTTGCCGGTTGCCTGATAGAGAAGGTGGTATTGAAAAGTAGCGTAGGCTTTAAAAAGTCAACCTCCGCGAAACTGACCCTTTCGACGGGTGGCTTGTAAGGTACGCTGACGGCAGTCGATCAACTGGTGTTTATGGCAGGTGGCGATATGCGTGGTATCGGGAGTGTGGCAGGAACGGAAGAGACCCGTAAAACGCCTGTCCAGGCATTCGGGTTGGTTATTCCTGTGACGGGTGCGGGTGTCACATTGGAACTGACGCTGGATGACGGTCGTGTATTTACGATGAAACCGTCCGAAAGTAGCGGAACTACTCCCGGCACGTTTACGGCCAAATGGGAAAAGGGATATAATTATATCTACAATATCCGTATGCAGGCACAGGGTATCGAACTGACAGATATACAGGTGGCAGGCTGGAATGATGGCGGTGAATATGATATACCGGTAGAATAATGGAACATACATAAAACATTATAACATGAAACGATATTTGATCTATCTGATAGGGTTACTGTTTTGTGGATTACTGATCGGTTGCACAGCCGGTCCGGTGGAGGAACTGCCGGAAACGGCGCAGTTGGTGGCGATCCGTTTCGGGAAGCCCGACCTGGGTATCCCGGTTGTCCTGACGCGTGCAGGTGAAACGGTGACACCGCCCCCGGAGCCTGCCTTGTTACCCGCAGGAGCGACCGTGCGTATCTGCGGCTATCTGAGGGGAGAGGTGGGTGAACCGACTGTACCGGTTCCTTTCGCGACGGCTACCCCTTCGTTTGAAGTGACCTATGTGGTGAAAGCGGACGGTTCTTTATCTCCCTGTGTGGTGGATGATAGCGGAACGGAACTTCCTGAAAATGCCGGAGAACTGGTAGTAAGGGGAGGTGTCTATGACTTTTATGCCGTTTCTCCTGCCCGAAAGCCGGTGACGGATGCCGATAATCGCTATATGATAGCCGTCCTTCCCCATAAGGAAGACATCATGACCTCTTTTGTCCGCGAGGTCACGATCTCCCGTACTTCGCGCGTAGTGAAACTGGAAACCTTCCGTAGGCAATGTGCACTTCTGGTGTTCAATGTTGCCCCTTCACCGGACAATGCGCTTCCGTTTGATGAACTCTTTGGAACAAAGTTAGTATTGACCCATATATCTTCTTCCGGTGCGAACCTGATCGTCGGTGCCGATACGGGAATCTCTCCGACCGGCGGTGAAAGTGGTGTGGAGACGGAAGTGACATTCGGTAGCGACGAATTTGTCCCGGTGGAAGAAGGTTCCGATCCGGACGATATGGGTTTGAATAAGATAAAGGGTGTTATCCTTCCCAAAAACAATCTGCCTTTCGAGGTGGAGATCGGTGTACAAAAGAATAACGAGACAGCCACCCTGAAAGCAACTATCGATAAACGGATCACTTTCGATGCAGGCAAACGGTATGTATTCACCCTGGAAGTGAAAAATAACGAAAGCCGTTTGAATCTGAGAGTATTGGCATGGAATGCCGTCCCTTTTTCCGATGGAAATGTAGGAGGTCCCGACGAACCCTATCCCGATCCTGATATCCATCAGGGGATTGGTATCGTGATGACTGTGGCAAGTTGGAAGGATATCGTCTGGAGCGGAAACGGGGAAGTCGGGGGAGGAGAATAATATAAGAAAAATACGACAATGAAACAGATAAGTGAAATAAGGAACGGACTTGGGTTTTGCCTGTTTCTCTGGACGGTCTTCCATCTTTTGCCGGGTTGCACGCAGACGGAAGTGGTGGACGAACCGCAGTTGCCTCAAGGAGGCAAAGAAGTTCAGGCGACATTTCATCTGAATGTGCTGGCGAACCGGGATTCACAGACGCGCAGTATTGCGTTTACAGCCGACGGTACGATCGAAACGGACTCTATTCCGACAAATCCGAAAGACACGGTTAGGACCAAGGCAGCCGACCAGTTGCCCGAAGGGGAGGAAAGCCGGATCGCTCAACTGTGGATCGGGCAGTATGATGCGGATGGCAATTGGATCTTCAACCAGTATTTTCCCACGATAATCGGTGGTAAGGTCGATGTCCGTCTGAAGGACAGCGGCGGAAAGAAGCACCATGTCTGGTTTGTGGTGAATGGCGGTGACCTGAAAAAGATCGATACCGAGGCGGCTTTGAAGAAACATGTACTGACGTATTCTTCCAGTGATGTAGGTTTGCCGTCAAACCAATTGTGCGGAATGACGGGGATATGGGACGGTGTTATTAGTGAAGGGGGAGTGGAGAGTATCAATGTCGATTTGACGCGGTTAGTAGCGAAGATCTCGTTTGCCTATCTGATCGGGGGAACGGACTTTTCGTTTACTCCGACGTCGGTGACCTTGAACTCCGTACCGGACAGATATCGGATTGAAGTCCCGACCGGTCAGTTGACAACAGATGTGACTTATAAAACCTATAGCGGTACCGCCAGTAGGGACGGTGCAACGATGTATTGGTACCTGCCTGAGAATATGGCAGGTACGGTAAACGGTGAGAATGCCGTGGAATCGGAGAAGAAGAAAACGGGTCAGGGAGTGACGGATGTCACCTATATAGAACTGAAAGGCGGGGCGGTACAGTCCGGAGTGACTTATGAGAATGTCAGTATCCGTTTTTATCCGGGCAGCGGTATGAATAATTACGATATCGAACGTAACTCCCATTATACGATGAATGTCACACTGGCCGGTATAGATATTACCGACGAACGTATCACGGTGGGTACGATTCCTCCGGTGGAGGTCGATCCGGGCAATATGCCTGCGGGGATAGGTGGTGAAAAAGAGTTGCAGATCACAGCCCGTCCGGGGCAGGGATGGGTAATACGTTTGCCGGGTTGGCTGTCGGCCTTGATAAACGGTAAAGACCAGGCAATCCCGGAGAGTAGCATAAGCTACCAGGGTCCTGCCCAACTACTGTTCAAGGCGGAAACAGCCAATCCCAAAGCAGAAACCCGGTCTTTTTCTTTTCCGCTTACAATAACGGGTGAAGAACAAACGATAGAGATCGTGCAGGATGGCTCCACTTTGAAGGCAGGTAGTACAATTTCTCTTGGTGCGGCTTCCGGTTCGGAGGGCAGTTCTACTTTTACGGCAACGAAAGGTTTGCCGTGGCGTGCTGTCCTGTCGGATGGTAGTTGGTTGGGTTGGGCGGAGACTAATCCGGCAACCAGCGGTAATGCAGCCACCGGTGAAAAACAGAATCTGATAGTGAGAGCTATGGCCAGTAACCCGTATGCAAAGGAACGTCCCGTAACTATAACGGTGGAAGGAGGGGAATCGGTCGGAAATTTGAGCTATACCGGTTTAACCAATGTAATCGCTGTTTCGCAGGCAGCATCTAAAGTGACTTGTCCATCCGTTGCGGTCACGGTGACAGCCGAAGAAGCAAGTAACATTACCTCATCGTTTAGTGCTACGGCAGGTTTATCGTGGCAAGTGGCAGTGTCGGAAGAAAATAAGTGGATAGGTTTGACCGGTCAAACGACAGGTACGACAACGGGTGAATCCCAAAATGTAACGTTTAATGTTCCTGTAAATCCGAACTCCAGTGTGCGCAGTGGAACAGTAGCTGTACGGGTAGGAGACGAAAGCGAGGGGCCGACAGGAACGATAGCTGTGCAGCAGGGGGCTTCGTCGCTAACAGTAGAAGATAACTCGACTCCATTGGAACCGACGGTCGGTACTACAACCACATTAGGATTTACAGGAACCAAAGGTTTGAGTTATAATATCGTTTGTCCCGATTGGCTCGAATTTACCAATGGTACTACGGGAACAACAACAGGAAGTCGGCAGGCTATTGAATATAAAACAAATAGCGTAAACAAGAATAAGGAAGTGCGTAAAGGAGATATTTTGGTAAAAGCAGGAAATATTGAAAAAGAAACTGCGGTTACTCAGAAAGCTTCGGTATTCAATGTGGAACCGCGAACGATAGAATTACCGAATACGATATCTTCTGCCGAAGCGACAATAACGGGTACTCCTGGATTATCCTGGGAATTAATAAAATCGGAAGACGGGGACGCTGCAATAACAGCAGAATCAACTAGTGGTGATGTGTCAAACGCTTCTCAATCTATAAAATTCAATGCACTGGCAAATGAAGGAGGAGCACGTTCGGCTGATTTTATCATAACGGTAACAGATGGTAATCATTCAGATACAGTTACGGTAAAACAAACCAGTGGGTTGAATACGATAACTATTGATCAGGTTCTTGCCGATGCTTATAAAAACTATAAGGAAACAAATTATTCTAAAGTACGAGCTTTCCCGTTTAATTATGATAGTGGAAATTGTGAAGATAAAGGTCCATATGGTGGGGATTACAAAGGAAATTCAGAGAAATATACAGTAGATTCTCCTTATACTATTGAGGTTGAGGCAAAGCAAAGCTCGATTATCAAACAATACATTACCGGTATTCCAATACAAATTTGTAAAGATAAAGGAGAGGGTTGGCGTGTGCCGACAATAATTGAGCTATACGCTATATGGGATAAATGTAGAGGAAATAATTTAGATGCAACAGACAATGATCCGGCAACATATACATTTGGCGATGGTTTTAATGCAGATGTTCCATATTGGAGTAGTTCGGTTGGACTTCCCTATTATTCAGTACGAACTGTAGTTTATTTTACAAATGGTGTATTAAATACAAGTGGGACTAGTTCTAACCCAGGAGCAAATGAATATCCAGTACGTTGTGTCCGAGAAAAATAGAAGATAAAAAGATGGATTGACATCGAGGATTTATATTGTTAAAAGTTAAATTATAATAGATTGATAATTATGAATAAAGCAAATTTGGTAAGTAAATTGGCTGCAAAAATGCATATTACGCAATGCCAGTCACGAGAATTTTTGAATTCCTTTCAGGATGTATTGACAGAAGCAATGAAACAGGATAGTCCTGTTATGCTTCAAGGTTTCGGGACTTTTGCCCCTTGGGTACAGAAAGAGCGTTCCGGTCGTAATCCTCGTACAGGGATTTCTTGTGCAATACCAGCACGTACGAGTGTCAAGTTCAAGCCCGGAAAGTTTTTACTTAAAGAGTTAAACACTTGAAAAGGCAGTATGTAGAGGTGCAGAGTTTTTAATCAGCAGGATTTTAAGTCTGTACCTCTAAATTGCTATTTTGATTTTCTCTCAATTAATTATTCAACGCCTATCAGATATACCCATGAAGAAGCAAAACAAATTAGAAGCATTATTCCCCAATGGGAAAGTGCCGGACGCAAGAGTCTTTAACCGGAGCCTTGACAAAATGTCGAAAGAAGGCCGTAGCCATTTCCATGAAAAGATCTACAAAATAGCCTTCACCGTTTGGTGCACCTTACCCAAGAAGCACCAGAAATTCATCAAAGAAGTAATCATCCACGACCGCCAGTCATACATCGATTTCATGCAACAAAGAACTGTCATATCCTGTCTTCGCTGTCCCCTCCGTTTCCCCGTCTTATTTATCCGAATGCTCCACCTGACCGAAGTCGTTGAATGTACAGCCCAAACCTCTATAAACCACATCGCAATGTCCGTCCTGATCTGTTTCCAAATTTGTGGCAAGGTCGGCACGCTTGCCGGACATCTCGGCAAAGATGAGATTGCCTATGAAGAGGCGTTAGTGTTAGTGGGGAAGATGACGATTGTGGAGTTTTGCGGGGTGATGAGGTATTAATACGTAAAGGTAAATAACACGATTATGGATTGTTTAGAATAAAAGTCTGATAAAAAAGCAAGTAAGAGCCAGATGAGGACAACCGATTGATAATGTGTTGTTAAGTCCTTTGTTTGGCTTTTCTTTTGTGACGGCAAAAGCCATCAATAGACAAAGGTAGGACAATGTTCAATTACCAAGTCATTACCTGTCATGAAAATGCGACAAGACTATAAGTCTTTATTTGTCTACCATTTGCGTTATTGTATATAACCTCTTATAGCTCAAAGTAAACTAATTTTGTAACGTAAACTTTGAGACAATGAGAAGTACCTTCAAGGTATTGTTCTTAATAAGTAGTTTTCTGAATATCAGCTAATTAAATAGCTTCAAAATCAGAATAGGTAATGGTTTAGAAACCACCCAACTTCACCGTTTCGCTCCAGATTTCATATTTAAAATCCTTATGATGCAAAGATGCATGATAAACTGGAATTAAAAAGTGGTTGCACGATTTTTTTTAATGGTCGCAAAGTAGGTCGCACATTTACACCTAAATTTAAGAAGTGAACAATAACTGCAATAAATAAAAAGCACTAATTCATTAAGAATCAGTGCTTTTTTTACAAACTAATAAAAGTTTAAATTTACCTTGTACACCCTGAGGGTGTCGAACTATGCTTTTAGTTTCTTGAATTTCAGGGTTTTGCGAATTCCTTTTTTCAAGATCCCACATAAAGGTCGTTTTCTATTTCATAGTTTTGCAATTATGTAGTATCGAAGCTTTTCCAATATGAACTTACCTTGTTCAAATGAAGTAAAGATAGCAGTTTCAAATTGAGTTATTAAACAATGTGTGTTTTAATGAAAATTAAAGGCAGTGTAAATTTTTTGTTAACTATCTCATATTTAGCAATTCAATGTACAAATAGTTAAATTACATACACATTACCTCCACCATTCATTTCTCTGCCTTTTGCAACAAAATCTTCCATTTTCTTCAGTAAGTACAAAGCAGTATCAATTTCTGCTGATTGAAAGTGAGGATGACCTTGTTGTGTGTGAGACAATTGATGGAGTACTACTTTTTGAAGCATTTTCATATCCGTCACAGTCTCTTTCAACCAATTTAAATTGTTACTCTGATCATATTCATTGAATTTATTTAGTAATCGTTCTTCTAAGCGATAATTAATTCCTGAATTAAGAGCATTACGTATTTCATTAAGCAATGTATAGGTATTATTTAATTTCCCATTTTTAAAGCATACATAAAATTCTTGGGGTTTTAGTTTAAATAGACTATCAAGAATTTGTGAAGTTTCATAAAAATTTCCGAATTGAGCCAAACGAGCAATTTCATAAAGTAAAGATTCAAACCGTTGACGAATCTTATTACCGAGATCATTTAAATTAGTATTTCCATTATCGCGTTCTTTTGTCAAATCTTCGGCGGTTTGTTCATGCTTGTATTTAGATAACATAGAAGTTTCTTTCTGAATATATAAAGTCTCTTCTATCCATTCTTGACCATTACCATCAGAAGAAACATACGTATTCTTCATGTAAATAAACAAATTGAAGAAACTGATGTTATGCGTCAATACAATTTTTTGAAAGCCATCAAAGTGTTTGATTATATATTTAATTATCAATCCTCTATTGCTTGCGTCAAGACTTGTAATAATATCATCTAGCACCAAGAGGTTGATTTTACCACTCTCTTTATTTAGCTCGACTATTCTTAAAAGTATAATCAACACAATCAGATGAACAGCTGCTTCATTGAAGTTATCATAAACTTTTTCTGAAGTTTCCAGTCCTCGTTTGGTTGCTTTCAATTTGAATTTATGTCCATTACCTTGTTCTATTTCTATTTCAATATCATCATAAAATTCTTCTTTCAAGATCCTATTAATATCATCAGTAAAAGTTGAATCCCAATACAAACTTAAATAGTCGATTGCTATTTGCGGAAATCGAATCGTCGATAATATTCTATCTAATGATAAATCTTGATTCTGCCGCAATTCCTTTGCTCCTATAAAGAAAGCATTGACAGATGGTCGATAATCATCTGCAACATGTAAATTGTAGCCATCTACTTCTATCTCAATCGGAATACTCAATTCCTTTGCATTACGATATTTATTGAGTTTAGTACGAATTTCAGCATTGCGTGCTTCTCCGATCAAGTGTGTTGGAATATCAAGTATCTTATCGTAGTAAAAGAAAAGTTCCAAAGCTTCACAGATTGATGTCTTCCCAGAACCATTTTCACCCAACAGCAAAAGGTGCTTGCTGTCAAGTGTTAAATCAATCCCAGCATTCCTAAATGGCTTAAAATGATTTATTTTAAAATGATTCATTAGTTTATTGTTTATTATTGAAGAACGATTGTAATAAAGTCTTAATATAATTCTCTCGTTCAGAAATTTCTTTTGCAATTACTATTTCATCCATAATCGGTTGTCTCTTATTTGAATGATATAGATTAAAATAAGAATTACTTTGTATGGCACCCGCCTTAGGCAATACCACGTAGTTGCCTAAAGAAGCCAATGTTTCTTCTGTAATCAAATGGGCTGATTTCACCTGAGCAAGTTTTACTATGGTTTCAAATTTATATCCATTTGCACACACTTCTTGGTTACTCAAATAATAGGATAAAAGTGCATATCCTTTTTTTAGCCTACCTAAAGATGACAAATCTGTATTCTCAACTGTTTGAACATATTTATTTTTCCAGTTTCCGCCATTTACAACATCGTTGATTATATCATAAATCGCAAATCTGATGGAACGTGATGAACCGTAAGAGTAACAGAAGCGAACCATATCTTTCATAAATGGCACTAGATCATCCAATTCATCAGTAACATACATTTTTGTTACGATGGCATACCAAGGATTGATATTCGTATAGGCACTCATAATGTTTAGCCAAAACGAAATCTCGCGGGTATCTTGTTTCAAGACATTGATATTCGTGAGTATGTTGATAATATGATTTAGGTCACTAACAACACTTTCGAAATCATTGTGTTTCAAAGGGGAAATTTCTTCACTCACAAAAAACTCTCTCAGATTCTTTTCTGTGGAAATAATTCCATTCTTACCTCTGATTATATGAGAATAATATCTGAATAAATCATCAATAGATATGTTGAGCCTATTGCAATCGGAGCGAATATTAATCCACATTTCGATGAATTCTTTTCCTCTATTCACACTTTTAGCTTTTGCATATAAAGTGGATTTGAAGATATCGGCATTTTCCAAATTTTGCCCTCTATTATTGATTGTTTCAAATATTTTCAAAGCTTTATCTATGGCTTCCGACATACCTTGAGCTTTCAGTTCAATAGGTAACAGATAAACTTGATTAATAAAATAATTCACAAATTTATTTTTTTCATCTGATGTAAGACGAGAATAGAACTCTTTTAGCCAACTATAAATATTCAAGAAACTATAGGACAGATTGTTCTGGCATTTCTTTAAATCTACTTCTCCTTTTTTGTTTACACGGGCTATTAAGTACTTCTCAATGCCACTATCATTTAGACGCCATATTTCTTGAATGTAAGTTTCGTCATCTGTTTCAAACACTTTGGATTTGACTTTGGGGACAATCTCATTGGCATCATTCCAAAGCTCAATTTCAGTTGCAGTTTTTAATTTATTAAATGATGGCATCAAAAGAGACATGGCCTTCAGCCAAAGCCAAATTGTAAGCAAACGCTGTTGTCCATCTACTACTTCAGGTTTACTTTCATCATCCTCTTTACTACGTGCAAGTATAATATTTCCCATAAAATAATCCGCATTTTCCACATATGCTGAAGTGATATCAGAATACATTTGGAAACAAGTATCATAGTCCCATGAATAAGGACGTTGATATTCTGGGATAATATACCTGTCTTCATTGAAGAAGAGGTTTTTCAAGTTTTTTTGTTCAGCAGAAAGTGATAATGCCATAATCGATTAAATAATTAAATCCTTGTATCAAGGAGTTATAGATAAGATTTAATACTTGCAAAGTTAAGTAATCTTTTAAATTATTTCATAATGTACCTTGCGATTTATTGTAGAATTCTTTATTCATCCATCTTTATACACAAAGCATTGACCGTAATAGCTGAAAGGGCTTCCTTTAAAGGTGAAGACATCTCTATGGTTCTCATATAAATTATCTTTTTTCTTTTTATTTGTACATTCAATGCTTTGAAGTTTATTCTTAGCTCTTGCTAAAACAACCTGCCTATGTCTGTCAAGACTCTTAATTTGATTTTCAGACCATGGGTTTTTGTCAAGAATAGAAAATGCACTCATCCAACTGTGAACATTCGTATTGTTGTGATAGTTCCAAAAATTTACTCTGCCAACACTCGTGGATATCAGACGACCTTTTAGACTTTCATATATTGTCCCTTTGGAATACCTTGGTAATTTACCATGCTTATATGGCAATGTAAGCTCATTGGCAATACGAATTTGTTTTTCCATCTGCTTTTTCAGAGATGACTGGCGGATTCTTAGATTGCCCTTCCAATTAACATCAAACCCCACAAATGTAATCCAAGGATAAACGTCCTTGCCTGTTTCATTCCATTCATAAGGTCCTTTTGTCTTGCCTTTCCAGAAATCTTTCAAACATTTCTTTTCCATAGGTTTGTTGGGGTGAGCAATAAGTTTAGCCTTCTTGATAGCTTTACTATACTGTTGAAAGCAGTGAGTTACCTCCTCTTTATCCATGCCTACCAGAATCATGTCATCACAAAACCTGCAATAAAGGATGTCTTTTCCATTGATTTCATTCAACATCTCCATATCTATATAGTGCATCACAATGTTTGCTATTAACCCCGATAAAGAGCCACCTTGGGGTACGCCAACCCTTCCCTTCTTCTTTTTAGCCAACCGCCTGTCCAACAAATTCTTTTCTACCCATTGAATCTCTAAATTGTACCCTTTGCTATTCTTGACATTTTTCCAAACGGGATGTGATATCGGTTTTTTGTTAAGTATCCAGACATTTTGTAGGAAGTCGAAGCAATCTACATAGGCAAAAAACCATCTTTTCACGAACTTTACATCTGGATTACCTATTTTCCCATCTTTTTTAGCCTGTTGCAGCAAACGGATGAAACATTTCTTGATCACCTTGTGAGAAATTGTATCATAAAACTTTTGCATATCACATTCCGCCACGAACAATGACTGTCCCAAATGACTCTTACGATAGTCTTGTACATTCAATACTGCATCTAAATGTTGAAGTTTATTTCTTTCTTTACCAGGCTTTCTAAATGCATACGAACACTCCACGAAATAATCGTCAAATAGCGAAGTCAGATAACTATTTAACAAGGAAAGTACGATTTTATCATACATCGGAAAAGAACAGATGGGGCGGCAGATAATTTTCCGATCCTTGTCAACAGACTTCTTTTCTATGGCTGTTACATAAGGAGGTTCAATACCTATATTACGCACAATGGCATATTTCACTATCTCATCAGCCTTTTGACATAAATTGATATACCATTCCTCATCACATCCTTTTTTCTTAGCCCACTGGTAAGTTCGTTTTAATCGTAATTCGTTTCTTGCCACACTATCCAGATTGTAGCGTTCTTCAGACCCTATTTGATGCCATTTTTTCCGCGGTGGAAAAAGATTATAGATTTCATTTCTGACATTTTTTTTAGGTGGTAAACTTGCTTTATTGATAAACTCCCTTTTATGGTCTAAACTAGACTGCTGATCAGCTAATTTACAACGCAGCTTGATGAGTTTCATCACCACCTTATCGCGATTTATAAATGACAAATGACTTAGCATAGGCAAAAAGTATTGTTGAGACAAGCATTAATCGGAGTCATTGACCCCTTTCGTAATTGATACAGAGATAAGTGTCACTAAATAACTGTATGATAGGATAGCACCTTCTATTCATTCTTTCATACAAAAATATGCCGTAGAAAAATACCACGACCTTACTTATCCAACACGATTCCTTTCTGCCCAGCTAAGTATTTGATGGTATTGATGCTACATTTACCCTTATTGTGTATGTATGCATCCCATATTAGTTGTTCACTTTTTGTTTCATCATGTTTGTCTCCATCTAAACGACAAAGTTCGAGAAACAGTTTTTTTCCCATTTCTGGATGTACACTTGATGCTATTGCAAAGGCTACTTTGATCCAATTTTCCCAAGTGTCAGTGATAGAGAGTCCTTTTTTTTTAAGTTTCTTCAACAAAAAAATAATCAAACTGCGGTTATATATATTGTCCTTGTATCCAGTCGCTTTTCCACATACCTCATTCCAGTTCTTGAGGGGCACAACTAAATTAGTTGTTGTGGTGATTTTCTTATTTTTTGTAGGTACCACATCATTTTCTGCCTGAACATCAAAAACCTTTGCTTCTTCTTTGATGCAAATTGAACTATCCGAAGACATAAAGCACAATCGGGATATGTCCTTTCCGCTTCCATCCAATTCAATATTGTATTCGGCAAACAGGTACTTGAATAGCTGCCGAAAGGCCAAATAATGCTTTTCCTTCTGTGGAAGTTCCTGTTTGATTTCATCATAATTCAAATGTACCAACCCCTTGTATCCTCTGCCTGAAGGAGATAGCCAAAAAACCGCTATACAAGGTTCATATTTGAGTATCTCGACTACAGTTATCATTTCCAGCTCATTCAATTTGTCTATATCTATAACCATCAAAGAGTTATAGTGAGTACATTCTTCTGCTTTATGTCCATTTTTGAATGTCCCACAAAATGCAACAGCAGGTAAGCTAAGTTTAATTCGATTATACTTTTCTATATCTTCTTCAAAAAGATATTCTCTTGCTTCTGACACTTCTTTACTATATGCTCCGTTAGCTATACCACGTAATACTCGCCCTATGGACATATCACAATGTTTTGAAGCCTCCTTTTTTAAAAAAAAGGAAACCTGCATCTCCTCTATATCTTCTCTTGTACGGTTCATAATTTTCTGGGTAAGTATTCAGATTTAAGTAATTAAATGCTAGTTGACTACGAAATACTGTATTTTTTCTAGCATTTGATTTCAAAGATAAATATTTTTAGCATATCTTCCAATAAAAAACCTCATAAAACAACATCTGTGATACCTCTTTATTAAATTTTTCATATTGGGAAACCTCAGGATTATAGTTCCTAGAAACTTTTAGGTTACTAATAAGTACAATTATACTACATTAAATAAAACAAATCACTCACTCTATTTGACGATATATTGGATAACAACCAGTAACCTATCGATAATTATAATAATTCAATCTCTATACTGGGTACCAATATTTTTTTAACTCATTCATATTTCAACTTCTTCCCCGCAAAGATAGCCTCGTGCCTTACGGATTGAGCAAGGCGGCCCTTCGGGCTGATTGGATGAAAAAAAATCATCCTCGCTACGCTCCGGTATTTTCTTTCACCAAGCCTTGCACAATCCCGGCACGAAGCAGCCAGGCAGGTAAGAAATTAAAATACTGGCCCCACGGAGCCGGTCATGTATAACTTAAAAAGTTGAAAGTGTGACTGAGTTTAAAAAAGAAGTGACGGTTCACAAAGAACAAGTAATGAATCCGGTTGGAAGTGCAGGAAGCCAATCTTCTATTCCACTAACCAAGACAAATGCCTATCGGGTAACATGTATCAAAAGGACAGGGATCAATGAAGAACCTGTCCCTTTTCATTTCAGACAAGTGCGGAAGGGGTTTCATAACTATGCCCATGCGTATGGCAATGAAGGTGAGTTGAAAGAACTATATCCCGGTGATTTCAAGAACTGGGAAGCGGTGGCTTTCAGATATCCGGGACATTTGGAAGAATTAATGGAAAAGGCTGAGAATGCGTATCGTTGGAGTTCTTCCGATCCGGATGTGAGAGGTGAAACGGACATCCTGCAATATGAGAGGATATTACAGGAAGATATGCGACAAATCCCAGAAGAGAAGCATGATGAATACATATCGGCCTACAAACTGAAATTTTCTTCCCTACTGGGTAGCTTGTCCAATTGTGCCAGTACGATGATTACCGGTCCGGCCAAATTCAACCACAAGCGAAATGAAAAGGCTAACATAAGCTATGACAACAGATACAAAGAGTTCCATGAATGGCAGAACAGGTTCATAAATGCCATGCACCGGATGAAAGAAGCAGCCCGACCGGAGGAAGAGAAACAAGACGAAGCCTGGCAAATACTCAAAAAGGATATAGGACGCAGCGCAGATATCATCCACGAGATTGATACTGGTAAGAGTAAAGGCTATAACCGGGCACTGTTCGTAAGCAGCATATTGAATAAAGTAGAAACATTCGCCAATCATGGCAATGTAGATATCGTACAAAAAGCGGTTGACTTTATCAATGAATACAACTCGAAGATAAAGAAGCCGGTCATCACCGTACAAAATAAGTTCTTTAAACTCCCGGAAGTGGCACAGCGAATGAAAGATAAGTTGCAAGCCGTCCGTAAACAGGAGAGCAAGGAAATAGCTTTTGAAGGTGGCACAGTGGTTTATAATTATGAAGCAGACCGACTGCAAATACTTTTCGATGATATTCCGGAGGAAAGCAGGCGTAAGGAACTAAAATCTTCCGGATTTCGATGGTCCCCCACAAATAAGGCATGGCAAGGGCAACTGACAAGCAATGCCGTATATGCCGCGAAAAGAGTTTTAAGCCTCCCAAACATCTAAGCCATGAAGAACGAACAGTTGAAATTTGTCATTGACTCCCGGTTCTTCCGTGGATATAGCCTCACTTCCCTATCCGATGGAATCCATAGCGATTACGGAGGTGAAACTCTGGAAGAGTTGAGAATCCAGGAAAAAATCCTAATCTGGTGCCATAATATCCGATGAGATATACAAACGGAACCGGATTTATGAGCAATCCTTATGTGCCCCTTTCCGCGAAATAACGGAAGAGGGTTATTACGACTATCTGAATGTATTGCCCCCCATTCGCTACACCGAACGTTTCTTTTTCGTCGGTGAACCTTATTCCGGCAGCTTGTATCCGTTCTGCTTTACTCTTGGTGGACGTTATTTCAAAGGACTATATTCTGTAAGAGCACATAAAGATGAACTGGAAAGGATTATTGCCAGACATTATCGCCAGATTACCTTCAAAGGTAAAATAACCAAAGGACTGCCGCAAGCCATCACTGGTAAGAACGGAGAAGGGACTTTCATCACGCCTTACTCTTTCATCAATACGGAAGGCGAAGAGCGTTTCATCTGCAATCTGGTGGTCAAACGGGATGATACCGAATCTGTCCACCAGTCGAGAAAAGAACTCTCGGACATCCTGCTCAGCCTGCGCAAGCACCATTTCTTGTATTTCTCCGGTCATAACAAGCGGGATGACATAGAATCATTTCTGGACGAAGCGGAAAAGAAGGGATATACCTTATTGTCAAACGGCAGGTTCTGCCAATTCCCCATCAACCACGAATCGGTTTCATTTACCGGAAGTATCAAGGAAACTGGAGAAAGATTCTTTTACAGAATTTACGACCGGGAATTGTTCCTGCATCTGATGTATAGGCTAAGGAGTATCAAGAGAGAAACATCAGAAACCGGAAATCCAAACGAAGGGCGATGACGCTCTTGTCTATTCAAGCAGGAATGGCAGTGGCTGGAAACGGTTGCCGCCATTCTTTTTTATTATCATTAAAAACTAAATAAAATATTTATGGACTGGACATTAGAATCAGGTATAATGGGTGGCTGCCACTGCCGGGACTGCGTGTATTGGACCGGATATCGCTTTATCAACCATGAGCTGCAGGTAACGGCAGAAGGTTGCCTAACGGGTATTGGCGAAAAAGATGTGAGAGCAGGGATGCATTGGTGGTTGAGGTGCATTGTTGCGAAAGATTTGAAGATAAGAATAACGAACGTATAAAATATAAAGGATATCTGATTTAAAATAACCACTCCTTATGATTGGACGATAAATCTTGTAATGATTGCACGAATCTCCCAATGTGAAATCCGTCACATACAGCATGATGAACTTGTATCGAAAGCGGCATTAAAACAGAATCTTCTGTTTCAATAAATTTACCTATTGTAAAAATGGGTGGTAAATAACAGCCCTCATTAAATACATTCACATTAAATCCTGTAAAGTTCACCCAAGGTAAACTAGATATCGTAAAAAAATTAGGGGGTTCATTTTGTTTCGGTTTTAAGGATGTTGATTGTGAATAGTTACCCATATCTGCAATACAACTGTCATAAAATCGACTGAAAACGCGATTATAGTTAGTCCATATACTGGAAAATGTTTCATTATCCTTATTAAACACCGTATAACTTGGATTTACCTCATCCCAATAACCTAACTCTCCGTAAGAATTAATATCCATTCGAAATTCCTTATACTGATTTACAATGTTTGCAATCATATATATTTGTACAGGATATATCTTTTTATTCATTTTTCTTACAACTGCTTTTAAATTTGTAATGTCAATATTAACGGTCAAACTATATGTACAGCGTAATTCATTCATGTAGTGAATGTAATATTCCTTACGACTCCATTTTTCGATATCTATCTGATTAAATTTCATGTCTTTCATTTTTAACAAGCAAGCACATTCATCATTTTATAATAAGCTCTGGAGGAATATGGGCATGAAAACTTGTGTCAGGGAGATATTCCCTGACAAGCCCTGGAAGAAGTCACTATATGGTGTCGATTGATGCCATAAATTAGATAATATATTAATTTACAGATACAAAAATATGGAATTTGCAATAGATTTCAAAGAAAATCAAACAAATCTTGTCGTTAGTTTCCATATAAAAAGCTAATCTCTCTTTTTTCTAAATGGTTGTACTTTGAGATAGGTAGCCGAACGCCAAAACCATTCTAAAGGACCATATAGGTAATTGTTCAGCCAATACTTACTGCATATCGCTTGTATAACATATACAATCAAACCTAAGACAAATACTTCAGTAGTTCCCCAACTGCCGAAAATTGCTCCAAAGCCCCACATCGAAAACATGATTCCTCCCACAATACTTTGCGCTACATAGTTAGTTAATCCCATACGTCCGTAAGGAATGATGGCATTCAGATATTTTCCGATAGCCTTTGTCTGGAACAGAATAATGAATCCCATAGCTAAAGCTCCGGAAAACAGTATCGTATGTATGTCTTTGAGTGCCATAGATGCCAGCATTGCCGGAGTTAATTCAATACCGGACATGAGCATTCTGAAAGTAACTTCTTGTAACGGGATCAGACTGATAAGAAAGCAGGCGAGAGTAAATCCCACAAAAAGCAGTATGTTCCTTTTTTTATATGTCTCTACTCCTTCGAAGAAACGCAAACGTCCTACGACCAAGCCTAAAATAAAGAGAGCCATCGTAATATATCCACGCCCGTTCAATCCAAATTGATAATTCAGTTTTCCTACAAATCCGGTGGTCAGGTTTCTTTTTGCCGACTTAAAGAACGAAGGTTTTTCCATTGCTTCTCCCGCAGAAATCGATCTGTTTCTGACAGGCTCGTTAGAGGCTGATCTTTGCTGTGTATTTTCCACTTGCTCTGTTTTTACTAAACGATCATAACTGGTTGAAATAATACGGGGGGTACCAACTAACAGAAGCAGGGCAATCACAATCAATATCCAGTTTTTTAGAGGAAACAGCAGAACCATGATTACTCCGAAAGCTGCATATATAGATAAAATGTCGGCAGTGAAAAAACTATTACCAACGATACCTATTGCAAAAAGAATAACCATACGCCAGATAAAGCGTTTCCGAAAATCAATTCCTTTTTTTGCTCCACGATCCATTTGTATAAAGAAGCTTAATCCGAAAAGGAATGCAAAGATATTAATAAACTTGCCCATGATTACATGTTCAGAAAGCCATTGAATAGCTGTATCCAACCGGGGAAACTGTGGGTTTGATGCTGGTATACCTGAAAAAACACCAAAATGTTGTAACATGTGCATCAGTATGACACCGAGTAGTGCAAATCCTCTTAATGCATCCAAGACGTGAATCCGACTTTGGGGGGATGAAATAGTTTTGTTCTGTTCCATTTTCTATTTATTATTGATTATTCTTTGTAATTGTTCTGCTCTTTATTTGTTACTATATTTCTTTTATTCGCTCTATTGTTTTAACGATTCACCTGTAAATCGTTTCTGCAAAGGTAGGGGGTGCCGGGATACCCGTCCATATATGAATTACGGTTTTATACACCATTATTACTGATTTTGGAAATATCGGAATAAAACATAAATATATTCGGAAATAGTTCTAACTTTGTAACCAACAAAAACGATAAGCTATGAAAAATAAAGGAGAAATCATTCTTTACCATCCCGAAAATACTCTCGAAATAGAAGTTCGTTTAGAAGACGAGACTGTTTGGCTGACTCAGGCGCAAATGGTGGAATTGTTCCAGTCTACAAAACAGAATATCAGTTTACATATCAATAATGTATATAAAGAAAATGAGTTAGAAAGAAGCTCAACTGTCAAGTATTCCTTGACAGTTCAAAAAGAAGGAGATCGCTCCGTTAAGCGAAAGATAGAATATTATAATTTAGATGTGATAATATCTGTTGGTTATCGTGTTAAGTCTAAACGAGGTACTCAATTTCGTCAGTGGGCCATGAAAATAATAAGAGATTATTTGTTGAAAGGGAGTTCTTTTAATAAGCGGATAGAGCATATTGAAGAACGCATGGATACTAAATTTTCTGAATATGATCAGAAGTTTGACTTTTTTATTCGTACTTCTCTTCCTCCTGTCGAAGGCATCTTCTTTGATGGTCAGTTGTTCGATGCTTATAAATTTGCGGCAGATTTGATAAAGTCTGCTCGCAAATCAATTATCCTCATTGATAATTACGTGGATGAAAGTGTATTGATGTTGCTAACCAAACGAGATGTAAATGTTGCAGCAACAATTTATACAGCACAAATATCAAAACAACTGACCATGGATTTACAACGGCACAATGCTCAATATGAACCAATCATAATCAAACAATTCAAACAATCGCACGATCGTTCTCTGTTGATCGATGAAAAGGATATTTACCATATCGGTGCTTCCTTGAAAGACTTGGGAAAGAAATGGTTCGCCTTTTCAAAACTCAATCTTAACATTAATGATATAATGGGAAAGATCGTTTGATTTTTACCGTTTGTTCCATGCCGGATTCTTTTCCAGAATCTTTTGATATATGGGACAATCGGGGGTATGGGCCCCTTCAAGATAGCCGGTACTTAGCAGAAATTCGTTGACGATCTCACCTCCGGTGAATTTGAATGTCTTTTTGAATAATTTGGTCCATTTATCTTTGGTTTTAGGGTGATGATGGTCCAGCCAGTTTTTGAATGAGCCGTATTCGTTTTGCAGTTGTACAATGACCTGGGCATTGTGGATGGCTGCTTTTATTTTTAATTTATTCCGGATGATGCCGGAATCGGATAAAAGTCTGGCTTCGTCTGTTTCCGTGTAGTTTGCAACCTTTTCAATATGGAAATTATCGTAAGCAGAACGGAAGCTCGGTTCTTTCTTTAATATCGTCGACCAACTTAGGCCCGCCTGATTGATCTCCAGGAGAAGTCTGCCGAATAACTCGTTATCGTCTTCGATAGGGAAGCCGTAACCTGTATCATGATAGGCTTTATTAAGCTCGACGGCTGAATCCTTAGATGTTTTTACATATTCGCAATAGGACATAAATTCTGTTTTGTTTGTTATGGGAGATAAAGATAATTGTTTTTCTTGTAACTTTGTAATTTTAATAAAAATGAACCGTTGATGCCCGAAAATCAGATATTGATCATTGCGTTAAGTAACCATCCTGTTTTGGGACCTTTGCTTATTCCTTATTTTGCCAGAACTGTATCGCCGGAAGTGATCAGCGTGGAAGAGCAAGCCACGCACGCCGGAAATGAAGCGGGGTTGTCTGATATGGAGAAACGGGCAATCGCGATCGCACAGAGTTACTCGGAAAAGAAACTGATGCAGGTGTATTCCCGGCAACAGACAGTTACCGGCTTTCTGAATTCGGTGACGCCGGAGATGCTGAAGAAACAACTCCGACCGTTCATCGATAAGAAGATAAGGGAGATGGTCCGGTTGATACAGGCAAACCATTTGTCTGTATATATAAAGGAAGCAGGAAGTAAGTTGCTTTATGAACATGACCGGGTGCGCTTTTCCGGGGAGGAGGCTGAGATTTCTTTTCGTTTCGAGATAACAGACCATTCTTTTCGGTACACAGCCTTATGTCACATGAATGGAGTGGAAGTGTCTTTATTGAAAAAGAGGCGGTTTCTGTTGTTGTCATCAAAGCCTGCTATATTCCTGCTGGATGACCAGTTGTTAGCATTCAAACGTATAGAAGCGGCGAAAGTTACACCTTTCCTTTCACGGAAATACGTGGAAGTTTCGTTGGCTGAGACTGAAAAATATCTGGAACTGGTGGCACTTCCTTTGATCAGCGATTATCCGGCCAGTTCTTCCGGGTTTGATATGATCCATGAGCCCCGCACTTGTGTCCCGGAATTGTCTGTGGAGCGTTCTATCAATGATGAACCGGCACTTCAACTGCGTTTCAGGTATGGAGAACGTTCTTTTTCGCCGGGAAAAAGAAACCAGTTCGCTTATCCCCGGTTGGAACATGTTGAAGGGAAACCGGTCATTTATTATTTTACGCGTGATTTGCAATTGGAACAAACGTACATCAGCTTACTTGAACAATGGCATTTCAAGCAGATAACCGATGTACAGTTCGTTCGGACCACAGAAGCGGGTGGTTATATATTTATCGATTGGCTGCAACAACATAAAAGCGAGTTGGAAGCCTGTTTCTCTTTTGTGCAGACCGATACCTCTCTGCGGTTCTATCTGGGAGATATTTCGCTGACACAGGAAATTTCCCCTTCTCCCGATTGGTTCGATATTCGTATCACAGTTCGCATGGGTGATTTTCAATTCCCTTTTATCCGCTTCAGAAAACATATTCTGGAGGGAAAGCGTGAGTTTGTTTTACCGGACGGGCAAGTCGCCTTATTGCCAGAAGATTGGTTTGAGAAATATAGCGATCTGTTTGCTTTCGGCGATGACCGGCCCGGGGAGATTAGAGTCCGTAAGATGCATTTGGGAATTGTCTCTGCTTTGGAGCAGGATGAATCCGTATCGAAGGAATATGTGCAGAAAGAATCGGTTGCTATTCCACCAAAGATAAAGACGACGTTACGTCCGTATCAGCAGGAAGGTTTTTCCTGGTTGGTCCATTTGGCGGCGAATGGTTTCGGTGGTTGCCTGGCGGATGATATGGGATTGGGGAAGACATTGCAGGCTATTACCTTGCTGCAACATATATATGATCCGGAGGAACCTAAAGAGGTTACGATTTCTCCATCCGCTCCAGAGAATGTTACAGTCGATCAAAGCGGGCAACTTTCCTTTTTCGGAACAGATTCGCCGGATGACAAACCCTATGAGGAAGTGAAGGACAGACAGGAAGAATCAGCGGCTATTCCCGCTTCTCTGATTGTTGTGCCTACTTCTTTATTGCCTAACTGGAAACGGGAAATCCGCAAGTTCAGTACGTTGAGTGTCTATACTTATACCGGAGATCAGAAAAGGAAAGATCCCTGTAAAAACTTCAACCGGTATAATATCGTGCTGGTCACTTATGGACTGTTGCGGCGTGATATCGAGCTGCTGGAGAAGTATCGTTATACTTATGTGATACTGGATGAAAGCCAGAACATAAAGAATCCGGCTTCCATGACTTATCATTCGGTGGTCCGTCTGCAATGTGAACACCGGTTGGTACTGACCGGAACACCTATCGAAAACTCACTGAAAGATCTATGGGCACAATTCAATTTTATCAATCCCGGTTTATTGGGATCGGCAGATGGTTTCCGGAAACATTTCATCCATCCGATTACCAGGGAGGGGAATGAGAATGCCCGTAAACGTTTACAACAAATTATCCGTCCTTTCTTTTTGCGACGGACCAAACAACAGGTGGCACCGGAACTTCCGCCATTGATGGAAGAGGTCGTGTATTGCGAAATGACACCGGAACAACGCGAAGTGTATCAGAAAGAAAAGAATGCGTTGCGGAACACGATCTTGCAGGAACGTTACAAAAATTCTTTTGTCGCCTTGAATGGTATCACCCGTTTACGTCAGCTGGCTAATCATCCGCAAATGGTTTTACCGGAATATACGGGTGGTTCGGGAAAGATGGAACAGGTGCTGGATGCTTTTGAAACACTGGTGAGCGAAGGGCATAAAGTATTGATCTTTTCTTCTTTTGTCACACACCTGAAATTGTTGGCGGATGCTTTTACGCAACATGGATGGCAGTATGCGATGCTGACCGGCAGTACATTGGACCGGGAGGGCGAAATAGCCCGTTTCTCAACCCGCCAGGATGTGTCCGCTTTTTTCATCTCGCTGAAAGCGGGTGGGGTAGGACTGAACCTGACGGATGCCGATTATGTATTTATTATCGATCCTTGGTGGAATCCGGCAGCTGAGATGCAGGCGGAAAGCCGTGCCCATCGCATCGGGCAGGATAAACAGGTCTTTGCCTACCGCTTCATCACTGCCGATACGATCGAGGAAAAGATCCGCAACCTCCAGGAATCCAAGAGCGAGTTGGCTGAAACATTTATTACGGAAAACGACCCGTTCAAGTCGCTGACAGATAAGGATTGGGAAGAGCTATTATAAATAAGTGTTATTAATTATATCGTATATCTCCGTTCTCCTTACAAATTTTATGTCGGGAGTGGTTTTCGGCTATGTAATTGTAACTTTGTCGAAACAATACGGAAATATATAATATTTTAACCAAATGCAGGATAAAATGATTATTTCTATTAATGTGTCAATTATTTTGCATTAATATGAACATTGTGTTTGATAAAGTGCGTATCTTTGTGGTCGAAATAAACAAGATAGAACCAGATGGAACAACTTAAACATGAGTGTGGAGTCGCCATGGTCCGGTTACTGAAACCTTTAGAATATTATCATCAAAAGTATGGTACCTGGATGTATGGGCTGAATAAACTCTATTTACTGATGGAGAAGCAGCATAACAGGGGACAGGAAGGAGCCGGTTTAGCCTGCGTGAAGTTAGAAGCAACCCCCGGTGAAGAATATATGTTTCGGGAAAGAGCATTGGGAACAGGAGCTATAACCGAGATATTCGCCGCCGTTCATGAACATTACAAAGATTTACCGCCCGGTAAATTGAATGATCCGCTTTTCGCAAAATCAAATCTTCCTTTCGCCGGAGAGCTTTATATGGGTCACCTCCGTTACAGTACGACCGGTAAGTCCGGTATTTCCTACGTCCATCCTTTTTTACGCCGCAACAACTGGAGAGCCAAGAACCTCGCTCTTTGCGGAAATTTTAATCTCACAAACGTAAACGACATCTTTAAAGAAATTACAGCGATCGGCCAGCATCCGCGTAAGTTTGCCGATACGTATATCATGCTCGAACAGATGGGACATCGTCTGGACCGGGAGATCGAACGTTTGTACCAGAAGTATGAAGACGAAGGACTGAAGGGGATGGATATAACCCATGCGATCGAGGCGCATGTCGATCTGTCGAACGTGTTGAAACGTTGTGTACCGACCTGGGACGGCGGATTTGTGATCTGCGGTCTGACCGGTAGCGGCGAATCGTTCAGCGTGCGTGACCCCTGGGGAATCCGTCCGGCGTTCTATTATGCGGATGACGAGATCGTGGTACTGGCTTCCGAGCGTCCGGTCATCCAGACGGCGATGAACGTGCAGGCCGAAGATATAAAGGAATTGCAACGCGGCGAAGCGATGTTTATCAGTAAAGACGGCCGTTTCCGCACTTCGCAGATCATGGAGCCGAAGGTGAATAAAGCCTGCTCTTTCGAGCGTATCTATTTCTCCCGCGGTAGCGATGTGGATATTTACCGCGAACGTAAGAAGTTGGGAGAGAATCTGGTTCACCCGATACTGAAAGCTGTCGATTACGACCTCAAACATACTGTCTTTTCTTTCATTCCCAATACGGCGGAAGTCGCCTATTTCGGTATGCAGGAAGGACTGAACAACTATCTGAACAAACTGAAAAAAGAATGGATCGCCGACCGCAGCCATCTTTTGCAGGAAGAAGAACTGGATCAGATACTTTCCATGCGCGTTCGTGCTGAAAAAGTAGCGATTAAAGATATAAAATTGCGTACCTTTATCGCCGAAGGTAACAGCCGTAACGACCTGGCAGCCCATGTGTATGATGTTACTTACGGAAGTATCGAACCATTCGTCGATAATCTGGTTGTAATAGATGATAGCATTGTTCGCGGAACGACCCTGAAACAAAGTATCATCGGTATCCTGGACCGTCTGCATCCGCGGAAGATCGTGATCGTATCTTCATCTCCGCAGGTGCGTTATCCGGATTATTACGGGATAGATATGTCGCGGATGAACGAGTTTATCGCTTTCAGGGCAGCGGTGGCTTTGCTGAAAGAGCGGGGAATGGAGTCGGTGATAACGGATGCTTATTGGAAAGCCAAGAAACAACAGGCACAGGAGGACGGTACGATCGTGAATTTTGTAAAGGAAATTTACGCACCGTTCACCGATGAGGAGATTTCGGCCAAGATGGTCGATTTGCTTACTCCGGCGGGTACACGTGCCAAGGTAGAGATCGTTTACCAGACATTGGACGGCTTGCATGCTTCCTGTCCGAATCATCCGGGAGACTGGTATTTTTCCGGTGATTATCCGACACCGGGCGGTGCACGGATGGTGAACAAGGCTTTCATCAATTATATGGAAGAAGAATATTTAATCAGATAACAGTTGACAGATGACAGTTGACAGATTCGCTCTAATTGTCAACTGTCACTTGTCAACTGTCAACTCAAACATAAGTTTATGCAAACAGAAAAAACAGCAACATTGATCTTAGACGACGGGACTGTTTTTCGCGGTCTTTCTTTCGGCTGCGAGAAGGAGGTTACAGGCGAAGTAGTGTTCAACACGGCCATGACGGGATATCCGGAGAGTTTGACCGATCCTTCTTATGCCGGTCAGCTGATGGTTCTGACTTATCCGCTGGTGGGTAACTACGGTGTACCTCCCCGTACATTCGGTCCGGACGGGATCGCCACGTTTATGGAAAGTGAAAAGATCCATGCGGAGGCGATTATTGTAAGTGATTACAGTCATGAATACAGTCATTGGAATGCTGTCGGAAGCCTGGGAAGCTGGTTGAAAGAAGAGGGTATTCCCGGAATTTACGGAATCGATACACGTGCGTTGACCAAGAAACTGCGTGAGCACGGTGTCATGATGGGAAAGATCGTGATCGGTGATGCAAAGACCGACCTTACGGATTTCGGACAATACGGAAATGTGAATTATGTAGACAAAGTGTCTTGTAAAGAAGTCATTACTTATGGGGGAGGCGAAGGAAAGAAACGGGTTGTCCTGGTGGATTGCGGCGTGAAACATAACATCATCCGCAGCCTGCTGAAACGGAATGTGACTGTGATCCGGGTCCCCTGGAACTATGATTTCAATACACTGGAATATGACGGCCTGTTCATTAGCAACGGTCCCGGCGACCCCGATACCTGCGACGCAGCCGTTCAGAATATCCGCAAAGCGCTGGCAGGCGACAAACCTATTTGTGGTATCTGTATGGGAAACCAGTTGCTGGCAAAAGCAGGAGGTGCTTCCATCTATAAACTGAAATACGGACACCGCAGCCACAACCAGCCGGTTCGGATGGTTGGAACGGAGAAATGTTTCATCACCTCGCAGAATCATGGATACGCGGTGGATAACACGACGCTGGGTGCCGATTGGGAACCGCTTTTTATCAATATGAATGACGGTACGAATGAAGGTATCAAGCATAAAACGAAACCTTTCTTCTCGTCGCAGTTCCATCCCGAGGCTTGTAGCGGGCCGACGGATACGGAGTTTATGTTTGATAAGTTCGTAGAATTATTGTAACTGATATAACAATGAAAGAAGATATAAAGAAAGTCCTGATATTAGGTTCCGGCGCTCTCAAGATCGGTGAGGCGGGCGAGTTCGATTATTCAGGCAGCCAGGCGTTGAAAGCCATCAAGGAAGAGGGCATCCGGACGGTGCTTATCAATCCGAACATTGCAACGGTACAGACTTCGGAAGGGGTTGCGGACACGGTTTATTTCCTGCCCGTTACTCCTTTCTTTGTAGAAAAGGTTATCGAAAAGGAACGTCCCGAGGGTATCCTGCTGGCATTCGGTGGACAGACGGCGCTGAATTGCGGGGTGGCTCTCTATCAGAGCGGCGTGCTTGAAAAATATAACGTGCGTGTGCTGGGTACTCCGGTACAGGCCATCATGGATACGGAAGACCGTGAACTGTTCGTTCGCAAGCTCGACGAGATCGATGTGAAGACGATCAAGAGCGAAGCGGTAGAGAACATCGTAGATGCACGCCGTGCTGCTCGCGAACTGGGATACCCGGTGATCGTGCGTGCCGCTTATGCACTGGGTGGTCTGGGTTCGGGCTTCTGCGATAATGAAGAAGAACTGGATGTACTGGTTGAAAAAGCCTTTTCTTTCTCTCCGCAGGTCTTGGTTGAGAAGAGCCTGAAAGGCTGGAAAGAGGTGGAATACGAAGTAGTGCGCGACCGTTTCGACAACTGTATCACGGTTTGTAACATGGAGAACTTCGACCCGCTGGGAATCCACACCGGCGAATCGATCGTGATCGCTCCTTCACAGACACTGAGCAATACGGATTATCACAAACTGCGCGAACTGGCTATCCGCATTATCCGTCATATCGGAATTGTGGGAGAATGTAACGTGCAGTATGCCTACGACCCTGAAAGCGAGGATTACCGAGTGATCGAGGTGAATGCCCGTCTGAGCCGTTCCTCGGCATTGGCATCGAAGGCAACAGGTTATCCGCTGGCTTTTGTCGCTGCTAAATTAGGTTTAGGCTACGGCTTGTTTGACCTGAAGAACTCGGTAACGAAAACGACCAGTGCCTTCTTTGAACCGGCACTCGACTATGTGGTCTGCAAGATACCGCGTTGGGACCTGGGTAAATTCCATGGCGTTGCCCGCGAACTGGGTTCCAGCATGAAGTCGGTTGGAGAGGTGATGGCTATCGGCCGCACATTTGAAGAGGCTATTCAGAAAGGTCTGCGTATGATCGGTCAAGGTATGCACGGCTTTGTGGAAAACAAAGAGCTGCTCATCCCGGATATCGACAAGGCGCTGAATGAGCCGACCGATCATCGTATCTTCGTAATAAGCAAGGCTTTCCGTGCCGGCTATACGATTGACCAGATCCATGACCTGACAAAGATCGACAAATGGTTCCTTCAGAAACTATATAATATTATCCAGACCGCAGGAGCTTTGGAAAGTTTCAGCCGGATAGTCGATATCCCCGACAATCTGTTCCGTCTGGCGAAGAAGCAAGGTTTCTCTGATTTCCAGATTGCCCGTGCTATCTTCAAAGATCAGATGGAAGACGGTGAAAAGGCGATCCTTCAGGTTCGGCAGGACCGTAAATACCGCGGCATCCTTCCGGTGGTGAAACAGATCGATACGCTGGCTGCTGAATATCCGGCACAGACCAACTATCTGTACCTGACTTACAGTGGAACGGAAAGCGATGTGCATTATCTGGGAGATAAACGCTCTATCGTGGTGCTGGGTTCGGGTGCTTACCGTATCGGTAGCTCGGTAGAGTTCGACTGGTGCGGTGTGCAGGCGCTCAACACGATCCGCAAGGAGGGTTGGCGCTCTGTTATGATCAACTACAACCCTGAAACGGTTTCGACCGACTACGATATGTGCGACCGCCTTTACTTCGACGAGCTGACATTCGAACGTGTAATGGATATTCTCGAACTGGAGAATCCGCACGGTGTGATTGTCTCTACCGGAGGCCAGATCCCGAATAACCTGGCGATGCGTTTGGACGAACAGCATGTCAATATCCTTGGAACATCGGCCAAGAGTATCGATAATGCGGAAGACCGTGAGAAGTTCTCAGCCATGCTCGACCGTATCGGGGTGGATCAGCCTCGCTGGAAAGAGTTGAGTAGTATGGAAGATATCAATCAGTTTGTGGAGGAAGTGGGTTTTCCGGTATTGGTTCGTCCGAGTTACGTACTGAGTGGTGCGGCCATGAATGTCTGCTCCAACCAGGAGGAACTGGAACGCTTCCTGCAATTGGCGGCTAACGTCAGCAAGAAGCATCCGGTGGTAGTAAGCCAGTTCATCGAACATGCCAAGGAGGTGGAGATGGATGCCGTAGCCGATCATGGGGAGATCGTGATGTATGCGATCAGCGAGCATATCGAGTTTGCAGGAGTCCATTCCGGTGATGCAACGATCCAGTTCCCGGCGCAGAAGTTGTATGTGGAAACGGTTCGCCGTATCAAACGTATCAGCAAGCAGATTGCGAAGGAGCTGAATATCTCCGGCCCGTTCAATATACAGTATCTGGCTAAAGGCAACGAGATCAAGGTGATCGAATGTAATCTCCGTGCTTCGCGCAGCTTCCCGTTCGTGAGCAAGGTCCTGAAGATAAACTTTATCGAGCTGGCTACCCGTATCATGTTGGGCTTGCCTGTCGAAAAGCCGAATAAGAATGAGTTCGACCTCGATTATGTAGGTATCAAGGCTTCCCAGTTCTCTTTCAACCGCTTACAGAAAGCTGACCCTGTACTGGGTGTGGATATGGCTTCGACCGGTGAGGTGGGTTGTATCGGCGATGATGTCTCCGAAGCGATCCTGAAGAGTATGCTTTCCGTCGGTCTGCGTATCCCGGAAAAGAATATTCTGCTTTCGACCGGTACGCCGAAACAGAAGGTGGCGATGCTGGATGCTGCCAAGATGTTGGCGACAAAGGGTTACAATCTCTTCGCGACAGGCGGAACACATCGTTTCCTGAAAGAGAATGGCATCCCGAGTACCCGTGTTTACTGGCCGAGTGAGGAGGGTAAACAGCCGCAGGCACTCACCATGCTCCACGAAAAAAAGATCGACATGGTAGTAAATATCCCGCGTGACCTTTCCGCCGGTGAGTTGGATAACGGCTACAAGATCCGCCGTGCCGCTATCGACCTGAATACGACACTTATCACAAATGCCCGTCTGGCAAGTGCCTTTATCGAAGCGTTCTGTACGCTGACGGTAGATGATATACAGATTAAGAGCTGGCAGGAATATAGGTAAGAATGAAATGAAAAGGAGGATGTTACAGCATCCTCCTTTTGTTTTATCTTTCAATCCAGTTAATAACGGTAAGTTTCGATATTCGATCAAAATGCTTTTCATTATTAGTGACCATAACCAGATTGTTAGCACTGGCAGTACAAGCAATGAACAAATCAAAATCATCAACAAGTTTACCTGCTTTCCTTAATTTTGCTTTTTCTTCTGCGTATCTATCGATGGCTGTGGCAAACGGGATAATTGTAATTTTCTCAAGGAAAGCTTTTAGAATAGTCTCATTTGCTAGGGGATTAGAGCAACATTCTACTCCGTATTTCAATTCTGCAACAGTCACTTCGGATATACAACAATTATTCCATCCTACCTGACTAATCTTTTTATTGATATCGTATTTACCTCTGAACAGGAAAACACAGATATTCGTATCTAATAGATATTGTGCATTCATCATTCAAAGGATTCTATATGTCGTGTTCCTAATACCCGGCTGTTACGTATTTCGTTGATTAACTCTTCGGCACTTTTATCATCTTCCCATGCTCCATAAAATTTATCTGGCAAATCTTTATATTCTTCTTTTGCTTTATCTTCCAGGATAGAGTTAGAAAGTCTGGCTATTAGTTTTAGCTTTATGTCTGTACTGAGGTTTTTCAATAATCCCCAATAGGTTTCTATTATGCTGGTCTTTTCCGGGTTGGCATAAGATGCTATAGGTTCGGAAACCTTGTCGGATGGCTTGTTCTCATTTTTGTAAGGCTTTGTTGTCATAAAGATTATAGATTAAGTTGTTTATACTATGCGACAAATGTAAGTATAATATTTTACACCGCATGAGATATCAAAACTGAATTACAGCAAATGGTTTATGTAACTTTACGGAAGTTGAATCATCCTTTCGGATGGTGTGGAAACCGATGATATGGGTTTACACATAAAATTAAAATATCCATTTAAATTTATTAGCTTTAGTTGCACAAATATATGGAGAATAGTTAAGAAGTTATTTTAATTTTGTAGTTCATTGGAAAACATATCTTAAGAGAGAACAGTTATACTTATGTTATAATTCAACCAATATGAAGATAGGACTATTTATCCCGTGTTATATCAACGCGGTGTATCCGGAGGTTGGCGTAGCCTCCTACAAACTCTTGAAGCATTTGGGCCTGGACGTCGATTATCCTTTAGACCAGACTTGTTGCGGCCAGCCGATGGCAAATGCCGGTTTTGAAAACGAATCCCTGAAACTGGCTCTCCGTATGGAAGATTTATTTAAACAGTACGACTATGTGGTCGGACCGTCTGCCAGTTGTGTTGCATTCGTAAAAGAGAATCATCCCGGCATCCTGGAAAAGGCCGGACATGTTTGTCAGAACAGCAGTAAGATATACGATATCTGCGAGTTTCTGCATGATGTAGTGAAACCGGAAGAACTGCCTTCTGCTTTCCCCCATAAAGTGAGTATTCATAACAGTTGCCACGGGGTGCGCGAGTTGCATCTGTCATCTCCCAGCGAAATGAATACCCCATACTTTTCCAAACTGCGTGATTTGTTGCAGTTGGTAAAAGGCATCGAGATACTCGAACCGAAGCGCATCGACGAATGTTGCGGTTTCGGAGGAATGTTTGCCGTCGAAGAGCCGGAAGTCTCTGTTTGTATGGGACATGACAAGGTGAAAGACCATATGAGTACCGGGGCCGAATATATCACCGGAGCCGATAGTTCCTGTCTGATGCATATGCAGGGTGTCATCGAGCGTGAACACCTGCCGATAAAGACCATTCATATCACTCAAATATTAGCCGCAGGATTATGAGTACGAAACATTCAATAGCAGCTGCCCGTTTCATAGCTAACAGGAAACAGGAAGCCTGGCACGATGAGACCCTTTGGATGGTACGTGCCAAAAGAGATAAGATGAGTCATTCGCTTCCCGAATGGGAGCGTTTGCGTGAGTTGGCCTGTGATATCAAAATGTATTCCAACAGCCATTTGGATACGTTGCTGGAAGAGTTTGAAAAGAACGCCATAGCCAACGGAGCCATCGTACATTGGGCGAAAGATGCGAAGGAGCACAATGAGATCGTCGAAAAGATCCTTCAGCAGCATAATGCGCATACGCTGATCAAGAGCAAATCTATGCTGACGGAAGAATGCGGTATGAATGAGTATCTGTTCGAGAAAGGGTATGACATCGTCGAGAGTGATCTCGGTGAACGTATCCTTCAATGGATGCACCTTCATCCGAGCCATATCGTGATGCCTGCCATCCATATCAAACGCCAGGAGGTGGGCGAGATGATGGAACGTGTGCTGGGTACGGAGAAAGGCAATTCAGATCCAACTTATCTGACACATGCTGTTCGTAAGAATATGCGTGAAAAATTCCTGACGGCTGATGTTGCTATGACGGGAGCCAACTTTGCCGTTGCTTCGACCGGTGAAATTGTAGTTTGTACCAATGAGGGAAATGCAGATATGGGGACTTCATTCCCTAAAGTCCATATCGCTACATTCGGGATGGAGAAGATCGTTCCCAACCAGGAGGCTTTGGGTGTCTTTACCCGCCTGCTCGCCCGTTCCGGTACCGGACAGCCGATAACTTCTTATACTTCTCATTACCGTAAACCTCAGGATGGCGGTGAGTTTCATTTAATCATCGTAGATAACGGTCGTAGCGATATTCTGGCAAAGCCGGATCATATCCGTACGCTAAATTGTATTCGTTGCGGCGAATGTATGAACACCTGCCCGGTATATCGTCGGACTGGCGGTTATTCCTATACCTATTTTATACCCGGTCCGATCGGCATCAATCTGGGCATGTTGAAAAATCCGGAAGAGTATTCTGATAATGTTTCGGCTTGTTCCCTGTGTTTATCCTGTTCAAATGTCTGTCCAGTAAAGATAGACCTGGGTGAACAGATTTACCGTTGGCGTCAGGATCTGGACAAGATTGGAAAGGCCAGCTCGGAGAAGAAAGTAATGTCGGGCGGTATGAAGTTCCTGATGGAACGTCCGGCACTGTTCAATACAGCATTGAGGTTTGCTCCTCTGGTAAATAAATTACCTCGTTTTATGATCTATAACGGATTGAATGCTTGGGGAAAGGGGCGTGAGTTACCGACCTTTGCCAAAGAATCGTTCAATGATATGTGGAAGAAAAACAAGATACAAAAACCGTAGGGGTAGGGTTTGCCTGCCTGTAAAAACATAGGAAAGAATGAGTAGTAAAGAATCTATATTATCCCGTATCCGTAGTCATACCGGTACTCGTTACGAGCAGCCGGAAATCACATTGGATGCCATTCATTATGAAGATAAAACCGGACAGTTTTCCGAATCGTTAAAGGCTGCAGGTGGTGAGGCCGTTGTTCTGCAAGCGGGGGAAGATATCAATGAGCTGATCCGGAAACATTTTCCTGACGCGAAACGTATTGCGTCGAATCTGTCTGAAATAACTTGTGCCACTTTCGATCCAGATTCGGTATCCGACCCCAGGGGATTGAATAATACAGACCTTGCTATTGTGGAGGGTTGTTTCGGGGTTGCCGAGAATGGTGCCGTATGGATTACGCAGCAAGTAAAACATAAAGCACTTTATTTCATCTCGACCGGATTGGTGATCCTTACCAATAAGGAAGATTTGGTTAATAATATGCATGAAGCTTATAAGCGGGTGGAAGGTACAGACTATAAATATGGCTTTTTTGTCTCCGGTCCGTCTAAAACAGCCGATATAGAACAGGCATTGGTGTTCGGTGCACATGGACCGATGAATGTCTTGGTTATTTTAAGATAAAACTACTTTTTATTTGATGGAAAAGTGGTCAAAAGATCAGGACTGCACCGGCTTCGCTGTTCCAATGAAAGACAAAGCGGACGCTTATTAGTTGAGGTCTTGATCTTTTGGTCACATTTCTTTCAAGAGAAAAGCAACATCCAAATCTGATTAGGACCGAATCCATAATCTGTATCCTCTCAAATCGTTTTTCACTCTATAGATTACGTGTGTACATTATATTATATATAACTATTTAGTATAGAATGAAACAATTGGAACTCATCATAAAAGAACTAGCTCTTCCGGCTGGCTATTATGATAGACTGACAGAGCTATTAGAAGAGAAACAACTTCCCCAAAAAGAATATCTTCTGAGGACCGGACAGGTTTGTACTTTTATCGGAGTAGTGGAAGAAGGTGTGTTACGGTCATTCCGTGAACAGGATGGAGAGGAGTTTATAAGCGACTTTTATGTCCCGGGTTCTTTTGTCACCTCTTATCGGAGTTTTTTGCGGAAAGAACCGAGCGTAGGAGCTATTCAGGCATTGGAAGATACAACGCTTAGCAGTCTTTCATATGCGAATTTTGAACTTTTGACAAATGAATCTCCTTTATGGTTTAAGTTTGGAAAACACATTGCCGATACCCTGTTTGTGAAGAAATGTGTCAAGGAAACTTCTCTTTTGAAGGATTCAGCCTTGGAAAGATACCGATTGTTAGTAAAAAACTATCCCGGTATAGAACAACATGTAGCACAGTATCATATCGCTTCTTACCTGGGAATCAAACCGGAATCTTTGAGCCGGATCAAATCTCTTAACATAGGTCAATGAAATAGTCGCTCTTTCACTCTTTCTTTGCCATATAATTAAAAACATAGAAAGATGGTACAAGAAAAAGTATTCAGAAGAGATTTGTTGACAGCCTGTTTTTCAAAGCAGACCGTGTCGAGAGTTGAGATAAAAGAAGTAACTCTTCCTCCTGCAGGAAAAGCTGATTATCATTTACATCGTTGCCCGGTGGTAGGATGTATCGTTTCCGGGGCCCTTCTGTTCCAGTTGAAAGGAGGAGATCCGATGATAATAAAAACAGGTGAAGCTTTCTTCGAACCCAGGGATCAGCCGGTACTTCATTTTGATAACGCTTCGGAGACAGAACCGTTGGTTTTTACAGCCTTTTATTTGGTAGAGGAAAATGAGGACCTGATCACAATCCTTCCTGATATATCTTGATTATTCACTCTTTTCTGTTAAAGTTCGGGTAATTAGGTAAATAGTATTATTTTTGTGAAATCCTTAATCTGTATTCACGAAAATAATACTCAATATTCTTTTACCATGAGCAACATAAAAATGATGAACAGAAGAAAATTTATCCGGACAGGTGTTGCCGGAGTAGCCGGTTTGTCGCTGGCACAGGTTGGTTGGGCTGATATGCAGCGGGTACTTCCTTCCGATGTGACGGTCGATAAAGTGGAGTTAGGCAAAACAGGACTGGAAGTTTCCCGTATCGCTTTGGGTACCGGAACGAAAGGATGGAATTATGAATCCAACCAAACCCGTATCGGAATGGATAATTTCCTGAAACTGGCTCATCACGGCTATGAAAGGGGAATCCGTTTCTTCGATATGGCCGATATGTACGGTTCCCAGCCTTTCGTGGGTAAGGCCTTAAAAGAACTGCCTCGTGAAAAAGTAACTCTGATGACAAAGATGTGGACGTATGATGATGGATCGGAGAAAAGAGAACCGGTCAGGAAAACCCTCGACCGTTTCCGTCAGGAAGCCGGTACCGAATATTTCGATATCTTACTGATGCATTGCATGACCAGCGGCGACTGGCCTGAAACACGTAAATTCTATATGGACGGTCTTGCCCAGGCAAAAGAAGAGGGTATTGTGAAGGCTGTCGGAATATCTTGCCATAACTGGGAGGCTATGAAGGAAGCAGCCGATAATCCGTGGTGCGATATTATTCTGGCCCGTCTGAATCCTTTCCAGAGCCATATGGACGGAACACCCGAAGATGTGAATGTTCTTTTAGGGAAGGCCCGGGAGAATGGAAAAGGTATCATGGGAATGAAAATATTCGGTGAAGGAAAGCATGTTGCAGATGATGAACGCGAACGTTCGATCCGGTTTGCTGTTACCGGGAGCAATTTACACTGTATGACGCTTGGCCTGGAGTCGATCGCCCAGATGGATGATGCCATTGAAAGGGTAATGAGGAATGTAAAGAGTATCCGATAATATTTTTTGAAGATGGTAACTACCCGTTAAGTCAGGGAAGTTACCTATCTTTTTTGATTCTTTTTTTCTACTTATATAAATATGTACCTTTATACCATATCCATTCTAAAGGACCTCTTCTGTGCTTCTTTAACCATAAATTACTAAGATATGCTTGGATTGAAAATATACAAAGACCGATAAGCAAACTCCATGTTACTCCTGCCGAGGAATAGAGTCCTAGGCCATATTGATAATAGATAAAAGATCCTATAATAGAGGTAGTGATGTAGTTTGTCAGACTCATACGTCCATATGGGATAAGTATTGATTGGAATTTACGGCAAATAATTTTAAACCAGGCGATGATAAACAAAGAAGTTAGAATGGCCATCATCGAGAAGTTTGTCCACATATTCAGGATAACGTCAAGAGGTCCGCTGATTTCAGGACGGAATCCCAGTTGAGATAGATGGTTTTTTACCGGATAAAGTATAGCGAAAGACAGAAGCGATATATATAAAGTGTAAGTCCAGAATTTTTCACTTTTGTTTGTTTGTAAAAATAATTCTTTTCTCCCCAGGTACATACCGATACAGAAAAGTGATAATGTCTGAAAATATCGACCGGAATGCCATGCAAATAGATGAGCGTTTATGAATCCGGCATGTAAATTAACTTTTGCTACATCAATGAAGCTGGTTGCATTTTTAGCAGCTTCTGTCGCCTCTAAGTAATAATTATGTGACCAGGGTTTAAATACATAAGAGGGTTCACAGATTGCGTAAGCTATTTTTGATAATTCCCAAGGCTCCAGCATACAAAAAAGTGCGAGTAGTAGTAATACTTTATTACTTTTGTTATGAAAAGGAATTAGAATCAAGCCTGCTACCGCATAGCATGAAAGAATTTCTCCGGAATAAAACATAACATGCAGTAATCCGAAACAAAATAACAAAACCATCCTCCAGGCAAATCTTCCGGCAAAATCTTTCCCTCTTTTCCTATTATTTTCAAACTGGATAAAAAAACTAAAACCGAATAACAGAGCAAAAATTGCATAGGATTTGCCTCCGAAAACAAAGAAAATCTCTTCTTGGATAATTTTATCCATGAATGATAAAAACGTAGACCCTGATGTGACTGTATTACCTAAATCGAAATGATCTATATTATGTATCAATATGATACCTAATAAAGCGAAGCCTCTTAAAGCATCTACTACATCTAATCGTTGCTTTTGGAACGAATGGATTAATTCTTTGTTTTCCATGGTCTGATCTTTTTGTTTGTTATTGAGAATTTTATAAGCTATGTGATTTGTTGTATAACTATTGATTTACATCGGTAGATCAAATGTAGAAAATTTATTCAATAAAAATCTTTTTACAATGTTTTTATCCTGACTTTCAGCTTTTTTATTATCTTTGCCCCATAATTTTATAAATACACCGATGAAAATATCCAAGTAAGCCGGTTTCAGAACATATTTATGAGTAGCTCCCGATCCGAATGGGAGTAAGTTTCTGTATAACCTTCCGGCTATGTCCTGCGCTGTATCCTGGCGCATTTTTTATTTCCAGATTTTAGTTTCTAACATTTTTAAAGCAGATAGACTATGTGCATATCAGTACAACAGCTTTGCTATATCCATGCGGATAAAGAACCACTATTTCAAGATATCAGTTTGATGGTAAACAAAGGGGAGCAATTATCATTAGTGGGAAATAACGGTTCCGGTAAATCAACTTTGTTACGTATTATTGAAGGAAGTCTGAAACCCTCCTCCGGGGAGGTCGTTTGTTCTTCCAAACCCTATTATGTGCCGCAACATTTCGGTCAATACGATCAGTTGACTGTGGTACAAGCCTTGTTGGTCGAATCCAAAATCAATGCATTACATGCCATTATAGCGGGAGATGCGTCGGCCGATAATTTTACCGTTCTGGATGATGACTGGAATATTGAAGAACGAAGCCTGGCCGCTCTTTCCTCCTGGGGATTGGAACATATCCGGCTGAACCAATCGATGAGTACATTGAGCGGCGGTGAAAAGACGAAAGTGTATTTAGCCGGTATTCAGATACATTCTCCTGAGATCATCCTGATGGACGAACCGACCAACCATCTGGATGTAAATAGCAGAAAGAAACTTTATAGCTTTATCGAGTCGAGCCGTGCCACCATGCTTATTGTCAGCCATGACAGGACGCTGCTCAACCTGCTGCCTTACACCTGTGAACTGGAAAGAAGTAAGATTACATTGTATGGTGGAAATTACGACTTTTATAAAGAACAGAAAGAGGTCGCATTGACAGCCTTGCAGAATCAATTGAGCGAGAAAGAAAAAGAGTTGCGGTTGGCAAAGAAGATTGCCCGGGAAACACTTGAAAGAAAGAGCAAATCGAGTGTAAGAGGGGAGAAAGCAGCCATAAAGAAAGGCATTCCCCGGATAATGATGGGAGCCATGAAACAGCATGCCGAACAAAGTACCGTTAAATTGAAGGATATACACGATGAGAAAATGGGTTCGATCAATTCCACCATTACGGATATCCAGAACACGCTGCCGGATATGAAACAGATGAAGACGGATTTCAATTCCCCCAATCTTCATACCGGTAAAATATTGATCACTGTAAAGGATATGAACTTTGGTTATGGTCAGGATGGTTTATGGAAAGAACCGTTGAACCTGCAGGTTCGGAGTGGTGACCGTATCCAGTTCAGCGGAAATAACGGAGCGGGAAAAACGACATTGCTGAAGTTGCTGCTGGGCGAATTGGAACCGACTGAGGGAACGATTACCCGTGCAGACTTCAAATATGTATATATCGACCAGGAATATTCGATCGTGAAACTTCACCTGACGGTTTTTGAACAGTTGGAGCAATTCAACCTGTTTGCCAAACCGGAGCATGAGTTAAAAATGATCCTGAGCCGTTTCCTTTTTCCGGTCGGTACATGGGATAAAAACTGTTCAAAATTAAGCGGTGGGGAGAAGATGAGGCTTGCTATCTGCTGCCTGATGGTCAGTAATAGCACGCCGGATATATTTGTTTTGGATGAACCAACGAACAATTTGGATATCCGGAGTGTTAGTATAATAACAGCGGCCATCAAGGACTACAATGGTACAGTGCTTTTGGTTTCGCACGATCTTTACTTTGTGAAAGAAATAAAAATAAACAGGTTCGTTGAACTTTTTTCTTCAACCCCTGTTATTAAGATATAGTGTTTTTCATGGTATTAGAATTAAGTTAGATTAGGTTATCCGTCTTGTTCGTGAGAATAGGGCGGTTTTTTTATGTCTTATGGTTTATATTTGGATAGAGTCAGTATATCCTGTGCATTTTCGTTTTTCATCAGTGCTTCGGGGGTTGCATTGGTTTCATTCATATACTTCAGAATGATTTGCAGTCCTACCCAGCTTCCGATATTGCCGGGAGCATCGCTTGCCAGGAATTGTGCGGGCATATCTTCAAAATATTTTGTAGTAGCCATCTGATCCGGTGTGTACAAATGTTTACGTTCGACAATCGCTTTCCAAAGATTTGCTTCATTGTTTTTGCACCATTCCCATGCTTCGTCCGTGTAACCGAACAATTGGGCGGGAGACATATCCGGTAAGGCAGATAAAACCAGATATTTGATCTTACCTTCATAGACCATCCGGTCGAGTAGTACATTCTCTTTGCCGGTGAAAGGATATTCGGACATCAGCCAACCTGCGACATAATCGGGAACTATATGTGACGGTTGCATTTTGCGAAGTTGATAATCATAGAAAAAATCCTGGTATAGCGGATAATCCTGCCCCATATATTTATCGATGGAAATAGACAATAGGCTATCTCCGACCAGCACATTCTGATTTAAACCGGAAATGTGCATATATAAAGCCGGAATCTGCATTGCCGAAAATTTTTCATGTACCCAGGCAAATGCATTACCAAGTGATTGTTCCATCTCTGTGACCGATTCGTATTTTGCAATAGCATCCGCATAGAGCTTTTTCAGGGTCGGCTCCGAATAAAAGTTTTCCAACTTGGTGAAAAAGCCGGGCAGATCCGGTGACTGCATATTCAGAATACCTTTCCCCAGAATCTCTGTCATTTGAGGATATTGATTTAATAACTGCTGATTGAGCGTGGTGTCATCGGAACAAATCAATTCATACAACGCTTTATCGAACCGGTTAACAGGCATCGGAGTCGCATCCGTGATATTGTTTGCGTTCGTATTTTGTCCGTTACAACTACAAAAGCAGACGGTCATAAGGAATGTCAGGAATATTTTGAAATTCATCGTTCTATCTTTATGTTATATATTTACTTTTTTCTCTGTCATTTTAATACGTTAAAAAATATTACCCGCGGGGGTATTTTCATTTACCCGGTATATTAATCCGATTTACCCGGCATAGTAATGACAAATTGATAAACGGATATTTATCCGTTATATTGTGTGGAAAACTTCTTATTACTACCTTTGCAGCCCTTTTGAATATCCTTTATGCAATTTACGAATAAACAAATCTGGCAGATTACCTATCCTGTACTTATCAGTTTGCTGATGGAGCACATGATCGGGTTGACCGACACGGCTTATTTGGGTCGGGTAGGAGAGGTTGAATTAGGTGCATCGGCATTGGCCGGTGTGTATTACCTGGTTATTTATATGTTGGGGTTCGGCTTCAGTGTCGGAGCACAGGTTCTGATTGCCCGGCGCAACGGTGCTCACGATTATACACGGATCGGTCCGGTCTTCATGCAAGGGACACTTTTTCTGTTGTTACTTGCGGCGGTTTTATTTACCGCATCTCATTTATATTCTCCGTTGATCCTTCGGAAACTGATCGGTTCGGACGATGTATATCGGGCTACCATGAGTTATGTCGACTGGCGTGTGTATGGCTTTTTCTTCTCTTTTATTGCCGTCATGTTCAGGGCATTTTATGTGGGTATCACCAAGACAAAGATATTGACTGCCAACTCAGTCGTGATGGTATTGACCAATGTTGTCCTGAATTATATCCTGATATTCGGTAAGTTCGGTTTTCCTGCATTGGGAATTGCCGGTGCGGCGATTGCTTCCTCTATTTCTGAGGCGGTGTCGGTCCTGTTCTTTATTATTTATACCTGGAAGAAGATCGATTATAAGAAATATGCGATGTTCAGTTTTGTGGGGATCGATTTCAGGATGCTCAAACAAATATTGAATGTGTCTGTCTGGATTATGGTACAGCATGGCATTGCATTCGTGGGGTGGTTTATCTTCTTTGTGGTGATGGAGCATCAGGGAGAACGTCCGTTGGCTGTTACGAATGTGGTGAGGAGTATTTCTTCTTTTCTTTTTATGTTTGTGAATGCGTTTGCTTCCACATCCAGCTCTTTGGTCAGTAACCTGATCGGTTCCGGTAAATCGGATCAGGTCCTGGGATTATGCGGACGTATGATACGGCTTTGTTATTTCTTCGTGCTGCCGTTAGCTATATTGATCGCCTTGTTTCCGGATTTGGTTTTGCGCATCTATACGGATAATCCGGACCTGATACAGAGTTCAACTTCTTCTCTTTGGGTGATGCTTTCTTCCTATATATTGGCCGTTCCTGCTTTTATCTACTTTTTTAGTGTGTCTGGAACCGGGAATACACAGTCGGCACTGATGATAGATATGGCTAGTATCTTTGTGTATGTGGCTTATACATTTCTGGTTGGTATCTGGTTGCATGCCGATGTCGCTGTTTGCTGGACAACCGAACATGTTTATAACGGGATGTTGCTGATTTCGTTCTTTTATCTCTGGAAGGGAAATTGGAGGAACAAAAGGCTATAAGTTTATCCTAAACAAAACATATATGTTTTGTAATTAAAAGTCCCTTATTTTGAAATCAAAAGTCCTTTATTTAAAACTCAAAAGTCAGGTCTTAACATTTCAAAGGATAGATATTTTATCCAAAGCCTGCTGATAGATGGTCCGGTGCTTATCCAACTAACTTTAACATCCCCCTTGTTCCCCTCTCCGGGCATGGAAAAGTTATTCTTGCATTATAAAAGAAAGGCTCATCTCTTTATAATGTAAGCTATTTGCGGATATAACCGGAATTTCCTATTGCCATATTTTTTCGCATTTTCATATTTGTTGTTTAAAGGTATCCTCAGTTCTAGTGGAACTATGTTAATTTAATCCGGATTGTTAATTGTTACAAATATCCGTATTAAATAAAAATCACAAGTTACAAAAATGATATTTAATATAATAAAACTGGCACTATCCTTAATTATGTTCCAAAAATTATCCTGAAAACAACTACTTGATCAACTGAATCTTTATGTGTTAATGATGTGTAAAATAATTAATACGTTGAAATACAATGAGTAATCTCTTCTTGTGTTTGTGCTGTTAACCATAGTTCCACTAGAACTAAGAGTCAGTAACATTAATATAATTGCTTATGAAGACATAAAATGAACTTATTTAATTGTATCAATAATTAACATATTTAATTGTTAAACTTAATATCAATATAATGAATAAATCTATATACAGTAATATAAAAGGAAAAGCTGTATCCCTAACTATTCTATGTGCTTTTAGCTATACAACATCTTTCGCATCGGTTAATATAGGAGTAGATAGGGGCAAATCGGCTTCAAGTGGGATAATACCGAATCAAAGTCAGACAACCTTTAATTTAAAAGGAAAAGTAATAGATGATATGGGAGAGCCTCTTCCCGGTGCAAATATAGTTCTTGTAGGTGGTACGAGAGGTGTTGCCACAGATATCGACGGGTCGTTTGTGATCAGTGTTTCGATCGGTGAAAAACTAACTGTTTCTTATTTGGGTATGGAAGATCAGATTATAACGGTCAAGGATAAGAAAGATCTTATAATCACGATGAGACCTAAAACAGATGAACTGGAGGAAGTGACCGTTGTCGCTTTTGCCAAACAAAAGAAAGAAAGTGTTATCGGATCTATCACAACATTGAATCCATCGGAACTAAAAGTTCCTTCCAGTAACCTGACTACAGCAATGGCCGGTCGTTTGGCCGGTGTGATTGCCTATCAACGAAGTGGTGAACCGGGAAAAGATAATGCCGAGTTCTTTATTCGTGGTGTGACTACTTTCGGTTATAAAAAAGATCCTCTTATTCTTATTGATAATAATGAAGTTACCACAACGGAATTATCCCGTATTCAACCGGACGATATTGCCTCTTTCTCTATTATGAAGGATGCCACAGCAACTGCCCTTTACGGTTCTCGTGGTGCGAATGGCGTTATCTTGGTTACAACGAAAGAAGGAGCGGAAGGGGCTGCACAGGTTAGTGTCCGGTTGGAAGGCTCCATGTCACAACCTACAAAAATGGTTAAGCTGGCCGATCCGATAACGTATATGCGTCTTCATAATGAAGCCGTATTGACCCGTAACCCGATGGGGACATTGCCTTACTCCCAACAGAAAATAGATAATACGATTGCAGGAGTAAATCCATATGCTTATCCGGCTACAGACTGGTATAATGAACTGTTTAAGAAAAATACGTTCAACTACCGGGCTAACTTTAACGTAAGTGGTGGTGGTAAGGTCGCCCGCTATTATATTGCCGGTAGTTATATTTCGGATAATGGGGTATTGAATGTTGATAAAAGAAACAGCTTCAACAATAATATTAGTCTGAAACGTTATATGCTCCGTGCAAATGTGAATATCAATGTTACAAAAACAACCGAAGCTGTGGTTCGTTTGAGTGGCGCTTTTGATGATTATACCGGACCGATAGATGGCGGTGATCAACTGTTTGCTAAAGTCATGCGTACCAACCCTGTTTTATTTGCCCCTTATTATAAACCGGATGCAGCCAATCAATTTACCAAACATATATTATTCGGTAATGCGGACAAGGGCCAGTATAATAATCCGTATGCAGATATGTTGAAAGGATATAAAGATACGCAAACTTCACAGATGGCGGCCCAGTTCGAGTTGAAACAGAATCTTGATTTTATCACGGAAGGGTTGTCACTTCGTGCGATGTTTAATACGAACCGTTACGGTTACTTCGACGTTTCCCGTCAGTACAAACCATTCTTCTATCGGGTCGGTTCGTACAATAAACTGGAAGACACTTATACCCTGGCCGCTCTTAACGAACAGGAAGGACAGGAAACCCTGAGCTTTGAACCTGGGAAAAAAGTCGTTAGTTCTACGACCTATTTCGAAACAGCAGCTAACTGGGTACAAACTTATAATGATAAACATTCGGTAGGTGCCATGTTGGTTTTTACACTTCGTCAATCTCTTACTTCCGATGCAGAGACGCTTCAGCTATCATTACCTTCTCGTAATGTAAATTTTGCCGGTCGTGCGACCTATGCTTATGATTCACGCTATTTCCTTGAAGCGAACTTCGGGTATAACGGTTCTGAACGTTTTGCCAGAAAAGAACGTTTCGGTTTCTTCCCTTCAGCCGGTCTGGGTTGGCTTGTTTCCAATGAAGCATTCTGGAATGACGATCTGAAGAAAACAATTAATAAATTGAAACTGAAAATCACACATGGACTATCCGGTAACGACGCGATCGGTAGGCCTGAAGATCGCTTTTTCTATATATCGGAAGTGAATATGAATAGCGAAGGTAAACAGTCTTCATTCGGTACATACGGTAATTTTGGAGGACGAACATTGAATGGTGTCCAGATATCCCGTTATCCGAACGATGAAATAACCTGGGAGACTGCCCGGAAAACAAATTTTGGTGTGGAACTGGGACTCTTTGATAAATTAGAATTTCAGGCCGATTATTTTATGGAATCCCGTTGGAATATTTTAATGTCACGTGCTTCCATTCCAACAACTATGGGACTTCAGGCTGATGTGATGGCAAATGTGGGAAAGGCTAAAAGTGGCGGTATCGACCTGTCATTAAATTATAACCATATGATCAATAAAGATGCATGGTTGACAGGTATGGCCAATTTTACTTATGCAACCAGTGAGTTTACTTTTTATGAAGAACCGGACTATAGCAATACTCCCTGGAAGTCGAAAATAGGAACTTCCCTGAATCAGAATTTCGGTTATGTAGCAGAACGTTTGTTTGTTGATGAGGAGGATATTCGTAATTCGCCTGTCCAGTTTGGTAATTATATGGCCGGTGATATTAAATATAAGGATATTAATAATGACGGTAAGATTACCGAATTGGATATGGTACCGATGGGATATCCGACAAGTCCGGAGATCGTTTATGGTTTCGGTTTGTCCGGTGGATATAAACAATGGGACTTGTCCTTCTTCTTCCAGGGGTTGGCACGTGAATCGTTCTGGATCGATACTTCATCGGATAAAGCGGATAAAGGTGTCCTTCCTTTCCTTGACGGACAAAATGCCTTGTTGAAAGCATTTGCAGACGATCACTGGTCGGAAGATAATCGTAATCTGTATGCCTTGTGGCCCCGTTTGTCTTATGAAGCCGTAGAAAATAATCAGAAACCGTCTACCTGGTTTATGCGCGACGGTTCATTCCTGCGTTTGAAGTCATTGGAGGTAGGATATACTGTTCCGGCTAACGCGGTCAAAAAAGCTCATATAAAGAACCTCCGTATCTATTTCAGCGGTACGAACCTGTTAACATTCAGCCCTTTCAAATTATGGGACCCTGAAATGGGCGGAGATGGCTTAGGCTATCCGGTTCAGCGTGTATTCAACCTGGGAGCTCAGATCTCCTTCTAAATATGAGAGTGGCAACGAATTTTATCTTATTTGATTCAATTAATCAATAAATTAGTTTACATGAAAACATTCTATAAAATACTAATGTTTGCAGCATTACTACAAGGACTTATTTCGTGTGACGGTTATCTGGATTTAGTACCGGATAACGTTGCAACGGTTGAGTCGGCTTTTACGAATCGGGCAGCAGCCGAGAAGTTTTTATATACTTGTTACAGCTATCGTCCGCAGTGGGGTGATTTATATAATGATCCGGCGATTAACGGAGGTGACGAGACGTGGCAGTTTTATCCGACAACAGGCGTATTACCGACTTTTACAGCCTCTTATTTGCAGCGTGGTTTCCAGAAATTGGATAATCCTTATCTGAACTTTTGGGATGGTCTGCAAGGTGGTAAAGGTTTATTTATCGGTATCCGCGATTGTAATATTTTTCTTGAAAACATTACTAATACTGTCGATCTGGAATCATACGAACGTGATCGCTGGATAGCAGAAGTAAAATTTCTAAAGGCATATTATCATTATTATCTGTTGAAATGTTATGGCCCGATACCTATTATAGATGTAAACCTTCCGGTTTCTGCCTCACCTGACCAGGTAGCTGTTTATCGGGATCAAGTAGATGATGTAGTGACTTATGTGAATGATCTGATCATGGAAGCATTGCCCGATTTACCGGATTATAAGGAAATGGTCATGAGTCTTGAAGCCGGTCGTGTAGATAAACAAATAGCTCTGGCTATTCGTGCCGAGATGCTGGTGATGGCTGCCAGTCCTTTGTTTAATGGCAATACGGAAATGGCGGGGCTGGTAGATAATCGCGGAACGGTTTTGTTTAACCAGACTTACGATCCTGAAAAATGGAAAATCGCGGCAGAAGCTTGTAAAGAGGCGATAGAATCCTGCCATAGTGCCGGTAAGAAACTCTATACGGATATTGAGCCGATCACATTGACTCAAAACCCAGTCTTTCAGTTACAGACCATGCTACGCCAGGTCGTTTGCGAACGTTGGAACAGTGAATTGATATGGGGAGGAACAAACAGTCAATGTAATGACCGTTCCAATTTTGCGACTCCTCGTGTTTTACGTGTTAATGCAGAAGTGATCAATACAATCAATGCTCAATGGGCTCCGACGATTAAAACAGTAGAAAGTTATTATACCTCCAATGGTGTCCCTATGAGTGAAGATAAACAATGGAGTAAAGAAGCCTGGTATAATAAACGCTATGAGTTGCGGCCGGAACCTTCTTCCGGTGATGAGAAATATTTTGTCAAGGAAGGGCAACGTACCTGCTATATGCATTACAACCGTGAACCTCGTTTTTATGCAAGTATAGGCTTCGATCAGGGAATCTATTATGGGAATGGCAAAACAGATTTCGAATCATGTAATTATACTAACTTTTTGAATTTAGGCTGGTCTGGTTTTCAGGGGGGGAGTTCCTATTCCATAACCGGGTATGCACCGAAGAAAATGGCTAGTTATAAAAACGGTGTTACTGCCAATAATATTTCATCACCTGAATTTTATCCTTTCCCTGTTATCCGTTTGGCCGATCTTTATTTGCTCTATGCGGAAGCGTTGAATGAATATTCCGGTCCTTCGACAGAAGCTTACGAATACATAGACCGGGTTCGTGAACGTGCCGGATTGGAAGGTGTAGTAGACTCATGGAGAAAATATTCCACTGATCCGTCTAAACCATCTACAAAAGAAGGGCTACGCAGCATCATCCACGACGAAAGGACGATCGAGTTTGCTTTTGAATCCAAACGTTACTGGGATGTTCGTCGTTGGAAAGAGATCAATACTTACAATGTACAGCCTCAGGGATGGAATATCATGGGTGAGACACCTGAAGACTTTTATAAATTGCAGAATGTGGCGGAAGTTCCTGTAAAAGTGACGGTGAAAGATTATTTTATGCCTATCCGGGAAACGAATATTGTTGCGAATAAGAATCTTATACAAAACTACGGATGGTAGAGAATTCTATATTTAATACATTATAATAAGACGAATATGAAAAATAAAATTATACTGTCTGTTATGACACTAGGTTTGATCACCTGGTCATGCAGTGAGGCCCCGGTAGGGCAACAACCTATAGATTCTATTGCTCCGGGGGCCGTATCGAATGTAAATGTGAAAAATATTCCCGGAGGGGCTATTCTTAGTTATACTTTGCCGGATGATGAAGATTTACTGTATGTAAAAGCTCTTTATGATCTGAAAGATGGTGTGGCTGAGGCTAAAAGTTCTCTTTATAACGATACGATCAAGGTGGTTGGTTTTGGTGATACGGAACCGCGTGAGGTTTCTCTTATTGCGGTGGATCGGAGCAGTAACGAATCTGTGCCTGTGAAAGTGACTGTCAATCCTGAAGAACCTCCTGTAATAACAATCGGTAAAACACTTGATTTGGTACAGGATTTTGGTGGTGTACAAGGAAAATGGACAAATACAAACCGGGATGAAGTGACTGTTCATATTGTGCGTGAAGATGAATACGGAGATTATCAACCTTTGGAAACATTTTATACGACGGTTGTAGAGGGTAGCGGAGCTACCCGTGGTTTGGATACTATTCCAATGAATTTCGGAATTTACGTAAAAGATCGTTGGGGAAATGTTAGTCAGACGCTTTATAAAGAATTGACGCCAATGTTCGAAACTTCATTCGACAGGAGTAAATGGGCCGATGCGAAATTGCCGAACGATATTGGTGAAACACAAGGTTGGGGAATGTCCCGTATATGGGATAATGTGTATGGTAAGGGGGATAATGGGTTCAGTTCTCCCGGTGGAACCGGAATCTGGCCTCAATCGATCACTATCGACATGGGGACGGTAGGTAAAATAAGCCGTCTGTTACTTTATCAACGTGGTGATGTCTATGTTTTTTCTGAAGGAAACCTAAAACAGTTTGAAGTTTATGGAACTAAAGATTATGATCCTACGGGTAATTGGGATAGCTGGACATTGTTAGGCTCTTTTGAATCTGTAAAGCCTTCAGGGCTTCCATTGGGGCAGCATAGTGCAGAAGATGATGATGTAGCCCTCACTTCCGGCGAGAATTTTATTATGCCGTTGGATGTTCCGGCTGTTCGATGGATTCGTATAAGGGTTCTTAGGACTTGGACTGGTGGTGATAATTTCCAGATTGGAGAATTGTTTGTGTTTGGAGATAACAGATCCGAATTATATCAATAACTATAAAAAGAACAGTTTATGAAATTCAATAAAGTATATTTTGCATTACTGATGCTGTTGGTGATCGCTGGCCAGTCATGTACGAAAATGAATGATCTTACTGACAGGTATCTTGACGAAGGGGAGATCGCTTACGCTGCAAAAGTGGATAGTGTGGGAGTTCAGGCCGGTGAGAACCGGATTCAATTGAACCTTCATATAAAAGCACAACGTATAGATAATGTACGTATCTACTGGAATAATTATGTAGACTCGGTCGATGTCGAGATAGGAGGGCGAACCGGAGTTTTTCCTGTTATGCTCGATGATATGCCGGAGAGCGGGTATCTGTTCCAGTTAGTCAGCTTCGATAAGTTCGGTAACCGTTCGTTGGAATATGAAGCTACCGGATCTTCTTATGGCGAGAACTATAAGAACGGACTTTCTAACCGAAGTTATACAACCGAATTTACCCGTTACGATATGAGAGGCGATTCGATGGTGATCTATTGGGGAGGAACAGTCAGAGGGGCTATCGGTATGGAGTTGCAATATACTGATATTTCCGACAAAACGGTCCGCATGGAGGTTCCGGCTGATGCCACTACTACAACCCTACATAAGTTAAAGGGAAATATAAGTTACAACTTACGCTTCTTACCGGAGGAGAATGCTATAGATACTTTCATGTCTACATCTAAGAGTATACCGGTTTATTATGAACGTCCGATAGACAAATCGAATTGGAAGATTGTCGGTTTCAGCTCAGCTTCAGCTTCCCCGGAATGGCCGGCAACGAATGCTATCGATGGTGATATTAATACTCCTTGGCATACGGAGCATAACCCGACGGCTCCTTTCCCTCATTATTTTATTGTAGATATGGGAGAAATGGTTGATATATCGAGTTTTGAAGTATATCGTCGTATGGATGATTCGGGTGGTGCTCAACCGACTCACCAGATATTCTATGCAGAATCATTGACTGATCCGTCAGACAGTAATGATGCGGGATGGAAGGATTATGGTGTTTACTCTTTAGATAATGTAGTCGATATCCCTCAATTTTCAAGGGCGGCTAATGTTGTTAAAGCACGCTATTTCATGTATTATGTCGCTTCGAATTCTCGTTCATCGTATGCTTATATTGGTGAAATAGGGGCTTATTCTCCGGCAGGTGATGGCTTGATTCATTAGGTATTATTCTTTTTTTTATTTACTAATCCGGTGATCAATAGTAATCAGAGTCACATTGATCACTGTTGACACCGGATTTACCATATGCTATTCTGTAATGTAATATATTATGAAGAATGTGAAATTGTTTATAAACATAATTGTTTCAATCCTATTGTTTACTTATTTACTAATTAGTAATATTGTGACAAATGGCAGGAATTGGTTATATGGGAGTGATAAATTTGTGGATTATATTTCTATGTTTCTAATTGTAATAGCAATATTTTTGACTGTTTATTATGGTAGAAGTATATATAATCTGTATAAAAATGGACAAAGATATCGAGCTCTATTATTATTTATCCTAACTGTTATGTTGTTAGTGTTTTTGGGATGGCCCTTTATGTTATAGTACTAAGTATTTATAAATTATTAGTTTATGGATGCACTATCATGAATGATATTATAAACTATTCAATGACTGAATTATCTACTGATTTGAATTGCTTAAATTAGAAAATTGTAATCGTGATTAGAATGTTATATATAATATTTTTATACGCTTGAAAAGTTATTGAACTATGAAAACATACTGTAATGTATAGAAAATAGAAGGTGTGTTCTATCTTAAGTTTATTGCAATGGATAAATAATATGTATAAAATTCTAGTGTGATGATATTGAATTAAGTATGAAGTTAATTAATCTATTTTTAATTTTGAGTTGCTTTTATTCTTGTACAACCAAGAATGTTAATACATATGAGATGTTGGAGTCTATTCATGTCATTGATTTTGATACTTTGAAAATGATCTCAAAATTTCATTTGTCTGAAGCAGTATATAGTTCATCTTTCATAATACCTGAACTAACTGATCAGTCTATGTTTTCGTTTGTAGATAAGCTCGAAGTTGCTGATAGCTTGATTTATATTTTGGATACTTACAAAGCAAAGGCAGTTTTTGTGTACGGTATGGATGGTCGTTTTTTAAGAAAAATAGGAAGTATAGGGCAAGGACCTGGAGAGTATTTGAATATTTCGGATTTTTCAATTGATAAAAAGGGAGGAAATATATGTCTTTTTGATTGTAATAAACAAAAGATTAATGTTTATGATATTCATACCGGAAAATATAAATATGCAAATTATATAAAGATTGAGTCAAATGTTGAATATATAGATTATATAGATAACAATCTGTATGTAAGTTCATATTATTATAAATAACCAGATCCTGATTTTTTACTTTTTAAGTTAGATCAAAAAGATTTCTTTATAGAGGAATCTTATTTTTCTGCAAAGAAATATAATAAAGGATCATATGCGGCTGATTATGGTGGAAGATCTGAGTTTTATAATACTCCAAATGGCGTTCGATTTATTAAAAACTTGTCAGATACGATTGTAACTGTAGATTCTAAAGGTATTTGGCCTTTTCTTACTTTGAGATCAAAAAATCTATTGACAGTGAATGATGTTAAAAGTAAAATGACTTTTTCACATGATTCGAGAGAACTAAATCAAGGTTTTATGATACAATCAGTATTTACTAATATGAACAAAATATACAATATAGATGAATATATTGAATTTGGAGATTATATTATTTTTTATATAACAATAGATAATGGTAAAAATGATGTTACTAGAATAGTCTATAATATGAAATCAAAGCAATCTAGGTTATTCAATTTTGTTTATGATGATGTGACCTTTAAAAAAATAGGATATCAACCTTCGATTAATTTTGTCTATGCTGATTCAACAGCAGTCTATGCATATTTCCATCAAGAGGAAATAGATAGGTTACTGTTTTGTATAAATGAAGGTTGCACAGAAGAATTTAAAACAAAAAATAAAATAAGTACTATCACCGAAAAATCCAATCCAATCCTTATACGTTATGAATATTTTTGAAAATGGACGCCAGATATGGTGGTAAGTTTTATTTACCGCTTTATCAAAACTGTCAATCGTAACGACAAGTCAAAGAAAACCATTTTAGCATTTACATTCTGTGTTATATGGCGTTCTGCTTTGGCCAGTTCTTCCATTATATCGAATACATTCCGTTCGTTGACGAAAGGGGCAAACTTGACGGCAAAACCAGCTTCGTCCATATTCATATAATTCAAATCCGGAGACTGAAAACGATACATAAAGTTTTCGCGTATCAAATGCTGGCAATATTGGAGGAAGTTCTTTTGCCGTTCCCGTCCGATACCGGCCAGAATATCTCCCATTGCTTTCATTCCTTTTACATTTCGTGCCCAGGAATTACGCATCATCGTTTTAAACTGTTCCAGATAGAAACTGTTCTCTTCGCTGAGGCTGATCGCTTCTACTGCCTTCAGATAATTGCCGTTGGCCAGATGGGCAACATGTTTGGCATCGTCGGCTGCCAAACCGAATTGCATCATCATAGCTGTTGTTATCGCTTCGGGATGGATGGAACGGACATTAATCCGTTGTGCCCGTGAGAGAATTGTTCCCAATACCTGATCGGGTATTTCCGAGACCATCAGGATAACTGTATTTAAAGGAGGTTCCTCGATAACTTTCAGAAGTTTGTTAGCACAGGTCGGATGTAGTTTTTCGGGTAACCAGACCAATAAGATACGGTAAGTCGCTTCATATATTTTCAGGTTCAGTTTACGGATAATCTCGTCGCTTTCCTTTGAATAGATGATAGCTTGTGAGTTACCGGCATCTATATAATCGAGCCAGCCGTCTATATTGAAATAGGGACGGTCTTTCAGGAACCCGCGCCACTCGGTCAGATAATCGTCGCACACTTCTTTTTTCTTTTCTTTCTTGGCAACGATAGGAAAGACAAAATGTAAATCCGGATGTGCCAGTTCATTGTATTTCAGGCAGGACGGACATGTCCCGCAGGCGTCAGTCTCTGTCCGGTGAGTACAATTCAGGTAACGGGCATATGCCAAAGCCAGAGGAAAAGCTCCTGCACCTCCCTGTTCTGTAAATAACTGGGCATGTGGAACAACACCTGTTTGTGCTGAATGGATAAGTTGTTTCTTTATTTCTTCCTGACCGATTATATTTTTGAAATACATGAATGCTCCTTTTGTATTGTTAGAACAAAGGTACGAATAATCGGGAAAAATAAGAATATATCGGTATGATATAGCTTCAGACCAAATGAATAAAGTATAGAAGAGGTAGATAATCCTTTAATTCTTTGCGTAAAATCTTTAGAGCCTGCTGGATCCGGTAGTCTATAGTTTTACTGGAAACTCCTGCCTGTTCAGCTATCTCCTTGTAGCTCATGTGCTGGAACCTGTGCATGACGAATGCCTGCCGGTAGCTGTCCGGTAGTTTGTTAATAGCTTTTTTGAGCAATTCTCTTAGTTCGGTAATCTGGTAGTAATCGGTGTCCTGTAACATTTCCTGCATTTGCTCAAAGAAAATGGTATCAGCTTTGTTTTTTGCCTGTAGACTGGCTATTTTATTGATGGCTCTATTATATATAATCTTGAACAGGTATTGGCTGAGTGACTTTTCTATAACCAGCTCTTTGCGGGATTCCCATAACCAGAACAGAACATCCTGAACGATCTCTTCTGAATCTTCTAAAGAAATAAACTTGTGGCAATAAGCACACAGCATTGGGTAATATTTCCGGAATAAGAAGGTATATGCTTCCCTGTCCGATTGACGTAAAGCTGACAAAAGAAGATTATCATTCTGGTATTGCTCTTTATATATACTCCCTTTCATATGTTTTTCTTATCTAAGAGCAAATATCATAATTTTTTTTTGAAAAAAGTCAATTTCTGTTTAGGAACTCATCTGATCTCACCTGTCATAATAATAAAAGGAGATTAAATGAGCGAGAATAATATAAATATTGTAGAGGAGTTACTTCCCCGCTATTGTGACGGAAATGTTTCAGCAGAGGAGAAAGAGAAAGTTGAAATCTGGATTCGTCAATCTGAAGAACATTATAAAATTGCTCAGCAGATACAACTGATATACCTGGCTTCGGATACTATTGCTATCATGGATCAGGTAAATACAGATAATGCTTTAGATAAAGTCGACGGGCGTATCCGAAGAAGTCAGCTGAAGACGTTGTTTATGTGGGGACAGAGGGTTGCTGCGATATTGTTCATTCCGTTGTTGGCAGTTTATCTGTTGGAAGTACTTATTCCTGAAAAGCGGGATATCCGTATGTTGGAAGTCCGGACAAATCCGGGAATGACAACCAGCCTGACATTACCGGACGGCACAAAGGTGAATCTAAATTCCGAGTCGTTGCTGGTATATCCGGAAACGTTCGATGGGGATTTCCGTTCGGTCCGGTTGGAAGGTGAGGCTTTCTTTGAAGTTGTAAAAAATCCGGAAAAACGGTTTGTTGTAACGACTCCTCACAATGCCAGGGTCGAAGTATTGGGAACTTCTTTTAATATGGAGGCTTTTAAGTGGGATTCTATTGTTTCGACCACATTGATCAGTGGTAAAGTCGCTTTTATTTCCAGGTCCGGACAGGTGAATATGAAGCCGGGGGAAAAGCTGGTTTATAATATACAAGCAGACCGGGCGAGCATATATCAGACAAATGGAGAAGCTGAAATATCCTGGAAGAATGGAATGATTATTTTCAGGAAAACCCCGTTTGAAGAGGCTTTACGTATGTTGACAAAAAGGTTTAATGTGGATTTTGTAGTGTCGAATAATAAATATGTAAAAGACTTTTATACCGGATCGTTTACCAATCATCGATTGGAACAGATATTAGACATATTCAATGCTTCTTCCGGAATTAAGTGGCGTTATATTCCGTCGGAAAATCAATTGGATAGGAAAAGTAAAGTAGAAATCTATTAAAAACAGAAGCGTATGGCAAACGGACCCCCTTGAAACAAAAACATTCGGATAAATATTGGCGTATTCATCCGAATGAAATGAACTAACTGAGAGAAACCTGTTTGGCGACAGGTTCGTTTCAAATCATTTTTTCCTTAAAAAAAGTACACAAAGTTATGCAAAAATTATCTATTACCCAATTTCTATGGGTGACAAAGTCACTCGGGTTAACCTTAAAAAAGATTCCATTGGTTATGAAACTGTTTTTTGTCTTTTTGATAAGTTCAATTAGCTTACTACATGCCTCTGGTAGCTATGCACAAACTGCCCGGATTAGTTTGGATACTAAAAATCAAACAGTGCAGGAAGTCTTGGAACAGATAGAAGCTAAAAGTAATTTTTCTTTCTTTTATAACAATCGTCATGTCGATTTGAATCGTAAAGTATCGGTATCTGTCGATGATGCTGATATATTTAAAATACTGGATACCGTTTTTTCCGGGACCAATGTCGGTTATTCAGTTGTGGAAAATCGAATTGTGTTGTCTGTAAAATCGTCAAATCCTATTATATCCCAAAAAGGGAAGAAGATTACAGGGACGGTGGTCGATGCTGCGGGTATCCCTATTATCGGAGCAAATGTAATGGTCAAAGGAACGACCAATGGTGCTGTAACGGATATAGACGGACATTTTTCTTTAAATGTAGAAAAGGGAGACTTACTGGAGATCTCTTATATCGGCTATCTTTCATCTGAAATAAAGATTGGTAATGAACAGTCGTTGGCTGTTACATTAAAAGAAGATACCAAAACATTGGATGAAGTGGTAGTTGTCGGATATGGTACACAGAAAAAAGGAAACTTGACAGGATCTATCGCAACGGTTAAAAGCGAAGAAATGACCGTTGCTCCGGTTTCCAGTACTATAAATAGTTTAGGTGGTAGATTACCCGGATTAGTCTCTCAGCAGGCAAGCGGACAACCTGGGGCGGACCAGGCAACTATAAAAGTGCGTGGATTTGCGGATAATGCTATTTGGATCGTGGACGGAATAGAAACTGATTTTAATCGGGTCGATCCGAATCAGATCGAGTCTATCAGTATATTGAAAGATGGTTCCGCTTCAATTTATGGAGCTCGTGCCGGTAATGGTGTTATTTTGGTAACCACAAAGAGAGGTGTTGTCCAAAAGCCGACCATTGCTATTAATTCATCCATTACTTTTCAAGGCATTACTACTATGCCTAAACCTGTATCTTCGGGTGATTATGCTACTTTGAAACGGGAAGAGTGGCTTCAGTCAGGTAAACCGGAATCGACTGCTCCCTATACGGAAGAACAGATACAGAAGTTCTATGACGGTACGGATCCGCAGTATGTAAATACAGATTGGTATAACGAATTGATCAGAAACTGGTCTCCGTTGAACCAGCATAATATATCGGTACGCGGAGGTAGTGAGAAGATTAAATATTATGGTTTTTTGGGCTATTTAGGCCAGGAATCTATTTGGAAAAATAATGGTGGAGATTATAAGCGTTATAATTTACAGTCGAATATCGATGCCAACATCACAGATCAGCTATCGTTGCAGTTGGACTTGTCTTTCATAAAGTCTGATAATATGACGACAGTTCGTGGCCAGTCCGCAGGGGAAAATACGGTTTGGCAGGATTTTTGGAATACGTTGCCTATTTATCCGGCTCATTTGCCAGATCCGACGAGAATCTCTTATGCTGATGGAAAGGGAACAGGGGGTGCACATGTTACATCCAATACTGATTTATCCGGATATACCAAAGATGAAAAGCTTACTTTAACCGGTACAATCGCTTTAAAATATAATATTAAATGGGTAAAGGGACTCTCTGCTAAATTCTTTGTTAATTATTATGACGATATTAAATTCCAGAAGAGATTTAACAGACCATCTTCCTTTTATAGATATGATGTGGCGAGTGATACATATATCAGTGCAGGAGGATTGGGAAATTCGGCCCAATTATCACAACGGGATGATCGGAGTAAGATGCTGACTAGGCAGTTCTCTGTTAATTATGATAATACGTTGGCGGAAGATCATACTTTGTCTGTTTTGGCTCTGTATGAAGCGATTGATTATTCGGGAAACTGGATGTCAGCAAGTAGAGAAGATATGCTGACTCCTTCCATTGAGGAATTATTTGTCGGTAATACTGAAACAATGAAAAATGACGGAGCCTCATCGGAGATGGGACGTAAGAGTTTTGTCGGAAGATTTAATTATTCCTATAAGAATAAATATTTGTTGGAAACAACATTAAGAGCGGATGCCTCGGCTAAGTTTGCTCCCGGACACAGATGGGGCTTTTTCCCGAGTGCTTCATTAGGATGGAGAATCACAGAGGAATCCTTTATGGAAAATGCTAAATCTGTATTGGATGACTTAAAGGTTAGGGCAAGTTACGGACGTTCAGGTAATGATGCTGTGGGTAACTTCCAGTATCTATCCGGTTATAAGCTGAATGGATATTATCTGTTGGGAGATAAAAGTATGTCCGGTATTGTGACAACAGGCTTGGCTAATCCTATTTTGTCCTGGGAAAAATTTGAAATATGGAATGTCGGTCTGAATTATTCATTCCTGAATCAGTTGATTTATGGAGAAGGGGATGTTTTCTACCGGAAGAGATCTGGTATCCCGGCTAAACGCTCTATGAGTTTGTCTCCTACATTTGGTGCTAGTTTTCCTGATGAGAATCTTAATAGTATGACAGATAGAGGTTTTGAATTTATTGTCGGTAGTTCAAAAAACTTTAAAGATTTCAGCTATAACATCAGCGGTAATATTTCGTGGTCCAGAGCAAAATGGGATCATTATGAAGAGCAGATGTATACAGATCCTGACCAGAAAAGGATAAATCAGAAGTCCGGACAATGGATAGACAGACAATTTGGATACGTATCGGACGGATTGTTTACTTCTCAGGAAGAAATTGATAATTTGGGTTTTGATCAGGATAATAAGCAAAATGCATCTTTACGGCCGGGAGATATTCGCTATGTAGATGTAAACGGCGATAAAGTGTTGGACTGGAAAGACCAGGTTGAGATAGGTAAAGGAACGATGCCTCATTGGATGTATGGACTGAATGTCGATCTGAAATATAAAGATTTTGATTTTGCGGCTCTTTTCCAGGGTGCTTTCGGATATAACAGCAATATCACATTATGGCATAATACATTAACATTCCCACAGGAGCTGTATGATCTTCGTTGGTGTGAACAAAATAATGTATCTGATGCTCTTTATCCTCGTTTAGGTGGTGCTGCTACCAATGGTTATACATCTGATTATTTTTATAAAAAAGCAGGTTATTTACGTCTGAAATCGTTGGCTATCGGATATAATTTGCCCAAAGAGCTTTGTACGAAATTATTTATAAAGCAATGCAGAGTCTATTTTGCAGGTACCAATTTGTTGACATTCGATAAGTTAAGAAAATATCATATTGACCCGGAGGCCCCTTCCGGACAAGGCGGATATTATTATCCTCAACAAAAAACTCTTTCTGTAGGTGTTAATTTGTCATTCTAATAAAAAGTCTAATCGTATGAAAAAAATATTTTTGTCATTAATGATAATCGCTTCATCTTTTGTTTCCTGTTCAGATGTTCTGGACAAAACTCCATTAGATATCATCTCTGATGAAGCTGTATGGAATGATGAAGCTTTGATTGAAGCTTATTTAGTTCAATGTTACTATCACATGTCTTATTTTGGAAATGAAAGTGGTGGTGCAGGTTGGCAAGGTGATGGCTATTTCCCTGCATTCGTTGTGAACCATGTTTCTGATGAATGTTTGTCTCAATGGAGAGATTGGGGAGAAGCTATGACCGGATATAATTATAAGTTTGGCGGACTAAAAATTGATGGTGGTTTGTTGGACTGGTGGGGATATGATCCTATCCGTAAAATCAATGAATTTATAGAAAAAGTCCCGGAATCTCCGTTAAATCAGGATCTTAAAGGTACTCGAGTTGCAGAAGCTCGTTTTTTGAGAGCTTTTTCTTATTTTGCCATGGCAAAACGTTATGGTGGTGTTCCCTTGATTTTGAAAGCGCAGCAGTTGACTGATCCGGAGGAAGAATTATATCCTAAACGGGATACGGAAGAAGCCGTCTATAATTTTATTATATCTGAAACAAGTGAAATAGCTAATGAGTTGCCGGAAGAGGCCGGAAGCGGAAACCTGGGACGTGCAACGAAATATGCTGCTTTGGCTTTGAAGTCGCGGGCAGCTTTATACGCTGCAAGTATTGCACAGTTCGGTAAGGTGCAATTGGATGGAGTAGTGGGAATCCCTGCAGAAAAGGCAAAGGATTTTTATCAGATATCTTATGATGCTTCCAAGGAGATCATAAATAGCGGAAAATTTGCTTTATATGATCTGGATGCGGATAAAGTAACAAACTTTAAAAATATATTTTTAGTTAAAAATAATAGTGAGGTTATCTTTGCAAAAAGACACGATAGTTCAAACGGTTTGATAACAGGTGGAAATGGATGGGCTGTTGATTTCTTTCAGTGTCCTCGTCCCCAGGGTTGGAACAGAGGTAACCTGGACGGTCCTTATCTGGAGTTGGTGGAAGATTTTGAGTATGTGGATGGTACTCCCGGAAAACTGAACCGTTCAGAAGTGGAGAATGGCCTGTGGACTATGGATAAGTTGTGGGGGAAAAAGGATCCTCGTTTCTTTGCAACGATATATACACAGGAAACTCCGTGGAAAGGTAGCTTTGTGGATTACCATAATGGCTTGCTTTTACCGGATGGGACGATTATGACGAAGGATTCTTACAAGGGAGTGTTATGTACAGGCGATCAGGATCTGGAAGGTACTTGTTTTGGTGTAATGAAATATTTGGATGAATCTCATGATAACATGGCAGGAACAGAGTCTGCATGGGCTACTTCTTCCCAGGATTTCTTATTATTCCGTTATGCGGAAACCTTACTGAATTTAGCGGAAGCTGCTTATGAATTAGGTAAGAATGGTGAAGCTTTGGATGCTATCAATCAGATACGGGAACGTGCCGGAATTGCCTCGCTGAAAGAGATCAGCCAGGATAAGATACGTCATGAAAGAAAAGTCGAACTGGCATTTGAAGGACACCGGTATTGGGATGTCAGACGTTGGAGAACTGCAACCACTGAATTATCAAGAAGTTTTTCTGGTCTTCGATATATATTAGACTATTCTAGTTATACAGATGATGAGAAAAAATATAAACTGGAAATTCTGGATAATATCGACGGAAGTGTTTCTACACCGTTGTTCAAAGAGGAAAATTATTATTTGCCTATAACTTTGAGCAGAACGTCTAGCAATCCTAATATGGTGGAAAATCCAGGATATAAATAAATATTAATAAAAACGGTCAGTTTCAGTTAATGGATCTGGACTGATCGTTTTTGTGAAAGAAAAATAAGATATGAATCTAAAAGTAATTATTTGTTTGATTATGCTGGCTTTTACTGCAACGGGTATGAGTCAGGCGAAAGATGTAAGTGATGAAATTACAGTAGCGTGCTATTATTTCCCTAATTATCATACACGTGATACTACCGATTTGCGTATTAGCCGTCAGCATTTTGAAAACTGGTCGGAATGGGAGTTGGTAAAGCATGCTAAACCTCGCTTTGATGGTCATTATCAGCCTAAAGTACCAGCATGGGGATATACTGACGAAAAAGACCCCAAAGTGATGGAGCAGAAAATACAGGCTGCATCGACGCATGGTATCGATGTGTTTATTTTCGATTGGTATACCTATGAGGGGAAACCTTTTTTAAACCGTTGTCTGGATGAAGGTTTTCTTCACGCATCGAATACTGATTCCATTAAATTTGCTCTTATGTGGGCAAACCACGACTGGATGGAATTATATCCTTATACTGCTGGTGATAAACATGATTATTTATATGACGGAAAGGTTACCTCTGAAATGTTCGATCGTATTGGTAATAATTTGATCGAGCAATATTTTACTAAGTCAAATTATTGGTTGATAGATGGGAAGGCTTATTTCTCTATTTATGATATTCAAAATTTTATTAATAGTTTCGGTTCTTTGGAAGCTACGATAAAAGAAATGAAAAAATTAGATCGGAAAGCTATTGATGCCGGATTGAAGGGGATACATTGGAATTTGGTAGCTTGGAGTACAGCAATTTTGCCCGGTCAGGATGCTCCGCTGAACAATAGAGAATTATTAGAAAAGTTGAAGTTCGATTCTGCGACTTCTTATGTCTGGATTCATCATGTCGGATTGCCGCAGGTTGAAACCGATTTTAATTATGTCAGGAATAAATACCTGGAACATTGGGATAATGCCGTGAAGGATTATGGAGTCCCTTATTATCCGAATGTAACTATGGGATGGGATCCAAGTCCGAGAACGAATCAGGAGAAGGAGTGGAGTGGTAGTAATTACGGCTATCCTTATACGAACACGATGTCGAATAATACTCCGGCAAATTTCAAAAAAGCTTTACAAATGACCCGGGATAGATTATTGGCAGACCCTGATGGCCCGCGTATTTTAAATATCAATTGTTGGAATGAATGGACGGAAGGTAGTTATCTGGAACCTGATACGAAAAACGGAATGTCCTATCTGGAAGCTGTAAAAAGTGTTTTTAATAAAGAATAGAAAATATGAAAAATCGATTGTGTTTATTATTTGTGTTTTTGTGTTGCTCGATCCTTTTGTTTGGACAAGGAAAGAAGCAGAAGTATGATATAGCAGCATTTCTCTATCCGGCGTATGCTTCTGACGATCCGCGTTTACGTCCGTTCTGGCCGATGGGAATAGGTGAGTGGGAGACTGTTATGACAATGCAAAAGAGAAATCCCGGACATTATTGGGACCGCAAACCTCTGTGGGGATATATTAATGAAGCAGATCCTTCGGTTATGTCGATGGAGATAGAACAGGCAACAAAGCATGGTGTAAATGTTTTTATTTTTGACTGGTATTGGTTTGACGGCCGTCCGTTTATGGAGACAACTTTGGATAATGGTTTCCTCAAAGCTGATAATGTGGATAAAATGCAGTTCTACCTGATGTGGGCGAACCATGATGTGGTGAATGTCTGGGATACCCGCCTGGCCAGAGTCAAAGAAGATAATGTGATCTGGACCGGCAAAGTGGACCGTCAGGAGTTTGAAAAGATCTGTAAACGTAATATCGAGAAATATTTCAAACATCCTCAATATTATAAGATAGACGGAAAACCTGTTTTTATGATTTATGATATACCACAGTTAATAGCAGGTTTGGGAGGAGTCGAAGAAACAGCAGATGCTTTGGAATGGTTTAAGAAAGAAACGAAAAAGGCTGGGTTTCCCGGACTTGAGTTGCAGATAACGATGTGGTCCATTAATATGAACTATAGTGGGTTCGATGCTGGAAAAACAACGAATCCGGAGAATTCATTCGTAAAGAAATTAGGATTCACTAGCGCAACTCATTATCAGTTTGCTCATTTTACGAATGTAAATGAAGATTATAATGTAATTATGGATGCGGTTGAAAAAGAATGGGAACGCATTGATTCTTCTTATGACTTTACTTATTATCCTCATATAAGTGTGGGATGGGATAATAGTCCCCGTACAGGTGTAAGTGCAGTTGTGAAGAATAATACACCCGAAAATTTTGAAAAAGCACTTCGTCGTGCTAAAGCTTTTGCCGACCGGCATCCGAAGCAGAAACCGCTGATAACGATAAATAGTTGGAATGAATGGACGGAGACTAGTTACCTGATGCCTTGTAATGTATTTGGGTATGGTTATTTGGACGCAGTAAAGAGCGTGTTTGTGGATGAAAAATAGAGAATAGTTATTTTAATTGAGGTTATAATTTATGAGATATTATCTATTGAGTGCGTTATTCTTGTTGAGTTCTTACGTGTTTTCTCAGCAGAATAAGCAAAAGTATGATATTGCAGCTTATATCTGGCCGGCTTATCAGGATGATCCGCGCTTTAAAGAGATGGGTGTTTTCCCGGATGGAAAGGGAGAATGGGAAGCTATCTATAAGGCAAAACCGAAATTTGAAGGGCATCGGCAACCCAGGGTTCCTTTGTGGGGATATTTGGATGAGGCGGATCCGAAAGTTCAGGAGAAAGTTATCGATACAGCACTTGAATATGGAGTTAACACATTTATATTTGACTGGTATTGGTATGATGACAAACCTTTTTTGGAGAGGGTCTTGAATGATGGTTTCCTGAAAGCCGGGAATAATGAAAAAATGAATTTCTATTTAATGTGGGCTAATCATACACATACTACTTATCTGGATCCTAAGGAACCGGATAAAAGTAAAGTGTTTTGGAAAGGAGAAGTGGATTTTGATATTTTCGATCGTTTTACGGATCATATTATCAAGGACTATTTTATGAAGCCTAATTATTATAGAATAGATGGAAAGCCGGTGTTTGCTATTTATGAACTGGGTACATTCATTAATGGTTTGGGTGGCATGGAAGAGGCAAAGAAAGCATTAGACCATTTTAGAGAGAAATGTAAGAAAGCAGGCTTGCCAGGTGTTCATTTGCAGGCTATTTTGTGGGGTGCCCTTCCGGCAACATTATCGGCTGTTCCGGGAGATAAGTCGGAGACTCAGGAGAATACAGTCAAATATTTAGGTTTTAATAGTTTGACCAATTATCAATGGTGCCATTTTGTCCCGGCTAATCAGGATTATGCCTCCTGGGGAGAAAAAGCTGTTTCCAAATATAAAGAATTCAGTGAAAATTTTTCTATCCCTTATTTTCCGCATGTCTCTATCGACTGGGATAATAATCCTCGTTTCCCCGGTGGTCCACAGCCTGCTGTATCAGGAGTTACGCCTCAAAAATTCGAGAAATTCCTTTACAAAGCCAAAGAGTTTGTGGATAAACATCCGGATCAGACTCCTTTAGTAACGATCAATGCCTGGAATGAATGGGGAGAAGGAAGTTACCTGGAACCGGATACAGAATATAAATATGGCTTTTTAGAAGCTATAAAAAAGGTTTTCAAATAAAATAATGCAATTCAGGCCAAATGGACATTTAGGGAAATGTTTGTTTGGTCTGAATTGTATTTACTTCTACTTATAGTGAAGATCAATGTATCGGTTGTATTTTTTCAAAGATACATTTTGCGATATAGAATAACAGTAAAAAAGGATATACTGCAACATCCATGGCAATGAATAATACGTATTTCATTTCAGTCTTATTTAAATTTTATATGTAAGACAGAAATCTGTCAAAAACCCCTATCGGTATAAGACATTATTTCTTACTTTTCTTTAAGATGCTCAGAAAGATAAAAAAGCTGCATCCTGCATTCTATTGGATGTAATTATTTATGAATTAGTCTTTGTGGAGGGAAATTTTTTAGGATGGGTGAAATGTCCCTCCCGGTAATAACCCAAAGGGACATTTTACTTTTATATTCTGTTATTGGGCCATCAGGTAAGATTTGAATGTTTCAAAATCTTTACTGAGCTCAATACTTTGTTTTGTGCCCTGCATGAAAGCCTTCAACTTAGCCGGGATTTCTATATCTGTTTCCAGAATACGGTCGACGGTTCCTTTAAACTTAGCCGGATGGGCTGTCTCAAGGAAAATACCGGTCTCGTCTGCATCAAGTCCGTTCTGTATCAAAGCCTGGAAACCACAAGCTCCATGCGGGTCGAGCAGATATCCGTCATTTTTATATACATATCTGATCGTATGTTCGATCTCTTCATCGGTAAAGCGGTATCCGTTGATGCGCTGGCATATTTCTTTATGTTTATCGTTATAGATATCGAACAAATCCATGATACGGGCAAAGTTACTCGGATCGCCGACATCCATGGCGTTTGCTATGGTTGCAACAGAAGGACGTGGAGTGTAAACACCTGTTTTCAGATATTCGAGGAATACATCGTTGCGATTATTGGCGGCGATAAAGCGCTTAACAGGCAATCCCATCCAGTTGGCGAAAAGACCGGCAGTGATATTTCCAAAGTTACCGCTGGGGACAGATATCACCAGATTATCCGCTTTACCTATTTTATCTAATTGTGCATATGCATTGAAATAGTAAAACGATTGCGGCAGGAAACGAGCTACATTGATCGAATTGGCAGAGGTCAGTTTCATGTGACGGTTCAATTCATCATCCATAAAAGCTGATTTTACCAATGCCTGGCAATCATCGAAAGTACCGTCTATTTCCAGGGCTGTGATGTTTTGTCCGAGTGTTGTGAACTGGCATTCCTGAATCGGGCTTACTTTTCCTTTCGGATAAAGTACATACACATGGATACCCGGCACGCCTAAAAATCCGTTGGCTACGGCACTTCCGGTATCTCCTGAAGTGGCAACCAGTACATTGACCTGCTTCAAGCCTTCTTTCTTAATGAAATATCCCAGCAAACGTGCCATAAAACGGCCGCCAACATCTTTGAATGCAAGTGTCGGACCGTGAAAAAGCTCAAGGCTATAAATGTTTTCACTGACGTTTACTACCGGTGTTTCAAATGACAACGTATCTTTTACGATTTCGTTTAATGTCTCCGTTTCAATATCTTCACCGAAGAAAGCTTGTGCTACTGTACAGGCTATTTCGTGGAAAGACTGATTCTTCATATTCTTGATTGTCGCTTCATCCAGACGGACAATACGCTCGGGCATATATAACCCTTTGTCTCCTGCAAGGCCTTTTACAACGGCTTCTTCGAGAGTAGCCAGGGGAGCTTGTTTGTTTGTGCTGTAATATTTCATAATAATTCTCTTATAAATTCATCTTTTTCTAGTACGCCATATTTTCCGTTCAGTACACTGAACTCATCGAAGCGGGTGACTGCATCCGGTTCCTGTCCGGGTTTATAGATCAGAAAAGGAACGGGGGTGTTGGTATGGGTACGGATGGAACAAGGGGTCGGGTGATCGGGGAGTACGGCGATAGCTACCGGTTCATCCCATTTTTGTAGTTCTTCGTAGATGATACGGATCGCCCGTTTATCCAGATATTCGATTGTTTTTATTTTCAGTTCTACATCTCCTTCGTGACCGGCTTCATCGCTTGCTTCCACGTGGAGGTAAACAAAATCGTTTGTTTTCAATGCTTCAAGGGCAGCATATGCTTTCCCTTCATAGTTTGTATCGTATAGACCGGTTGCGCCTTCCACGTTGATGACTTCCAGACCGGCGTAGACTCCGATACCCCGTATTAAATCGACTGCCGAAATAACAGAACCTTTCCCGAAGCCGTACATTTCCTGCATGGTCTGCATAGCAGGACGATAACCGGGAGACCAGGGCCAAATGCTGTTTGCGGGATCTTTTCCCGCCGCTATACGTTTTAGGTTGACCGGATGATCTTTCAATAGTTCCTGCGACTTCAGGATCAGGTCATTCAATAGGTCGGCTGTCTCTTTTGCTTCCGGTGCTTCCGGTTTGATCATCAGCGGACGGAAGGGGTGTAGAGGAACATCATGGGGCGGGGTACAATCCAGCCGTTTATCGCCGTTCTTGATGACCAGCAGATGGCGGTATGAAACACCGGTATAGAATTTAACTTTGTCGCAACCAAGTTTTTCGTTGAGGTATTGGATTAGCTCGTCGGCTTCTTCGGTAGAGATATGTTCGGCAGAATGATTCTTCAGGATCTCTCCCTCAACACAAATAAGGTTACAGCGCATAGCCATCTCTCCAGGTTGCAAGGTGACGCCAATGCTTGCTGCTTCCAATACGCCGCGTCCTTCATATACTTTAGGCAGGTCGTATCCCAATACGGCCATATTGGCAACTTCGCTTCCCGGATGGAATCCGTCGGCAACGGTTTTCATTTGTCCGGTGACTCCCAAGGCTGCTAGTTTGTCCATATAGGGAGTGTCTGCATATTGCATAGGGGTTTTGCCTCCTAATGCCTCGATTGGCTCATCTGCCATTCCGTCTCCTAAAATAATAATACTTTTCATCTTTATCAGTTGACAGTTGACAAGTGACAGTTGATAGTTTGGGGAACTGTCTAAGTCAACTATTTAGTTTACTTGTTTTTACAATGCTGATCGTTAATCTTATTAATTCTCTGCAATCATTGACGATTGAAGTATATTCTGAATAAGTAAGATATTGAGTATCTTTAAGAAGCATAATCCAGTATTCGCTTTCATTGGCTTCTTTTAAAGCTATATTTACTTTATTAATAAAATCGGCACGTGACTGAGCATGTTCGCTTTCCTTCAATAAAGCTCCAATAGATGTACCACTACGTAAAAGTTGTTTTGATAAAACAAACTCTTTCCGTCCACACAACACTTTATAAAGCTTAACAATACGTATGGCAAATTTATAAGCCTTCTCTCTCGTAATACTTTTTTCCATAATTAATAATGTTTTGGTTGTTTATTATTATTTTAACTGAAGACACCTAACAAGTGACAATAACCATCTCGATCTGTCAACTGTCACTTGTCAACTGTCACCTTCAATTGCTAACGTATGTTGGCAATTGATATGATATCGGCGAAAACACCTGCCGCCGTTACATCGGCTCCGGCTCCATAACCTTTTATTATCATAGGATACTCGTGGTATCTTTCGGTAGAGATCATAATGATGTTGTTGCTGCCTTCCAGTTCGTAGAACGGATGGTGGCTATCCACTTCCTGCAAACCGATTTCACAGGCACCTTTCTCCATCTTGGCAACAAAACGGAAACGTTTACCTTCGGCTTCCAGTTGCTGGCGTTTGCTTTCAAATCCGGCATCCAGTTCCTTTACTTTGCACCAGAAGTCGTCAAGCGAACCTTCAAAGTATTTGTCCGGAACAAACAGATTGCGTTTTACATCTTCCTGTTCAACCTTATAACCGGCTTCGCGTGCCAGGATTACCAGTTTACGCAATACATCCTTGCCACTCAGGTCGATACGGGGATCAGGTTCTGAATAACCTTCTTCTTTTGCCATCAGGATCGCTTTGCTGAAAGGTATATCTGCACTGAGTGTATTGAATATATAATTTAATGTACCCGAAAGAACTGCTTCCAGCTTCAGGATATGGTCACCGCTGTTTCTCAGGTCGTTCATCGTATTGATGATAGGAAGTCCGGCTCCTACGTTTGTCTCAAACAGGAATTTGATACCGCGGTGACGGGCTGTTTCTTTCAGCTTGATATAATTGCTGTAGGAAGAAGAAGCTGCGATCTTATTGGCTGCCACAACCGAAACGTTATTATAGAGTAATGTTTCATACAGGTCGGATACTGCCGGGGTTGCCGTACAATCCACAAATACGGAATTAAAGATGTTCATCTTCAGTATCTCGTCTTTCAGGTGTTCGGGAGAACTTTCTTCTCCGTTCTTCTTCAGTTCGTCGATACAGTTTTCCAGGTTCAGACCTTCACGTAGGAAAAGAGCGCGTTTACTGTTGGCGATCCCTACCACATTCAGCTTCAGACCGTTTTGTTCCATCAGTTTAGGTTGCTGAATGCGTATCTGTTCCAGTAGATTACCTCCCACTGTTCCTACTCCTGCAATAAACAGGTTCAATACCTTATATTGTGACAGAAAAAAGGAATCGTGGATAGAGTTCAATGCCTTGCGCAGGTATTTGAGCTTGATGACGAAAGAAATATTTGTTTCGGAAGCGCCTTGTGCACAAGCGATCACGCTGATACCTGCACTACCCAGTGTACCGAACAGTCTGCCTGCAATACCCGGTGTGCGTTTCATATTTTCTCCGACGATGGCGACTGTCGCCAGATCTTTCTCGGCAACCGTATCGTTCATGTCTCCCTGGGCACGTTCAAGGGCAAACTCTTCGTTCAGGACTTCTACTGCCAGGTCTGCATCGGCATTACGGACAGCGAAGGTTGTATTGTTTTCAGAACTTGCCTGTGATACCATAAATACACTGATACCGTTTTTAGCCAGTGTTTTAAAGATACGGTAGTTGACGCCGATCACACCGACCATACCTAAACCTTGTACGGTGATCAGGCAAGTATCATTGATAGAAGAAATACCTTTGATGATGGCTTTTCCTTCTTCCTTTACTTTTTCCTTGGAGATATAAGTACCCGGTGCTTCCGGATTAAATGTATTCAGGATGCGGATAGGAATATTTTTATGATAAACCGGGTAGATCGTCGGCGGATAGATCACTTTGGCTCCGAAGTTACACAACTCCATAGCTTCGGTAAATGTCAACCGGTCGATAACGTATGCAGAACTGATCACACGTGGGTCGGCTGTCATAAAGCCGTCCACATCCGTCCAGATTTCCAGAACGGAAGCATCGAGGGCTGTAGCCAGGATAGATGCGGTATAGTCGGAACCTCCGCGTCCCAGGTTCGTTACTTCTCCGTTTTCTGTGCTCGAAGAGATAAAACCGGGAACGAGCGATACTTTCGGCAGCGGATTGAATGTCTCTTTGATCAGTTGGTTGGTTTTCTCGAAATCTACAGTATGCTTATTGAACTGTTTGATTGTCTTGATGAATTTCCGGGAGTCGAATAATTTGGCATCTTCAATCACATTGGATACGATCAAAGAAGAGATACGTTCCCCATAGCTGACGATCGTATCGGATGTCTTGACCGACAGATCATTGATCAGGTACACACCTTTGAAGATATTTCCCAGTTCGTCCAGCAGACTCATCACTTTTTTCTGTACCTCGATACGTTGCATCTTGTCCGGGATAACTCCCTGGATCACGTCCAGGTGGCGTGTTATGATTTCGGAGAATTCTCTCTCGTATCCTACATCGCCTTTGGCTGCCATGGCAGATGTTGCCAGCAGTTTGTCGGTAATGCCGCCCAAAGCAGATACGACAACGATTACAGGCTCTTCAATGGCCTCTACTATCTTCTTAACACTCAGAATACTATTCACGGAACCTACGGACGTTCCGCCGAATTTCAATACTTTCATCTTTTTATAGTTGACAGTTGACAATTGACAGTTGACAATTGCCCGAAAAGGACTTTTGTAACATGTAAAAGTCAACTTGAATTATTAATATGGATAACTTGATAAAGTGAAAAAAGGATAATTGACCATTAGTGACATTTATCTGTCAACTGTCACTTGTCAACTGTCCACTGATGCGTAGTGTTTAAATTCTAACCCCCCAAGGGGTCATCAATGCCCATGTATAATATGCTATACCTGCAATCATTCGGTTCTATTTCTTGTTTTTGTTGCTTATTGCAGGGGCAATATTACACATTATTTTTCAAATACAAGCAATTTTTGTGCAGAAAGTGATAAAATCGTGGAAAGTTGATAGGAAAATAGAGTGGATGATTACTATTGTTTAGTTGTTTTCCCCCTTTTTACTTTCCTGAGCCAGAATACAGGAACAAGACAAAGTAACGTCACGATAAATGCAATATAGAAATCGTCATTGATGCCGCCTATATAGGCTTCCAGGTCGAGGCGTTCGAGTATCAGTTGTTCGGCAAGTGATTTGGCGGTTCCCTCCGTTGCCCCGGTTGTTTGCAAGGCGAAGGCACTTAGTTTGTCGATGGTCTGGTGGTATATTTCTCCCGTATAATTCAGTGCTTCGCTGTACCGTTGGGTGTGGTAACTGGTACGTTGCGTAAGTACATGGCTGAAAATAGCCACACCGAAACTACCACCCATCTGCCGGATGATGTTGGTAAGGCTAGAAGCCTGTGCCATCATGTCTATGCGGATATTGGCAAGCGAAAGTGTCAACAGAGGCGTGAAAAGTATTCCCATACCGATACCACGGAGATACAGGCTCATCATGATATACCATTTCTCGGTCAGGAATGACAGGAAGATGTTGAGATAGAAACTTAAAGCCATCAGGATCAGTCCGCCTGCGATCAATATTTTAGGATTTATCTTTTGTCCCAGGGCGCCTGCGGTAGGGGAGCAGAAGCCCTGAATGATCCCTACGGGAATGAAGAACATACCGGCCTGGAGGGCTGAATATCCCAGATTATTTTGCAAGTAAAGCGGAATCAGGAAGGTACTTCCGAACATACCTACCCCGAAGATGAACATCATCACATTTGCCAGGGTGAAATTCCTGTCTTTGAATATGCGCAGGTTGATCAGTGGATATTTTACAGTCAGCTCTATATAAATGAATAGAATGAACATAATGGCCGATATCCACATCGAACTTAATACGATGGGACTGTTCCAGCCCTGCGTATTGGTTGAAGAGTTGACTTCCGACAATCCGTACATGAATAAAGGCAGAAAGATACCGGAAGTGATGAATCCGGGAATATCAAAAGGCTGTACTGTCTCTGCTTTGTATTCTTTTTGTAAAACGACAGTGACGAACAAAGCTATTATCCCGACCGGCACATTTACATAAAATATATAATTCCAGTTCAGGTTATCAACCAGATAACCACCGATAGAAGGGCCGAACGAAACGGATGCCGCAGATGCAATAGCCCAGAAGCCGAGTGCAGTGCCTCGTTGTTCCGGAGGGAATACATTACTGACAATAGCCATGCCGACCGGCATGATAGCCCCGCAGCCCAACCCTTCGATTACACGCCAGAAGATCAGTTCTTCGATAGAGGTAGAGTTCCCGCACATGAAAGAACCGAAGGTAAAAACCAGCAGAGAAAGGAAATAAATGCGTTTATATCCGAACCGGTCGGATAGCCATGCCGCAGCCGGAAGGATACTCGCAATGGCCAGCATATACCCTGTCAACACCCATTCGGCTGTATTGATACTGGCACCGAGTGTCCCCATGATGGCTGGCAGTCCGGTATTTACCACGGTCGAATCCAGTACGGCCATAAAAGTCCCGATCATGATATTGCCTAATACCAGCCATTTGTAAGCTCCGCTATTTGTATTTTCGTCTTTCCCCATTATTGTTCCTTGATGATCTTAACGGTTGCAGACATACCTGATACCAGTTTGGGCATTCCGGTCTTTTCTTTGCCTTTTTTTACGCTGTCGATGGATATTTTTAGAGGGATGCGTTGGGCTACTTTCGTATAATTCCCGGAAGCATTATTCGGAGGAATCAATGAAAACTCGGATGCTGTATTCGTTCCGATATAGAATATTTTTCCGGTAAAGGTAAGTCCGGGATAAGCATCCAAGGTGAAATCGGCAGATTGTCCTAAACGAATCGTTTTGAATTTAGTTTCTTCCAGGTAAACGGCTACCCATAGGTCTTTCCCTTCATTAATGGTGAAAAGCGTTTGTCCGGGCTGGATCATATCGCCCGGCAATGACCATCGTTTCGCTATTACACCATCTGTCGGAGCTATAATGCGGTAATAGCCTAGTGAAACACGGGTGGATTCAATAGCGGCATCAGCCGAGGCGATCGCTGCTTCACCGGATGCGATCTGTGCACGTGATACCTTGATCTGGTCTTTGGCCATATCCACTTTGATGCCTGTACTTTTCCAACTGTCTTCCGCATCCTGGAATGTTTCCTGCGAAACGGCGTTGGTGCTGTATAATTTTTTATCCCGTTGATAGTTTACTTCTGCCTGATGGTAAGCTATTTCAGCCAGTTGAAGGTTTTTGACAGCGGTGTTGAGGTTTTCTTTTTCCAGTTTCAGGTTAGCTATCATTTGTTCACGGCGGGCAACGGCTTCCTGTAACTCTGCGATAATGCTGCTGCTGTCGAGTTCGGTAAGGATCATACCGGCTTTGACCGTATCGCCTTCCCATGCATATTGCCGGACCATCGGCCCCATGACTTGGGCAGCGACGCTTACCCGGTAACTGTCGAGGTTGGCATCGTCGGTCGAAATATATTTACGATAGTTCCACCACCATAGAAAGGCAATAATGACGGCGATAACCAATATGACAATAAGCCATATCATACTTTTGCTGGGCGTTTTCTTAGAGGTACTTACACTATCCATAGTTTTGACGTATATTTTACTGCTTAAAACAAATAAAATATATAAAGGTTCCGGTTATAAGAGTGATTAACAAGTTTGTGCGAAAGCTTTTTTAGCGATTCTCCTTTTCCAGGTCGGCCCGGCTTTTACTTTGAGTCACTAAATAAACCCCAACAAAAACAAGGACTGCCGACAATGCTTTTTGGAAGGAGAAAGTATCTTGTCCCACCATAACGGTAATCAGCGAAGCAATGATTGGCTGTACATAATTATACATACTGACAGTTGTGGGGCGAATGCGTTTCAAAGACATCGGGATCAGCAGGTAAGGAATAAATGTAGCACCTATCAGGACGAAACTGATGGCTCCAATCTCTTTCATGTCGAATACTTCCCGTTGGAAGGCGGGTGTCTCAAGCACATGCTGGAAAGTGAATGGCAACAATACGAGCGTGGAAAAAAGAAACATCCACTTCATCATTGTCACGGCCGAATAGCGTAAACTCAAAGGTTTGGATAAGACCAGATAGATCGAATAGATAACCGCACTGGTTGTGATCATCAGGTTTCCGGTAAGGCCACTGGCCTGTCCGGGGCTATGCGTGGATGCTAATATTAAGGAAACGCCTCCGCAACATCCTAATAATACACCGAATGCTTTCATCTTTGTGATCGGCTCTTTCAGGATAACGGCAGCCAGCAGCATGACGAAGATAGGGACAGCCGTCGCAATGATGGACGCATCGACCGGTGATGTCCGGTTGAGTCCGACGATAAATAATCCCTGATTGAAACCTACGCCACAAAGGGCACAGATAAAGAGCATGCCGAGGTCTTTCATTGTAACCTTTTCCCGTTTAGTAAACAACGAGGCAATCCAAAAGAGCAGGCAGGCGGACCCCATTCGCATAATGGTAAGTGCCTCGGGTTGCACATGAGCCGGTAACAGATATTTGGAAATGGGCATATTGATAGCGAACATTATATTTGCTATCAGAATCAATATATGGCCCTTTAGTTTTTCTGAGTTCATCGTCTTGCTGCTTTACTGAACGCAAATGTAATCATAATACTTACATAACTGACTTCTGTCTGCATGAATTGTAAATCGGGATTCAAATATAATCCTTATCTTTGTGTTTGAAAAAGAACAAACATAATTAAAGATATATATGAAACCAACCCGTATCATTGAGATCTGTGCCAATTCAGCTCAAAGTTGTGTGGAAGCCGAAGCAGGAGGCGCTAAACGTGTGGAACTATGTGCCGGTATTCCTGAAGGAGGTACGACTCCCAGCTATGGCGAGATCAAGACAGCTCAGGCATTAACCTCTTCTATCGATATAAATGTCATCATCCGGCCGCGTGGCGGTGATTTTCTGTATACTCCGGCTGAGATAGATGCCATGTTGCTGGATATTGAACTGTGTAAACAGCTGAAAGTTCATGGAGTTGTTTTCGGATGCCTGACAAAAGAAGGAGACATCGATGTCCCTCTGATGCGGAGATTGATAGAGGCTGCCAAACCGTTGTCGGTAACTTGTCACCGGGCCTTTGATGTGTGCCGTGATCCGTTCGCTGCACTGGAGCAACTGATAGAGTTAGGTTGCGACCGTATCCTGACTTCCGGCCAGCAGTCGGATGCTGTAAAGGGCATTCCTCTGATCGCCGAACTGGTAAAACGTGCCGACGGACGTATCATCATCATGCCGGGTTGCGGCGTACGGGAAAATAATATCGCACAGATAGAAGCGGAAACGGGAGCGAAAGAGTTCCATACTTCTGCCCGCAGCATCGTTTACAGCCGGATGGAATACCGGAATGAGAACGTTCCGATGGGAAGCAGCATTGTTTCTTCGGAATTTGAAACAGTGGAGACGGATCGTAAAAAAGTGGCAGCTTACCTGTAATAGAAAATGAAATACCGATTGTCCTTTGTTGCCTTTTTATTGTTTACCAGTGCTTTTTGTAAGGCACAACAGGATTCTATTGTCCCCTTTGACAAAGCCTACAAGCGGGTTTATAATATAACAAAGGTAACAGGAGCAAAGCCGGTTATGGACGGGCGCTTGGATGAAGATTTCTGGATGAAGCAGGGAGAATGGTCTGACCGTTTCGTCCAGATCATCCCTTATGAACGGAAGATACCGGCTTCTCCCACCCGGGTAAAGCTGTTTTATGATAATAAATACATTTATGTTGGTGTCTATTGTAAAGATAGCCATCCGGAAAAGATGATCCGCTTTATCGGCAACCGCGACGATAATAGTATGGGAGACCTTATCAGTGTGGCCTTCGATACATATCATGATTACCGGGCGGCTCCGGAATTCAACATCAATCTGGGAGGAAACAAGACCGACCTGGTCGTTACCGATAAGCTGAATGTCAATCTGAGCTGGAATGCCGTATGGGAAGGAAAGACCCATATCGATATGGCCGACTCCAGCTGGACGGCAGAGTTGCGTATCCCGTTCAGCCAGTTACGTTATAACCAGCTTTCGGACGATGGGATATGGGGACTTCATGTCCGTCGCATTATCCGCCGGAACAATGAGGTGCAGAACTGGAGTATGATCCCTTTGAAGAATAACGGTCATGTCTTTTCTTTCGGGGAAATGCACGGAATGACCGATCTGCCGAAACCGCGCGGAATAGAATTTCTTCCTTATGTAATGGGCAAATACCGGAATGAACCGAAGATACCCGGCAGTCCTTATCAGAAAGGACATAGCTGGGGAGGTAATATCGGGTTGGATGCCAAATTCGCTCTTTCCGATTTTACGTTGGACCTGACTGTCAATCCTGATTACGGACAGGTGGAACTGGACCCTTCGGTGATGAACCTGACTGCTTATGAAACTTTTTATGACGAGAAACGTCCTTTCTTCCTGGAAGGAAAACATATCCTGGATTTTGCCAACGGTAGCGACATGATGTTCTACACCCGCCGTATCGGTGCTGCGCCATCTTATACTCCGTTGGGTATTGATAATATAAATAGTTTCGCTGACAGCAAAGACAATGTACCGATCATTGGTGCTTTGAAACTGACGGGAACGAACAGGCACGGTGTAACCCTGGGAGTCGTGCAGAGTGTAACAGCCCGGTCTTCCGCCAAAGTAACCCGTAGCGGGATGGAGGATGTCGAAGTTGTGGAACCCCTGACCAATTATACGGTGGCACGTGTCCAGAAAAACTGGAAAGGAAACAGTTTGCTGGGAGGAATGCTTACCTCTGTCAACCGTGCACTCGACCAGCCTTACCTGGAAGATTTTATGGTGCGTAATGCGTTTACGGCCGGAGTTGATTTTACGCAGTATTTCAATAACCGCCTTTATTATATAGATGTAAAAGGAATGTTCAGTTCTTTGAACGGCAGCAAGGAGGCGATAACCGTTCTGCAAACGAACCCGGTTCATTATTATCAGCGGGAGTCTGCTGCCGGTTATTTAGGCGTGGACCCGGAGCGTCGCTCTTTGAACGGGACCGGCGGTTATGTGAAGGCCGGACGTAAAGGGAATGCCAAGTGGGCTTTTTCCGAAACATTCAGCTGGTCGTCTCCCGGCTTCGACCTGAACGATATGGGATATATGAAGGAGACGGACAACCGGACGAACGAGACGGAAGTGGCTTACCGTCAAACGGATATCTGGAAGCATTTCCGGTATAATGCGTTTACGTTGACTCAGAAGAACCAATGGAATTATGGCGGAACACCTTTCAGTAACGATGCGGCCCTTCGTTGGCAAAGCATGACGATGAACCGTTATGAGATGGATATGAAAGAAACATTTGTCTGGAACCGCCTGGACAGCCGTATGCTTCGTGGTGGTCCCGACATGCGCCTGAATCCTTATTTCCAGACTTCGGTTAAAGTGAATACGGACAAAGCCCAACGGATGATGTTTATGTTGAAATATGAAGGAAATCATAACCTGGACGGCTATAACCGTTTTAATACGCTGTCGCCTAGCCTTACCTTCCGTTTAGGCAACCATGTTTATTTATCGGGACAGGTAGATTATGCCTGGAATACGGACAATATGCAGTATGTCGGCACATTGAAATCGTCGGCTGCCTCATCTGCTCAGGATGATCCTTCACTGATCTACCTGATGGGGCATATGGATCAGAAAACATACGGGGTAACGATGCGGTTACAGGTGAACGTGACACCGGATATCTCTATCCAGTTCTACGGTTCCCCGTTTACTTCTACAGCGAAGTTCAGCGATTTTAAAGAGGCTGCCGATACGAAGTCTCATACTTATGACAAGCGTTTCCATATCTTTTCCGGAGATGAACTCAACTATGCTGACGGAACTTATCATATCAAGAGCGAAGGTCGTGAAGCCTCCTTTAAGAATCCGGATTTCAGCTTTAACGAGTTCCGCTCCAACCTGGTGGCGCGTTGGGAATATTTGCCGGGTTCTACCTTGTATTTTGTCTGGGAACACCGCATGTCCAACCAGGAAAGCCGGAAGATAGATGGCTGGGGTAGTAACCTGGACCGTATGTTCGGACTTCCGGCAACCAATACTTTTATGCTGAAGATGAATTACTGGTTCAATTTGTAACCGGATTACTTCAGCTATACAGATTAAATAGTATCTTTACAAAAACAAAATAAAATAGAGCATCATGGAAGAAGCACCAAGAAGACTTTATCGTTCGAATAACGGAATGATTGCCGGAGTTTGCGGCGGCATAGCCGATTACTTTGGCTGGGATCCGACACTGGTACGCGTCGGTTATATCCTGTTGAGTATATTTACTGTGTTTTCCGGGGTAATAGCTTATTTGATACTCTGGATAGTTATACCTAAAAAAGGACTATACGAATAATGAATTTCGAGTTATCTTCACCATTCAGCCCGACGGGGGATCAGCCGGAAGCAATAGCGGCTCTTTCGGAGGGCATTCAGAGTGGTGTGCCTTTCCAGACGCTCCTCGGAGTAACAGGTTCGGGAAAGACATTTACTATTGCCAATGTGATCAAGGAGGTGCAGAAACCGACCCTGATCCTAAGTCATAACAAAACACTTGCTGCACAGCTGTACAGCGAGTTCAAAGCCTTTTTCCCGAATAACGCCGTAGAGTATTTCGTTTCCTATTACGATTATTACCAACCGGAGGCTTACCTGCCTTCTACGGATACTTATATCGAGAAGGATTTGCAGATCAACGAAGAGATAGACAAACTGCGTCTCCGTACCACAGCTTCCTTATTGTCGGGACGGAAAGATGTGATCGTTGTTTCTTCCGTATCCTGTTTGTACGGTATGGCGGACCCGACAGCCTTTGCCGAGAAGGTGACGCATCTGGAAAAAGGTATGCAGATCGACCGCGATAAACTGTTGCGCCGGTTTGTAGATGCTTTATATGTGAACAACAAGCTGGAGTTTAACAGTGGTTGTTTCCGTGTGAATGGCGATACGGTCGATATTTTCCCGGCCATCGAGTCATTCGACGGCGTAGCTTACCGTATTGAATTCTGGGGAGACGAAATCGACCGTTTGTCTTCTTTCGACCCGAAGACAGGGCAGGAGATAGATGAGCAGGATGAGCTGAATATCTATCCGACAAACCTGTTCGTGACTACACAAGAGCGTATCAATGCGGCGATCGGCCAGATCGATGTCGATCTCGGTACACAGGTGAATTTCCTGAAAGAGATCGGCAAGCACTATGAAGCGAAACGTTTATACGAACGTGTCACTTTCGACCTGGAGATGATCCGCGAGCTGGGACATTGTTCGGGCATCGAGAACTATTCCCGTTATTTCGACGGGCGTATGGCCGGTGAGCGTCCTTATTGCCTGCTCGATTATTTCCCGAAAGATTTTATGTTGGTGATTGATGAAAGCCATGTGACGATACCCCAGATACGAGCCATGTACGGAGGGGATTATTCCCGTAAGAAGAACCTGGTGGAATATGGTTTCCGCCTGCCTGCGGCGATGGATAACCGTCCGCTTATGTTTGATGAGTTCGAGTCGCTTACTCCGCTGGCCATTTATGTCAGTGCGACGCCAGCCGATTATGAGTTGGAGAAGAGTGAGGGAATCGTTGTCGATCAGGTGATCCGTCCGACCGGACTGCTCGATCCGGTCATTGAAGTTCGTCCGACATTGAACCAGATCGACGACCTGATGGAAGAGATAACCCTGCGTTCGGCCAAAGATGAACGTGTTTTGGTAACGACCCTGACCAAACGTATGGCGGAAGAACTGACTGCTTATCTGACCCGGATGGGAATACGTTGTAATTATATCCATAGCGATGTAGATACATTGGAACGTATTCAGATCATGGACGATTTGCGGAAAGGTTTGTTCGATGTGCTGATCGGGGTGAACTTGCTTCGTGAGGGACTGGACTTGCCGGAAGTTTCTTTAGTCGCTATTTTGGATGCGGATAAAGAAGGTTTCCTTCGTTCCCACCGCTCCCTGACGCAGACAGCCGGACGTGCTGCCCGTAATGTGAACGGAAAAGTAATTTTCTATGCAGATAAGATCACGGCCAGCATGCAACTGACAATGGATGAGACAACCCGCCGCCGGGAGAAACAGCTTGCCTATAACGAAAAGCATGGGATTACCCCGAGGCAGGTTATTAAGACGAGTGTATCTCTTCTGGGTGAGAAACAGCAACCGGCCACAGCAGAACCGTATGCTTATGTCGAACCGGAACCAAGCCTGGTTGCCGATCCGGTGGTTAAGTATATGAACCGTCCGCAACTTGAAAAAGCAATCGAACGAACGAAGAAGCAAATGACGGAGGCTGCCAAGAAGCTTGACTTTATCGAGGCCGCCCAGTTCAGGGATGAATTGATTAAGTTGGAGGAGTTACTGAAAACGAAGGTATAAAGGGGAAATCTCCTCTTATGGATGGGGAAAATGATGAGAATATGAGTCAATATATAGAAATAATTGAACCTATCTGAGCATAAGTCTCAGTCATCAATAAGACATACTTAGTTACAGGTTCATTTGCCGTCTGCTTCAGCTGACGGATTGGTAAATGATCTATCTCATTGGACTTTAGTCCCATTTTAAACAGTCTTGCTATTTAAGAGAAATGCGGCTAAAGCCAAAAAAGGGATACAATCTGTAGACCGTTGGTTAAAACCAACGGCAAATGAACCTGTAATAGTCATGTCACTTTGATTATAGGATAGTTCAATTCTGATAATAAATGAATATATGAATAAAATCTTTTTATTGTTTTTTTTCTGCTTTTTCTTTTTCCGTGGACAGGCTGCTGATAAGCTATACTGTACCGATGAGGACCGCGCTGTCTTTGACCGCTATCTTTCAGAAATGACTCCGGTGAAGTCGTTGCCAACCGGAGAGTTAATGGTTAAGACAGCCCGTTTCTTCCTGGATGCGCCTTATGTGGCAGCCACATTGGAAAAGGAACCCGAAGGCCTGGTGATCAATCTTCGCGAAATGGATTGTATGACATTGGTAGAGAATGTTGTCGCTTTAACGAAGACTATGCAATCAGCAACCCCGTCTTTTGATGAGTTTTGTAAGAACCTGCAAACGATCCGTTATCGTAACGGGGAAATCCATGATTATACCGACCGCTTGCATTATACGACAGACTGGATCTTTGAGAACCAGCGAAAAGGAATAGTAAAAGATGCTACCGGGGAAATAGGAGGAGTCTCCTTGCCTGTCGACGTATCCTTCATGTCTACACATCCGGATAGTTATAAGCCTTTGAAAGAGCATCCGGAACTTGTTGCCCGGATCGCAGCAAAAGAAAAAGAGATCAATGCCCGTCCTTATTATTATATTCCGGAATCGGATATAAACAAGTTGGCAGAAGGAATAGAGGACGGAGACATCGTCTGTTTCGTCACGACTATCAAAGGGTTGGACATTTCTCATGTCGGCATTGTTTGCCGGGTAGGGGATGAACTGACCTTTATCCATGCATCTACTACGCAAAAGAAAGTGATAGTCAACGAAGCTCCTTTACAGGAATACGTGGAAAGTATCAAGCGTAACAGCGGTATAATGATCGTCCGCCCACAAATGTCCTATTAAAATAGTTCGAAGGCAAACTTGAGGCCGATATTCTGGTATTTCCATCTATCGAATCCGGCGAAGGCGGCAACGTTGAAAATATGGTTACCGAAACCATATCCCACCTCTGTGTAACTCGGCAAAACAGGTGTCCACAGTTGGCTGAAATAAAACCGTTCAGACAGAATGTACTTAGATGTTTTCTTCTTGAAAAGTTGTGACAGGATGAAGGGACTTTCGTACATAATATGTCCTTGCACATATTTGTCGGATGCATTGAACCAGAAACTCCTTAGCTGGTTGAATACTCCTCCGAATTCATCTCCCCACGATTCCGGGAACTGGCGGCGTGAGAAATAACGGAAATCGGCAAAGTAAATAGATTTGGGATTCAGATAAATACCTCCGCTGATGTGATAATTGAGTTTTCTGGACAAACCGAGTGCAATGCTTTGGTGAATATCCGCTTCGATCCGTCCGTAATCGCCGGAACTTTTACCTACTCCGGGGATTGCACGGGCAAATTCGACTGAGATGGTCGGATAGTAGGAATACAGATATTCTTTGCGATATCCGTCCATCCAGTAATACTGGCGTGGCGTATAGGAAATGCCGACGACGGGAGTAAAATCATGATAGTTCTCATTGATGATATCTTCAACGCCTTCTCCGGGATTGGGTATCTGGCTTTTCTTTTTTACGGGTATGCGGCGGTGATAGGCTGCACCTGCCCAGACTTGAAAACCGTTGAATAACTCAATATTGTTACGGATCTCTGCATAATAATGTTTAAAGTATTCCAGATTCAAATCGTCAAAATTGAATGTGGAGTCTTTCAACTGCTCGTTTATCTCTTTCATAATGGCTGAAGAGTAACTCTGGTTACCATTACCGATCGAGAGGCTCAATATGCCTTTTTTCTCCGGCAGATATTCCCAGTCTCCGGACACGGTGAAAAAGATTTCTTTCCGTTTGAATACGAAACCGATATCCGGGCGGAAGCGGATCTGACGGTCTTTGTCGAATGTCTTGCTGATGCGCAAACGTTGTCGGTAAGTAATACCGTTATGTCCTGAATATCCCAACTGGAAGGGGTTGAATATCCCGGAATATTTCAGACGGGTGGTCTTGTAATCCATACTGATCGTATTCGTGAACTTCTCCGTCAGTTTCAGGTATTTCGTGATATTGGCAGTGTCTATTCTTTGCTCATTGTTATCACTGTCTATATGGTATAAGGATTGTTCTTCTTTTGTTAAAGGAATATCCCGTTCTTTGTTCCAGAAAGCAGTGTCTGTGATAATTGGGACCGTATCTGAAGATAACTTATAATATCCGGTCAGGTCCAGTGATCTCTTTTGTTGAGTTTCATTATCTTCTTCCACCCATTCCACCGCTTTATAAGTGAATGAAGAATGATAGCTGGTAGCAATGGCATTCCCCAGAACATGGTAACGCAGATATAGACTCGCCTTATCGGGAAGGATAAAGCGTCGGTAATCGCGTCCGAATGTCATGACCAGGTTGAATTCGGCGAAATCGAAACGTCCGTTTACATCTATTTTGTCGATGATCCAGGACTGGTCACGGATATACAGGTCGCCGCAGATAAGTTTCTGGCTCCATAACTTCGGCATGAAGCGTATTTTATAAATCTTCAGTCCGCTGGTATCGCTTACACTCTCCAGGTCGAATGTATAGAATTTGGATGCTTGTTTGGTCATGGGGGTGATGATACCCTCGTTGTATATGGTGGAGGAATATACATTCAGGTTGAGGAATCCCAGTGCTTCCTGTTGCTTTTTGCTGTTGGGAATACTGTTTCCGTTTACAGCCCGGAAGTTATGCAGGAAATTGTTGGGAGCGTTGAACTTGGAATCGCTGATCATCTCGAAGATCATATCCTTATTTTTCCGGTCTACAGGGAAAAGATGATGGGCGAAACGCATCAGAAAGTTTTGTTTGAGTATTTCCGTCCGTCCTTTTATATATATTTCCGCTTCGTACCGGGAGAGGACATGCTGGTATTTTTCGGCGTTTTTAATCACCTCTTCCATAATGGAATCCGCTTTTACAGACGATTCTGTTTTCTCCTTTAAGTCGGGCAACACCTTATTTCTATAATTGCTATCCGCTTTGGCGAGAGCATTTATAGTCAATAAAATCAGAGTAAATATCAAAACGTATCTTTTCAACAAATTATCACCCCTTTTGATGCAAACGTAACGAATAAAATTGAAATGAGTAGCAAAAGAAAGTAAAATGTATCCGGGAACACAATTTATAGTATCAAATATTTTACTATTTCAAAAGAAAAGTTGTACATTTGTGCTTCATAAGTATGTTATAAAACAGTCGTGGTTAAGCAACAAAAAGAAGAGGTCGATCTGTCGGCCAGTTTAGCAGAAGTATGGAGAGTTCTGACCGAAAAGGAACGGGACATTCTCCGTAATAATTCGACGATCCAGCATTTCAAACGTAACGAGTTGATCTATTGCGAGGGCGACGAACCAAGGGACATGATGTGCTTACTGAGAGGCAAAGTGAAAATCTTTAAGGAAGGTGTTGGCGGTCGTAGCCAGATCATCCGGATGATTAAGCCTGTACAGTATTTTGGTTACCGTGCTAATTTTGCTCAGGAAAATTATCTGACGAATGCGTCTGCATTTGAGGCATCTGTTGTTTGTCTGATACCGATGACAGTGGTTACTGAGCTGTTGATGGGTAACCCTAACTTGGCCATGTTCTTTATTCGCCAGTTGTCGTTTGACCTGGGGGTTGCGGATGAACGTACCGTTAACCTTACGCAGAAGCATATCCGGGGTCGTCTGGCAGAATCTTTGTTATTCCTGAAAGATAGTTATGGATTGGAAGAGGATGGGGCTACTTTGAGTATTTACCTGTCGCGTGAAGATTTGGCAAATTTGTCGAATATGACCACTTCCAATGCTATCCGTACTTTATCTACTTTTGTAGCTGAGCGCATCATCGCTATCGACGGTCGGAAGATCAAGCTGATAGATGAGGATAAGCTGAGGAAGATCAGTAAAATGGGATAATAAGAATAATACATTAAAAAAGGAGCTTCGGGAATGAGGCTCCTTTTTTTGTGTCCGTATGTTTCTTTAGGGGCATTATATCCCCCTTTTTCTTATTGGAATCTTATTTCCTGATCGCCTCACGGATACGTACTAACCGGGTTAACAGACCTTCCAGCAAGTCTAACTGTAACATGTTCGCTCCGTCGGATTTTGCTTTAGCAGGTTCCGGGTGAGTTTCGATGAATAGTCCGTCGGTTCCTACGGCGATAGCGGCCTTGGCTATTGTCTCGATCAGGGCGGGCAGACCGCCTGTTACGCCAGATGTCTGGTTGGGTTGCTGTAAGGAATGGGTGACGTCCATGATGACCGGGTAACCGAATTCCTGCATTTGCGGGATTCCGCGATAATCGACAACCAGGTCTGTGTAGCCGAATGTCGTGCCTCGTTCGGTGATCATAACGTTGTCATTTCCTGCATCGGCCACTTTCTGTACGGCAAACTGCATGGCTCCCGGAGAAAGGAACTGGCCTTTTTTGATATTGACAATCTTTCCTGTATTGGCGGCGGCAACCAACAGGTCGGTCTGACGGCACAGGAAAGCAGGGATCTGGAGGACATCGACATACTCGGCGGCCATGGCTGCTTCGTGTGTTTCATGGATGTCCGTTACGGTCGGAACGTTGAAAGTTTCGCTGACCTTGCGTAAGATCTTCAGGGCTTTTTCATCGCCGATCCCGGTAAATGAATCCAGGCGGGAGCGGTTCGCTTTGCGGTATGAGCCTTTAAAGATGTAGGGAATATTCAGCTTCTCGGTGATACCCACAACCTTTTCTGCAATGCGCAGAGCCATATCTTCCCCTTCGATCACACATGGACCGGCCATCAGGAAGAAGTTGTCTTTATTCTTAAAATCGTTAACTGTTATCATAATCGTTATGTTGTTTTATTTCAGTTTTTATCAAATTTGAACTATCCTATAATCAAAGTGACATGACTATTACAGGTTCATTTGCCGTTGGTTTTAACCAACGGTCTACAGATTGTATCCCTTTTTTGGCTTTAGCCGCATTTCTCTTAAATAGCAAGACTGTTTAAAATGGGACTAAAGTCCAATGAGATAGATCATTTACCAATCCGTCAGCTGAAGCAGACGGCAAATGAACCTGTAACTAAGTATGTCTTATTGATGACTGAGACTTATGCTCAGATAGGTTCACTTCTTTCTAAAAAGGAATTATTCTTGTTTTAATAACTCCAATGTCCTTTCGATTTTCTCTTCTGTTGGCAGGATTGCATCGACCCAGTGGATGGTGCATCCCCGGCGTTCCATTCCCCGGAACCAGGTCATTTGCCGTTTGGCGAACTGGTGAATGGCTATCTCTAATTGAGAAACCATTTCTTCATAAGAAAGTTCACCTATAATATATAATGTAAGGTATTTATATTCCAGACCGTAATAAATAAGGTCTTCCGGCTTGACACCCGAAGCAATGATACCTTTTACTTCATCCACCATGCCCTCGTCGAGGCGGGCACGCAGTCGCCTGGATATTTTCTCCCTCCGTAGCTCCCTGTCGATGTCTATGCCGATGATCAGACTATCTATCGGATCATACTCGTTCGCATCCGGAGCCTGCGTTTTATAATATTCTTCAATCTCGATGGCACGGATCGCCCTTTGTGCCGAATCGACATCCGTCTTATTGTGCAACACCTTGTAAGTCGTCAGGATCTCTTCCAGTTCAGCCAGTGATTTATTCTTTAACGACTCTCTTAATTCCGGATTCTGCGGAACATCCAGCAGTTTGTATCCTTTCAATACAGCTTCGATATACATCCCTGTGCCTCCGCAAAGGATCGGCAATTTCCCTTTTTCCTGTATCGCCCGGTAAGCCCGGAAGAAATCATGCTGATATTCGAATACATTATATTTATATCCCGGATCACAGATGTCGATCAGGTGATAAGGAATCACTTTGCCGTTTACGGTATAATCAGCCAGATCTTTACCCGTTCCGATATCCATGCCGCGATAGATCTGGCGGGAATCGGCACTGATAATCTCCGTATCCAGCCGGTCGGCCAATGCTGCTGCAAAAGGCGTTTTGCCGGAAGCCGTCGGTCCAAGTATCGTTATAAGTTGATATGTTCTCATAGGGTAGCAAAGATAGTGCAAACCGAGCGCAGAATAAAATGAAAGATAATAAAAAAAGCCGTCCCCTTTGCAGAGGACGGCTTCCATATACTGATTTGTATTTGATTACTTACCAGCGATAACGCGAGCCATTTCACAAACTTTGTTTGAATAACCCCATTCGTTGTCATACCAAGAAACGATCTTAGCGAAGTTATCATCCAAAGAGATACCTGCTTTAGCATCGAAGATAGAAGTGTTAGAGCAGCCACGGAAGTCAGTTGAAACAACTGCATCTTCTGTGTAACCCAGTACACCTTTCAATTCGCCTTCAGAAGCTTCCTTCATAGCAGCTTTGATGTCATCCATTGTAGCAGCCTTTTCCAGAACTACTGTCAGGTCAACAACAGAAACGTCAGAAGTCGGAACACGGAAAGCCATACCAGTCAGTTTACCGTTCAATACCGGCAGAACTTTACCTACAGCCTTAGCAGCACCTGTAGAAGAAGGGATGATATTTTCAAGGATACCACGGCCACCTCTCCAGTCTTTCTTAGAAGGACCGTCTACTGTTTTCTGAGTAGCAGTAGCAGCGTGAACTG
>OGEN01000131.1_pt1 | contig 113732 bp, 94 predicted proteins | sample 1570671 | NCBI WGS metagenome assembly OGEN01 (sample SAMEA2582128, study PRJEB24529) | metagenome | biome: Human gut stool | place: China | collected 2011 | reverse complement strand
GTTCTATTACAAAAATAAATAAATTGGAATTTACACACTTTTTGAAACACTATCATTAATTCCGACTTGTAATGATATGATTTCTGGAACGATACCGACTAGTCTTTCCAGACTCTCTTTCATGATTAACGCATTCTCTGCTTTTGTTTTTCCTTCGGCGAACTCCTTGAGTTTCCACATGACAATATGTTTTAGCATACTTTTTGATTTTAAATAATTACGTTGCAAAAGTAGTCTTTTATAAAAAATAAAACTAATTTTGAATGCAAGTGAGATGAGATGGGGGATTGAAAAACGAATGTAAAAACAAACGAGTTATGGTGGAGAAGGCTAAAAAATCAAAAGCGTCAAAGAATCAGACTGTTACAGATATAAATTTCAAATTCAAAAGTATTCGTACGAGTTGTAGCAAGGTGATTGATTTTACCGGAAACAAGCATTATCGTACGGTTTTTCGATTGAACGAGATCGAAACTTTATTCGTGGACACGGAAGTGATAAACAAGCAGTTTGATGAGAAACCCTGGGATGCGGAGATCGTGGCTGCTTTGATATATATGCATGAGGATCAACCTGTGCTGGTAGCACAAAAAGGTGGAAAGGTTACAATCCCTGAAACGGATTTCATTTTTCATTTTTCAACTACTTTTTCGGCTGAGGATTTTACAAACTTTCGGTTTCAAGAGGGAATCTACCGGGTACAAGTGATGATAAACGGGCAGGCCGGGGTGTCGGATGAAATCCATTTATTGGAATCGCACAATTCGTTCCGGGATTACTTCCAGTTGTTGGATATAGGATTTGACAAATGCGTGGAGGAGGCTCCTGATGTACAACGTCCTCATTCGTATCAGGCTTTTTCAGCCAAGGGGTTGAAAGATGTACGGTTTTATCTGGTGGCTGAGAATTTTTTATCGGGTGAATGGACGTATGAATTTTTGATTAATGTATTTGATACTAATGGTATATTAAAAGCGAGTCGAATAGCTAAAGGAAATTATTACGTTCCGAATCGGGAAGGAAAGCGTTTGCTTTGTTTTGCCTTGGATTTAGGGGCCGGACTAAGTAATTTTTGGGAAGAGGGAAAATATCGGGTTGACGTGTTATGTTTTGATCAACCTGTGATTCAATTGGAATTTTCGATCGGGGAACAGGATTTACCTTATACGTTTACTGACGAAATCGCGAAAGTTAATGGACAGGTACATAAAGTAGCAGGTGTACCTTCAACTCCGCAAGACAAAGAAGAGGCTTTATCCCGTTTGTATCAATTGGTAGGATTGCGTAAAGTAAAAGAGGAAATTACCCGGATGTACGAGTTAGCGGAGTTCGTGAAAATGCGGCAAGAGAACGGTTTTAACGATAAACTTCCGGTATTGAATATGATCCTTATGGGAAATCCGGGAACGGGTAAGCATTTGATTACCGAGATTACGGGAGAGATGTTTTATCGTTTGGGAGTGTTGTCAAACGGGAAGGTGCATAGGTATAAGAGAGAGGATTTTACTCGTCCGGGAGTGGCCGCAGAAGAACAGTTGATTCGGGATGCTATCACGAAAAGTATCGGAGGTATTCTGTTGATTGAGGATGCAGATGAATTGTACCCGACAAATGACCCGAATGATCCGGCCATGCGTATTTTTAGCGTGTTGTTGGGAATTTTAGAGCAGGAACAACCTTCTTTGTTGGTTGTCATGGCGGGCGATGTAATGGCATTGCAGGCTATTACAGAAGGAATTCCCGGTGTGAAGAAATGTTTCCCTTACCAATTTGTATTTGATGATTATTCGGCAGAGGAATTGATGGAAATTACTCATCAAATGTTGGAGAAACGACAATTTAAGTTTACCCTGGAGGCAGAGGATAAGTTTTCCGATATGTTGAAGGATTGTTGTTCCGTGAGGGAATCTGGTTTTTCCAATGGCAGGTTTATAGAAGAGCGACTGGATAATGCCTCGACACGGATGGCCAAGCGATTGATGGCAAATCACAAGGGTACACATACAAAGGAAGATATGATGTTGATTCAGGTGGGAGACATCGAAACGCTGGAACAACCGGATCCTAGTAAATCCGTTGATGCATTGAATGATATGATTGGATCTAAAGAGTTAAAAAACAGCTTGATTAGCTATATTAATTATATCTATTTTATTCGGGAAAGACAAAAGCATGGTTACGCAGATGTGATTCCTCCTTTGCATATGCTGTTCACCGGGAACCGAGGGACTGGGAAAACGACTGTGGCCCGAATGCTTGGGGAGATATTCGAGTCGGCTGGGATTCTGGAAAGTTCTATGGTGACTGTCAGGAGCAGGGGAGAAATTATCGGAGATGGTTCCATTCCTCCACAACAGATTGCCATGTATATTTTCGAACAGGCAAGAGGGGGTATTCTTTTCTTGGAAGATGCTCACACCTTGTTTCAAGATAATGTGGGGGCTGCGGCATTGAGTGTCATTTTCGGGCAATTGTCACCTACCGATAATGGAGATACCATTGTTATATTGAGCGGAGACCCGGAAGCGATGGATAAAGCTTTAGCCGGAAATCCGAGAGTGAAGTCTCTTTTCCCGTATCATTTCCATTTTTCCGATTACACGCCGGAAGAGTTATTGGAGATAGCGATTCAGAAGGTTGCAGAGAAGAATTATACCCTGCATCCGAAAGCGAAAGAGGCATTTAAAAACTTGGTATCCCAAGTATGTAACGAGCATGATAAATTCTTTGGAAATGCTTTATTTGTCGAGAAGATGGTAGATAAAGCCATTCACAACCTATCTGCTCGAACCATGAAGATTAGGAAAGAGCGGGAACTTACCCGAAAGGAGATTACGACATTGATGGCCGTGGATATTCCAACGGCAACTTCTGAGCTACCCAATTCTTATAAAGATACCTTCGACGAGAAAGAGATTGCTTCAGCTTTGAAGGATCTGGATCACATGGTGGGACAGACGAAACTCAAAAAACAGATTCATGATTTTGTGGATTTGGCTCGTCATTATAATCAACAAGGGACGAAGCTGAATACCCGTGTATCATTACAATGGTGCTTTACCGGAAACTCCGGAATGGGAAAAGGAACGGTCGCCCGGATTATTGCTCGTATTTATAAAGCCATGGGAATTATAGACAAGAGTGAGGTGACGAGTTTTAAAGTAGAACGTTTACTCGGGTTGACCGAGGAAGATGCTATACAAAGTATCGGTATGGCTTTGTTGCAATCAAAAGGTGGACTATTTTTCTTCGATGAAGATTCCAGTAGTCTGAATGAAGTTTCCGGTTTCCGGGATCGGGTAAGGGCGATTCTTGTGAATCAGTTGGCAATGCAACCGGGAGCTTATAACGTGATATATGCGAAACAGGACCCACCCCGTCAGATTATCAATGACGAGGTTGAAAAGGTTTCTGATATGATTAATGTTCTTGTTTTTGAAGATTATACGGCTGATCAGTTAATGGAAATATTGAAACGTGATCTTGCCACGGATAATACCCGGATGACGAGAACGGCTCAACAACATATGGAACAATTTATCTCTTATATTGTTGCGAATAAAAAACGTAGTCATGCCAGTGCCCGGTTAATCAAACTGGTTGCAGAGATGATGATTCGGAATCGGGTACAGCGCTTGGCTCAGAACAAGAAAGCGAATGATGACGTGGATATGAAACATTCGGTCACGAAACAGGACGTTGAAATGTTCACGCCTGCCATGTTGGATAGTATAATATCAGAAAGGAATACAATCGGGTACAAGCAATGAATCGCAGAATACTTCATCTTGCTATTCCTTCTATCGTGTCTAATATTACCGTTCCTTTGTTGGGATTGGTAGATGTGACGATTATGGGACATTTAGGGGCGACAGCTTATATAGGTGCCATTGCGGTGGGTGGATTGTTATTTAATATTCTTTACTGGAATTTCGGTTTCCTACGAATGGGTACCAGTGGGCTGACTTCACAGGCATACGGTCGGAAGGATAAGGAGGCTGAAATACGGGTACTTGTACAGGCGGTGAGTGTCGGTTTGTTTTCAGCCTTGGCCATGCTGATTCTGCAATACCCGATAGAACGACTGGCTTTTCGGCTATTGGACACGAGTGCGGAGGTGGAACAATATGCGGTCACTTATTTTAGAATTTGTATTTGGGGAGCTCCGGCGGTGTTGGCACAATACGGTTTTACTGGGTGGTTTATCGGAATGCAGAATTCCCGTTACCCGATGTATATTGCCATTGTGATGAACGTGATTAATATTGTGTGTAGTTCCTGTTTTGTCTTTTTGTTCGAAATGAAGGTGGAAGGAGTGGCTTTGGGGACAGTTGTCGCGCAATATTCGGGGGTGATGATGGCCTTGGGGCTTTGGTATTATAATTATAAAGAATTGCGGGGGCGGATTACATTTAAAGGAAGTCTTCAATTAATTGCCATGCGACGTTTCTTTGCCGTGAACCGGGATATATTTCTTCGGACACTTTGCTTGATTGGGGTGACAACATTCTTTACTTCAACAGGAGCCCGTCAAGGAGATGTAATTCTGGCTGTTAATACATTACTCATGCAGTTGTTTACCTTGTTTTCCTATATCATGGACGGTTTTGCCTACGCGGGGGAAGCTCTGTCGGGGCGTTACGTGGGAGCCTGTAATTTGGTACAATTGAAACGGGCGGTGAAGGCATTGTTCTGCTGGGGAGTTGGTTTGTCGTTGGTTTTCACGTTATTGTACGGGATTGGAGGTGAGAATTTCTTGGGGTTATTGACAAATGACACGGTTGTGATAGAGACTGCCGGACGTTATTTTTACTGGGTGCTTGCTATTCCGTTGGCAGGATTTGCGGCCTTTCTATGGGATGGCATTTTGATCGGGGCTACGGCTACCCGTTTTATGCTATGGGCCATGTTTGTCGCTTCCGGTAGTTTTTTTGTAATTTATTACTGTTTTTCCGGGGCTACGAATAATCATACGTTATGGTTGGCCTTTCTGGTTTACCTTGCACTACGTGGGATTATGCAGACGATATGGAGTCGGAGAGTATTTACTTTAAAATATCTCCAAAGTCTGAGATCATAAATTGAAGGTCGGATAAGTTTATTTGCCCGCTTTTTATTATATTCGCGGTGCAAATACGTGTAGTTGAAAATAAACAAATAAAACACATGGCTATAGTATTCTATCAAAAAGATGCAACAGTGTATGCCGTACACTATAAAGAATCGGAAAATCCTTTAGATGTAAGTAAGTTAGAATGGTTATTTAGTGGGGCTAAGAAAGTTCAAAGCGATTCACTGGAAAGCTTTTTCGTGGGACCTCGTCGGGAAATGATTACCCCGTGGAGTACTAATGCCGTGGAGATTACTCAGAATATGGGTATTTCCGGAATCTTACGAATAGAGGAGTTTACTCGTGTGGAAGATGAAAAAGCGGCTTTTGACCCGATGTTACAAGCATTTTACAAAGGTCTGAATCAAGATACGTTTACCATTGATAAGAAACCGGACCCGATCGTGTATATCGAAGATATCCGGGCATATAACCAACAGGAGGGATTGGCACTGAATGAAGATGAAATCTCTTACCTGGAAGGTCTGAGCAAAAAATTAAACCGTCGGTTGACAGATTCCGAGGTATTCGGTTTTTCACAAGTGAATTCCGAGCATTGCCGTCATAAGATTTTCGGAGGTACGTTTATTATTGATGGGGAAGAACAGGAAGAGTCTTTGTTCTCCATGATCAAGAAAACTTCCCGAACGAATCCGAACCGGATTGTTTCGGCCTACAAAGATAACTGTGCTTTCATTGAAGGACCGGCCACGGTGCAGTTTGCCCCGGCAACACCGGACAAACCGGATTTCTACACGCAAAAAGATATTAACACGGTTATTTCGCTTAAGGCGGAAACTCATAACTTCCCAACCACGGTAGAGCCTTTTAACGGGGCGGCAACCGGTTCCGGTGGTGAGATCCGTGACCGTATAGCCGGGGGACAAGCATCACTTCCGTTGGCTGGTACGGCTGTTTACATGACGTCATATCCGCGCTTGGAGGCAGGTCGTCCTTGGGAATCGGCTATTGATCCTCGGAAATGGCTATACCAGACTCCGGAAGATATTCTGATCAAGGCTTCTAACGGGGCATCAGACTTTGGAAATAAATTCGGGCAACCCCTTATTGTGGGTTCCGTGTTCACGTTCGAGCATGAGGAGCATGAAAAGACATATGGTTACGATAAAGTAATCATGCAGGCGGGTGGTATCGGTTTTGGTAATAAAGAACAAGCCATGAAAAAGACCCCAGAAGTTGGCGAACAGGTGGTTCTGCTAGGGGGGGATAATTACCGCATCGGAATGGGTGGTGGTGCCGTTTCTTCAGTGGATACCGGAGTATATGCCAACGCTATCGAATTGAATGCGGTGCAACGTTCCAATCCGGAAATGCAAAGACGGGTATGTAATGCCATCCGGTCTATGGCCGAAAGCGATGTTAACCCGATTGTTTCCATTCACGACCACGGGGCGGGAGGACATTTGAACTGCTTGTCCGAATTGGTAGAAGAAACAGGTGGATTGATTCACTTGGAGAAATTACCTGTCGGTGATCCTACTCTTTCCGACAAAGAGATCGTGGGAAATGAGTCCCAAGAACGTATGGGCCTCGTGATGAAGGCAAAGGATGTGGAGACATTGCAGCGAGTGGCTGACCGTGAGCGGGCTCCGATGTACGTAATCGGGGAAACCACGGGAGATCATCGATTCGTGTTTGAGGATGCCAGAACCGGTGAGAAACCAATCGATTTGGAGATGACGGATATGTTCGGTAATCCCCCGAAAACAGTTATGGAGGATAAAACCAAAAAGGAACATTTTGCCGATGTTGAATATAGTGAAGATAAAGTTGAAGAATATATCGAGCAGGTATTGCAGCTTGAAGCTGTTGCTTGTAAGGATTGGTTAACGAGTAAAGTTGACCGTTCTATTACCGGTCGTGTGGCTCGTCAGCAATGCGCTGGACCTTTACAGTTGCCTTTGAATGACTTGGGTGCCATGGCTCTCGATTATCGCGGGGAAAGAGGTATCGCCACTTCCATCGGACACGCTCCGGTAGCTGCATTGGCAAACCCGGCTTGCGGTTCGAGACTGGCTATTGCAGAGGCTTTGACGAATTTGGTTTGGGCTCCTATCGAACAGGGAATTAAAGGTGTTTCATTGTCAGCAAACTGGATGTGGCCTTGTAAAAATGCCGGTGAAGATGCCCGTTTATATAAAGCCGTACAAGCTGCCAGTGATTTTGCCATCGAGTTGGGAATCAATATCCCGACGGGAAAAGACTCTCTTTCCATGACGCAAAAGTATGGAAAGGATAAGGTATACGCTCCGGGAACCGTGATTATTTCTACCGTGGGTGAGGTTACTGATGTGAAGAAGATAGTTTCTCCGGTACTGAAACCGGATCAGGATTCTGAAATCGTGTATATCGACTTTTCTTTTGATAAATTTAAACTCGGAGGTTCCAGTTTTGCACAGGTGTTGAACCGGGTGGGTAAAGAGACCCCGGATGTAAAGGATTCCGATTATTTCGTGAATGCTTTTATGGCAATACAACGTTTGGTTGAGGAGGGATATATTTTAGCCGGACACGATATTTCTGCCGGAGGTATGATCACGACCTTACTGGAAATGTGTTTTGCCGACAATCGCTTGGGATTGGATATCGATTTCTCTTACTTGGCAGAGAAGGACATCGTGAAGATCCTGTTTGCAGAGAATCCGGGTGTACTTGTACAGATCAAGGATTGTAAGAAGGTTGCTGCTATCTTGGATGAAGCGGGAGTGGCTTACAATTTCTTGGGACGCTTGGGTAAGGCCGGAAAGTTAAATATCAAGAAAGATAGTAAAAACTTCCACTTGGATATTCCATCATTAAGAGACTTGTGGTTTAAGACATCTTATTTGTTAGATCGTCGTCAGAGTGGCAATGAGTTGGCCTTTGAAAGATATAAAAACTATAAGAATCATGCTCTGAAATACAAGTTTACACCTTCATTCAGCGGTAAGCTTTCCCAATATGGATTGGATGTTAACCGTGTTAAACCTTCAGGCATAAAAGCTGCCGTTATCCGGGAGAAAGGATGTCAGTGCGAGCGGGAAACGGCTTGGGCGATGTACTTGGCCGGTTTTGACGTGAAGGATGTTCACATGACAGACCTTGTTTCCGGAAGAGAGACTTTGGAAGACGTGAACTTTATCGTGTTTGTTGGCGGGTTTTCAAACTCGGATGTGCTTGGTTCTGCAAAAGGATGGGCTGGAGCCTTCAAATATAACGAAAAGGCTCGGATGGCTTTGGAAAACTTCTATAAACGCGAAGATACTTTGAGTTTGGGTATTTGTAACGGTTGTCAGTTGATGGTAGAGCTTGACTTGGTATATCCGGAACATTGCGAGAAGGCAAAGATGTTGCATAATGCATCCCATAAACTGGAATCCGCATTCTTGAGTGTGGATGTCGTGGAGAGCAATTCCGTGATGTTGAAGTCATTAGTCGGATCTCGTTTAGGAATCTGGGTTGCTCATGGAGAGGGACAATTCCAATTGCCTTACGGACAGGAAGAATATAATATTCCACTTCGATATAGCCATGACACTTACCCGGCGAACCCGAATGGATCACCTTTTGCCACGGCAGCTATTTGTAGTAAAGACGGACGTCACTTGGCAATGATGCCTCACTTGGAACGTTCTCTTCACCCGTGGAACTGGGGATATTATGCGGAAGATCGGAATGGAGATGAAGTCAGTCCATGGATTGAAGCATTTGTAAATGCTCGTTTGTGGATTGAAGAGCATAAATAATATAAGTCTCACGAATGCAAATAGGAAGGAGTACTTCACACAGAGGTACTCCTTCTTATTTTGACATTAATTATCCCTGATAAATTTTCTTTTTATGGGGAATATAATGAGCCTATTTTTTGATTATTATTCTTACTTTTGCCAAAGTGTAAAAAAGTACGATCAATATGGATTTGCTCAAAAAAAGAATTTTACAGGATGGAAAATGCTTTGAAGGTGGCATTTTAAAAGTGGATAGTTTTATTAATCACCAAATGGACCCAATTTTAATGAAGTCGATCGGGGTGGAATTTGTGCGTCGTTTTGCGAATAAGGATTTTAATAAAGTGATGACCATTGAGGCTAGCGGTATCGCTCCGGCAATCATGGTGGGGTATCTTTTGGAATTGCCCGTGGTCTTCGCCAAGAAAAAGCAACCGAAGACGATGGAAAATATGATTTCAACAACGGTACGATCTTTTACAAAAGACCGGGAATATAATGTTTGTATCAGTAAAGATTTCTTGACAAAAGAGGATCGAGTGCTTTTTATCGATGATTTTCTTGCAAACGGGAATGCCGCAAATGGAATTATTGATTTGATTGACCAGGCGGGGGCACAACTTGCAGGCATGGGATTTATTATTGAAAAAGCTTTTCAACATGGGGGCGAAGTACTGAGAGAACGTGGGATTCATGTTGAATCTTTAGCTATTATAGATAGTCTGGATAATTGTCAGATAAAAATAAGATAAGCCGGCATGAGTGAAACGACCAATCGTCAGGTTAGCTCGGCCATTATTTATGGAATAGAGGACCGTCCGCCTTTTAAAGAGGCTCTTTTTGCCGCATTACAACATTTATTAGCCATCTTTGTTGCTATTATAACTCCACCGTTAATTATTGCCGAAGCGTTGAACCTTGACTTGGAAACGACGGGTTTTCTTGTTTCTATGGCTCTTTTTGCCTCTGGAGTCTCTACTTTTATTCAATGTAGACGGGTTGGACCTATTGGAACCGGGTTATTATGTATTCAAGGAACAAGTTTCTCGTTTATCGGCCCGATTATATCTACGGGATTGGCGGGTGGTTTGCCTCTGATATTCGGGGTGTGCATGGCTGGTTCTGTGGTTGAGATGCTGATCAGTAGGATTTTAAAATATGCCAAGAAAGTCATTACCCCGCTGGTATCGGGAATCGTGGTAACATTAATAGGGATGAGTCTGGTGAAAGTAGGTATTACCGCTTGTGGTGGGGGTGTTATTGCTAAAGAAAACGGTACTTTCGGTAGTTTCGAGAATCTCGGATTGGCTTTACTGGTGTTAGTTTTGATCATCTTTTTTAACCGGAGTAATAATAAATATCTACGGATGAGTTCCATCGTGATCGGGTTAGTCGTGGGATATGTTGTCGCTTATTTCATGGGTATGATCGACTTCTCTTCTGTACAGAGTTATTCCGGGGTAAATATTCCTGTTCCTTTTAAATACGGGTTAGCTTTTAGCTGGTCATCATTTATTGCCGTCGGGTTGATTTACATGATCACGGCTATTGAGGCTTATGGTGATATTACGGCTAACTCCATGATTTCGGGAGAACCCGTGGAAGGAGAGAAGTTTATTAAACGGGCTTCTGGGGGAATCCTTGCCGATGGTTTCAATTCTTTCTTGGCAGGGGCATTTAATTCTTTCCCAAATTCCGTGTTTGCCCAGAATAACGGGATGATACAATTAACAGGAGTGGCCAGTCGTTATGTGGGATATTATATTGCTGCTTTTTTAGTGATACTAGGACTTTTTCCTGCTGTCGGGCTGGTGTTCTCGTTAATGCCAGAACCGGTTCTAGGGGGAGCTACACTACTTATGTTCGGTACGGTCGCTGCTGCCGGAATCCGTATTATAGCCTCCCAGAATATAAATAGGAAAGCCACGCTGGTTATTGCATTAAGTTTCTCCTTGGGATTAAGTGTCGAATTCATTCCGGAAATATTGAATAGTTGTTCCGATACCATTAAAAACATATTCTCATCCGGGATCACGACGGGAGGTTTGACGGCAATTGTGTCGAATGTACTGATACACGTGAAAGAATAATTGTAAAAACAACCTTATATGGTTGTTTTTCTAGAATTAACCATATAGGGTGAGTATGTATTAATTGGAACATTTGTACGTTTTACGATCGCCATCTTGTTAGGATTAATAATGATTAGATTAATTGCATAAAATGATAGGAATAGAAGAGATTTACCCTTTGGCTGTTGAATTCCGGCGTTATTTTCATCAACATCCGGAATTCGCCATGCAAGAAGTAGAGACGCAACGCTATATTGCGGAAGTACTGGAACGAAATGGAATCCCGTACCAAAAAGTGGGGACGGGATTAATTGCAACCGTGGGGAAAGGAGAGAAATGTATTGCAATCCGGGCTGATATGGATGCACTGAAGGTCAAGGAAGAGACCGGATTATCCTATTGCTCTCAAAATGAAGGTATGATGCACGCTTGTGGGCATGATATGCATATGGCCATGGTTTTGGGGGCAGCACTTGTTCTTAAATCCGGAGAAGACAAATTACAGGGAACGATAAAAATTATTTTTCAACCCAGTGAAGAGAAACGTCCGGGAGGGGCTCGTTTATTACTTCCCGAGCTTTTAAAAGAACCCGTTCCGCAAGCTATATTCGGACAACATGTTTTCCCGAACCTTCCAACCGGAACTGTCGGAATTCGTCCAGGGGCCTTTTTCGCCTCTTCAGATAATATTATTTTTTCCGTGGAAGGTAAAGGTACTCATGCTGCCATGCCACACATGGGCTCAGATCCCATATTGGCCACGGCTTGCTTGATACAATTTTACCAGACGTTGATTACTAAATTTCGAGATCCGTTGATCCCGGCGGTTCTTTCGATTACTTCTATCCATGGTGGCACGTGTAATAACGTAATTCCGGATCGCGTAGACGTGTTGGGAACCGTCCGGACGCATGACAACTCTTTACGGTATAAGATATTCGAATTAATCGAGGAAAAATCAAACTCCATTTGTGATTTGTACGGTTGTACATTCCATTTGGATAAAACTTGGAATGGATTGCCCGTGTTGGTGAATGATAAGAGTTTGACAGAATTTGTGAAGAAAAATGCAACAGATTTACTGGGAGAACAAAATGTGATTCTAATGGATCATCTTACTCTAGGAGAAGATTTTGCCATTTACTTGGAGAAGATTCCAGGAGTATTCTGGGTCTTGGGTGTCCGTCCACCGGAACAGGAGAGTATGCCTCCACTTCACAATCCGGGAATGGCTCCTGACGAGAATGCCATGAAAGCAGGTATTGCGCTGATGGTGGAGAATTGCGTTCAGATGTTGAGTCCACGAAATGTATAAAAAAATCCCAAGGCTCTGCTCCTTGGGATTTTTTATAGTTGGTACTTCGGATAAAATTACTGTAAATCTGCAATATTTACTTCTATCGCTGCCGGATAGATTCTTTCCGGATCGAAAAATGCAGCACAACTGTTCACCATGTTTTTAAGTTGTGGTTTAACCTTTCCCTTAAAAGCTTCTTTGCCATTTACTACCAATGTAATTTCCTTGTTTAAATCCACCAGTTTGTCATTCAAATAAATGATTACTTTCCCTTTTGTTGCGGGTTGATAGCTCTTTTCAAAATCCAGTTCTATACCCCAGTTCGGATCAATTTCTGTTGCTTTATAAGTAACTAAATCAATCTTTAAGGAAATATTATTTTCCTGTATATCCATTTCATAATGGGTTCTGGATTGAGTATCATCATTAGAACGTTCTTCAACAAATAAGTTATAGAATCCATTACGATACAGACCGTCCATTTCGAAGTTCTCCCAGCTTACATGTTTGGGATAAGGATTTCGGGTATATTGTTTCAACCAAGGGGTTGTAAGTTTGTAATCTATACCATGTCCCATACCGGGAATCAGTTCTATACGATGGATAAAGTTACCCGGATTGGCTTTTTCTAATTTATCAAATTCGTCTTTCGTGCGTTGCGTAAGTTTATTCCTGTAAAATCCCCTGTCATTTGCTCCTGTCAATAGAGAGAAGGCGATGTTTCTGCAATTTTCAACAGGAGCGTTCTTCAGAGGTTCCCCTCCGGCCATCGGGCCTGCTGCAGCCAGATAATCCGCATAAAATGATGCTAACCGTTGACTACCGTATCCGCCTTCTGATATTCCGAAAAAGTAAACTTTATTGGGATTTATTTTTCCAGACACGAAAGCTAATCGTAGCATCTTTTCCCAAGCAAACTGCTTTGCCTTTTGCCACCAACGATAGTAATCGCCCATGTTCGGTATCTGAGGTATGAAGTAAACCGATGGAGCATCATCGAACTTTTGGCATATGTTGATCCCCGTTCTCCATTCACTGGTTTTATCTCCGGAACCATGCGTGTATAGATATAATGAAAAACCACCTTCCGGTTCCGAATCTCCCTTGTATCCCCAGTAGTATGGCATGATTGCATTGGGTTCCAGTTCCTGCGGGAGAGTCCATTTTCCTGAATTTGCTTTTTCCAGTTTATCAAGATTAATCAATTTCTGCTCGGAGAATTTGTTATTTGCCTCCTTCCATGCATCCCACACGATTTGCAGCATCTTTTTCACATCGGTTGATTTGAGCCTGCTTTTGTCGTCATAGGCATCAGCATTACCTGACAGGTGACCGGAGAAATGGGTCGTGATTTTTTCTTTTGTTTTTACATCCTGTTTTTTCAAGGATACTTCTTGAGCCATGCTATAGTTAGAAAATGCAAGGACTATTAACAAGCTCAACATTTTGAACGAATAAACGGTATTTTTCATTTTGTTATTTGTATTTTGTCTTGTTGCAAAACTACAAAAAAATACACAAAGATACTTCTTTAGGGCCATTAGAGTGTTCCTTGGATTACATTATAGATAACCCGGTATCTCACTGATAGGTTAATTGTAGATCAACGATAGGTTAACTATTGTACTCAATAAAAAATGACTGGCTAAATTTAACCAGTCACTTATAATCTATTACTAATCCTAAATTGTTACTTGTAAGTTTTTCCGGAAAGTTCTCCGCGAAGAACCATCAGTCCGTTCATAGCTAATGCTCTCATTTCATCTTCACCGGCATATACTTTTATCGGAGCGATAAACCCGACCATCTCTTTCACGTAGTCAACCAAGAAGGGGTTGTGAGCAATTCCTCCGGTTAACAGGATACCATCAACTTTACCTTTTAGCACGGCAGCCATTTCACCAATGGCTTTACCTACCTGGTAAGACATGGCATCTTGTACCAATTTATATTTCGGATCTTCTTTGGCCTTTATTTCTACTTCGTAAGCATCGTTTGTTCCAAGGTAAGCTACTAATCCACCTGCACCTTTCAACATTTTCTTGATTTCTGCTTCGGTTTTCTTACCGCTAAAACATAGTTTTACCAACTGACCGGTAGGAAGACTTCCTGAACGTTCCGGTGAGAACGGACCATCACCATCCAATGCATTATTCACGTCAATTACCCGTCCGTGATCATGCGCTCCAACAGAAACGCCTCCACCAAGATGTGCGATAATCAAGTTTATATCTTCGTATTTCTTCCCAATTTCTTTTGCATAAGTACGTGCTATTGCTTTTTGATTCAAGGCATGGAAGATAGAAACTCTCGTAAAATCAGGATGTCCGGTTAATCGGGCTACATCTTGTAATTCATCAACTACTACCGGATCTGCAATATAAGCTTTCGTTCCGTTATTAAGAGATTTAGCGATATCGTTTGCGATCAGACCACCTAAATTAGAGGCATGTTCTCCAAGAGGAGGGTTGTTTAAGTCGTTAATTAATGCTTCATTTACCTCATACACACCGGATTCAATGGGTTTAACTAAACCACCTCTTCCAACGATTGCGTTGATTTCGTTAATATTAAATCCAGCATTCTTCAGTTCGGAAAGAATAATATCTTTCCGGAATTGGAACTGTGAAGCCACGTTATCAAATTTCGCAATTTCCTCTGCGGAATGTTTGATGTTCTTTACAAACTTCTCAGTTTCATCTTCAAAGATTGCAATTTTCGTGGAAGTTGATCCCGGATTGATCGCAAGAATTTTAAATGACATAATTTTAATTGTTATTTTAAATATTAATAATTATTCTTTTTCGTACGTTATGAGGCTGCAAAATTTATAAATTGTAAGCAAAACTCAAAGAAAAAGTGATAATTTATTTATAATAGAGAATCAATCCGAATAAGCGGATAAATAAAGGGTATCGACAATAGCTTGAGAGATGATCTTTAAATAATGTGGGGCATTCTTTATAGAATCTTGAATGGAACGGGTATACTGGCTCATTATGAATACTTTATCGAAACGGGTAAGGACTTGCTTTTCTGCCAATCCGACAACAGCATAGACCGGAACGTTATGTTTCTGACACAGGTTTGCAACAGTTCCCGGAATTTTACCATAAAAGGATTGGAGGTCGATTTTCCCTTCTCCCGTGATGACCACTCCAGCCTGTAAAAGATTGTCGTGGAAACGGGAGAGTGTCAGGCAGTATTCGGAACCTGAAATAAGTTGTGCGTTTAGTAGAGCATACATGGCGGCAGTTATTCCCCCTGCGGCACCTCCATGTTTTAACTGGGTTATATCCTTACCTGTATTCTGTTTTAATAAATCACTCCAAAGACATAATTGGTTGTCAAGCATGATAATTTGCTCTGGCGATGCTCCTTTTTGTGGAGCAAACACAGCGGCAGCACCCTCCGGACCACAAATAGGATTATCGACATCACACAGTATTGTAATATGAATTTCTTTAAACTTTTGCTGCAATAATTCGGTGTTAATACCCTTAATATCTGTGATATAATTTCTATTCGGAGAGTTGTTGACAATTGTCAATCCCATTTCCCGAAGAGCTCCTATACCACCATCTACGCTGGCGCTTCCACCGACACAAAGAATCAAATTGTTCGCTCCTTGCGAGATGGCATGATTGATTAACACTCCGAAACCTGCCGTGTTCGTGTTCAAAATGTCATATTCCTCTCGCTTCAAATGTTTCAGACCGCAGGCTTCGGCTAATTCAATGATAGCTGTATGGTCTTTTAAGTAATACGAAGCGAAATGCTCACGTCCCAAGGCATCTACTGTTTTCGTCTTGATGGGGGAAGCATGAAGGTAATGTGCCACTATTCGGGCTGTTCCATCACCACCATCTCCTAATGGAAGGGAGATCGTATGGAATCCACATTCTTCTAATTCAGAAGCCAGAATTCGACAAAACTCGAAAGCATCCAAACTTCCCTTGAATGAGTTGGGAGCTAAAAGAATATTACAATTGTTTATGAGGTTCATGGCTAGATGTTGTCAGGATGCACGGGATGTGCTTGGACTCCTTTTTCGTTGGCCAGCAATTTTTTCCCATCTTCGAAAGCCTTGCAGTAATCAGGATCAAACAGATTCCTGTCCGGCCATTCTTTTACCCGATCCATGGCGCGAGCCATCATGCCTTCGATCTTATGGGGAAAACGAGGTCCGGTCCAATTACTCGTGTTGGTAATGAATGCCCAACAGAACCCGTCCCGTTGACGCTTTAACATAGCACTGGTTCCAGCCAGAGTCCCGGAACGCCACCAATCACCCTGGTTATTGGTGTTCATCCAACCAAGAGGCAAAGCGTTTTTCACGCATTTAGTCATAATTTCCACGCTCTCTTTTGTCAATATATCCGGATATGAATCATTTGCGTCTATGGCAGAAAGGAAACGTAATAATTCCGTCGGGGAGGCCACCCAGCCTCCGGCACCATAAAGAGCCTCGATGTTGTTTCCCCCGTTACTGCGATACACTAGTGTATCCCGTCCGTCACATGAACGGATCAGGTCCGCGTCCGATTGTTCGTAATACTTGACCTCGTTGAAATACCGGTCTTTATCTAGATTATGGGCCAAATGCATATCATAACACCCGGCAGGAATGAGTATGCTATCCTGGATAAATTCTTCGTAGTTTTTCCCGGAAATTTTTTCTATTACTTTTGACAGTATTCCGTACCCCACGTTTGAATAACAAGTGCTTGTTCCCGGTGTGAAACCTAAACGTCGGGATAAAACGAATTTGATGATGGTATTTAAGTCTGCCGGTGCCGGAACATTCATCTTTTCCGCGATGTCTATCGGGCAGAACATGGGGTCGCCTGCACGATTTGTGAATCCCCCTTGGTGACGTAGAAGATTTTCCACGGTGATATGATTCATCCGTTTATCTTTTACCGGGGCATAAAGTGTCGTATCGTTCAAAATACCTTCTTCTCCAAATACTTTATCATCCAAGGATAGCGTTCCGTTTTCAACTAATTTCATGATTCCTGCCGCCGTGATCAGCTTGGAAACCGAAGCAATCCGGAAGATGTGATTCACGTCGGTTTTCACCTCATTTTCTTCATCTGCATAACCGTACCCTTTGCTGTAAATCAGTTTCCCGTCTTTCATAATGGCAAGGGAAGCTCCTTTTATTTCCCATTGATCCATAAAACGTTCGATCGTTTGATCTAAACGTTTGGTTTCAATTAGATCTGAATATTCATTCGTGAATAAATCATGCACCGCTACGGCAAGTGTATCCTGGGGGATGGAATCTTTTTCAACTTGAATTTCTTTCGTGAAAAAATTCCAAGGCCTGAAGCTGATAACTAGAAAGAATAGTATAATTAGTATAGTATATTTCATTACATCTGCAATCTAAGGAAAAAAGCGTGATATTCCATGTCAAAAAAATATCACGCTTGCAATATTAATAAAAATGCATTTTTATTCAAAGAGATCAGATGTAAAACACCTTTAAAAATTCTTATTTAATAAATTGAAATAGTGTTCCATAACTTTCACCAGTAGAAGATGGCGCGGGTCGAATGCAATCCCGTCGATATGAGCGATGGGCAATACGAGCGGGGAAGTCCCCGTTATAAAGGCTGCCTGATAGGTGGCTATGTCCTTGTAATTCACTCTTTGTTCCACCACGGTCAGCCCGTTTTCCTGACAGATATTTAATACCCGTTTCCGACTGGTTCCCGGTAAAACATGGGGAAGAGGAGCCGTATAAAACACGTTATCCCGGATAAAGAATACATTCGAACGAGAACCTTCTGTTATGCAGTTATCCCCATCGATTAATAAAACTTCAGCAACTCCTTGTTCCTGAATAATCTTGTTTGTCATTTCCCGTAATCCGGAATTGATATATTTCACTTCGGCATTCTCTCGGATGGCATGGCACGTCACCGTGTCCACTCCATGTTGATAAGCTTCTTCCGTCGGGTAGGAGTGTTTTATCTGGTAAACATATTGTTCGATTCCTGTCGGGGTAACTCTAATCACGTACTTGATATTTCCTTCCTTGATGTTTTCAAGCTGAATCAATCGATTTAATTGGTCGGCCACGTGTAGTGAATTCAAATCAATGGCAAGGTTTGATTTTTTTATTGAATTGTCAAGTCGTAAAAGATTGTCATTTAGAAATATAACTTTACCTCTAAAAACCCGGCATACTTCATATATACTAAAGCCTTCATTTAGGATATCTTCGGAATATTTCTTGTTATCGATGGGTTTATTATTAAATAACATCATAATTTTCTCCTTTTATGTGTCGCGAATTTATGCTTTAAAACGATTATATAACCGGAAATGTTCAGAAATTTTAGAGAGAGAAAATGGGGCTTGTTACTTTCGATAATTTGCGCTATTTTTGGCTGATATATGGAAACACGAGAGCAAATAGAACGAATAGAGCATTTCATACGTGAAGTGATTGTGAATGAGATTGCTAAGTTGCAGGGTGTGGGTTTGTCGTATATGCAATTTGTCATCATGGGGCAAGCGATTGAGGTTTTGGGAAGTTTTTTAGACAATAAACCTATGAAAGCCAAGGGCCAGTCGGCCAAACGTTTTTCCCTTGGGGTAAAGAAGTTATTCGGGGGACGTTATCGATTATTAAATGATAACGGTTTTTTGTATGATAAACTTCGCAACCAAATGACTCACACGTTTATTCCCGGGGGAGATTTGATATTATTGAACCAAGCGGATAATAAAAACGGGTATAAACATCTACAAATAGTCGAGGGAAAATTAGTTTTAATTTCCGAAGTTTTCAATGAAGATATTCATAAGGCGAGTGAACGTCTTTTAGAAGCCATTAAAAACGGGGTATTATTTCCTAAAAATATTGCTTACTAGTACATGGAACAACAGGATAAAATCATATTGATCGGGGCCGGGAATGTCGCTCATCATCTGGGCGGAGCTCTTTTAAAAGCGGGAGAAAATTTATGCCAGATATACAGCCGGACACTGGATACGGCTCGGCAACTGGGAATGAGAACGGGAATATCTTACACGGCAGAATTGAATGAGATATATCCGGATGGAGATATTTATATTTTTTGTGTAAGTGATGATGTTCTACCGTCTATTATTAAGACGATTAGGATGTCGAATAATGCATTGCTTTTACACACTTCGGGAAGTCAGCCGATGGATGTATTCAAGTCATATTCCCAATATTACGGGGTAATTTATCCGATACAAACCTTTTCTAAGAAACGAGAACTGGATTTCAGGGAGATCCCGTTATGTGTGGAGGGAAACACGAGTTCCGTGAAAGAGCGAATTAAAAAGTTTGCGGAAAAGTTGTCAGATAAAATATACGAGATAGACTCAGCCCAACGTAAAGAATTGCATTTAGCTGCCGTTTTTGCTTGCAATTTCCCTAATTATTTATATCAAGTGGCAGGCAAATTGCTAGAAGACAAAGGACTATCCTTTGCTATGTTACGTCCTTTGATTTTTGAGACAGCACATAAAGTGATGCTCCTAAATCCGGAAGAGGCTCAAACTGGACCGGCCAAGCGGGGGGACGAGAGTATCATGAATATGCACAAGAATATGTTGAAGAATGACAAAGACTTGCTGAAAATATACACGATATTATCGGAAGGGATAAAGGGAACGCAAGATAAAGAAGAGACCGGGGATCAAAAGATATCGCAAGATATAATAGATATGCCCACATTGTGGTAAATTAGATAAATACGAACGCTATGAAATTATTCAAAGAGGAATTAAAGAAGGTAGAAGCTTTTGCTTTCGATGTAGATGGAGTTTTTTCACGTCATGAAATGAATATAACACCGGAAGGTGACTTGATTCGTACATCTTGTACGAAAGATGGCTATGCCATGATGTATTGTACGAAGAAGGGCTACCCGGTTTGTATCATTTCTGGGGGACAGGCTCCTGGGGTAAGGGAACGTTTTGAGAAATTGGGAGTGAAGGACGTGTATCTTGGCGTGGCGAATAAAGTTGAAGCGTTGAACGAGTTCTTGCAAAAATATAATCTGAACCCGGAAAATGTGATGTACATGGGAGATGATATACCAGACTACAACGTGATGAAAATCGTGGGTATGCCGGTATGTCCTTCGGATGCGTGCGAAGAGATCAAAGCTATTGCCCGTTATATTTCAGATACGCCCGGTGGCCTTGGATGCGTACGGGATGTCGTGGCTCAAGTCCTGAAAGCAAAAGGCGAATGGATGGATACCCAATGCTACGTGAAATGTATGTAAGTTAAAGAATAAGATGTTGGAAATTCTCAAGTTAATACGCCTACGAACGATCGCATTCACGGCATTTACCATGTATGCCATACGTTTCTTTGTTGTCCAGCCCGTACTGGAGAAAGCTGGTTTTGCCCTGCAAATGCCGGAAGGCAATTTCTCGTTACTGGTAATAGCCGTGTGTTGTCTGGTGTCGGCCGCTTATGTCATAAATGATTATTTTGACACGAAAGCTGACCGTATTTCGGGAAACAGACCCGTGATTGTTGGGAAAACCATTAGCCGCAGGGCCGCAATCATTCTACATTCCATTTTGAATGTTGTGGCCGTGGGAATCGCGTATTATCTGGCGAGAGAAGCTCATCATGCTGAGATAGTATTCTTATTTTTAATCATATCGTTGGTGTTGTGGTTTTATTCCTCCCGGATAAAAAAACGTTTTATATGGGGAAATATCGTCGTGGCCATTTTGGCCGGATTAATCCCACTTACCGTGATTACATTCGAAATCCCGTTATTGAGTGATGTGTACTCGGATGTCGTTTTGAAAACGCACGTTAGTTTTGCCTACGTGTTTTACTGGACAGCATGTTTTTCGTATTTTCTTTTTATTAATATGCTGATATACGAGATCAACAAGGACATATATAGTATAAACGGAGACCAGGCTGATGGAATCGTTACTTTACCTGTAAAATTTGGTATTCCGGCAACGAGAAAGGTGATCATCGGGTTGATCACGATTGCCATTACATCGTTGATCCTATTTTTGTTATTCGGATTTACACGAACCCCGATCGTATGGATTTATTTTGTTGTAGCTTTGATTATACCATACTTGTTTTACGGCTATGCGGTATTGAAGAATGACAAGATGAAATTCCAGTTGCGAATGATTCGTTTGATTATGGTTTTGTGTATAGGAGTCAGTGTATTTTGTAAGTTGTGTGAATGATGCATTCTATTAAAAATTATAAATTAATATTGGCTTCTGCATCGCCACGGAGACAACAATTGATGAAAGATGCTGGTTTTACCTTCGAAGTCCGGTTGAAAAATGTTGAAGAAAAATATCCCCAAGAGATTCATTTGGAGAAAGTTCCGGAATATTTGTCGAAAGTAAAGGCTTCTGCCTTTCGAGAGGAGCTAAAGGCTGATGAAGTATTGATAACAGCCGATACGGTAGTTTGTATTCATGATCGGATTTTAGGGAAACCTGCAGATAGGAAAGAGGCTATTTCGATGTTACGGGAGTTATCGGGAAATCGTCATCTAGTGGTGACGGGCGTGAGTGTAACCACTCGTACGGAACAACTTTCATTCTCTTCACGGACAGACGTGTTTTTCAAGCATTTATCAAATGAAGAGATTATATTCTACGTGGACACGTATAAGCCATTTGATAAAGCGGGTGCTTACGGGATTCAGGAGTGGATCGGGTACATTGGGATCGAGCGTATAGAAGGTTCTTTCTATAACGTGATGGGGTTACCGATACAGAAATTATATGAAACTTTGCGGAAATTACAATTTCAATAAATAACATTCAAAAATACCAGTAAATGAGAAAAATTACATTATGTTTTTTGGCTTTCATTCTGCTGACTTTACCAAGTTTAGCTGACGAGGGAATGTGGATTCCCATGTTGTTGAAAAAATACAACATAGAAGATATGCAGAAAGCCGGTTTTAAATTAACAGCGGAGGATATTTACGACATCAACCAAGCCTCATTGAAAGATGCTGTTATCGGGTTGGGTAATGAAAGTTCTCCGTTTCATCACTTTTGCACCGGAGAGATCGTGAGTGATCAAGGATTGGTGATTACGAATCATCACTGCTCCTTTGGCATGATACAAGCTCATTCTAGTCTGGAACATAACTATTTACGGGATGGTTTTTGGGCTCAATCCATGGCGGATGAATTGGTTAATCCCAAGATAACAGCTTCTATTTTAGTTCGGATGGAGGATGTCACGGATAAAATCAATGCAGGATTGAATGCCGGGATGTCTGAAAGCGAACGTACGAAGAAGGTGAATGAAATATGTCGAAAATTGGAAACCGAAGCCGTTAAAGGAACAAATCTGGCGGCTAATATAAAGCCATATTTTAACGGGAATCAATATTTTCTTTCCGTGTTCAAAATCTTCCGGGATGTTCGTTTGGTGGGAGCACCGAATTCTGCTATCGGTAAATTCGGTGGGGATACGGATAACTGGACTTGGCCGCGTCACACGGGAGATTTTTCCGTTTTACGAATTTATGCAGGACCGGACAATGAACCGGCAGCAATATCCGATAAGAACGTGCCTTATAAACCGGCTAAATTCTTTAAAATTTCGGCACGGGGGGTGCAAGAAGGTGATTTTACAATGGTCTTCGGCTATCCCGGGACGACAAACGAGTACTTGACTTCCTACGCGATAGATCAGATTGCTTCTGTTGAGGACCCGCATAAGATCAAAATCCGTACGGCAAAATTGGACGTCATCAACGCAGCCATGGAGTCGGATGAATTGTTGCGTATAAAATATGCCGCTAAGGCAGCAAGTGTTGCCAATGCTTGGAAAAAATGGCAGGGAGAGATTAAAGGATTGGATCGTTTTAGCACGGCAGATAGCAAGAGGGTGCTTGAAAATAATTTCAACAATTGGGCTAAAAGTAATGGAAAAACCGAATATATCGGTTTAACGGATCGTTACAAGGCGTTATATGACGCTCGTAAGGAGTACATTTTAGCTGCCGCATACGCTTCGGAGGCCGGGCTGGGAGGTGCGGAAATCATGAAATTTGCCCGTGAAATAGAGCAAGTGTTGGATAACTATGACAAATTTGAGGATAAGGAACAACTTAAAGAATCTCTGAAGAATTACGTCGAGGCATTCTATAAAGATTACGACGTGGCCACGGATCAACGGATATTGACCGAAATGTTCAAGTTGTATAATAATGAAGAAGTCGGGGACCGGTGGATCCCGTCTGTCGTTCGCCTGAGCCCGAAATATGCTAAACGAAATGGGTACGATCGTTATGCTGCCGACTTGTTTAAAAAATCAATATTCACGCACAAGGATGATTTACTGAAATTCATCGACAATTTATCCGAGAAATCAATCGCTAAAATTGAAAAAGATCCGATTCTTGGAGTGGCTACCGGAATTTACACGTTGTATGCGGATAAAATTCGGCCCGAATTGAGTCGGATTGAAAGTGAATTGAAATTGTTGAACCGTTTGTGGATTGCCGGATTAATGGAGATGCAGCCCGACAAAACGTTCTACCCGGATGCAAATTCAACCTTACGTGTGGCTTATGGGAAAATTGCCGGATACCATGCAACAGATGCCGTTTATTACACGCACTACACAACATTGAAAGGTATCATGGAAAAGGATAATCCGAATATCTATGATTATGATGTACCCCAGAAATTACGGGATTTGTACAAAAATCGAGATTTCGGTCCTTACACCCAAGACGGAGAGGTGCCCGTCTGCTTTATCGCAACGAATCACACGACTGGCGGTAACTCCGGTAGCCCGGTTCTGGATGCGGAAGGAAATTTGATCGGTTTAAACTTTGACCGTGCTTGGGAAGGTGTGATGTCAGATATGCAATATAGTCCGGAGATTTGTCGGAATATAGCTGTCGATATTCGCTATGTTTTGTTTATCATTGATAAATATGCAGGAGCGCAAAGACTGATAGATGAAATGGTGATCATTCGATGAGAGCTATTAAACGTTCTTTCTATTGCTTGGTATAATATAGGGTTCTATGAAAAATAACCGTAATTTAACCATAAAGTAACCGAGAAAATACCCCACGCTCGTTCTCCAACCAGAGCTTATTCGTAGCTCGTACAATCCGGATTGTATGAACTACGAATAAGCTCTGTATAAACTTTGAAAAAGAGGTAGTTTTTCCTTTACTTCTTGGTAGGATTACCTATACTTCTCTTCTACTCTCCACACGTACGCTTGGTTTGTAAATATGCTGTTTATTTTGAGCAGGTGTGGCATTCGTAATGTTTGTTGCATATGCCAAGAAAATGTTGGTTATTAATGGAAAGGGAATAATATGGCTTCTATTAAAATAATATTTAGAGAGTCGATAGTAGAGGGAAAGATGGGATCTTGTTTTATACAAATCATACATCAACGTAAGATCGGTATTTTGTCCACGGGAATAAAATTGTATGCGTGGGGAATGGGATAAGGTTAACAATGATGTCCTTTGGTCGGAGGATAATCCCAAGCGGCAGTTGATCGTGCAGGCGGCACGAGCGAGATTGTGGCAGGTGGTGAATGAGTTACGGGAAATTGTTGATAGTATGGAAATCAACAATATGGATTACACTGCACGAATAGTTATCGAGGAGTATAAGAGACGTTTAACAAAAATACGTTATTTTCTTTTATGGGTGAATGTATTAAAGAGTTAAAAGATGGCGGGCGGGAGAGAACTTCCGGCACGTATCATAATGCTGACAAAATTGTCGTGTTGAAAAAAGGAAGTGTGGCGGAACAAGGGACTCATGAGGGGTTGATTGCTCAGAAAGGTTATTACTATGAATTGGTAAAAAATCAGATAGAATTGGGATGATTTTTATAAAATAAACCAATCCCCCGGCTTGATAGTCGAGGGATTGATCATTTGACCCATCTATGTTTTTATTTTGTCGAGGACAAAAGACGTTTGTTTACCACATCCCAGTTTATAATGTTCCAATAATTTTCGATGTATTTCGGACGGGCATTCTGTGTATCCAGATAGTAGGCATGTTCCCAAACATCAATGGTCAGGATTGGTTTCTTGCCATGTTTTAATGGAGTATCCGCATTACCTGTTTGTACGATTTCCAATTTGCCACTCTTGTCTGCAACCAACCAGGCCCATCCTGAACCGAATAAGGTAGTGGCTGCTTTGGCGAATGCCTCTTTAAAAGCATCGAAACTTCCAAATGATTTATCAATCAATTCTTTTATTTTTCCTGTTGGAACAACCTGCGCGGCGTTATGGGGTTGGAAGGTTTCGAAGTAAAAAATATGATTGTATGTTTGTGCGGCATTATTGAAAATACCACCTTCAGATTTGGTCACGATACCCTCTAGACACATCTTTTCGAACTCGGTACCCACGATCAAATTGTTGAGGTTGGTAATATAAGTGGCAAGATGTTTTCCGTGGTGATATTGGATGGTACGTTCGCTGATATAAGGTTCCAGTGCATTTTCCTTGTAAGGGAGAGAGGGCAGTTTGAATTTGTTATCCTCACCTTTTGTATTTATCACCTCTGATGACATCAACACGTCCAATTCTTTGTACTCTTCTGTTTTCATATTTTTATGTTTTAAAATTGCTTTTGTATTTACAAATTCTATTATAGATGATACGATAAAATATGAATAAAGTTACTGCTTTCTATGAAAAAAATAAAACGGATAGTTACTATTTTTCACTACCCGTTTTGATCCATGCGCATGGATGACTCTATTTCGTCAGTTTTGCACCGAATTCCAGTGTCTTAAGATTCGTTGAAAAAGTATCAACAAAAGTTTTAATCGCCTTTTGTTGTTCTGTGGGTAATTCTGTACTACTTAAGATAAGCGGGACTGCAGAAAGAAGTGCTTTTACGTAAGAAGTGTTTAAATATACCGTCAATTCATTGTTTGCTATTTTGTAATTCAAATCAATAGAGGGGACGGGAATATTTCCTAATAGAGCCTTAAAACCATCACTTTGTGTACTGACTTTTATAATGTCTTTTTGAATCGTGTAAGTTGTCTTTAAAGTTGCAGGTTGGCCATTCATGATCATTAATATTTCCATCTCGGTTTCAGAAGTAAATTTAATACCTTGGAAATATTGAGACATGTATTTGTTCGCGAGCACGGGTAACGCCATTTTAATCATGGCAACATTGATCCCCGTTTCGCTGACTCCCGGAATCCCTTCCGGAAGAACTCCTGACGGAATTAATCCTTCAGGGAAACTGATCTCGTCACCATTATATTCTAGTTCAAAATGAATGTCAACCGCTTTTCCTGAATAATTCCAAGTCCCGATAAGGTCTTTGTCGTTATTTTCATCATCGTCATCGCTGCAAGAGAAACTTACTACAGTTACAAGTAGTACGGAAATCAAGTAAATTAATTTGTTTTTCATCATAGATAAATTTGAAATGTTTGTTTATAATTTTATTGTTATAGATGCCCCGAATCGAGAGGGAGCACCGGATTGGCCGGATTTCATGTATTCCGGTAAATTATTTCCCACGGGACTGTTGAACATATAGCAAAAGAAATTTTTATCTAAAATGTTCTTACCCCAGACGTGGAAATCAATGTGTTTACCGGAAATACCCAGATCCATGTTCCAAAGGAAATAGGGATCTTGTTTCATGGTGTTTGCCTCGTCAAAATATTGGGTTCCGAAACCGGTAACAGACGTGGTTGCCGTGAAAGATTTGAATAACGAGGACTTTATTGCTTGGGTGTACGATATCCCCGTGTTCATCGTGAATTCCGGGGCCATGACAATTTTATTACCCTCGTATTCCTTGGTTAAGTGGTGATAGTATTCCGAATCGCTATATCCGGAGGAAAGAAAGTAAACCAGTCGCGGCAGGCATTCCCAGCTTAAATCGATCTCCGCTCCAATACTGCGAGCGTCTCCCGCGTTCTTGATAATCGGTCCCATCATTTCCATAACGAAGATTTGCTGATCTTTCCAATCAATGTAAAAAAGTGCCCCATTCACGTTAAACCGTCCGTTAACGCTAAAGTATTTAGCTCCAAGTTCATAATTCCACAATGATTCTTTGTCATATTCCAACTCTACAACTTGAGTAGTCATTTCATTTGAAATGATATTGTACCCGCCGGCTTTATACCCTTTAGATATATTCAAATAGGTGGATAATTGTTCGTTCCATTTTTGTAGGACAGAGAATTTAGGCAACCAAGCCGCGTAGGAATGCTTTTCATCCCAATCGTGATAACCGGTGAACCGGTCTGCATCATGAAATAACAAACTGTCCCGGTAGGAGAGAGACGCTTTCTCATAATCATACCTGATTCCGGCAGTAACGAACATTCCCGGTAAAAGATTTTTCACGGTAATTTGCCCGTATCCGGCAATTCCCCAAGTGGATGTGTTGTTATAATACAACGCTTGATCCAAATCCAGCGGGAGAAGCAAATGACGTTCGGTACCGAACGTGGCTAAATAATCATTCGTCAAGTCCTTGTAAAACCCAAATGTTCCTACCGTCCAATCGATTTTATCGCCCCGGGAGGACTGGTAGTTGATCTCTTGCGTGATCAGATCTTGTTTGGATTCTTTTCCATTTTGAAATACATCATGATACGTGAAATCTGCATCCAAAACCTGCTTATCTTTAGCCCGGGAATAGGACGTGATCCAGTTCAACCGGGTTTGGGAAAAATGTTTTTGCACGTTTACGTACGTGGATAATAAATCCCGTTTATAGGATGCGTCCGCGTTGTAATTAACCCGGTGCCGGTGTACTTTTAACGAATCGATGGCATGGTAAGCGTAACCGTCATCAAAGCTATGGTTGTAGTTTAGACCAAACGCCACTTTCCAAGTGGCATCCGTGAACACGCTTCCCTGGTAACGAATATCGTATGAATCCGATTTGTTCGATTTTCCCCCGGTAAAATCATTCTTGAAATACCCGTCCGTGCGATTATAGGCAAAAGACAATTTGTTGTATAGAACTTTGTTGATGGGTAAATTAGCCATAAACATGTAATTCTGAGAATTGTAACTGGAAATACCGGCTTTTGCCTGTAAAGAAAATTTTGTCGCGGGAGGATTTGTCCTGATGTTAATCAAGCCTATAATGCTGTTCCGGCCATACAAAGTGGTTTGCGGGCCTCGCAGCACTTCTATTTGCTTGATGTCGTACAAATCAAATATGAAGGCATTTTTGTCAAAAATCGGGACTCCATCCACGTACAAACCGACGGGCGGGGTTCCGGATACCGTTCCAATTCCGCGGATATAGAGTGGGGTCGATAATTTCAAGCCACCTTCCTGCATGTAGAAATTCGGAACGATTCCCGACAAGTTGCGGAGGTCCGGATTATTCTCGTTTAATAAATTTTTCCCGCTAATCACGCTGAGGGCAACAGGAATCTCGTTAATGGATAATTCCCTTTTTTCGGCCGTGATGATAACTTCTTTTAGTTGTTTAATAGCACTGAATGTAGAGTCATTTGTTTGCACGGTCTCGGACCGCTGGGCGAACAAATGCCCGGAAATACATGTCAATAGTAAAATGCTATATATTATCCGCATTTGATGTTGTTTTAAATTAAAGAACTTATATACAATTTACAGCAAGTCAACTCCCTTATCCTTCGGGTACTCGGTAAGAAGTACCAATTTTTCCTCTGTTTATAGAGAAGGTGGCACGAAGTGACGGAGGAATTCAAGCTCCAAGACAAGCTCTTGAAGGATTACGAAAAGTAGATAAAGGGAGGGGCCCTCAATGCCTGTAATACAAGGTTAGGATTGTCATAGTTAGCAAAATAGACATATTGCTTGGTTTTCGATCGATCGTCTGTTATTTTTAAGTAGGGAGAACCTGAAGAAAAAGCTGTCTCCTCGTCTTCTATGTCCTGACAGTAATATATATCGTTTTTCCCGATTCGATATTCGATAATTCTTTCCTGTCCCGGAACTGCTTCCGGAAGTCTTATTTCAGTTTGTGAATAGAAACAGATCACAAAAAAAGCAGAAACAAGCAAATAGACGAATATGTTTGCCGACGGTCCGATGAAAAACATGGTGCAAATCTATAAAATAATTGGATATGGATGACTGAAATTCTTTGAGAACATGATTAATTAGAACTGTTCTAAATTTTTGGAAAATATAATTTGAGATGTTGTATTTATAAAAAAGATAACGATATTTGCACTCGATATAAAATTGTAATTATTACAAATAAGAAATGAATACAGTACAGGGAACACGGGAATATTTGCTAAAATATGACATCAAACCATCCATGCAGAGAATAGCAATCATGGATTATTTGATGGAACACCGGGTACATCCGACGGCTGACGAAATTTACAATGCTTTATATCCGACTATGCCTACTTTGTCCAAAACGACAATATATAACACGATGAAATTATTCTCGGAACAGGGAGCGGTAAAAGCTCTTGTGATCGACGAGAAAAACGTGCGATTCGACATTGACACGTCAAGTCACGCTCATTTCATGTGTTTGGGATGTGGTTGCGTGTATGACCTTCCGATTGAAAATCAAGAAGCGATGCAATTAGAAGGAGTAGGGGAGTTGATGATCACAGAAATTCATCTTTATTACAAGGGGTATTGTAAAAAATGCGCCGAAGAGAATAGAAAAAACATATTATTATAACATTAAAAAAGTGCGTTATGAAAAAATTTATCTGTACCGTATGTGGTTACGTGCATGAAGGAGATGAAGCTCCGGAATTTTGTCCTCAGTGTAAACAACCGAAAAGCAAGTTCAAAGAATTGGTTGAAACAGAGGGTGCTCTGACATTTGTTGACGAACATCGTCTTGGAGTTGCAAAAGGAGTTGATCCAGAAGTTCTCGAGGGATTGAGAGCACATTTCAATGGAGAATGTTCAGAAGTCGGGATGTATTTGGCCATGAGCCGCCAGGCAGATCGTGAAGGTTACCCGGAGATTGCGGAGGCTTTCAAACGTTACGCTTGGGAAGAAGCTGAACACGCAGCTAAATTTGCAGAATTATTGGGAGAATGTGTTTGGGATACCAAAACAAACTTGAAAAAACGTATGGAAGCAGAAGCTGGTGCTTGCGAGGATAAAAAACGTATTGCTACTTTGGCTAAAAAATTGGATTTGGATGCTATCCATGATACCGTTCATGAAATGTGTAAAGACGAAGCCCGTCACGGTAAAGGTTTCGAAGGCTTATATAATCGTTACTTCAAGTAATCTATTGTAAGTTACTTTATAATATTCAAAGAGATCGTCAAGGCTTAGACGATCTCTTTTTATTAATAAAATAGCACATTTTTTACATGTATTTCATGTAACTTTACCTTATAAGTTCCCGTAACAACACTCGAAATTGAATTTAACACGGAGAATTGTATGAGAACTTATAGATGCGAAGACGTCACTTTATCAGAGAGAGGAATTGATAGTAAAGGCTGGTTGTGTAATCCTCAAGAAAAAGGTAAAAAACCGGCGATACTTGTTTTAGGTCCTAAAGATGCCTCCAACAACACGGTATTATTACAATATGCCACGCGATTGGCAAACTATGGTTTTGTCGTTTTAGGAATGGAGGAAACTCAGGATGTAAAAGCAGCCATTGATTATTTGAGTTTGAAAGATGAAGTTGACCCGAATAAAATGTACGCCATGGGGATATGTAACGGGACAAATGAAGTTCTGGCCAGTACAGAAGCGGAAAAACGACTAAAAGCCATTGCTCTGGTGGCGGGATGTTACAAACGCAAGGAGGCATCGCGGGTAAAAGTTCCAACCATCGTTATTCACGGGGGGAAAAACGAAAAGGAGTATCAATCCGCCCAACGCGTGTACGACACGATCTGTGCCGAGGAAAAATTAGCGATATGGGAAGGTTCTGTGACTCATGCACAATATTTCGAAGATCCTCTTGTTTTGGATAAAACGGTACGGAATGTCTTCCGCTGGTTTAAAACACATTGACAACACACTATATTAGGCCTTATCTATGGGTTATAATCTCATGCGACCGTTTCATCCCCCGTATAGCCCCCTTTTCCCGTCCTTTCCCAAGGGCGATGAAAGAGCGATGAAAGGGAGGTGAAAGGGCCGAAAGAGATTAAATCCCTGTTATAACCTTGGTAAAACTCGGGTTTTACCTATAAACGGGTATGCTTAAAAGGCTTACCACCACTTGTAAAAATGATGAATGGCTCCATGTCCATGTCCTATTTGGTATCCAGCTGCCGTTTCTATGGCCTCGTGCAAATAATTCAAAGCTTTTTCCACGGCTATATTCAAGGGGAAATCATGGGCTAAATAGGAAGCCACGGAGGATGATAAAGAGCATCCGGTTCCGTGCGTGTTCGGGGTGATTATTTTCTTTGCCGGGTAACGATATTCCAAATCATGCTCACAATCAATTAAAACATCTGTTATCTCTTCACATTCTAAATGTCCGGCTTTTAACAAGATATTACGAGCCCCGATACTCTTCAATGCGGGAATGGAAAGATATAAATCTTCTTGAGAGCGTATTTTCTTCCCGGAAAGAATCTCTATCTCGTAAAGATTCGGGGTGATGACGGTAGCTAATGGAAATAATTCCTTTTGCATCACGGCAATGGCTTCTTGCTGTACAAGCAGATCGCCCGAGGTTGCCACCATTACGGGGTCCACGACAATGTACTTGATCGGGTAATCGGCTAGTACTCTCGTGACGGTTTGAATCACTTCCACGGAATGTAGCATACCAATTTTGATCGCATCCACGCCAATATCGTCTAAACAAGCTCTGATTTGGGCTTCTATGACATTCACGGGAAGAGGTTCAATGGCTCTTACTCCCAATGTATTTTGAGCTGTCACGGCTGTGATGGCGGTCATAGCGAAACACCCGCAGGCCGAGATCGCTTTCAAGTCTGCTTGAACTCCGGCACCGCCACCACTATCGGAACCGGCTATAGATAATACTCTCTTGTAGGTTTTCATGACAAGTATCAGGTTTAGAATGATCGGGCATATAATACGAAAATCGTCGGACGTTTATTTATATCCGGGTTCACGTGTTTCCAATCCTTTATTAACATGGTTTTTATGTATTCATTTTCTGTCGTAATATCACAGGCTATTGTGAGGCGTGTGGTGGGAGACAGGGTAGCTATCATATCCTCGAATAATTGCACGTTCCGATAGGGGGTCTCGATAAATAATTGTGTCCGGTTCTCCACGGCAGATTGTTTCTCGTAAGTTTTCAACGTTTTAATACGTTCCGGCTTGGAAATGGGCAAATAACCATTAAACGAAAAGTTTTGCCCGTTAGCCCCGGAGGCTACCAGAGCCAATAAAATTGAAGAGGGACCGACTAAAGGAATTACCTGATAACCGTGTTTATGGGCTAATGCCACCAATTCTGCTCCCGGGTCTGCAATACCGGGGCATCCGGCCTCGGAGATAATGCCCATATCTTGATCGGCCAGGTAGGGGAGATAGGTTTCAATATCTTTTATATCCGAATGTTCATTCAAGTCTAAGAAAACGAGTTCGTCAATATTTATGGCCTTATCTATTTTCTTTAAATAACGCCGGGTATTTTTCACGTTTTCAGTTGCAAAAACTTTGATATTCTTAATGATATGGATTACATCACCAGGAATAACCCGCTCTATCGGTGTTTCCCCAAGTAAATTGGGGAGCAAATATAATTTTCCCATAATAAAATGTTTGGGGCAAATATACAGGATTATTCCGAATCTTATTATTTTTGCATGACACAATAAAACGTTCTACATGGAATTTTCGATGTCAGAATATAATTATTTTTCAGTCTTCAACAGATGAAAGTAACGATTTTAGGAAGTGGAACTTCACAAGGGGTTCCCGTTATTGCTTGCGAATGTCCTGTTTGTCGCTCTACGGATGAGCATGACAAACGTTTAAGGTGTTCTGCCATGATTGATATCGGGGACAAGAAACTGATTATAGACGCCGGACCCGATTTCCGGACTCAAATGCTACGAGCCGGGGTAAAGGACGTGACTGCCTTGCTGTTGACGCACGAACATAAAGATCATATCGGGGGATTGGATGATATTCGGGCTTTTAATTGGGTCAAAAACGGAGAGGTTGACATTTATTGTAACCGGAGGACGAAAGACATTATCTGCAAAGATTATGATTACGCTTTTGCAGAATTCCGTTATCCCGGTGTTCCGGAAATGAATATTCATGTGGTAGATGAAACCCCATTCTGGATCGATGATATTAAGATTGAATCCATTACGGTCATGCATCATAAGCTTCCCGTGACGGCATTCCGTATTGATAATTTCGCTTATATCACGGATGCGAATTTCATATCGGAGGTAAGCATGAAGAAATTGGAGGGGGTCGAATACATGGTCATTAATGCTTTGCGTAAAGAAATCCACCTTTCTCACTTTACGTTGAATCAAGCCATTGATGTGGTGAAAAGCTTACACGTGAAACAGGCCTACATCACACATATCGGTCATCAGATGGGATTGCATGAAGAGGTCTCGCGGGAATTACCAGAAAATATACAACTGGCTCATGATATGTTATCATTTGAGTTCTAAAATCTTATTGTCCGCTCCGATTTCCTTTTTGTTAAATACTTGCTGAAAGGCAAGAGTGAATGTGAATAAAAAAGGACTTAAAATTTCCGTTAATCCACTGTTTTTATTACATTTGTGGGATTTTAGTAATATAGGGGTGAAATTTAGAATAATGCCCTATAAAACAATGCGTTAATAGTGTAATTTAATATTATAAATGGAAAACGTCGGAGAAAAAATTATCAAGATCAACATCGAGGAGGAGATGAAATCTTCGTACATTGACTATTCAATGTCGGTGATTGTGTCGCGTGCATTACCTGATGTTAGGGACGGTTTGAAACCGGTACAGAGAAGGGTATTATATGGAATGAGCGAATTGGGTGTTACGTCTGGTAAACCATTCAAAAAGTCAGCGAGAATTGTCGGAGAGGTACTCGGAAAGTACCACCCTCATGGCGATAGTTCGGTTTACATGGCGATGGTACGTATGGCTCAAAGTTGGTCTTTGCGTTATCCGTTGGTTGACGGACAAGGAAACTTCGGTTCTGTGGATGGTGATAGCCCCGCGGCAATGCGTTATACTGAGGCTCGTTTGATGAAGGTAACCGAGGATACTTTGATGGATTTGGATAAGGATACCGTGGACATGATTCCGAACTTCGACGAATCATTGAAAGAACCCAGCGTTCTACCTACCAGAATTCCTTTGTTACTCGTGAACGGAGCGTCGGGTATCGCGGTTGGTATGGCTACTAATATGCCTCCCCATAATCTGCGTGACACGATCGATGCTATTTGTGCTTATATTGATGACCGGGATATAGAAATAGATGATTTGATCCGGATCATAAAAGCACCGGATTTTCCCACGGGAGGAACAATTTACGGGTATGCTGGGGTGAAAGAGGCATATCACACGGGAAGAGGTCGCGTGGTTGTTCGTTCGAAAACGTCCGTGGAGACAACTCCTCATGGTCGGGAAAAACTGATCGTTCATGAAATCCCTTATATGGTCAACAAGGCTGAATTAATTTCTCGCATTGCTGATCTTGTGAACGAGAAAAAAATAGATGGAATCTCTAATATCAATGACGAATCTGACCGTAGCGGTATGCGTATCGTTATTGATTTGAAAAAAGATGCCATTGCCAATGTCGTACTGAATACATTATTAAAACATACGGCTCTTCAAACTTCTTTTGGGGTGAACAATATCGCGCTCGTTGGAGGTAGACCCCGTTTGTTGAATTTGAAGGATTTGATCCGGTTATTCGTGGAACACCGTCATGATGTCATTACACGGCGTACTCAATTTGAATTAAAGCAAGCGGAAGATCGGGCCCATATCCTGGAAGGTTTAATCATTGCCAGTGATCATATTGACGAAGTGATCCGGATTATCCGGGCATCTAAAACTCCGGAGGAAGCGAAGAATAATTTGATCGAACGTTTCTCTTTGACGGAGGTACAAGCTCGTGCTATCGTTGAAATGAGATTACGTCAACTAACAGGTCTAGAGCAAGATAAGCTAAGAGCCGAGTATGACGACATCATGAAATTGATCGAGCATTTGAAAGAAATTCTAGCTAGTTTAGAATTAAGAATGCAAATTATCAAAGATGAGCTACTTCAGGTGAAAGCTCAATATAACGACGAGCGTAAAACAGACATCGTTTATGCCTCTGAAGAATTCAACCCGGAAGATTTTTATGCTGATGAAGAAATGGTGATCACTATTTCTCACATGGGATACATCAAACGGACTCCGTTATCCGAATACAAGGTTCAAAATCGCGGGGGGGTAGGTTCGAAAGGATCTGCCACGAGAGATGAAGATTTCCTTGAACACATGATTATGGCCACGATGCATAACACCATGTTGTTCTTCACTGAAAAAGGAAAATGTTTCTGGTTGAAAGTGTGGGAAATCCCGGAAGGAACCAAACAATCCAAAGGCAGAGCTATCCAGAATTTATTAAATATCGAGCCAGATGATAAGGTGAAGGCTTATATCAACATCCTCAATTTGAAAGATGAAGAGTATATTAATAATAATTATATTGTATTATGCTCGAAACAAGGTATTGTGAAAAAAACAACCCTAGAAGCCTATTCTCGTCCGAGAGCAAATGGTGTAAATGCGATTACAATTAAAGACGGGGATCAATTGTTAGATGCAAAAATGACCAATGGTAAATGTGACATTATGATAGCGGTCAAATCCGGTAAAGCTATCCGTTTCCCGGAAGAAAAAGTTCGTCCGATGGGTAGAACGGCATCCGGGGTAAAGGGTATATCGCTGGATAACGAAGGAGACGAGGTAATCGGTATGATTTGCATTGAATCCGGTAAATCCGACGTATTAGTTGTATCTGAAAATGGATATGGGAAACGTTCTAGTATAGAGGATTATCGTATCACGAATAGAGGTGGTAAGGGAGTTAAGACCATCAATATGACGGAAAAAACAGGTAACTTGATCGCCTTACTTGACGTCACGGATGAAGACAACTTGATGATTATTAACAAATCTGGATTGACGATAAGACTGGATGTTAGCACCTTGAGAGTTATGGGACGTAACACACAGGGTGTGAGATTAATTAATTTGAGAAATGATGATGCTATTGCAGCAGTAGCGAAAGTATCCGCTTCAAAAGAAGAGAATCTTCCGGAAGAAGGACAGGAGGGAACGGAAGTAGCAGAGTCGAATGATGAAGAATAATTATTTACACATGATATCTAATTGGAACACAAATTTTTAACGTATGAAAAAACTATCTTTTATCATTGCCCTTCTGCTTTGCGTGAATATATCTTTTGCGCAAAAGGGGAAAGTAACATCAGCTGTTAGCTTTTTCACGCAGGGAAAGCTGGATAAAGCGAAAGAACTGATAGATGAAGCTATTGGCCATGAGAATTGCGTGAATTGGGCGAAAGCTTATATGGTTCGAGGACAAATCTATCAAGCAATCTTCGAAACTCAGGATGAGAATTACAAAAAACTCTCCAAAGATCCGTTAAGTGTAGCTTGGGACTCTTATCAAAAAGTTATCCAACTAGACGATAAGAATAAATTCGAGAAAGATTTAAAGACCCAGTATGCTAACTTGGTTATAGACTTTACTAACCAAGGTGTTGTTTGTTACAATCAAGGAATGAAAACGGATGATACCAAAGATTTTAAAGATGCTGTAAACAATTTTAAACGAGTATTGGAAATCAACGAATCCCCGTTAGGAACACAAAAAGTAGACACGACCGTTATCTATAATGCTGGAGTTGCTGCACACAAAGCTGGCGACCTTGATGAAGCAATTAAATTCTACAAGAAATCTTTGGAATTGAATTATGAAGCCGGAAAGATTTACGCGATGGTGGCAAATATCCTTCTAGGACAAAGCCGTGCTGCTAATGAGGCCGGAGATTCTGTTACAGGAAAAGCGAAACAAGAAGAAGCTGTTAATTTCTTACATGAAGGACACAAATTGTATCCGGATGATAACTACATGCTGGTTGAGTTGATTAACTATTACTTGATGGGTGATACCCCGGCTAAAGCTGAAGAATTCCTGGATGCTGCCATTAAACAAGAGCCGAATAAAGCTGAATATTACAGAGCTAAAGGATCTTTATACGAAAAATTAAATCAACCGGAAAAGGCTGAAGCCATGTATATCAAAACTTTGGAATTGAATCCGAATGATTTCTTTGCGCAATATAACTTGGGTAACATTCACTTAAATCGAGTTATTGAAGATCATAAAGTTGTACAGGATATCGTTGATGCAAAGGAATATAATGCTGCATTAGATAAAGTTATGGAGAAATACGAGGCCGTAATTCCTTATTTTGAAAAAGCGTTGGAATTGAATCCAAATGACAAGAACACGTTGACCACGTTGAAAGAATTATATTTCCGCTTGAGAACAAAAAATAAAGTTTATCAAGAGAAATATGACAAGACAATGGAAGCTTTGAATAGCTTGTAAATATCATAAGAAGAAGGAGATATATAATAATCCTTCTTCTTTTTGGTATTCAATTATTATCATAATATAAATTATGAGACTATTATTATTATAAAAGAAAAGAATACTTTTTCTTTTCATGATCCTCTAAAAGTTACTATATTTGTAAGTTACAAAATTAAAATTTCATTCATCTAAGAATATTATTCATGCAAAATAAAGTTGTAATTATTACAGGAGCTTCTTCTGGTATTGGTAAAGCGCTTGTTTATGAATTTGCAAAACGTGGTGCGAAAATTGCCATGGGTGCCCGGAATTTGGATGAATTACACAAAATCGAAACAGATTTGAAATCTCGAGGGGTTGATGCCCTTTCCGTTCAAACAGATGTTACACGGGAAACAGATTGTAAAAATTTGATTGAAAAAACGGTTGAGCGATTTGGTAAAATTGATATTCTCGTAAATAATGCCGGAATATCCATGCGCGCGCTATTTGAAGATTTGGAACTGGATGTTATACGTCGTTTAATGGACGTGAATTTTTGGGGAACGGTTTATTGTACTAAATTTGCATTACCTTATATATTAAAAACGAAAGGTAGTTTGGTTGGAATCATTTCTGTTGCCGGTTTTTTGGGACTTCCCGGAAGAACCGGATATTCTGCCAGTAAATTTGCCGTGCGCGGATTCTTGAATACCTTGCGGGTCGAGAATTTAAAGAAAGGCTTGCATGTTCTTGTTGCCGCTCCCGGATTCACGGCTTCCAATATACGAAAAACAGCTTTAGTAGCCGATGGACATCAGCAAGGTGATAGCCCGCGGGCTGAAAATAAAATGATGAGTGCAGAAAGATGCGCTCAAATAATTGTAAATGGTGTCGTGAAACGCAAACGGGAAATCGTGATGACGCTGGTTGAAGGAAAAATATCTGTGTTTTTAAGCAAGTGGTTCCCTAGCCTATTGGATAAACTTGCTTATAGTCATATGGCTAAAGAGCCTGATTCGCCGTTTAAATAACGAATAAAAAGCACATGAGAAATCTTGTTCTTGTTATTTTTATATCACTATTATCTATAAATTCTCTTTTTGCCCAGAAAAGAGAACATACACGTGTTATGCCTAAATTATCTCGTTCTTACGTGTTACCATTAAAGCATAACAAGACGGATTCTCTTTATCATACACGGCCTCAATTCAAATATATTTATTTGCGTCATAAAAATCAACATATTGACGATCCTCACGTTCGCTATGCTTTGGATAACTTGAAAAAAGAAAGAATGAAATATTATGAGTTGTACAAAGCTATCAATACATTAAGTGATTACGCGGAAAACGAGCACATTAAATATATGCTCAATTACGTGAGAAACTATTTTGAAACGGTACAGGCAAAAGAAGAAGCCATTCGGCAGATTCAAGATCGTATAAAAAGAGACAGCATCGATTTTTATAAAGAACACCCGGAAGATTCCATACAATGTGATAAACTGTTGAACCAGGATTTGAAAACATTACTCTCTTTCATGAATCAGGACGTGAATTATCAATGGTTGAAGGAAAAAAGTCGTGATTCTGTACAAATTACGTTATTATCAGCCTCTAACCGTCCTAAAAATTTATGGCTTAACACTGGTAAAACACAATATTATCGCTTTATGGCCGAGAATTTTATTGGAGACACGATCGGTACTTGGGTAAAAGTAATGCCAAGGGGAAATCAACTGAAATTCTTTTTGGATGAAAATGTTTATCAATATCAAAAATACTCGGAACCTAAAGAAATTGTTAAAGAATGTCTTCTAAAAGCTCCTGATTCAATGTATTTTGTTCTATCGGAAATGAATATCGGGAATATATCCCAAAGGCGCTGGATGTACTATTCCGATGTGACTTTTTCTTTCGGCCAGGGTTTTATTAGTAGTAACTGGGCCAGCGGTGGTGAAAACTCGCTGTCAATTCTCTCTGACTTAAAGTATTTTGCAACTTATAAAAAAAGTAACACGACGTGGGAAAACTCTATCCGTTATCGTCTGGGAGCTTTAAAAAGCGGTAGTGAAGACTTGAGTAAAAATGAAGATAAGCTGGAACTCCAATCGAAACTGGGAATAAAGGCTTTTAAACATTGGAACTACGCCACGCAGTTCGATATGAATACCGTGTTATTCAAAACAAAGAATAACCCAAACAAAGAGGTTGTTGCAGCCTTTTTGACACCGGGGAATTTCACGTTATCTTTGGGTTTGGACTATAAACCCAAGAATAACATTTCCTTGTACCTGTCTCCTATTGCCGGACAATGGGTATATATGCGTGATACAAACCTTGTTGCGCCCAGTCGTTATGGATTGGAAACAGGGAAAAAATTCAAAAGTGATGCCGGTGCAAAAATTGAATTAAAAAACCAGCATGAACTTTTCAAGTTTTTGAAAATAGACAATCATCTGATTATATTCTCCAGTTATTATGAACAACCGGAAAAATTGACATTAGACTGGCGATTAACGTTGAACTTTAAAATCAATTATTTCATGCAGACCTCCGTCTATGCCAATGCTGTTTATAACCAGAATGATTCTAAAAAGATACAATTGAAACAAACATTAAACTTAGGAGTATATTTTAGATTTTAAAGCGTATGATGAATTTTGAATCCTGCGAGATCAACAATATCGTGATCCATGATATCGGCAATAAGTACGAGGACGGGAAATTACGTCTCTCGGAAGCTTGTTTTTTACCGGATGACATGGATGTTCACAATCTACTTAAAAGTTATTTCCTTGCACCTTTTAAAAAGGATGCTTATTACCGATTTGCCCCTATTGAAGATAATTTATATCACAATTTGGTGTATAATGCGATTAATTCTATATTTGAGGATAACACGAATTTTTACGAGGTTTCGTTAAATATCGCGCAGCATTTGTTCGACCAATCGAACCATCCTAACATAAAAGCCGGAGAGTTATACATGGTACATTTCAAGAATTGCGTGCTGGAAGAAGGACCTTGTGATGCTATTGGTATTTTCAAATCAGAAACTAAAGATACTTTCTTGAAAATCATCATGAATGATAATAGCTATCAATTGGAAAGCGAGTCGGGAATTAATATTAAAAAATTGGATAAAGCCTGTTTGGTCTTCAATGTTGAGAGTGAAAACGGTTATCGGGTAAGTATTTTGGACAAGACAAATTCCACGGAGGCTGTTTACTGGACTACTGATTTTTTAGGATTGGAACAATGTGAGGATAATTATTTCCAGACATCCAATTACTTGAAACTCTGTAAAGATTTTGTCCAAGAGGTTTATAATCAAGAAAATGATATTCCGAAAGCGGATCAAATTGATATGCTTAACCGCTCGATTGATTACTTTAAAAAAGCGGATACTTTCAATGAAAATTTGTTCAAAGAGGAAGTTGTCTCTGATCCGCAGATCATCGATGCTTTTGAGAATTTCAAAAACTATTACGAGGAAAAGAACGAACTCGCGTTAAAAGACCAATTTGATGTGTCCAATAGTGCGGTAAAAGACGAAAAAAAATATTTTAAGCACGTGTTGAAATTGGATAAGAACTTTCATGTTTATATTCACGGGCAAAAGAAGTACATCGAGAAAGGATATGACTCGGATCGGGATATGAATTATTATAAGTTGTATTTTAGAGAAGAAAACTAACACTTCCTGTTTATGAGTAAAAAAATCAGGAGCTTTGTTATCATATTAGGTGTATTGGTTGTTGTCGTCGGTCTCTGTGCGGGATTAGGATATTATTATATTCTGGCTCCCAACACGAGAGTCAAAGATGACGGTATTATCTATTTGCGGGATAACAGTTCTATATCACAAGTGCTCGACACGTTGCGACGACACGGGTATATCGAAAATGCGCACACCCCCAGCGTGGTTGCCAAGCTAAAACGATTTGCTTCACCCGTGAAATCCGGAAGGTATAAAATTCGGGACGGGATGAATAATAACGAGTTGATCAACATGTTTCGTTCCGGTAGCCAATACCCGGTTTACTTCACGTTTAATAATATGCGAACGCTAGCTGAATTTGCCGAGGAAGCTCATGAAGAATTAGGTACTTCCAAAGAAGAATTGCTAACGCTACTGAAAGATTCTGATGTGCTTGCCGATTTAGGATTTGATTCTACCACGATCATAGCCATGTTTATTCCTAATACCTATCAGATCTATTGGAATACCCCGGCTCTTGATTTGTTGAAACGAATGAAAAAAGAATATCATCGTTTTTGGAATGAAGACCGAATGGCAAAAGCATCTGCAATTGGGCTTTCCCCGGAAGAAGTGATCACGTTAGCCTCTATTATCGAAGAAGAGACTGTGAAAACAGAAGAATACCCTATCATCGCCGGCGTTTATATCAATCGATTGAACCGGGGAATCAAATTGGATGCTTGCCCGACATTGAAATTCGTGTTGGGAGATTTCACGATAAGTCGTATTCTAGATCGTTATTTGAAGATTGATTCACCTTATAATACATATATGTATGCCGGACTTCCCCCAGGACCGATCCGGATGGCTTCCATCAAAGTCATTGATAGCGTATTGAATTATCAAAAACATGATTATTTGTATTTCTGTGCTAAAAGTGACTTTTCCGGGTATCATAATTTCTCGAAAACACTCCGGCAGCATAACATTTATGCCCGGGAGTACCATCAAGAATTGAATAAACGGAAAATATGGAAGTAAAACCACACTGTAAAATAAATGGTCAATTTTAAATCTAAAATAGTAAAATAGTAAATTTCTTTGTAAATCCAAAGGAAAGTAGTAACTTTGCGGGCGATAAATAATTTTTATTACATTAATGTATTAATAAACAATCAGTTATGTTGAATCATTACGAAACCGTTTTCATCACAACTCCCGTTTTATCTGAAATACAGGTAAAGGAAGCGGTAGAAAAATTCAAAGCTGTTATTACCGAAAATGGCGGTAATATCGAGCACGAGGAGGCTTGGGGTCTACGCAAGCTGGCTTATCCAATCCAAAAGAAAACGACAGGTTTTTATCACTTAATCCAATTTGAAGGAGAAGGTACTCTAGTTGACAAACTGGAAACTTCTTACAGACGTGACGAAAAAGTGATTCGTTTCTTGACGTTCAGATTAGACAAGTATGCTTACGAGTATGCATTGAAAAGAAGAGCTAAAAATCAAGTAAAACAAGAGGAGAAATAAGCCATGGCACAGAACGAAAGCGAAATTAGATATTTAACCCCCCCAACGGTTGAAATCAAAAAGAAAAAGTACTGTCGATTCAAAAAAGCAAAAATCAAATTCATCGACTACAAAGATCCGGAATTTTTAAAGAAATTCTTGAATGAACAAGGAAAGATTCTTCCTAGAAGAATTACCGGGACTTCTGTAAAGTACCAAAAGAAAGTAGCAACCGCTGTGAAGAGAGCAAGACATCTTGCTTTGTTGCCCTACTTAACCGACTTGATGAAATAATTTTAAGGAAGGAGGACACAAATGGAGATAATATTATTGACAGATATAGCAAACTTAGGACATAAGGATGACATCGTTGATGTAAAACAAGGTTACGGACGTAACTACCTTATCCCTCAAGGTTACGCTATTTTAGCAACACCTTCAGCAAGAAAAGTTGTTGCAGAAAATTTAAGACAAAGAGCTCACAAAGAAGCTAAACTGAAAGCAGAGGCAGAAGAAATAGCAGCACAATTGGCTGAGGTTAAACTTACTATCGGGGCTAAAACCAGTTCTACGGGTAAGATCTTCGGTTCTGTAAATAGCATCATGATTTCTGAAAGTTTGAAGGAGAAAGGTTTCGATATCGACCGGAAGAAGATTATGCTGAAAGATGTAAAAGAGATTGGAACTTATACCGCTCTTATCAAACTTCACAGAGAAGTGAAAGTTGATGTTGAGTTCGAAGTAGTTTCAGAATAATTAAAACAAGTCATTAACAAGACTTAAACGTATTTCCAAACATATTCCAAACGCTAAAAGCACCCCAAAAGGGTGCTTTTTTTGCGAAAAGTCTTATCTTTGTATATATTTTGGAAAAACATATATGAGTAAGCAGAGCATTGAGTTGAAAGGCGTACGGGTTCACAACCTGAAAAATATAGACCTGAATATCAGGTTAAACCAGTTTGTCGTGATTACCGGAGTTTCCGGAAGCGGTAAATCTTCATTGGCTTTTGATACGTTATATGCAGAAGGACAAAGACGTTACGTGGAAAGTTTGTCTTCCTATGCCCGTCAATTTTTGGGGAGATTGAACAAACCGGAATGTGATTACATTAAAGGAATCCCGCCTGCTGTGGCGATCGAACAAAAAGTGAATACCTCGAACCCGCGTTCAACCGTGGGGACATCCACGGAACTTTACGATTACATCAAACTGCTGTATGCCAGAATCGGTAAAACATACTCCCCAGTTTCAGGCGAAGAAGTTAAGCGACATAGCGTGGATGATATTTACTCGTATATTTTAGAAGGGCACACTGATCAGACGGTTGTTATCATGGCAAAATTGGCCGAGACGACAAATGAAAATCTTCCTCTTTTGATTAGTCAGGGATTCTCACGAATAAAATACGGGGATGAATTTATACGTATTTCCGACGTGATCGAGAAAAATATCCCGCTGGCCTCTTCAAAAGAGATGTTTCTTGTGATAGACCGGATTCGGATAAATGACGAGAAAGACACGGTATCCCGGATAAAAGATTCCGTAGAGACGGCTCTTTACGAAGGAAACGGAACCTGTTATATTGATATTGAAGGTGTAACACGATCGTTTTCAAATAAATTTGAAGCAGATGGTCTCGAATTTCAAATACCGACCATAAACACTTTTAGTTTCAATTCCCCTATCGGAGCTTGTCCGAAATGTGAGGGATATGGGAAAATACTCGGGATTGACGAAGATCTCGTGATTCCTAATAAATCGTTGAGTGTTTACGATGACGCTGTTATGTGCTGGCGAGGAGAAAAAATGAGCGAGTGGAAACATTTTTTCGTACAACACGCTCATAAGATAAATTTTCCGGTACATACCCCCTATTTTGAGTTGACAGCCAAAGAGAAAGACCTTCTCTGGAATAGTGAAAACGGAATATATGCGTTTTTTGAATATTTGGAGTCTAAAAAGTTCAAAATACAGAATCGTGTAATGATTGCCCGGTATACGGGAAAGACTAAATGCCCGATGTGTCACGGAACTCGCTTGAAAAAGGAAGCCACGTACGTGAAAATAAACAACCGGTCCATTACAGAACTCGTGGATATGCCAATCTCGGAATTGAAAATCTATTTTGACAACCTTCAGTTATCCGAACACGATAAGACAATTGCCGCACGAGTACTTCCGGATATTCATAATCGGATTAATTTCCTGCTGGATGTTGGTCTCGGTTACTTGACACTAAATCGTTTATCCTCTTCATTATCCGGTGGAGAGTCACAACGTATCAATTTGGCAACTTCCCTAGGTTCTGCTCTTGTCGGTTCTCTGTATATTTTGGATGAACCGAGTATCGGGTTGCATTCCCGGGACACGGATCGCTTGATACAGGTACTTCATCGCCTTCGTGATATCGGTAATACCGTAGTGGTCGTTGAGCATGACGAGGATATTATTAAAGCCGCAGATGAAATTATTGATGTTGGTCCCCTAGCCGGAAGATTGGGAGGAGAAATCGTGTATCAAGGGACATTGCAAAACTTGAAAAAAGCGGATACCCTTACGGCTGATTATATATATGGGAAAAAGAACATACCCGTTCCGGCAAAAAGGAGAAAATCAAATCGTTATATACTCCTTTCCGGAGCTACGGAAAACAACCTCAAGAACATTGATGTCAAAATTCCTTTGGGGATAATGACAGCCGTGACCGGAGTCAGTGGGTCGGGTAAGAGTACATTGATCAAGACGATTCTGGTTCCTGCCTTGAAAAAATATTATGGAGACTATTCCGACCGTACCGGAAGTTTCAACCGTTTGAGTGGGGACGTTGATTTTATTCATGGAGTAGAATTTATTGACCAGAATCCGATTGGTAAATCTTCACGTTCGAACCCGGTTACTTACTTGAAAGCGTGGGATGATATACGTAAAATATTTGCTGACGAAAAATTATCGAAATTAAACGGGTTCAAACCGGCACATTTTTCTTTCAACGTGCCGGGAGGACGTTGCGAAGAATGTCAAGGTGAAGGTATTATCAAGGTTGAGATGCAGTTCATGGCAGATGTCTATTTGGAATGTGAACATTGTAAAGGAAAACGTTTCAAAGATGAAGTTCTGGAAGTAAAATACAAAGGACTGAATATATACGATATTTTGGAAATGACCGTGAACCAAGCAGTAGAATTTTTCTCTTCCGGGACAAGTCATAGCGAACGAAGCATCATTAGCAAACTGCAAAAATTGATTGATGTCGGTTTGGGTTATATCAAATTGGGGCAAGCATCCAGCACATTAAGTGGTGGAGAAAGTCAACGAGTAAAGCTGGCTTACCATCTCAGTCAAGAAAATGCAGAACCAACCCTTTTCGTGTTTGACGAACCGACCACTGGATTGCATTTTCATGATATTCATAAGTTGATGGATTCTCTGAATGCCCTGATCGAACGAGGACACACGGTATTGATCATCGAACACAACATGGACGTGATTAAATGCGCGGATAATATTATAGACTTGGGGCCGGAAGGAGGAAGTGAAGGCGGATATCTCGTTTTCGAGGGAACACCGGAGGAATTGATAAAGTGTGAAACCTCTTATACCGGGAAATATCTTGCAGAGAAATTGCAAGAGAATAAATAACGAATATGTTCATTTGGAATATTTAAATATGAAGAAGTTAATAGATTTCACTGTTACAGAGAATAAAAGATTAAATCATGACACCATTTTGCTGGTGTTGCATTCGGAAGAATTACCTGAAATTCAGCCGGGACAATTCGTGAATGTACGGGTGGATCATTCTCCCTCAACTTTTTTACGAAGACCGATTTCTGTGCATGACGTGGATGAAGCGCGCGGGTTACTTTATCTTTTTATCAAAATCGTGGGATGCGGAACGTCAACCTTGGGCGATTTGCAAATTGGTGATAAAGTGAACGTGATGTTACCTCTTGGCAATCATTTTTCGATCCCGGCTTCCGGTAGACCTTTACTTATCGGTGGAGGTTGCGGGGTGGCTCCCATGTTGCATTTATCCCGGATCATGAAAGCACGGGGGTTATCACCTGTCGTGTTGATCGGTACCCGAACAGATAAAGATATTCTTCGGAAAGAAGAGTACGAAAAATATGCCACGGTATACTATACAACAGAAGACGGTTCCTTCGGGGAAAAAGGATATATCACGCAACATTCCGTTTTGAAAGAAAAATTTGATCATATCTTTTGTTGTGGCCCGGAAGTGATGATGAAAGCGGTTGCAGGGTATGCGAATCAAAATAATATTAATTGTGAAGTATCTTTAGAAAATACAATGGCTTGTGGTATCGGAGCATGCCTCTGTTGTGTAACCGACACGAAAGAAGGTCATAAATGCGTGTGTACGGAAGGTCCTATTTTCAATATAAAAGATTTAAAATGGCAGATTTAAATATAAATATCAACGGCTTATCCCTGAAGAATCCCGTGTTAACAGCATCCGGAACCTTCGGATACGGGACTGAATTTCAGGATTTTATTGATTTAGAACGTTTGGGTGGATTTATCGTGAAAGGAACAACGTTAAAACATCGTGAAGGTAACCCTTACCCTCGGATGGCCGAAACTCCTTCCGGAATGTTGAATGCCGTGGGATTACAGAATAAAGGTGTAGACTATTTCATAGAGCATATTTATCCGACGATAAAAGACATAAATAGTAATATACTGGTGAATGTATCCGGTTCAACTATCGCCGATTACGTTGCCACGGCAGAAAAAATAAACGCGTTGGATCATATCCCGGCCATCGAATTGAATATTTCCTGTCCTAACGTGAAAGAAGGTGGTATGGCTTTCGGAACAAGTTGTGTTTCTGCGGCTGAGGTTGTCAAGGAAGTTCGGAAAGTCTACAAAAAACACTTGATGGTTAAATTATCTCCTAATGTCACGAGTATACAGGAAATTGCCTTGGCTGTGGAAGAAGTTGGTGCAGATTCTGTATCACTCATCAACACGTTGATGGGAATGGCTGTCAATGTAAAAACTAGAAAACCTGTATTAAGTACGGTTACGGGGGGATTAAGTGGTCCTTGCGTGAAACCCGTGGCACTTCGTATGGTTTGGCAAGTTGCCAAAGTCGTGAAAATTCCAGTAGTTGGTTTGGGGGGAATAAGTTGCGCCAATGATGCAATAGAATTTTTATTGGCCGGAGCCTCGGCCATACAGATCGGTACGGCAAACTTTATCGATCCGACTATAACGATAAAAGTGATCGATGGAATTAACGATTACTTGGATGAGAACGGTTTCAAGTCTGTAAAAGAGATTATCGGCTTGATATAAAAAATAGACAATAAAAGAAAGTGAGTCAAAAGTCCGTTCGATTTTATGGATTTTTGACTCATTCTCTTTATTCTTTCTCATAGTCCTCAAAACTGCCATCTTCAAAAAATAATATAATCCGTTTTATTTTTTTTGTCTGTTTCGTTAAAGACCTGACGTATGTCATCGGATCTCTTGTTTCTTCTGATTTTACATTTTTATCGGACATAATAGGTGTATTTTGTTTTTCCGTCGATTCCATGTCAAATAACGTAGGCTCGGTTACTACCGTTTTTTTTTCTTCTTGTATAGAAGAATTATCCATTGATCCGTTTCCTGTGATTAACCAAGTCAGATTGAGATCTGGAAATGTTTTAGCAATATTATTGATAATATCAAAACCGGGTTTATTCCTACCTGCAAGAATATGGGAAATTGTAGAGGCATTTACTCCAATCATGGCAGCAAACTTTGTTGCGGTCAATCCTTTTTTCTCGATAATTTGATTCAAACGTTCTTGCATAGGTCTGTTATTTTGTAAAATCAAGAGTTACAAATGTAATCATTCGTGTCGAGAAATCAAAATTACATTTGTAATTTATGATGATTACAAATGTAATCAATGATTCGTGATGATATTTGTCAATTTATATTCTATGGTTGTAATATACTTGTTATCAACATGATTCATAGTATTTATATCTTTTAATTGTGCCGCTTATGTTATGAGATATACTAATTATTAATAATCAGTAACTTACACGTATTCGTTACAGGGGATAATACTTATACTTAAACTTTATATTATCGTTTAATAACAACTGAATATTAGTGAATTATAATTTGAATTTAAATCAAATTAACAACGGACATATTCTGAATTCGTTATTATGGTTAAATCATTATTAAATATAAACATCATATATTATGCGTTTATTTATTGGAATTCAATACTATAGATTGATTTGTTTATAACTGTTAATCCGTGAAGCACCTTGAACTAGCAGACACTTGTAATGATTACATTTGTGTATTCCTCTCCCCTTTTCGCAACAGTACATGTATTACAAATGTAATACATGGCTTTCATCACGACAACTTTACAAATGTAATTTTCCTCTATTTTGTTATATTCAACAAAAACTCTACATTTGAGAAATAAAAAAATATAGTCATGAATATACCAGAGAAATTAATCGAATTAAGACGCATTATGGATCGAGAAAATATTGCGGCTTATATCATATCCGGAACAGATCCTCACAATAGCGAATATCTTCCCGCTCCATGGCAACAGAGAAAATGGATTTCCGGTTTTACCGGGTCATATGGTACTGTTGTGGTCACGAAAAACGAGGCTGGATTGTGGACTGACACCCGCTATTTCATTCAAGCAGAGAAAGAATTGGCCGGTTCCGGCATAAAACTCCATAAATTGCGTGTTCCCGATGCTGTAGATTATCCTCAATGGTTGGTTGAAGTGCTTGAATCTGGAACTAAAGTAGGAATTGATGGCTTTTGTATGTCTGTTAGTGATGTACGTAACCTAAAAAATGCATTAAGCCCTAAAAATATAACTATCCAGAAACAAATAGATTTGCTGGGAGAAATGTGGTTTGATCGTCCGGCTCTTCCCGTGGAGAAAATAATTCGTTTGGATACAAAATATGTCGGGGAATCTGCCGGAGAACGAATAGGTAAAATTCGAGAGTTTATACGCTATAATCATGGTGACGCCATGTTATTCAGTTGTTTGGATGAAATTGCCTGGTTATATAATATTCGTTGTAACGATATTGCTTATAACCCGGTAGCTATTTCTTACGCTATTGTAGAAAAGGATAAAGCTCATTTATTCATCAAATTAGACAAGATTTCTCAAGAAATAGACCAACAATTGGCAGAAGATGGGATCGAGTTACATGATTACCATCATTTGTTCCTCTTTCTGGATGAACAGAATAAAGAAAACACGTATTTCGTGGACACGAATACCTGCAACTATGCTGTTTTTAATCATCTGGCGAAAAAATTCGAGGTACGTGAAATCGAATCACCTATTCCTTTACTGAAGGCTGTAAAAAATACAACCGAGTTGGATGGATTTAGGTTAGCTTGCCGGAAAGATGGGGTTGCGTTATCTAAATTCTATTATTGGCTGGAAAATAGATTATCACAACAACCTATAACAGAACTGGAAGCAGCAGAACAATTAACTTGGTTCCGCTCTCAGGATAAAGAATACGTGTCGGATAGTTTTGGGTGTATTTCTGCCTATGGTCCTAATGCGGCCCTACCACATTATTCCGCAACCCCGGAACAACAATCGGAAATACATCCCAAAGGATTATATCTCGTGGATTCCGGTGCTCAATATATGCACGGCACGACGGACATAACCCGTACGATGCCACTGGGAGAACTGACAGAATTGGAAAAAGAGGATTACACGCTTGTTTTAAAGGGTATGATTGATCTTAGTATGCTATATTTTCCAAAAGGATCGAAAGGATGTAACATTGATATAGTTGCCAGGTTGCCATTGTATATGAACCTTAGGAATTTTGGACATGGAACCGGACATGGTGTAGGATATTTTCTCAATGTACACGAGGGACCGCAATCTATTCGCCCGGATTTAAAGAATCAAGAAATGTTGCCGGGTATGGTAACCTCTAACGAACCTGGATTGTACCGGGAAGGTTTACATGGAATCCGTCACGAGAACTTGATCGTGTGCCAACCCAAAACAGTAAATGAATTTGGCGAATTCTATCAATTTGAAACAATAACTCTTTGTTATTTCGATACTTCTGCCTTATTAACTAAACTTTTAAATCAAAAGGAAATCGATTGGTTAAATGCTTACAACGAACGAGTTTATCAAGAAGTATCTCCTTATCTTGAAGAACAGGAAAGGATTTGGTTGCGAAATAAGACAAAAGCAATTTGATAAGAATTAAGCGAGAGTTTGTTTCGAGATAAGTCACCATAAACGAATTATAGCCGTTTCCCCTACGTTTGAAACACGTGTGATGAAACGGCTATAAACTGCAGGGTTAATGTATGCAAACTTTTAGTCATAACTTATGTTTTTATTCATACTAAATTAATTCATATAATTTTTTAATAAATAAAGCCGGAAGAGAAAACTTCCGGCTTTATTTATTAAAAAAATCTTACTATTTTGTATAGGTATCGTAATCCCCTTCTTGTAATACAACAAAGTCACCATAGCTAGTACCTGTAATGGCTGCTGCAGCAACAACTCGATATCTTCCTGCGGCAAGCTCTGCCGAACTAGATAGTAGATCGCTTACATTAAGCGAAAGTTTGTAGTAATCCTTGTATGGCTCTTCTGTTTCAGGTGTTACTTTCTTTAAGTCAGTTTCACTCCAGTATTTTAATCCGTATTTCGTAAAATCATAACTATCTTTTTGTAAGAAAATATAATAATAATCAACCTCTTCAGCTAGCTTAAAATAAGCAGTAATTTTTCCATCATCACTACATTCAATTTTTGCATCTAATTTTCCCATTCCTTTGGATGCAGAAAGACTCATCCATGTTTGTGCAGTTTTTCCTTCGCTATTAGTAGCTTCTAGAGTGTATTGCCCAGTCACATCTGTTAGTTCTGTTGCAAGCATCTGTTGCATATTCGGATCAGTTTGAACCCCCATTTTTTGATACCCTTCGATATCTGTCAGTGAAACATTCGTTTTTCCATTAGAAATTTTACATCCATTAGTCATAGGCTCATTTGCATATGCAGCAATCATAGGAAAAAAGGTAGTAGGAGTAACTTGAATTATATATCCACCACCACCTATAAATTGAAAATCTGGATCATCGCTATCCAAACAAGATGTCATTGCGAAAGCCGCAACCAATAAAATTACATACTGTTTTAAATTTAAGATTGTCTTCATTTTTAGTTGTTTTATAGTTTTAAATATTCCGTGATTATCACCACATATTTTCATTTCACACTGCGAAGATTCGCAAAAAAACAATACGATGCAAAAAAAAAGACAGCTTTTTAGCTGATAATGATTTTTTTTCATTTTTTTCGCGTAGCGAACGCAACCATTTACAAAATAGCGCATCTAAGCAATAGTTATCAATGTGTAATTTGGACAAAATAGTAGACCGATGCAAAAAGGGAGACAGAAAAGCGGGAGAACAACTTTACCATATGTTCTCGGCTAAAATGTTTGCCATATGTATCCAATACTCCAAATCACGCGAAGAGGCGGAAGATAATTTGCAAGATGGTTTTATCAAAGTGTTGGAGTCCATTGGCCAATACAAGGGAAAAGGATCTTTCGAAGGTTGGATGAAGCGCATTTTCATCAACACGGCGTTAGAGAAATTCAGAAAAAATCGATCCGTGCAAGTTGTCGAAGAAGTTCCGGAAGTGGTGGATGAAGATGATGTTGATGATGACGTGAGCATACCTCCCGAGGTGCTGTTCGAGTTTGTCAATCAATTACCGGAGAAATACCGGCTGGTCTTCAACTTGTACGTCATGGAAGACATGCAACACAAGGAGATAGCAGCATTATTAGGTATAACCGACGGTACATCGAAATCTAACCTGGCACGGGCGAAAGAAATTTTGAAAAGGAAGATAAATGCATATTTGAGAGATGAGTGAGAAGATTGAGAAATTATTTAAAAACGCTTTGGAACAAGTTTCCGTTGAACCTCCAGCACGAGTGTGGGAAGGAATAAACTCCCATTTCGTGATGAAGCAAAGACGTCTAAGGCGAATTTACACGTATAGTGGTATTGCTGCAGCGGTAATATTATTGTTCGGCGTGGGATTTTTCATGCAAAGCAAACATACCAATATCTATACCCCGACATCTGTTGCCACTCTGAATTCAAGTATTAACAATCATGATAACAACAAGATACTAGCATTTACTTCCACTCCTCATTCAATACCAGAAATAAAGAAGAAAAGAGAAGAATATACCGTAGAGCATCTTGCTCCGGTTCCGGTTTCTACCTCCACTTTAACCAGTTTGGAGAACGAGCAACCGGAAGGTGATTTGAAAAAAACATCCGTTCGTGCAGGGTTTATCCCTTTGGTAAATCAAAATGCGATAGAAAATCAACGTAAATACACGGAACTTTTGGATGGGAAAAATACACCCACGGTAAAGACTACCAATAAAGTAAAATCAGAAGATGCTAAAATGTTTACTGTAGGTGGATATGTCTCTCCCGGATATTCGTCCGGTAGCTATAAAACAAGTGGAACAAATGCCCGTTCTGTCCAGTATGAAAGTAGCCAGATGAGTGGTATTTTTAATGTAGGTGGAGGGTTGACTTTCGCCGTAAAACCGACTAAACGAATCTCTATAGAAACCGGTTTAGGATATTCCCGTATGGGACAAAAGACGGATGATGCACAAGTGTATGTGCCTCGTTCTGATATGGTGTCATATAATGCTAACACTCATGCCTATACCCCACTTGGTAGCGTAAAAAACAAAGCCAATGCGACCGTTTCTTCTCCCGAAACCTTTGTTTCGTTAAAAACAGAACAGGATGAAGACGGAAGTATCGAGCAGCAATTCGATGCTATCGAGATTCCTTTAATTTTCCGTTATCATTTGAATGATAATAGAGTAAAATTTAGTGTGTTAGGTGGGTTTGGTGCCAGTTTTATGGTACGTAACCATACTTACGTGAATTACAATGGGAAGAAAGAATTTATGGGAGAAGCCGAGGACATCAGAACGTTTAATATCAGTACGAATATCGGTTTCGGTATCGAGTATCCCCTTTCAAAATCAATCCACATAAAAGTGGAACCGGGATTCAAATATTATTTACAATCCTTGAGTAAGAGTGCAGAAATTGATTTTAAACCTTACTCGTTCACGTTCTCCACTGGAATCGGAATTAATTTCTAATTAATATTTACGATTTAATATCTCGCTGGAAATTATCGCTTGACGAATATCAAAATCAAAATGTTCGGTAATTGAATTATTTGGTTGCTCGTTAGACTCTTCATCATCTTTAAAGAGAACCACCTCTTTCTTAGTCCGTCCTCTTCTGGCTTGTTGCAGTTGTTCAAGCATGGCATAACGTTCTTCATCTGTTTTACCAAAATTATTCACGTTTATCTCTCTCCCTGCTCTTTCTACAAGTTCATCGCTATTAGATATAGGAGCAAAAACAGGTTCCGGAGATGAGATTTCCGGTTCTTGTGAAATCACGACAATCTCATCATCCAAATCATCATGTTCTTCTTCCGGAAGATGAAATTCGGGAGGTGTATTTTTTGCTTTTTTCTCCTTGGAAGCCTTAAACCAGCCTATTGCACTCGCACCTAACGTCAACAGTAAGTAAACAATTAAATCAACACCTTTATCGCTCATAATATCAACAAATAAATTATTCCGAAACCTTTAATAATATCCAATTATTTATCAAATATACTGTTTTTTTGAACACGGGAAAGCGATCGCAAGAAAAATATTGCACGAAACGCTTTTTTATATAAAAAAATAATATTCTTTTTTTACCTTTGTCTGCAAGTAATATTACGTTTGGAACAATAAAAATTAAATATCCGGATGAGAACGAAAAGAGCATTAATCAGTGTATTTGACAAAAGTGGGATTGTTGATTTTGCTAAATCGCTAAATTCTATGGGTTGGGAGATTATTTCTACTGGGGGAACCTCTAAGAAATTGAAAGAAGAGGGACTACAGGTGAAAGATATTTCAGATTTAACCCAATTCCCCGAGTGTTTTGACGGAAGAGTGAAAACCCTTCACCCGAATGTTGAGGGAGGTATCTTAGCGATACGAGACAACGAGAAACATAAGCAACAGATGGCCGAACTTGGGATAGAACCTATTGATATGGTCGTTTGTAATCTATATCCTTTCAAGGAAACCATTCTTAAAGCAGGAGTTTCACACGAAGAAATTATCGAGAATATCGATATTGGCGGGCCGACAATGATTCGGGCGGCAGCGAAGAATTATCCTTTCGTGACGGTGATTACAGATCCGGAAGATTACACGAAAGTAATCGAGGAAATTCAAGCTCATGGAGATACTTCACTTGAAACCAAAGAGCTATTAGCAGCTAAAGTATTTATTCATACTTCACATTACGATGCTCTAATAGCCAACTATTTCTCTAAACGATTGAATATTCAATCCCCGAAGACCTTGACCTTAACGTTCGAAAAGAAACAAGATCTTCGTTATGGAGAAAATCCACACCAGTCAGCTACTTTCTATACCCAAATTCAGGAGACGGAGGGTACGTTGACCGGGGCGGTTCAGTTACATGGAAAAGAATTATCTTATAATAATATCGGTGACACCGACGGGGCTTTAGAAACCTTGAAAGAGTTCGAAGAACCGACAGTTGTAGCTGCAAAACATGCAAATCCTTGTGGTGTTGGTAGTGCCGCTACTCTTGCTGAGGCCTTCAAGAAAGCTTACGAGGCTGATCCTGTTTCTATTTTTGGTGGAATCATCGCGGTAAACCGGGAAGTAGACAAGGCAACGGCAGAAGTCATGTCCCCTATTTTCCTGGAAGTGATTGTAGCTCCTTCTTTCTCAGAAGAAGCTTTGACTATTCTTACCAAAAAGAAAAATCTGAGATTATTACAGGTATCTAATATTAGTAAGAGAGATTATACTTCACCCAAAGCAAAAACCGTATTGGGAGGTCTGTTGATTCAAGATATGGATCAACAATTACTTGATGGTGAATTGAAATACGTTACAAATCGTCGTCCTTCGGAAAAAGAACTAGAAGACTTGTTGTTTGCATGGAAAGTTGTCAAGCATACTAAATCTAATGCAATTGCGATTGCAAAAGACAAATGTACCACGGGAGTTGGTCCAGGACAAGTAAGCAGAATCTGGGCATTGGAAAATGCCATTCGTCAAGGCGGGGAGAGAATTAAGGATAGCGTGATGGCATCGGATGCCTTCTTCCCTTTCGCTGATTGTGTTGAAGCTGCTCACAAAGCTGGCATCACCGCAATCATTCAACCGGGCGGATCTATCCATGATCAGGATTCGATTGATGCGGCCAACAAGTATAATATTGCGATGATTTTTACTGGAATGAGACACTTCAAACATTAATTGATTATGGGTTTGTTTTCTTTTTTAACACAAGATATAGCGATCGACTTGGGTACGGCGAACACGATCATCATCATGAATGACAAGATGGTTGTAAACGAGCCATCCATTGTTGCCGTCGATAAAAAAACAGAGAAGGTAATTGCTATTGGTGAGAGAGCTCGCCAGATGCAGGGTAAGACGCACGAGTATATAAAGACCATTCGCCCGTTAAGAGACGGTGTGATTGCGGACTTTAATGCGGCCGAACAGATGATTCGGGGTATGATCAAGATGGCAAACGGAAAGAGCAAGTTTTTCTCTCCTTCTTTGCGTATCGTGGTTTGTATACCTTCCGGAAGTACGGAGGTTGAACTACGTGCCGTACGTGACTCTGCCGAACACGCCGGAGGACGTGATGTTTATATGATTTACGAGCCGATGGCAGCCGCTTTGGGTATCGGCTTGGACGTGGAAGCCCCGGAAGGTAACATGATCGTGGATATAGGTGGTGGTACCACGGAGATCGCCGTGATCTCTTTGGGAGGTATCGTTACCAACAAGTCTATCCGTATTGCCGGTGATGACTTGACGGATGATATTCAAGAATACATGAGACATCAACACAATATCAAGATTGGAGAACGTACAGCAGAAGAAATTAAAATTCATGTTGGTTCTGCTTTGTCCGAACTGGATGAGCCTCCTGCAGATTTCGTGGTGCAAGGACCGAATCAGATGACCTCTCTTCCGGTTGAAGTACCTGTTTCCTATCAAGAGATAGCTCATTGTATCGAGAAATCCATTTCTAAGATTGAAATTGCAATCCTAGCCGCTTTGGAACAGACTCCTCCCGAGCTGTATGCAGACATTGTGAACAAAGGAATATATTTGGCTGGTGGTGGTGCATTGTTGCGCGGGTTGGATAAACGTTTGACCGACAAGCTAAACATTCCATTCCATATTGCTGAAGATCCATTGCGAGCCGTGGCCAGAGGTACGGGAATTGCATTAAAGAACGTGGACAGGTTCTCATTCCTTATAAGATAGTGATGTGAAAGAGATTATAAAACTGATATTAAAATATCATTTTACTATTATTTTTATATTACTGGAAATCGTAAGTTTCTCTCTGATTATTCGTCATAACGAATATCAGAGAGCAATTTTCTCTGAAAGTGCTTCTACTCTATTCGGGAATATCTCGTTAACGATCACGAGTATAAAAGATTATTTTCGTTTAAAAGAGATGAACGAATCTTTGGCAAATGAAAATATCCTGCTGAAAAATCGTTTGGAAAAGTATGAGTTTTTACGAGATACGATTATCCATGGTACGGTTGTGCAAGATAGTATACCTGTTTACGAGTATATCGGGGCAAAACAGGTCAATGCGACATATAACCGGACGAAAAATTACATTACTTTAAATCAAGGACGAAAAAACGGTCTTCAGAAAGAAATGGCCGTTTGTACACCTGAAGGGATCGTGGGACTTATTCAAGATTTAAGTGATCATTTTGCCGTAGTCATCCCCTTGATCAACGTGGATTCCCGAATTTCAGCCAAAATAAAAAAGAATAACTATTACGGTTCTTTGCAATGGGATGGTAATGATTATGCTTATTCTTATCTGAATGATATTCCCTATCACGTGGAAGTAAATGCCGGGGACACGATTGTTACTTCCGGTCTCTCAAAAATCTTTCCGGAAGGAATTGTCGTGGGATATGTGGAATCTGTTGATAAGGAAACTGCGAACTTCTTAAAGATAAAGGTCAAACTAGCCGTTGATTTCAAACGCATAAACCATGTTTATGTCATATTGAATAACAAGAAAAATGAGCAAACAAGTTTAGAAGCCATAAACTATCATGAATAATATAAACTATTTCATTCATTTGTTGATACTTTCTTTATTACAGATTGTAATCGTGGATAATATTCACCTTGGCTCCTATTTCTATTTGAATATTTATATTCTGGCTCTTTACATTTTACCTTATAAGATGAAAGGTATACCATTACTGTTATTCGGGTTCTTTTTAGGTTTAATCATGGATTTGGCAGATAACACAGTCGGTATTCATGCTGCGGCATCTACTTTCATCGCTTATATTCGTCCCCGGTTATTGCAATTGACCTCTACCCGGGAAGAAATAGACGACACGCATGGAGGGCAAGGTCTGACGGATGTCAGGTGGTTTCTGAAATACACGTTTGTTTCCACGCTGTTATTCAACGTGGTATTGATTTTGACAGAAGCCTTTACTTTTAACGATATTCTGATTTCGATTATCCGGATTATTTTAAGTACCTTTATCTCAATGTTGTTCATGCTACTCTACTATTTCATCGGAATTAAGAAAGTACAGCAATAAAAGCGTGGTTTTAATCGATTAATGAATTCTTGAAATGAACAAATTCGGGTATAGACAAGGGATTATATCAGGAATTATTATCAGTGTATGTGTCGTGTACCTCCTGCGATTGTTTACCTATCAGGTGGTGTCCGACAAATATAAAGTTATGGCTGAAAATAATTCCCAGCGGACGGAAACCGAATATCCGGCACGAGGATTAATATATGATCGGAATAACAAACTTTTGGTTGATAATCAAGCAGCATACGATTTAATGATTATTCCCAATCAGGTAAAAAAATTTGATACTTTAGAATTAATTTCCATTCTGGATATAACGAAAGAATCTTTGGAAAAAAGGATTCAAGATTGTCGGGATTATGCGAAATTCAAACCTTCGGTTCTTGTTTCTCAGATCCCCGGAAACAAATATGCTGTTCTTCAAGAAAAACTTTATCGTTATCCGGGTTTCTACATACAAACTAGAACGTTACGAAAATATAATGTAAACCATTCTGCAGATGTTTTCGGCTATATCGGAGAGGTGAATTCCGAACAGATGAAAGATCCCTATTATGCACAAGGAGATTACATCGGGATCAGTGGGTTGGAAAAAACATACGAGAAACACCTTCGCGGTACCAAGGGAAAACGGGTCGTTCTTGTCGACAATAAAAACCGGGTGAAAGGTTCGTTTGCGGATGGAGAATATGACGAAGATGCCATTGTCGGTGAAAATCTATATACCACATTAGATGTTGACCTACAAGAATACGCCTACGAACTCATGCAGAACAAAAAAGGCGGAATCGTGGCCATTGAACCTTCTACGGGGGAAATATTGGTCAAGATGTCCAGTCCCGGTTATGATCCGCAATTAATGGTCGGTTTGGATCGGGGTAAAAATTACTTTAAATTGCTAAATGACCCCTTAAAACCCCTATTTGACAGAACAACGATGGCACAATATCCCCCAGGTTCCATATTCAAAACCGTCCAGGCTCTGATTGGTTTACAAACGAAAGCGATTTCACTGCAAACACAATGTACATGTAGTGGAGGTGCTTATATTGTCGGGGGAAAATTCATGAAGTGTCACCATCATAGTTCTCCCGTGAATTTACTCCAGTCCATTGAAAACTCCTGTAACCCTTATTACGCTAATGTTTTCAAGAGAATTCTGGAATTGCCGGAATATAAAACGGTGAGAAATGCCTACGGGGAATGGCGGAAATACGTGATGTCCTTTGGGTTCGGCAATAAGATATGTCCGGATTTCTCCAATGAAGTATCCGGTTCTATTCCCACGCAAGAATATTACGACAATGTGTTTAAAACTCAAAAATGGTACCCCTCTTACATGATTTCTCTTTCCATTGGTCAAGGAGAATTAATGATCACACCGATTCAAATGGCGAATTTGGCCACGATTCTGGCGAACCGAGGATACTATATTACACCACATATTGTAAGATCGATAAATGACTCGATCTCCAGCCAAATAAAAAAGCACGTTATTCCCATTGACCGGAAACACTTTGACCCCATCGTGGAAGGAATGCAAATGGTTATCAAGGGGGGAACTGGACGACGGGCACAGGTGGATTCGATTGCAATAGCCGGAAAAACAGGAACCGTGCAAAATCCACATGGTGACGATCACTCCGTGTTTATTGCTTTTGCCCCAGTAGAAGATCCTAAAATCGCATTGATTGTATATGTTGAAAACGGGGTTTGGGGATCACGTTATGCGGCTCCAATTGCCGGTCTGTTGATCGAGAAATATTTGAAAGGAAAAATATCCGACAAGAAAAAGCCTCTTGAAAAAGAGATGTTCCAGGGTAGTCTGATCCATAATACAACCAGTAAAGTAAAAGAAACGAGCAATGAATAGCAGATCTAATAACCTACTCGCCAACATAGATTGGGTATCCATTCTATTATACCTGCTGCTTGTATTAATCGGGTGGTTAAATATTTATGCGGCAGTATATGATGAAAATCATAGCAGTATTTTCGATATTTCTCAAAAGTACGGGAAACAATTGATTTGGATCGGGGCGGCTTTCGTGCTTGCTTTTCTTGTTCTACTCACGGATAGTAAATTCTTCACCACTTTCTCGATGGTCATTTACGGCATCATGATATTCTTGTTGATTGCCGTCCTGTTTTTTGGTACGGAAACAAAGGGGGCACGTTCATGGTTTGAAGTCGGGGATTTTCGCATTCAGCCAGCTGAGTTTGCCAAGTTCGCAACCAACTTAGCCATAGCCTATGTCATGAGCCGTCATAATTTTAAAGTAATGTGCTTTTCCAGCCTTTTAACCATCGGGTTAATTTTAGCTCTTCCATCGGGATTGATTATCTTGCAGAATGACACTGGGTCAGCTCTCGTGTACAGTAGTTTTATACTCGTTCTTTTCCGGGAAGGATTGCATGGCTCTATCCTATTGCTTTGTTTCGTGGCGGCAGCTATATTTATCATGGCATTGCTGTATTCTCCTTTCACGGTATTGCTTGTCATTATCGGGGGAACGCTGATTGCCTTTTATTATTATCGGCACGATATTCGGGAATTATTCCAGATTATCCTGTTCATCGGGTGTGGTTTTGGGCTTTTCGTTTTGATTAAATGGATGTTTAATCTATTGATTTCCGATTATTATATGTTACTCACCGTTTACGTGATTACAAGTATAACCGCAATATATCCGATATATAAGCGGAAGATGAAAAACATGATTACCCTGTTACTGATCTCGTGGTTATGTGTCGGGGCCGCTCCATCCGTGAATTATGCTTTTGATCATCTTCAACCTCACCAGCAGGATCGTATTAACGAGTTACTGGGTATAAGAGTAGACCCCAAAGGAACAGGATATAATGTCACGCAATCCAAAATTGCAATAGGTTCCGGGGGATTACTGGGTAAGGGATTCCTACAAGGAACGCAGACTAAATTGAACTTCGTTCCGGAGCAAAGTACAGACTTTATCTTCTGCACGGTGGGCGAAGAGTGGGGTTTTGTCGGGAGTACCTTCATCATCGTGCTGCTGGCGGTGTTTATTTTACGAATTATCAAACTGGCAGAACGGCAACGCTCCAGTTTTTCCCGGATATATGGTTATGGAGTAGCCTCTATCCTATTCTTCCACGTGGCCGTCAATATTGGAATGACAATCGGAATGGCACCAGTTATCGGGATTCCTCTTCCATTCTTCAGTTACGGGGGATCATCACTATGGTCTTTTACCATTCTTATATTTATATTTTTGAGATTAGATGCCAATCGTTTACAAGTCTTTAGATAATAAATAAACTTTCTGAACGCTTTCCTTGTGGATTTTCAAGGATTTTAATACATTCGTTCCCAAATGAATTAAACACGAGAAGAATGAAAACATTAATTATAAACATAAAGCAACTTGTTCAGGTTGAGGAAGAACCACGGAAATGGGTTGCGGGTGCCGACATGGCAAAACTAGGTATCATTGATGATGCCTACCTTCTGATTAACGAGGATAAAATAGAAGCTTTCGGTAAAATGAACGAATTGAATCAAGATGCAATTTACGAAGGTACAGACACGGTGAAAGAAATAGATGCCAAAGGACGTTTGGTTCTCCCCGCCTACTGTGATTCCCATACGCACTTGGTATATGCCGGAAGTCGAGAAATAGAATATATTGACAAAATCAAAGGTTTATCATACGAGGAAATTGCCCAAAGAGGTGGTGGCATTTTGAATTCGGCAGAACGTATTCGAAAAGCATCAGAAGAAGAGTTATATGATTCAGCTTATGCTCGTTTACAAGAAATCGCCTCTCTCGGAACCGGAGCCGTGGAAATCAAGAGCGGTTACGGGTTGGACACGGCAAGTGAACTCAAGATGTTGCGCGTGATTAAAAGATTAAGCAAAGAAACTCCTTTAACCATAAAGTCAACCTTCTTGGGAGCGCATGCAGTTCCGGTTGAATACAAGGGTCGGCAGACAGAATACGTGGATTTAATCATCAATGAAATGATACCGGCTGTTGCTGCCGAAGATTTGGCTGATTATATAGATGTGTTCTGTGATAAAGGTTTTTTCACAGTGGAAGATACGGATAGGATGTTGAATGCCGGAATGAAATACGGATTACGTGCGAAGATTCATGCTAATGAACTAGACTACTCGGGTGGTATTCAAGTTGGGGTAAAATATAATGCTCTTTCCGTGGATCATCTTGAATATGTCGGGGATGAAGAAATCGCTGCATTGAAAGGTAGCGAGACCATGCCAACCGTGTTGCCGGGAGCTGCCTTCTTTTTGAATATGCCTTATTCTCCTGTTCGTAAAATGATCAATGCGGGACTTCCTGTTGCTTTGGCTTCGGATTTTAATCCCGGCTCCTCTCCTTCCGGAAACATGAAATTCGTGATGTCTCTCGGATGTGTGAATTATAAAATGTTACCGGAAGAAGTGATTAATGCGACCACTATCAACTCGGCATACGCCATGGGCGTAGAAGAAGAGTTGGGTAGTATCGCCGTGGGCAAAAAAGCAAATTTTTATATAACTACTCCGATTACGGGAATAGAGTACCTTCCGTATGCTTATGGGACTGATTTAGTTGAAGCAGTATTTTTAAACGGAGAACAAATTTAATGAAGCGATGCCCTATTCACATTACAAAAAGGTATGGATCCGGAAAGCGTACCGGATAAGATATCCTTAGATTTTAGATTGAAGTTTAAAATTGTACGTTGATTTTTATTTTGTCAAATTATAAAATTAATATATATGAAAAAATTAATTGAATGCGTTCCGAATTTCAGTGAAGGGAACGATATGCACATTATAGATCAGATTACAGCAGAAATCAAGGCTGTTGAAGGAGTTAGTCTTATTGACGTGGATCCGGGGAAAGCAACGAACCGTACGGTGGTTACCATGGTAGGTACTCCGGAAGAAGTATGTGAAGCTGCTTTCCGTGCTGTTAAGAAAGCATCCGAGTTGATCGATATGAAAAAACACAAGGGAGCGCATCCCCGTTTCGGAGCTACTGACGTTTGTCCTTTGGTTCCGGTATCAAACATCACGATGGAAGAAACCGTGGAATACGCTCGTGCTTTGGCAAAACGTATCGGGGAAGAATTGAATATTCCAGTATATTGCTACGAGAATGCTGCCTTTACCCCGGAAAGAAAGAACCTGGCTACTTGCCGTGCCGGAGAATATGAAGCTCTTGGAGAGCGTTTGAGCAGTGAACAATGGCATCCCGATTTCGGTCCCCGCGAGTTGAACGAGTGGACGGCTAAAACCGGAGCTACTGCCGTGGGAGCCCGCAATTTCTTGGTAGCTTATAACGTGAACTTAAATACGACTTCTACCCGTCGTGCCAACGCTATCGCTTTTGACGTGCGCGAAAGAGGAAGAGCTAAAAGAGAAGGAAATCCTATTACCGGAAAGATCGTGAAAGATGCAAACGGTAAAAATGTGATGATCCCCGGTACTCTGAAATCAGTTAAAGCAATCGGTTGGTATATCGAAGAATACGGAATTGCCCAGATTTCCATGAATTTAACAGATATTTCCGTAACTTCCGTACATGAAGCTTTTGACGAAGTATGCCGTAAAGCACAGGATCGCGGTATTCGTGTAACCGGTTCTGAGTTAGTAGGTGTAATTCCATTAAAAGCGATGTTGGATGCCGGACGTTATTTCTTGCGTAAACAACAACGCTCTACCGGAGTATCAGATAAAGAATTAATCAAGATTGCCGTGAAATCTTTAGGATTGGATGAGTTGTACCCGTTCGAGCCCCGAAAGAAAATCATCGAGTATATTTTGGAAGATGAGATGAATCAAGGTAAGAAGTTCTTGATTGACATGAATCTTCGTGAATTTGCCGATGAAACAGCTTCAGAATCTCCGGCACCCGGTGGTGGTTCTATTTCAGCATATATGGGAGCTCTTGCTTCTTCATTGGCCACGATGGTTGCCAACTTATCTTCACACAAACGCGGTTGGGACGATCGTTGGGAAGAATTCAGTAATTGGGCTGAAAGAGGAAAAGCTTATCAAGTTGAATTAATCAAAATGGTTGACGAGGATACTAATGCTTTCAATCGGATTATGGATGCCTTCGGATTGCCGAAGAAAACAGAAGAAGAAAAAGCAGCTCGTCACCAAGCAATTCAAGATGCAACCAAGTTCGCTACTGAAGTACCGTTCAAAACGATGATGCTTTGCTACGAATGTATGGAAGTAGTGAAAGCCATGGCTGAGATCGGTAACCCGAATTCTGTAACTGATGCCGGAGTTGGTGCTTTGGCCGCTCGTTCCGGAGTAATCGGAGCCTTCTTGAACGTGAAGATCAATGCTGCCGGATTGGATGATAAAGAATATGCTAACGATATTATTTCCAGAGGAGAAAAAGTGGTTGAAATGGCCAAACAAATGGAAACGGATATTTTGAATATCGTGAATTCAAAAATCTAAGATTCGTTATTCATCAAAATAAGTAAAGAGATGGGGCAGCCCCATCTCTTTATTTGTACCCTATTCCCGTCACGTTTGAGCCATGAAAAAACCGTAATCAGGCCTTCCCTATTTTTCACCATTTCAATTACAGCTCTACCGCACCAGTTCCCATTGATGGTGTATTGGACTTGTACCGGAGGAGTGTAAAGCCGGTGGCCTATTCTGAGCCCGTTATCGGCTCATCTTCTGTTCGTTTTTTTCGAAAATAGGAGAATAGCATCTTAAAAATGGTAACTCCAAGTCACGGACGGTACAAATGGAAGTAAACTCCAACTTCGGGTAGTCACCCCTTCTCTCGTTTGTTTATGGTATATGATAGAAGGATTCTTACGGGCATACAAATTATAAATGCCAAATACCCATGAACTTCCCTTTCCTTTTCGATTATCCAAAGCGTATGATATATCTAAATGATGATAGGCAGGCATTCGAAAATTATTCGGACGTTCAATATATTCCCGGTATTGCGTGTTGTCTGCATCTGTTTGAAAACTTTCAGGCATCGGGGCCGCATGATAGAATTGTTTCCCTATCGAGATGTAATTCCCGGTCGCAAGCGTAAAATTAATTGAAAATGATTTGTTAAACTTACATTTTTCCTTGATCGGGAGCGTGTAATTGGTCGTTACGTTCAACTTATGCCGACGATCGTATTCAAACGGGAACCATTCCCCGTTATTTACATGATCAAAACGACGTTCCGATTTTGACCACGAATAGGAAACCCACCCCGTTAAGGCTCCTGTCGTTTTCTTTGCCATAACCTCTACTCCATAAGCTCGTCCTTTGCCCATGTCAACATAATCCTGCCAGCTCCTGTCCTTTGTTTTAAGAAAAAGAATACCATCTTGGTAACGTACCACGTGATCCATCTGATGAAAATATCCCTCTATCGAGAAATTCCAGGTATTTGCAAAAGCGTAGAAACAACCTATTGAAAACAAATCCGAAGATGCAGGAGCTACTCGCCGGGTAACAGGAACCCACAAATCGGTATTCATGCCCATCGAATTACTCGTCAACAGGTGCTGTGCTTGCTGCATCCTTGCCCATGAGGTCTTGAATAACACGCTTTCTCCTATCCGATACGAAATAGAGAGACGAGGTTGCAAGGAATAATAACGGGCGTGGGGCACCGCCAGTAAACTAAAACGAACTCCGGCATCCACGCTCCAATGATCATTCAGTTGCCAATGATCTTCCAGATAAGTTTCCAGCGAATACACATTACCGGTGGTCGTGTCTCTCACGTTTTCATTCAAGTTTACACTACCGATATATGACATTTCCGGGGCATAATATTTAATAGAGCAAACCGTTCCGAATCGGGTGCGGTGCTTTTCCCCGATAGCAATCTCCGAGTCGGTTTTCAAAGTCCAATCCCGTAACCGGGAATTTGTCTTCGATTGTTCCCGTTGAGAGACACTCTCGTTATATACCGTCATGATTTGACTATTATTGAATTGACTATAATACAAGGTGATATTAGAGAAAAAGGTCGGGCTAAAGAGATGATTCCACCGCCCCGAAACACTAAGATTACCCCAGTAAAACCGGAAACGGTCGGAATGTTTGGAATCCTTTGCTTTCCATGTTGCGAAACGAGAATCCCGGCTATTGTACATGCTTATATACAACCGATTATACGGGTTGATTTCCCAATTTACTTTAGCATTTAAATCATAAAAATTATAACCTGTCGAGAAATCACTTCCGGCAATCTTTTGTCCCGTCCATAGTAAACCGTCCAACCAAGTTCTTCTTCCCGATATGAGGAACGAGGCCTTATCTTTTTTCAGTGGCCCCTCCACAACTACGGAGCCGGCCACCGGACTAACATGAATGTCTCCCGAATATTTTTTACGATTCCCTTCCCGCATGGTCACTTCCAGCACGGAGGACAAGCTACCCCCGTAACGAGCGGGAAGATCACCCGTGTAAAGCGTAACATCTTGCAGGGCATCTCCATTAAAAGCGGAAAAATACCCGTAAGCGTGATTCACATTATACACGGGAAGGCCATCCAGCAAAAATTGAGTGTTGTCGGGACTACCACCCCTCACGCTAAAACTGGTTAACCCTTCCTGACCGGGATTCACACCGGGAAGGAAATGAAGGGATTTCAACACGTCAGCCTCCCCCAGAACCGCAGGCATTCGTTTTACCCAATCTAAAGACAAGGTATGTTTTCCAACGGCAGATGAAAAAGCATTCTTTTTTTCCACAACCAACACTTCTTCTAGGCAGTTCCCGGGAATTAACGACATGACAATCAATGTGTCCGTTTTCAAGTTAATGATAGATTCTACACGGGTAAATCCCACGTGACTTACAGATAAATGGTTTTCTCCACGAGTTAAAGAGAGTGAAAAGAAACCATATCGGTTACAGCTTGTTCCCCGCCCGCTTTTCGTTTCAACGATCGTGGCATTTACCAGTCGTTCTCCTGTTGCCTTGTTCTCAATATACCCGCTCAACGTTACGTTTTGTGCGAAAGAAGTAAATACGATCCAAATTTGAATGCTGAATATGAATAAAATACGTTTCATCTTACCATTCCTCCCGTTTCGTGAATACTTGAATGAATAAATCTTCATATTTTGAATAAGAGGCCACCAGCCCGGTCCCCCCGTGTATGTTAGAATAAGTCCACAAAGGAGCATAAAACAAGGGTTCAGAATCCATTGCCGATAGATAATCGTCGTTCACGATCAACGATTTCAAATAACGATCGTAATTTTCATCAAGGCTCAATATATAACGGGTACTTTTATAGCATCCCGTGTCCGGTTCCCAGTAATAATACCCCGAACGTTGTCCCTTGTAACTTAACTCGATCTCCTTCCCGGACAAACCGCTGTCCTCTACCCTTAAATAGTAATCGTATTCTGCCGGGATTTCTTCATCAAAGTCAAAACTGCGGTTAAAGGCATCGGGTAGCGTGCTATTCGTTTGAAGATACGACTGAAGTTCCATGTGCAAGGTGTCCGGCACCCCATTCTGTGAGGAATGGGTGGTTGACAGCCAATAGTAGTTTTTTTCTTCTTCACGATCAGTCCACCGATTGATAATCCGTTCCTGCAGGCTGTCACATTCTATGCTTGCATTCAGCAAGGGGGCCGGAACTCTGGTTTCCCCCCAGACAAGCGGTTTGCCCGGAATGTTTACTTCTACCCGATAAACTCCGGTAGCCTCCACGTGATGGGTAATGACATACCATCCCTCTTTCCGACACCGACATTCACCCACGAAATGATCGTTTTTGTACAATTTTACCAAAGCATTTGCCTCTACGGGAAAATCACCCTGTTCGTAGACGTTTTTTGTCCAAGTGACCCGCACACGAACGGAATCGTTATCAGCCATTAAAATACTATTTACAACTAGAACAGGAGATTGTGCATTTAAATCAAGGTGTAATTTTTGCTCACATCCATTTAATAATAATTCCCATGTTAATAACACGAGAAATATTCCAATAACTTCTTTTTTCATGTATTGAGTCTTTTGAGTTTTCTACTCTTAAGAGTCAATAAACAGGAAAACCCCTATTCAGATTATTTATTTTTCAGATTTTGCAGGAAAATCCATGATTACTTCACGAGTGAAACAACTTCCCACCACGCCGAGCCCATCTTCTACGTTAGAATACACTTGAATGGGTTCCTTGTACATGGATGATTGGTTTTCAAAAATCCCCAAGGTATACAGGTAATCAAATAAAGGTTTGTCTATTCGGAGTACTTTCACCCGTAAACGATGTGATTCCTTTTCCACGTACCGGATCGTGTCTCCATCACCCGTGATCACCCATGTTTCCCTTTCGTATGCATGGGGATGACTTACGCTTGCATGAATAATTCGTTCCTTTCCCCGGAAACTTTCATTTGTGAATACCTGATACGGATTGACATTTATCTCTTTTCCAAAAATAGTCGTAATCATTTCGTGAGATAATAGCTCATCCCCGGAAAGATCCACGTCATAAGAATAAGTCGTGGAAGAATCTATTTTTCCATGTCCATTTTCCCAACGGATTCCATGATGAAACCTTTCATTTTCAATCACTAGCCTGTAATAATTTTCCGTTTCTCCCCTATCTTTTAAATGAATACGTAATTGTAGCGTATTCATTTTGCTAAAAGTATCTAATTTGATTTCCGGAAACGAATTGCATACAATGGTAGAACCAATTGCTTCCTCCAAGCCCGAGCAAGCAACTTTTATCGTGATTTTATCTCCCGCTTTAGGGCGAACTTCTGACGAATAACGGTTATGACCAACGAGTTTTAATTCTCCCGCATACTGATCGTTCATGTACACCTGGCCCCTCGCATTCCATGTTGAATCCATTTCCGTATTGTCCGTGTATGTTCTTGATTTCGAAATTTCGGCATATAGCAAAGAATCCGCTTCCGCATAAGCATAAAGTACCAAGCGACTTTCGGGTACCTTTCCCTGAAAATCATATTCTTCTGAATTATTACACCCGCAATAAAACAAGCCAATCCATATAAAAATTACTATTCTCATCTTAAAAAGTAAACGTGTAAGAAAAAGAGGGAATGATCGGGAAAAGCCAATCATTACTAAAATATTGTCGCTCTTCCCGATTGCCATATTTGGAATCATAATCGGGACTTAATTCTATTGTATTCTGCCTACAATAAGCATTGTACAGGTTTATACTCCAAGTGGAAATTCCATGTTTTCGACGGCGATGGAAATTGAATCCTAAATCCAGACGATGATAATCGGGTGTTTTCATGTTGTTACGTTTTTCAATATGAAATATGATATCCTTCTTTTCCTCTCCTTTCTCCCCCGGTAGGTGGGTCGGCGTATTATATCTTTCCAATGGTTGCGTTGTATAGAAACCGTTATTGAATGTCCATGTAGCACTTATATCAAAAAAGTTACTGAATTTATGCAGTAAAACCAGATTCAGCATGTGACGGCTATCATATTTTGCCGGAAAGCGTCGGCCTTGATTGATTGAACCATCCGGAAACCAGCGATAAGCACGGGATAGCGTGTAATTTATCCATCCATTTGTTCTTCCTCCTGTTTTTTGCCCCATCCATTCCAACCCATAGGAATGTCCTTTTCCTGAATGAACGTTTTCTTTCCAATCTGAATACTCCAGGGTTACGTCTACCCCGTTATAATCGTTTAGCAGATGATTATGGGTTTTATAAAATCCTTCAAGAGAAAAATGCCATTGCGTGCAAGGATGATAATAAATACCTAATACACATTGATGTGATTTCATGGGTTTTACATTATCACTAACCGGAACCCACAGGTCAGTAGGCATATTCATTGTACTACTTCCCAACTGATGAATATACTGGGACATTAGCGTGTAAGAAGCTTTTGTCTCCCAATGATCCGTCCAATTATACTGTATGGAAAATCGAGGTTCCAATGAAAAATAATTTGTACTTCCGACATAAAATAATATAGCCCGTATTCCGGGGTGTACGATCCATTTCTCTTGAATCGTAATCTTATCTTCTAGGTAAAGGGCTAATTCATGGGCATATTCTTTATAGTTTACTAGTTTTCGGGAAGGCATTTCTTCTTCTATTCTATTGAGAGTTGTTCGTTTTTCTGGTGTGAAAACATGATAAATGTAATGTCCCCCAAAATACAAACGGCTCCAATGCTTCATGGCCCAAGTAAGATCACTTTTCAACCTCCACTCCTCTTGACCAGATTTGAAACGGATCTTTTTTAACCGGATGGTATCACCCGATGCATTTTCATGGCGGTATTTTTTATTCATAAAAGCCCGATACTGGTTATAAGAAAGCACTGTATTCGCATATAATCCCGTGGAGATCATTTTGTCCCATCGCAATCCGACACCCCAATTTCCCCAAGTCCCACGCATATAATCCCGAGTGCGGTCAGGTTCAATATAATAGGATTCTTTCTCATCCTTTTTATATTTCAAATAGTCATTCCCGTAAAATAGAATAAGAGATAAAGCATTCTGTTGTGAAAAAATGCGAGTGAGTTTAATGTTTATATCCGTGAAATTATACCCAATCTTTTCTTTACTATCCTTCGTGTTATTTATCGCAGCATAAATAGGAGCTCCTAATAAATCCAAGTAAGTCCTTCTAGCTGTGATATTAAATGAGCTACGATTTCTTTCAATGGGGCCTTCAATATTAAATTTACTGGACAAAAGACCAATAGAAAAACTACCATGATATTCTTGTAAATTACCTTCCTTCAAACGTATGTCCATGATAGAAGAAAGATGTCCACCATAACGGGCGGGAAAACTTGATTTGTAAAAGTTTACGTTTTTCACAGCATCAGAATTGAATACCGAAAAAAATCCCAATAAATGATTCGCATTATACAACGGAATATCATCTATCAGAAATTGATTTTCATCCCGATTTCCCCCTCGAACCAATATTCCAGCTATTCCCTCCATACCTACCCGTACACCGGGAAATAGTTGAACCGCTTTCAGCAGATCACTTTCTCCTAAAAGTTTTGGAATCACTGTTGCTGTAAAAATAGGAAATTCCACTTGTCCCGGTTGCGAATTCTTTACCCATCCGGGAATATTAGGTTGAACCACAACAATTTCGTCTAAGTTCAACATGGGTTTCAATTCGATATGAATCACGGTATCCGATTTCAAATAGAATTGAAATGAGGCCCTTTGATAACCCACATAGGAATAGTTTAAACAAACTTCTCCTTCCGGTACGATCAACGTGTAGAATCCGTAATTATTGGTCGCTGCGCCCACGTGCAACCGAGAATCATAAACGGAGGCTCCAATCAGTCTTTCCCGGGATCCTCTGTCATATATTCTTCCATAAACAATAAAAAAACGTTTTCCCTGTTTTAAAATGATATATCTTCCTAATTTCTCCCAGGAGATATTTGATGATTTAAACAAAAGGTTTAAAACTTGTTCTAAATTAGCCTGTTTTATAGATATTGTCTTTAGGGAGCATTGATGTAAAATAGACGGTGAATATGAAAATATATATCCTGTTTGTTGCTCGATTTTTCCCAACACTTCCTCCACAGGAGTTTCACGAAATGTAAATGAAAAAACTTCTTGAGCATTTCCTTTCATGATACAAAAAATCAACAAGATAAGTATAAGCCCGGCATGCATACTTAAATTGTTAATTGAATATCTAAAGTCCTGTTAATAATTTCGATCGCCTCTTCTAGTGAAACTTCTTTGAAAACAACGGTTATCCGGAGAGTTGCATAGTTTGCGGGTAGTGTTACGTGACAACTGTAGTATTCGTTCAGTGTTTCGATGACTTCAGATAAGGGGGCATTATCAAATTTAAGGATTTGTATTTCCCCTTTATCTTCTTTCGTGGAGATCATTAATTCCCCATCTTTTTTCCCATACTTAACGGACATTCCAGTTTCAAGGACACTTTCTTGTTTTTTGTCTTGAGTGGTAATTTTCACTCGTCCTTTTTCGACAAAAACTTCAGCTTGAAGTTTTTCTGCAATCACTTGAAAGGAAGTACCCAATACCTCTACTTGAATTAAGGATGTTTCCACGATAAAAGGTTTGCTAGAGTCCTGTTTTACACGGAAAAATGCCTTTCCTCGTAAGGAAAGTTCTCTATTCGTCTTTCCGAATTGAGAATCATAAGTCAAGCGACTATCTCCGGTTAATGTCACATGGGAACTATCCGGTAAATAAAATGCTTTCATTTTCCCAGTTCGGGAGAGTAAAACCGTTTCCTGAAGTGACGATTTATTCCAAACCCATAATACACTTGATATTAAAACAATGATAGTGGCAGCCACTTGTAAAATTCGCAAGTGGTACGCCTTCGCAGGAAATTTCACTTTTTGTATTGCCTGCCGAGGGGCAAAAACTCCATATTTGTAACGCTTAGAACCTAATTCTATACGGCGCTTGAGTTGTCGAAATTCACGTTGGTGATCTTCACTTTCTTCCAACCATTGTTCCACTCTTTGCCCTTCTTTCATGTTTACCTCACCAAGAATATATTTTGCTAGTAATTCATTTTTCATATTCCCCATGTTTATGAGATTATTTTACCCGAAGAAAAACAAATAGATTTTTATTGCTTTATCTCTTAAAGTTTTCAATGCCTTTCCCATTTGCCCTTCCACAGTTTTAACTGAAATATCCAGTTGTTCGGCAATCTCCTTGTATTTCATGCCTTGCTGTTTTGCCATTAAAAATATATTCCGTCGTTCAGTAGGTAAAGCGTCTATCCAGTTCCAAACTAAAGCCTCCTCCTCTACCGATATGGATAAGATATTCTCGTCTGTTAGGTACATGGCACTTTCCACGGAAACTTTCTCTTGGTCTTTTTTTACATATTTCACCGCTCGATTTCGCACCACCGTGTATAAATATCCTTTCATGTTTCCCACTTCCAAACTTCCTACAACCGCCTTTTCCAACAATTCTACGAAAATCTGTTGCACAATATCCTCCGAATCCTCGTATGATTCGGTTATATTTAGCGCATACAGACATAACGGTCTGTACATCCACTGAAAATATTTTTCTAACGTGTGAGAATTGACGAACATGGTTTCTTATTTTACATGGTACAAATCAACATCAAAAATAACTAAATAAAACCGAAGTAGGTGTATTTCCAAAAATATTTATCAGATACATTCCTACTTCGTAATATTCTATACAATCACTTTAATTTGCTTTCATGTAAACGTAATTTCGAATTGTCATACGAGGGATCCCTTCTTTCTCCCAAATACCTTGAACAATAAGGCAATACATCTGATTACCTTCCACCTGTGATACAGAAGGAGTCCATGTAAAAGAAGGTATCTTCCAATACTTTTTATTATATTCATTCTTCTCAAAGGTCGAAATCTTATGGATAAACAACATGTCTTCATGAATATAAAGGCTGTCAGAGGTGTTATCAAAATAGAATTGTCCAGCGATTCCCTTGAAATCCTTTAACGGCCCCTCCAAATAAAAAGACACGTTAGCAGGAGGTAAGGTGATGAAAAATGTAGGCGTAAAAGGTTCCCCTATAATTAACGTGTCTATTTGTTGACCAAATAATTCATAGATTATCGGTTCCTCCTTTTTGTTACAGGAAATAATAAATATAAAGCTGATAATAGTAGTAAATAAATATCTATTCATAAGTACTGTTAATAATATAATTTACTAGGAGGAGTAGTTGCAAAAATATAAAGTTCAGTACCACTACCTGTATATCCTGTATAATCTAATTGATAACCGGGCCAACTCAAAAAACTTGATTTATGATCAGCTCTTACAACGATATTCAATCTAGGATGTTCTTCCCCACCATAATTAAAAACTCCAGGTGTTTCCAAATGGAAAAATGTATAATTTGCACCACTTTTTCGTTCGATTGAATGTTCATCTCCATAATATTGAGTATTAATACCATTACCTTGAATACTAACAAATGTGCCATGAATACTATATTTCGTACTATAATCATGCCATCCTCCTAGATATTTCTTTTTAGCTTTCTGATATAACCTTAAATATACATGATTTCGGAAACTACTTTTGTCGATCATAACTTTTTCTAAAGAGTAAATAAGTTCCCAAGAATATTTCTTTTTACCTGATTTTATATATCCGCCAGAATTAGCCAAAGATATATCTTTAACAACATTACCTCGGAACATGATCTTCGCATCACCATTATAGATTACATCAACATTATCCTCTTTTGAAGATAAAAGTGTATTTTTATATTTATCTATTTTTTGTATATCTGCGAGATGAATAATAATACGTCGATCTTTTTTATAAATATACAATGCATCACCAATCTTTACTTGACCATCTGATGTCAAAATTGTTTCAAAATTAGGTGTTACAAACGGATAATCTACATCAATAGCTCCATCTTCATTTTCTGTTATGTCCAATATAGAAGTATATTTTTCGGCGAATAAGTGGGACTCATCCTCGGATGTCACGTTATCATACTCGTAAAAATAAGGAGCATAGTATGTTTTGGCAGAAATAAAACCCAAATTCTTTTCCCAAGAAATCCTTTGTTCGTCACTCAATTGTTCCAACATATTAATAATAGAATCACGAACATTGAAATTCTTAAAAACTAAACAACCTTCCTCAACATATACATTCGGTTGCTGATTTTCTTCGACTTTAGCTCTTGAACCAATTTCTGGGGTTTCTTCTTGAATTAAAGTTACAGATTCTGATTGATTACATGCAGATAAAATAGCAATCAAACATAGTAAAAACAATACTTTTTTCATAAATTTTTGATTTTAAATTAATTTATTAATCTCTTAGTTTATCATTAGATTGCCCTCGTCGTGGCAACTTATTTTACTGGGTATTAAGTTTATTATGGTTGTATCTATGTATAATGAATAATCTTTATCCACAACTAGATTTTCCACAGTAAAAGCAATTGTTATCATTCTTTTTATCTGTTCAGGGAATATATCAATCTTAATACTATCACGATCGTAATTTTTATGAAAAAACAAGACCAAACTATCAGTTATATGATATTGTTCTTTGGTAGCCGTGGTTAATTCCGGAATAATCGTTAATTTTTGATTATGCATATTGGAATATAAACGTGCGACTTTTCCTTTTAAATACACGTAATGTGTACTATTATCAATAATTACATTTTTCTCCCGTTCCTCAAAACTAAATGTTGTTTCATATTTCGGATATGGATCATTCTTTGAACAAGAACCCAATACAAATAATAATACAATTCTAAATATTAAATTCACTTTCTTCATTTCCTTCTATTTTAATTACTCAATACTATATTGGAAACTTTTTATCGTCTTTATTATTAAGAGTCAAAAACAGTAAATACCCTTACTCCATTTCTTATATTTTTTCCAAAATAAAAATTCCTAGAATGTAATTCTTACACTCTAGGAATCCTTTTCAAGTATTGATTCACTCTACCCCATCCTCATAAACGCCTCGAAAAAGGCATCCCGATAGGTGTTTCCAATAGCTATTTCATGTGTTTTAATGAAAATGTCATTGTTGTCAAAGGAGTCTATATACTTGGTATTTACGATATAGGACTTATTGACTCGTAAGAAATCATGCTTGGGTAATAACTCAAATATATTCTTTAGATTCATTCGGGTAATCACCCGTTGTTCATCCAATTGGATGATCACGTAATCTTTCAGTCCCTCGATGAATAGAATATCCTTGTAATTTATTTTAAAGTAGCGTCTTTCAGACTTTACGAAGAAGTATTCCGTGTTACCTGCCTCGATATTTTCTTTCTCTTCTTTTAATAATAAAGAATGGTAAGCAATTGCCTTGTTGACAGCCTTGTGAAAGCGTTCTGGGTCAACCGGTTTAATTAAATAGTCGATAGCGTCGACCTCGTAACTATCCAAAGCATATTCCGTGTAAGCCGTGGTGAAAATGACCAACGTTCTCTTGGATATATTGTGAGCGAACTCGATACCCGTGATTCCCGGCATCTGAATATCCAAAAAGATCAAGTCTACCGGATTCTCTTCCATGAACTTTGACGCTCCGATAGCATTATTAAACATACCCGTCAGATTTAGTTGACTCGTATCTTTTACCAGTATTTCTATCGCCTCACGGGCTAACGGTTCATCATCAACAATAATACAATTCATAATATCAAATGTAAATATACGGTATAACTTATTTCACTTTCTTCTATCTCCAACGTGTAACGTTCCGGAAACAGCAATTCCAACCTGCGCTTTATATTCTTGAGTCCCAACCCTCCCACTTCATTTTTCCGTAAAGCGATTTTAGGCTTTGAATTTATACATTGAAATTCCAGTTGTTTATCCCAGACCTTGAAACCGAGATAGACATACGATGAATTCTCGCTATCCACGTTATGTTTCACGGCATTCTCCACGAAAGGAATAAACAATAATGGTGGCAACCATACCTCACTAATATCTCCTTCTTTGGAAATGACATACTCGAATTTATCCCGTCGAACCTTCTCCAGATTCAGAAAGTCATTCAAAAAATGAATCTCAGAACTCAACAACACCTGTTCTTTTGCGCTGTCGTTAATTTGGTAACGCAACATATCTTCAAGCTTGAAAAGCACCCGGGAGGCTTCTTCTGGATTTTTCTTGATCAGCACGTTAGCATTATTCAGCATATTGAACAGAAAATGTGGGTTGATTTGTTTCTTAAGAAATTTCAATTCAGATTGTAATGTCGAAGAGGCCAGTTCGTCTATTCGTTGGCTGTAACCGATCCAGTATTTAAATAGTAGCAAAGCCGACGTTCCGAATATTAGTAACCCAAACGAGATGATTGACGTGATCATGTTTAATATGATATATGGATTTCCATCCTCGTAATTCGCACTAACCTCTTGAACATTCATCTGTAAAATTGCGATAAATACAAGCGAGCATGATGTCAGTACCAACATGGATGCCAGATATTTCAATAATCGGCCCTTTATTAAAAAACGAGGGGCTAACACATATAAATTAAAGTAAATAATCACACTGGTGAGCAAAAAATAAAATACCCACCCGTAAAAACGTTCCCAAGTCAACACTAACTCTCCTGATTGATTGGCAAATATACTAATTGTGATACAGACAAGAGTTAATAGCAACAGAAAATGTCTCACGAACTTAAAACGTGGAGATAACAGGAAATCCGGAACGTGATTATCAATCAAATTACTCATTGTTTCTGTATTTTAAGTTTCAACATAATTGTCCTTTTAGCAACAGATAAGGTATAATCGTTTCCATATAGCAATTTCAGTCTCTGCCTGATTTTCGAAAAGTCATCCGGATGCAGTAAATTCCCATTATCAAAAGAGCAAACAAATTGAATCTCATTCCCATTCACATGAAAATTTAGATCAATCGAGCCAAATACAGGCTGACTGTATATCTGAATCACGGATTGTTGCACGAAAGGAAGGAACAACAAGGGAGGGACAAAAATTCGATGCACCTCCCCTTCGGCTGAAACCGTGTATTGAAAACGATGGGAATACACCTGTTCCAAAGCGAGATAGTTTGTCAAAAAATCTATTTCAGCCTTTAATAACACCGCTTTCCGGCTACAATCATAGAGCTGGTATCTCAGCATCTGGCTTAACTCCAATAACATCCCGGATGCCTCCTTCGGTTCACTTTTTGCCAAAACTGCAGTACGATTAAGTACATTAAAAAGTAACTGAGGATTGACTTGGGCTTTCAATTGCTCCACTTCCGACTGCACATGAATTCTTTCCAGTTGGTTTACCCGGTTATTTTCTGTCATCCAATGTTTTAACACGATCGTGATTGAACCTCCCAGCATACACAAGGTTACGGTAGCAAAAGAGGAGATATAATTTAAAATAAATACCGCTTCCAGGATGTTTCCCGCACGCTGTCCCAACCAAATTCGTGCCGTATCTTCAATGATTGTCTGTATCCATAAAAGCACCAGCACGGTACCAAATATCATGACTGTATACGTTAGATATCTCTTCTGCATGAGATACCGGGGGACCAACACGTAGATATTCAAATAGGCCACGGCCAAGTAGGATGCTAGGTTCCCCAGGGCAATCCAGTAGAGCCTTGTTCCAAGTGCCGGAATTTCCGGTTGGAAGATAACATACGTCTGGTTAAAAGAAATGGCAGCAAGTGACACGATAAACAGAATATGTCGCCAGATCCGGAATTTCGAATTTACCAAGAGATTATATAGGAAAGCCTGTCCTTCCGTGTTGATTTTAAACATTCGAAGTTTTATTTGATGGTTACAAAGTTACGATCTTATTCCTAAATCGGATTAAAATTCTAATTTATAACTAACATTCGGCAAAGAGGTGGCTCCACGGATGGGTTTTATCTTATCGGTTTTAAAATTATACTCATGCCCGTAATATTCTTCGCATCCCGTCGTGTTCAAGGACTTGATCGAAAATTCGTGTGACACCTTTTTCCGGTTGATTTTATACCCCACGGAGAAATTCGTGATAAACATCGGTGAGAATTGTTTGGAAAAAGCTTTTGTTTCATCATATTGCACTTCCCGGTCCGGATCGAGTAACGTGGCTACTTCATCCACGGGGGCATAGCGGTCTCCCCCTTGCAAGGTTATTTTAAAGTTCACACTGAACATATTTTGCTTGTCACGCCCGACCATCCATTCCTTACCACCCAATACGTTGATAATAAAATTCCGATTATACAACGTGTTACGCCATTTCCGATCTCCCCCGTAATATTTTGAATCAAAAATGGATGCCGTCACCATGTAATAAAGTCCCTTGTTTAAATAGCGTTCCAGCGTGATGTCTACCCCGATATTACGTCCTTTCCCCCGGTTGACCAGAGCGTTCTCCACGTAAAAATCTCGTCTATTCAGCACGGAATAAGAGCTGTCGGCAATAACAGGTACATCATACAATTGTTGGAAATAAGGTTCTATTTTCATATTCATGTTATCCGATATTTTGAAACCATACGATAACATCACGTGATGCGCCCTCGTGAACCCCAAGTCTTTATTCACGGAACGATCACCCGTACCTTGTGTTTTCACGAAATAAACGTCCATTTTTTCCATCCGGCTATGTAACCCGTAAGCGAGGGCAAAAGAACTCTTCGGTGAAAACTGCCATTTAATCCCGGCCCGGGGTTCCAGAGTCCAGCTATTATTCAGTGTCAGGACCCGTGCGTTAACTCCTACGTTTAAAGTGACCTGTTCGCTTATGCCGATAGATGAATTCGTGTAACCGGATATTAAATCCGTGTTTCCCTTGCCTTGGGAAATTAATTCCATGGGATGCATTTGATGGGGGGCCAGATTCATGTCCATATCGTAATACATCTTCGTGTAGGTTATCCCTGTTTTACTCGTGAACTTGGCACTGAATTTCCGGGTAATGGCAGTGGTGAATATCAAGTTTGTGTTACTCCGGTTTAAATCAAGAAAAGGTGCCGAATTCAAATTCCAGTCATAACTTGTCATCGTCCCCTCGTGTTTGAAGTAGGTAACCGCTAACGTCGTTTTCAGTTGTGTCTCGTTGTTAAAGAAATAGCGGTGACTGATACCACCGGCTCCCATGTATTGTTCGGTACTGGATTTCATCATATCACCAATCGATTCCCACTTATCCGTGTTTTCCTCAAAGTCTCCTTTTGACTTGTCTATCAAGGCTGTTCCCCAAATCGAGAAGACACCCGCTTTGCGTGTCGGCAGACTCAATTTGAAATTCAAATCCTGATAATCCAAAGTCCCGTCAATATCAACAGCCCCGATGTTCCCCAGCAATCCCGTGGTGGAATAACGATAATTGAAAATGTAAGAAGAATTGTGTTTTCGGGTCAAAGGCCCCTCCGAGGCAAAATCAATTCCTAATAAGCCGATCTGAAACGTGTTTTCGATCTTTTGATTATTCCCGTTACGTAGCTTCATGTCAAAGACTCCCGACACAGCATTATCGTACTCTGCAGGAAAAGCTCCGGTAAAGAAATCCGAATTACCCAGCACGAGACTACTTAACCCGGATAAGATTCCCCCACCAAGAATAGATAGATCCGCGAAATGATTGGGATTCGGAATTTCCACGTCTTCCAGTTTCCATTGCAATAAATGTGGGGCATTTCCGTGAATGGATATTCCATTCGTTGACATACTGGGAGAAATCCCGGCAAAGGAACTTACCAAGCGGGCCGGATCATCCATTCCCCCGGCATATCGGCTTGCCTCCTCCACGCTGAGCATCCGGGCTCCCGTGGTGACCATCTTGTTTAATGGTTGTTCTTTATTCAATTGTGGTCGAACCATCACTTCATCCAGTTCTTTAATGCTTTCTTTCAATGGAATGGTCAAATAGACTTCTTTTGAGGAAGTTACCAGTATCTCCCGGAAAATAGTTGGTTCGTATCCCACGAAAGAAGCCTGTATATCGTGCCGGCCGATCGGGACATTCTTGATGACAAAACGGCCTAGGGAATCCGTTACTCCACCGACCTCCGTTTTCCCCATGAGATACACGGATGCATAAGCTACCGGATAACCCGATGCCGCATCAATCACCCGTCCTCGTACACTTTGGGTTAAAATTCGTCCCTCTTTCTGTCCCCATACATTCACGGATAACATGAAAAGGAAAAAATATATGCCGATGACTCTTTTCTTGCTTTTAATCTTGCTCATGATTTGGAAAATCATGTCAAAAAGCCCGTTTTTCCATCCTTTACGATTCAGTTCTCCCTCTAAAACTTCTTCTAAGGCGTCTAAAACCTTCTCGCAGTCTGCCACGCTTACACTTGTCATTTGTGATACTTCTGTTATTATTTCCGTCTTATTCATATCCAATACTTTTTGATTACGGGACAAAAATAGACTCAGGGCAGAAGTGATTTAAAGAAAAGAGACAAAACACCCGGTTTTGTATACGAAACAAAAGCATACGGAGAATTTTACTACTTTTGTACCATAAGTTATAATGAAATGAAAAAGAGAATAATATTTTTAGGGTGCATCATGGTAATAATCACCTTATTATCAAGCTGTTCTTCATCCAGAGACCTTAGTATGTTACAATTTAATATCTGGCAGGAAGGTACGATGATTCCGGGCGGTTTTGACGCTATTGCTGATGAAATAGCCCGTTTGGAACCCGATTTTATCATGCTGAGTGAAGTCCGGAATTACCATGATACCCGATTTTGTGATCGTATCGTGAATGCCTTGAAAGAAAGGGGTAAAACGTATTATTCTTTTTATAGTTATGATTCAGGATTACTTAGCAAACATCCTATAACAGACAGCAGTACAATATTCCCAATCCAAAATGATCACGGAACCATTTATAAAATGAAAACTACCGTGGGAAAACAAGTTTGTGCTGTTTATACCGCTCATTTAGACTATCTGAATGACACGTATTATGAAGTACGGGGTTATGACGGTAACAATTGGCACAAAATGGAGGCCCCTTTGACGGATGTTCCGACTATTCTGGAACGTAACAATCTTTCATTACGTGATGATGCCATCCGTGCTTTTATCAAAGATGCTCAAAAAGAAATTGAAGAAGGAAATTGGATCTTTTTAGGAGGTGATTTTAACGAACCTTCTCACTTCGATTGGATTGAAACCACAAAAGATAGTGCAGATCATCATGAAGTTGTGGTTCCTTGGCCGGTAACCACCCTACTCCATGAAGCTGGCTTTAAAGATTCTTATCGTGAAAAATATCCCAATCCCGTTACACATCCCGGCTATACTTACCCATCGGATAATCTCGCTTTGCCTCCAAATAAGATCACTTGGACTCCCGATGCGGATGAGCGCGATCGTATTGATTACATCTTCTATTATCCTCGTAAAGGACTGCATCTAAAAGAGGCCGCAATTCTTGGCCCCAAGACCAGTATTCGCAGGAGTCAACGTGTGGCCGAATCCGGACAAGATGTTTTCATCGAACCCCTAGGTGTATGGCCAACAGATCACAAAGCCGTGTGGGTTAATTTCCAGATGAGATAGTAATTATTTAAAAATACGCACTCTTTCCTCTATCGGGTTAAACTCTTTAGCCCCAGGTTCTTGTAAAGGCGCTCCGAAAGGCATCTGGGCGATTAATTCCCAAGTTTCCGGTAATTGCCATTCCTTAGCTACCGCTTCATCAATCAATGGATTGTAATGCTGTAATGAAGCTCCGAATCCGGCATCTTCCAACATGGTCCACACCGCCAGTTGGTGCATTGCCGAAGTGTGCTGTGACCATACCGGGAATCTATCCTGATAAGTCGGAAATGATTTTTGCAGGCCTTCCACGATCATCCGCTCTTCAAAGAAAAGCACCGTACCGTAACCGGATGCAAAGGATTTATCAATTTTGTTTTCAGTCGATTTGAAAGCTTCTGCGGAAACTATTTCCTGCAACGTATCTTTTACGATATTCCACAGTTTCGTATGTTGATCACCTAATAAAAGCACCACTCTCGTTGATTGAGAATTAAATGCTGACGGTATATTTTTAACGGCAAATTTTACGATTTCCTCTATCTCTTCGTTAGAAATAAGTGATTTATTCGAGAGAGCATAATAACTTCTCCTATGTGCCAAAGCTTCTTTAAATTTTCTTTCCATATATCTCAATGATTTATTTTCTACAATATACGCATTTTTTCTAAAAAGGTTAGATTATTTAGAATAAATCAAATTAAAAAATATTACAATAATACTTTATTCTCTCCGTACAACCTATTTATCCACATGGCGAAAAGTTTATCTGTAACAGAATAGACTTTATTTACTTCTGTAATAATGTCTTTTTCCAATAGCTTTTTTGTTGCAGTTTGAACGGAACTAGCCGAGGCTAAACTATGTCGCTTAATAAAACTAGCTGAAAGGATTTGTACAGCCTCACCTTCTTTGGCTATCGCATACAACAATTCTTTTTGTTTTTCCGGAATATTAGACAAAATTTCGCGAAATATCGTGTCATTATAATCGATCATCGAATGGATTGCATTGCGAATAATATCCAGTGTACACTCGCCCCCCATGGGGGTATCCGCAAACGACTCATTGAATGTTTTTTGAATATAGAATGTATGTCCTCTAAATAAGTCATAGACCTTCCCTGCATTTTCTGTACTGACTCGGCGATCCCGACGTTCAAAATGTTCCGAGATAAATGCCACGTAAATATCTTTATCAATAGCATCCAACTCCATAACATCCGAGCTACGATAAAACGGACGAGCCGAAGAGAGAAACATGGCCTGCATCATACTACGTTCACTGCCGGCAAAAATGAAATGACTATTCTCGATTTTTTGGATATGAGTTCTTAGCAATGCCTCAATGTTCTTTTCGGGATATTTGCCAATCTGTTGAAATTCGTCAATGGCAACAATACAGGGTTTATCTGCAGACATGAGATATTTGAATATCTCCTCCAGGGTAAATTCCGGGCGTTCAATGTCACCTAATTCAAGATTAAATGTAGGTAAATTAGTCAGAGGATCAAAACCGAACTTTCCACTGATAGACTTTAGTGTTTGCATGAAAAGTCTAACCATCTTCTTGCTATTAGGTGCTAAAGTTTCAAATATTTCCTTCCCAAGAATATAAGTAAATTCCCTTAAACTCGATGTATGGAGAATATCAATAAAGAAAGTGTAATAGTGTCCTTTAATTTCCGGTTTTTCATAACAGAATCGAATTAACCCAGTCTTCCCCATACGACGAGGTGAAATGATTACCATGTTATTACCATTCGTCAAGGATTTGATAAGCCGAGCCGATTCCTGTACCCGATCGCAAAAATACTCCGGGGCAATCTTACCTGTAACAATAAAAGGATTAATCTCTTTTGCCATATACATTTTATTTCAGGTAAAATTAATTATTTGTTTTCAATTATGCAAATTGAATAATGAGAATAACGAAATAGCTACTTCCTCCAACTCCCCCTGTGCAAGGGAGTTGGAGGGAGTAGTATAAAATATTATAAAAGACTAAACGCACAAGTCACCCCGGCCATCACGATAGCCACCATGCTCATCAATTTAATCAGAATATTCAAACTCGGTCCGGAAGTATCCTTAAACGGGTCGCCCACGGTGTCGCCGATAACCGTTGCTTTATGATTATTAGAACCTTTACCACCAAGGTTACCTTCTTCAATATACTTTTTAGCATTATCCCAAGCTCCACCTGAATTTGCCATGAAAATAGCCAGCACGAACCCGGTACCCAATCCTCCGGCCAATAACCCGATCACACCCGAAACGCCAAAGATCAATCCCATAACGATTGGAATAATGATCGCCAGCAAAGACGGGAAAACCATTTCATGTTGAGCCCCTTTCGTGGAAATCTCCACGCATTTAGCATAATCCGGCTCTCCTTCCCCTGTCATAATTCCTTTGATCTCCCGAAATTGCCGACGGACTTCATTCACCATTTTCTGGGCAGCACGCCCTACCGCATTCATGGTCAAACCACAGAACACGAAAGCCATCATCGAACCGATGAAAATTCCGGACAACACCTTCGGATTCATCAAGGTAACATCATAGTAATTCATAAAATCAGTCAATGTGGCATCAGCCGTCCTCACCACATTATCTCCAATTTTCAGCACTTCCTCGCCCATCCGCAACAAACCAATCTTGATTTCTTCAATATACGAGGCTATCAAAGCCAATCCGGTCAATGCTGCCGAACCAATAGCGAATCCTTTACCCGTGGCAGCAGTAGTATTACCCAAAGCGTCAAGCGCATCCGTACGGTGACGAACTTCCTCTCCCAACTGACTCATTTCAGCGTTACCCCCGGCATTATCGGCAATCGGTCCGTAAGCATCCGTGGCCAGAGTTATACCTAATGTAGAGAGCATTCCCACGGCAGCGATCCCCACGCCATACAATCCCATGGACATATTGGCAAAACTGAATTCCGCCGCAAACAGGAACGAAAGTATAATGCCTGCGACGATCGTAAGCACCGGAATGGCCGTCGAAATCATTCCGGTCCCGATACCTTTAATAATCACCGTTGCAGGCCCCGTTTCCGAACTTTTGGCTATATCCTGAGTCGGTTTGTAAGCATGAGAAGTGTAGTATTCTGTCGCTTTTCCGATAATAATACCCGTTGCCAATCCCACGATCACAGATCCGCATATCCAATAACTCAAACCGAGCAAATGAATAACCAGGAAACTGGCACCCACGATTAACAAGGAACTCACGTTGATTCCCCGATCAAGGGCTCGTAATAATTGTTGTTGAGAAGCTCCCTCTTTTGTCTTTACCAGAAATATACCAAGCAAAGATAAGATCACCCCGAATGCGGCAATTAACATCGGAGCTAATATAGCATTGAATTGTGCATCCGGTTCCGCACGAAATGCAGCTGCACCCAATGCTGCCGTTGCCAATATAGAACCACAGTAAGATTCGTAGAGATCAGCTCCCATTCCGGCCACGTCTCCCACATTATCTCCCACGTTATCGGCAATAGTCGCTGGATTTCGAGGATCATCTTCCGGAATTCCGGCTTCCACTTTACCTACCAAGTCTGCACCAACATCCGCAGCCTTCGTGAAAATACCTCCACCAACTCTGGCGAAAAGTGCTTGCGTGGATGCACCCATACCGAAAGTCAACATCGTGGTCGTGATCACGATAGCCTTTTCAGTCGCTGTTGCCTCTTCCACGAAATAATCTAATAATAACCACCATAAAGAAATATCCAGTAGAGCCAAACCGACAACAACCAAACCCATGACTGCTCCCGAACGAAAAGCGACTTTCAGACCGTCATTCAAACTTCTACGTGCAGCGTTGGCCGTTCTTGCTGATGCGTAGGTAGCTGTTTTCATCCCGATATACCCGGCCAATCCAGAGAAGAAACCACCCGTCAGGAACGCAAACCAAACCCACGGATTCTGTAAACCGGGCCCGTAAGCCATCCAAGCAAAAAGCACACATAGAACAAGAAAAACAAGGGCTACCACCCGGTATTGCTGACGCAAATAAGCCATAGCCCCCTTGCGGACATGCCCGGCAATACGTTTCATCGTGTCGGTTCCTTCCGACTCTTTCATCATCCCTTTAAAAAAGATCCTTGCGAAAAGGAGAGCGATAATAGCACATACAGGTACTATCCAAAATAGATCGTTTAACATGGTATTATATATTTGTAGTTAGTAAAAGTCATACAAAAAATACTCGTCAAGATTTAAACGAACCCTGATGAGTAAAAGTACGAATAAAAATGAAAAAATATTCCCTATCTTTTATTTTTTTACAACTAAAAATAGATTTCTATTATTCACACTTAGCATAAAGCTCGAATTGGCCCGCTTCTGTGATAAGAACTTCGTAAAATTCCCCTATTTGCAACGCTTTTTCACTTGTTACAAACACTTCCTGATCCACTTCCGGGGAATCATATTGCGTACGTCCAACGAAATAATCCCCTTCCACCCGATCTATTAAAACCCAAAAACGTTTACCCACGCATGATTCATTGAGTGCAGCAACGACTCCTTCCTGTAATGCCATCAACTTTTCAGCCCGTTTATTTTTCGTCTCTTCGGGCACATCATCTTGGTAATGCTTATCACAATAAGTATCTTCTTCATGAGAATACGGGAATACACCCAAACGTTCAAACTTCATTGTTTTAACGAAATCCTCCAATTCCCGGTAATCCTCTTCCGTCTCTCCGGGATGACCGACCATGAGAGTCGTACGTAATGCAATTCCGGGAACTTCTTCCCGAATTTTGTTAATGAGGTCTATAGTCTGTTGTTTTGTCACCCCTCTTCGCATCATTTTAAGCATATGATCACTACAATGTTGCAAAGCAATATCCAAATATTTACACACATTTTTCCGTTCCCGCATGACGGTAAGAAGTTCCATGGGGAATCCGGCCGGGTAAGCATAATGCAACTTAATCCACTCAATTCCAGGTATATCCGCAACCCGGTCAACCAACTCGGCTAACCTATTTTTTCCATATTTATCAACTCCATAATAAGTAATATCTTGAGCCAACACTAACAACTCCTTTACACCCTGTTTTGCCAACCGCTCGGCTTCATCAACGATTTCTTCGAATGGGCGTGATTTATATTCTCCCGTCATAATCGGGATAGCACAATAAGAACACCCCCGGTTACATCCCTCGGATATTTTTAGATAAGCGTAATGCTTTGGAGTTGTCAAATGACGCTCGTTTCGAAGTTTTTCGTCATAACTTTTACCCAACTCCGCAAGAATCCCCTTCCAATCGAATTTCCCGAAATAAGCATCCACCTCCGGAATTTCTTTCTTTAAATCCTGATCATAGCGCTGGGACAAACATCCCATGACGTATATTTTATCAACTTCTCCCTTCTGTTTCCGCTCCACTTGCTCCAAGATCGTATTTATTGATTCTTCTTTCGCATCCCCGATAAACCCGCAAGTATTGATGACAACAATTTTCGCTTTCGAATTTTCAACATCTACTTCAACACCATACCCCGCTTTCTCCAGTTGTTTCATCAACAACTCCGTATCCACTAAATTCTTGGAGCATCCCAAGCTGATAATATTTACTTTCTTCATGCTATATTCTAATTTGCCCGCAAAGGTAATAAAATCTTCAGCGACTTTCCGTATCTTTGCAGCGGAATTCAAGCAAATGCTCTATCATGGATTATAATATACAACAATGGTTACCGACCACCAAAAAAGAAGTCGAACAGCGGGGATGGAAAAGTATTGATGTCATTCTTTTCACGGGAGATGCCTACGTGGACCATCCTTCCTTTGGTGGGGCCGTTATCGGGCGACTTCTCGAATCCCTGGGGCTGAACGTGGCTATCGTCCCCCAGCCCAACTGGCAGGATGATCTGCGGGATTTCAAGAAATTAGGTAAACCGAATCTGTTTTTCGGGATCAGTCCGGGATGTATGGATTCCATGGTAAACCACTATACGGCAGCTAAAAGACGCCGTTCTGATGATGCTTACACGCCCGGAAATCGAAGTGGCGCACGTCCCGATATGCCAACCATTGTTTACAGCAAGATATTAAAAGAACTCTTTCCGGACACTCCCGTCATTATCGGGGGAATAGAAGCCTCTCTAAGACGTTTCACTCACTACGATTACTGGAAAGATTCACTTAAACCGTCTATTCTCCATGAAAGCCAAGCGGATATGCTGGTATATGGAATGGGTGAAAAACCACTCACGGAAATCTGCCGGATGCTGCAAAGAGGTATTCCTTTTCAAAGTCTTACCAATATCCCGCAAACCTCTGTGATCAGGCATAAAGACGAAAAGTATGCTACCAATAAGAAATGGCAAACCATCACGCTCGCCTCTCACGAAGAGTGTTTATCAGACAAGCGAAAATATGCCACGAACTTCCGGTATATCGAGGAAGAGTCCAACAGTATTCATGCCGCAAAACTGGTACAACCTATCGGGGATGAACTAATAATCGTGAATCCGCCTTACCCGCCCATGACCACGGCGGAAATAGATGCTATTTACGATCTGCCGTTTACCCGTTTGCCCCATCCTAAATACCGGGGTAAAGAGATTCCGGCTTATAACATGATCCGCCATTCCATTACCATGCATCGCGGCTGTTTCGGGGGATGTGCTTTTTGCACGATTTCCGCCCATCAAGGAAAATTTATCTCTTCCCGTTCCGAAGCATCCATTTTGCGAGAGGTTCAGCATGTTTGTGATATGCCCGATTTCAAGGGAACGATTACCGATTTAGGAGGACCATCCGCCAATATGTACATGATCAAGGGGAAAGACCATCGTATTTGTGAAAAATGCAAACGTCCGTCCTGCCTACACCCTACCGTGTGTAAAAATCTGAATACCGACCATTCGCACCTTTTACACTTGTACAATCAAGTGCGTAGAGATACCCGGGTGAAACATTGTTTCGTGGGTTCCGGTATCCGGTACGATCTCTCCATGCATCGCACGGGAAATAAAGAGGTCGATGCGATAAACCGGGAATACCTAGAAACCGTCATCAGACACCACGTCTCCGGTCGCTTTAAAGTCGCACCGGAACACACTTCCGACAAGGTGCTGCACCTGATGCGCAAACCTTCGTTCAAACTTTTTCGGGAATTGACAGTTCGTTTTAATGCCATAAATAATAAAGAGCATTTAAAACAACAAATTATACCCTACTTCATCTCGTCCCATCCGGGATGTAGCCTTGAGGATATGGCCGACTTAGCCATCAATACCAAAGAACTGGATTTCAAGCTGGAACAAGTACAAGATTTTACCCCTACTCCTATGACGTTAGCCACGGATATGTATTATTCCGGTTTCCACCCCTACTCCTTGCGTAAAATTCAATCAGCCAAAACAGAAACCGAGAAAAAACGCCAGAACATATTTTTCTTCTGGTACAAACGGGAATTTAAAAATGAAATTATCGGAATCCTCTCGAAACTGAAAAGAACGGATCTCGTAAAACGGTTGTATTCAAATAAAAATAAATAAATAAATATTTAATTTCTCATGATAAATCATTAACTTTGAATCACGTAATTAAAAGGAATATGCGCTATTATACTTGGATAATGTTACTCTTTCTATTTACCTCATGTGCACACCACCAAGCCGTGGAGAGTAATCAGCGAGGTATGGACTACATTACCCGAGAACAGCCTCGAAAAGCCCTAGAAGAGTTCAATCATGCGATCTCGTTGGACCCGGATTTCTTTTCCGCCTATTATAATCGGGCTATTATCCGGGCGAACCTCAAGCAAAATGAAGAGGCCCTTAAAGACATGAATTACGTGATTGCCAACGTTCCCGATCATGCCTTAGCTTACTATAACCGGGGAATCATATACGAGAATCTCGGTCAGCCGACCCTAGCCATTCAAGATTACAGTCATGCTATCAACTTACAGCCGAATTTATTGGAGGCATACCATTACCGCGGCATCGTTCGTTATGGAATGAAAGACTTGGACGGAGCCCTTGCTGATTACAATAAGGCAATTTCCCTCGGCTTAAAATCAAGTGCCATATATTTCAACCGGGGAGTTATCTTTCACCAGAAAGGCCAACTCAGTGACGCCATAGAAAGCTACTCCCGTTCCATCGAAATCGACCCTTCCAACGCAAGAGCTTATTATAACCGGGCAATTTCCAAACTGATTGTCGATAACTATAAAGAAGCTCTTCAAGATTTAGAAATCTCAAAACGCTTGGGATACTCTAAAGCGGCAGAAGTCATTGCACAATACTATTAATTTCAGAAGCCAAGATTTCGTACAATATTATCTAACCGCTCTTGCGTGGTATAAGGATAAGTTCTGTATGTCCGGTTTTCACCTAACAATTTCTGAAACCATGGCTTTTTGATCTCCTTATATACATCTATCCATATATCACTATAATCTTCTTCCGACATATTGAGATTTTCTACAAACGTTTTGTCCTTCTCGGTTATTTTAAGAAACTCGCATAATTGCCGTATGATATGAAACTGTACATATCCTCTTCGTTTTCCGATCGTGTATTTCAGATACAACCGAATGACTTCTCCTCCATTTTTATAAGAATAGCGAGCATTTTCAAGTAAAAACACCACGTAGACTTGTACGGCACGCAATAATGGCTCATCCCACTTTTCTTTCCGCATATCCTTTAAGATGTCCCCTTGTTTCATGCAATCTGCGATATTATAATCAGGTGAATAATTATGCCGGAATCCATACCTAACACACCATTTTCGCACTTCTTCCCGAAGAGAATAATCAAGTAACAAGGTCACGGCCATAACCCGTCCCCAGTAATATAAAGGCTCTATAATATCAATCAACATAAGATCCCATTGTGGTGTCAGTTCATATAGTGCCGACCCTACATAATAAGTAAACTCGCCATGTTTGGCAATACTCTTTAATAAAGGAATGCTGTCAACGTCATGGGATATTCCCAATATAATAATCCCCATTTTGACTACTTCTCTATCCGGGGCCTCCATAACCATCCAACGTCCTAATTCCTTTATTTGAGGAGTGACCACGATTCTTCTCTTGGATATTTCATCTATAAAATTGCGGTGATAATTAATAATGGGAAATTTTTTTAACAGATTGTAAAATTCGATTTTAGCATTTATATTTCCTTGATTTACACAAGCCTCGAACATATCTGCAAGTCGTTTGATAAATTCAGGATTAATCTCTTTATCAAACTGATAATAATCCATGTAATCGTCGTACGCCGGAAAATATATACCAATATCATGTCGTAAAGGAATCCGATCCGGCAAGCAATCAAATTCATCTTCATCCGTGACATATTTTAAGGGATTCTGAACAAATCGAAATATAGATAACCGATTTTCCCAAGGTAATTTTTTATCTAAAGACTCTCTCTCCATACCCACGATTTTAAGTTACACCTTTGATTATTCAAATTTACGAAAAACAAACGATATTTTTGCAAAATAGTAATTAAATAGCTATTCAGATTTCCAATAACCCAAGAATCTAAAAAGAGTAAGGACCATACGAAAAAAGATGTGTCAAAATTTTTGACACATCTTTTCAAGATTTATTATTCAGCCTAAGCTTTATTTCTTCTCTACTAGCGGAGCGATAGCATCAGCCACTTGTTTTTGTGTTTCTTTTACAGCTTCGTTTGTCGGCTCAACCGTTGCAGCTTGTTTCAAATAATCCTGAGCTTTCCTGAAATCAGCCAAAGCTTTTGCTTTCTCTGCTTCATATTTTTCTTTCTCAGAATTAGCAAAAGGGGTTGCTTTCTGAAGAATAGATGCCCCATTGTTAAAATAAAGAGTACCTAAACTCAACAATCCACGTGCTTTCAATTGTTTGTTAGAAACTTGACTACTCTTGGTGAAGTTTTCAGCAGCCTTAGCAATATCGTTTGCTTTTTGAAATTTCTGACCTTCTTTAGCAAAATAGTCAGAATATGCCTTTTCTAATTTCACATTTTGTCCCGGGGTTGCTTTAATCCCATCCTGTAACGTTTTCAACATTTCAGGAATTTTTTTCAAGTTTTCTTGAGCATCTGCCATCCCTAGGTAAGAAGAGGCAACTTTGTAATTATTCTTGATAGACATACCAAAATATTTCTCGGCATTGGCATAATCTTTCAATTTATTTGCACAAACAGCCACGTTATAAACCGTTGCGTCATCCTTGAACTCAATTAATTTCAAGTATTGCTCCCACTTAGCAAAAGCCTCTTTATAATTCTTGGCTCTCCAAGCTGCATTACCTTCATTCTTAACTTTGCCGGATTCCTCGGTTTGTGCAAATAGAGCTCCTCCTACAAACAAGCTCGTTAGAACAAATAAAAGTAGTTTCTTCATATTTTCCGTGTGTTTTGTTTAACATGAATAAATTCGTTGTTTATGCCGACTAAGATAACACTCTATTAAGAAAAATCAAAAGTCTCTTAACTTATTTTTCACATTTCTCGAATCATTTCACGCTATCTGATTGATAAAGAAGAGACAAAATTTTCTTTAAACCTGCTTCATCTTCCCTGTCAAAAGCCCCTAATTGGTCACTATCCACGTCTAGACAGCCAAAAATACGTCCTTCGGGATCCCGCAAAGGGATGACAATTTCACTTTTCGAGGCGGCATTACAAGCAATATGCCCCGGAAATTCCTCTACATTATCCACGATAACCGTATCTCCGGAGTTGATAGCAGCCCAACATACTCCCCCATTTCTGAGTTTTTGACAAGCCACCGGCCCCTGGTAGGAGCGTACAATTAAATCCCCATCGATCAGCACGTACACCCCCGTCCAGAAAAAAGACTGCATCTTATGATGCAACACAGCCTCCATTGTTGCCAACCGGGCCCATATATCTTCTGTCGTTTGGATATACTGCTTGATTTGATCATACAACCGATCATATTTTGCCAATTTTCTTGAAGTCTCCATAAGTTATTTTGATTTAAGATTTATGATCTACGACTCATAACTTCATCCATCGTAAATCATAAATCAAAAATTTTATAGGTTTTGTAATATATCCACCAAATGGCTCCACCACATCTCTACCGTCTTGATATTGATCTTTTCATCTGGGGAGTGAACACCTCTCAAGGTCGGTCCGAAGGAAACCATATCCATATTCGGGTATTTCTCCAGGAACAAACCGCACTCCAATCCGGCATGGATAGACCGCACGATCGGCTCTTTACCGAATAGACGTTTGTAAGAATCCACGGCAACTTTTACCACGGGAGAATCCGGATTTGGAGCCCAACCCGGGTATCCTTCACCATGTTCAATCTTGGCACCTGCCAGCGTGAACACGGATTCTACCATGTTAGCAATATTAAATTTTTCTGAATTCACGTCACTCCGTTGTGAAGTCGTGATCAAGATATTATTCGGCTCGTTGAATCTAACAGCAGCCAGATTTGTTGATGTTTCAACCAATCCCGGCATACGGTAACTCATGGAGAAAACCCCGTGAGGACAAGCGTACAATGCATTTACAAGAGCATTTGTTGACTCTTGGGTCAACACTTCTCCCGGTACGTCCGTTGATTCCAAAGCTAACTGTAGACCAGGCTCCGTGATTTTCCACACGTTTTCCATCTCGGCACTATATATATTAAAATCAACCCTTACACTTTCCTTGTGTTGTTCGGGGAACGTGATCACGGCAAATGATTCGCGGGCAATAGCGTTCCGTAAGTTACCACCTTCAAGCACGGAAACACGGATCCCGTATTTTGCATTCAAATCCCACAAAAAGCGGTTCAGAATCTTGATGGCATTTCCCCTGCCTTTATTAATATCATCACCAGAGTGTCCACCTTGGAGCCCTTTCACCTGAATTTTCACGGCAAAAGCCCCGGCCGGGGTCTTCTCAGTCTTGTACCCCATGTTAATCACGGTATCAATACCTCCAGCACAACCGATAAACATCTCACCTTCATCCTCTGAATCCAAATTCAAAAGTATATTCCCACTCAGGAATCCCGGTTGTAGAGCAAAAGCCCCCGTTAACCCGGTTTCTTCATCCACGGTAAACAAACATTCGATCGGTCCGTGTGCAATATCGGTAGAAGTTAACACGGCCATTTGAGCGGCCATACCAATCCCATCATCAGCACCAAGAGTAGTTCCTTTAGCACGTACCCATTCTCCATCCACGTAGGGCTGTATCGGATCTTTATCAAAATCATGTACCGTGTCAGAATTTTTCTCGCAAACCATATCCATATGAGCCTGCAAAATCACAGTCGGTGCATTTTCTTTTCCTTTGGTTGCAGGTTTCTTTATCAACACGTTACCTGCATCATCCCGTTTTGCCTCCAGATTGTGTTTCTTTGCCCAATCCAATAAATAAGCGATAATTTTACCTTCTTTCTTTGACGGTCTGGGAACCTGACATATTTCTTCAAAATATCCCCAAACTGCCTCTGGTTTTAATCCTTCAAAAACTCCCATAACAATTTATGATTTACAATTTTAGATTTATGATTTCAAATTTCAACCTGCAAATCTCCTACGGAGATTTGTTACAAATTCAACTTATTCAACACCCATATCGCAGACTTCAATTCCTGCGGTGATAAAGTAAAACTTATATCCGTGTGAACCTGTTCCACGATCTGACGCAACACATGACGGGAATCCACCCCTTTTTCAGTTAACACCACGAAATTACTCCGCTTGTCCTCCTTGTCAATCTTCCGTTGCACGTAACCTCTCTTTTGCAAGGTATTCAACAGCTTCGTGACATTGTATTTATCCTTCTGAAGACGTTTGGAAATGTTTTGCTGGTTCACGTGATCCCGTTCCCACAACACTTCCAAAAGTTCATATTGCTCCCGGCTAAGATCATACCCGGCATTCTGGAAACTGCGATTTAAAACTTTGGTGTACCCTCTTTCCGCCTTGCTCAAGAGAGCTACTAATTCACTTACTTCCGTCATAGTCGTTGCATTTTATACTATGCACAAACTTAATTATTATTATTGAAAAAAGCGGTAATATCTGCTAAAATATTACCGCTTTTTCTATTTTTATCTTGTAATCTTTACTTTATCACTTCCCCATTCTCGTAGTAACAATCCTTTTCCAAGAAAGAAAAATAGACATCACTTTCTGGGTATCCGATCTCTTTCAGACACTCGAAGATAATCTTGGCCACCACATTCTGCTGTTCCAGCGGACGCTTAAAATACTCCACTTTCACGAAAGGATAAGCGGGTGACGGATTTTCTCCCGAAATAAAAGAGGAATTCATCACTTCCAGCACGACTGTTTCTCTCGGACATCCCAAGGTGCGAACAATCTCCGAGATCAATCGTTCACCTACCAAGTCCAATCTACTTTTTTCTACTGCATGAAATCTTAAAAATGGCATAACAAATCAATTAAATATATCTTTTCCTAGTTCTCGTAAAGCAATAATTGTCCTTTCTCAATTTTCAACTTTCAATTGCTTAAAGAACCATTCCGCCGTATCCCTCACCTTCTTCACCACATCATCCAACGGCAATGGCATTTGTCCCCCGGCAGCATTTAAATGTCCCCCACCATTGAAGAACTCTTTTGCCCATAGGTTCACTGGTATATTCCCCTTTGACCGGAAGGATAACTTCACTTTATCTTTACGCTCGGTAATTTGAACAGAAACCAGTACTTCCTCGATAGACAAGGGAATGTTTACTAATCCTTCTAGATCCCCATCTTTATAATTGTATAATTCCAATTCCTGAAACGTGATCGGAATCGTGGCTACCGGAAAATGCTCGTCAATCGACAGCTTATTCAACAGGCAATTTCCCGTCAGGCGCAAGCGGGAAAGCGTATTTCGCTGGTAAAGCTGTTCGTGTACATAATCCTTATTCAACCCCAAGGCCAACAAATCAGCGATCACTCTATAAGTCTCCGGATGGGAAGAATTATGGCTTAGTCCCCCCGTATCAGTTGAAATTCCGGCATAGATAGCATTCGCTATATCCGTGTCGATCACCTCTTTACCCCATATCTCAGTGACCACATTATAAAGCAACTCGCACGTGGAAGAAACACTCGTGTCCGAAATACGGTACGTTACATCATCTGGGTCCGGATGGTGATCGATCATAATCACCTCTCCTTCAAATTCCTTCACGAAAGGTTCCAAATCTCCCTCGCGAGCCACGGTATTGTGATCCAGCATAAATAATATGTCTGCTTTATGTAACCACTGTTTACACTCTTTGGGACGATTCTGAAAAGATATTGCATCCGGAATACGCTTCAACCATTTTAAATAATCCGGAATATAGTCGCACGTCATCAACTGTGCCTGAATACCAACCTTATCCAACACTTGCCACAAGGCGGAACATGATCCGGCAGCATCCCCGTCCGGTGAAATATGAGGTATGATGACCGCACTCAATTCCCGACCAGTAAGTCTCTCTTTTATTTTTTCTATGATTGCTTCGTACATTTTTGTATTATCTTTTCAGTATGAATTCCCACAAAAATAGGAAAAAACTGCTTTTCTCATCTAAAATATGGAATTTTAATACTCACAAACCCAGAATTAGATGTAATATATCCGAGTTCCTAAGGAAAACATACCCCCTATTCGTTGCTTTTTCAGAGATCATCTTTTGCTCATCCATTCCCCATTGTATAAGCTCTGTATGAGCTTCGATTATTCTACGAATAATGGGTATGTTTTCTCTTGTATTACGACTTATTCTGTGATAGATCTCTTTTAATTTAATACCGACAAGTGAGGATGTGAAAAAACGAACGTTTAAACATATTACAAATATAGTCTATTTATTGATATTTTTGAAGGAATCTAATTTTTGTTTAATATTTTCATTTTCAATACACAGCAGTTATCAAAGTCTATTTTTGCAAATTATAATCTATCTCAAAGAATGTCAATCATTAAACGTTCCATTTATGATATAAAAAACAATCGCCTAACTCCTTGTTAATTTGACACTTTAAAAGAATTCAATAATAGATATGCAGAATAGTTTCGTATCACATTTACCCGACAAAGACAAAGAAAAAACTTTTCGCTATTTATATGAGAAGTATGTGGTCCCCTTACGCTATTTTGCTATAAAATACATTAATAATCAATCAATTATTTCTGATATCGTTCAAGATGCATTTGTGCGTTTATGGGAAAAAATACAACAATTTAAAGATGAAAATGAGGCAAAAGCCTTTCTGTACAAAGTTGTACAAAACGCTTGTATCGACTTGATTCGTCATCAAGAAGTTGCCCAAAAATACGTTAAACACGTTATCTCCGAAAATACGGAAGAGAAATCATTTCTGGATAATATGCTGGAATCCGAAATATTCCAAGCCTTACGCACCGTATTTAATGAACTCCCACCCGCTTGTAAAGAAGTGTATTTACTCAGCTTGCAGGGGAAAAGCCATGAAGAAATTTCTCTACAAATGAATATCACTATCAATACCGTAAAGAAACACAAAAATAATGCGAATCATTACATGAGAGAAAGATTAAAATATCTTCTACAAATTATTTTAACCACAGGAATCAGTATATAAAGATAAATACTAAAAATTCTCCCGTGAAATTCAAATGGATTCCACAGGAGAACTCTAAATAAAACTCTTAGTAAATATTATTTAAACGTTTCTGGATGTGCTTTGATAAACTGTATGTTTTTAAGCCATTGATTATATTCATCAACAAATTGTTCACATAAAGTTTCAGTAGGAATATATTCTCCTGTTATACGAAAATAAAGATTATTACCATTTCTTTTATAAGTCAAATATTCTCTACTTCCATGAATAAAAATTTTGCATTGAGGAGAATCTGCTTTCTTTAATGAATCAGGAAGCCAAGAGATGATGTTACCCCAATTCTCGATATATTCATCAAATGTCCATTTATCATTCTCTTTCCTTATAGAAAAACAAAATTTCAAATTTCCATCTCGTTCCGCAAAAACATTAACTTTATCAGAAGGAATCATACATTCCATTAGTCTTTCTGGAGAAGGATTTGCATAAAATTTTTCCACGTCAAAATTATAAAAAGGAAGAGTCGATAATTTGAAATTATCTAATTCACTTAGATTTTTTCTCATTAATCCAAGTGGAGTAAAAGAACGAGAACTTTCTCTATTTACCTGTTCTTTAAATTCTTTTTTTATACTTTCAATAACTGATAGTTCTTCACTCGTCAAAGCTCGTGTAATCCCTGAAAACAGACTTCCTCCTGAGTCTGTTGTTTTATTTGTACAGGATACTACCAAGAACAATATTAATAATAAAACAAGATTGTTTTTCATTTCACTTCATTTTATTAATTACTAATCGCATAAAAACTAAGAGGATTACATACACTTCGATATGAACCGATCCATGGATCTTGATAGTATACCCAAAACTCCTTTACCCCAATACTAGAAGTACTAACCTCCACGTAAAAAAGTAAAACAGCATGGTAAGTGGCCCCCGTCGCCCGAAGATCTAAAACTCCTATCCGAGGAAGGTCTTTACAATAACTACTTTTTTCGTCATCAAAAATATTCATAACATTATCCCAAGTTCTCCAATAATTTTCAGAAAATTCTTGTGTCCAAAAAGGTAGCAGAATATCAGCTGGCACACCACCACATATATTATGATTCAGGGGATAACAACAAGAATTAAGAGGATTGACATCCTGTTTACGAAATGTTCTATAATGGTCTGCATAATCACATGGAGCAAATATAGATTTATATATAGACATTACTGTATACACGCACCAATCATTATATTTTTGTTGTTTCGAAAAATTTACATATTCCCAATTACCATATTTTACTGTCGTTATAGATATTGCTCCAGTTAAAATTAGTGGTACCGTTATAAAAAAAACAAACAATACTTTTTTCATATTCATGCTTTATTCTGATAACGCTTCTATCAACGCCTTATAGCTCCCTTGAGCTCCAGGTTTGGCATTTTCCATTGATTTCTTTGCATAAGCAATTGCTCTTGCTTTGTGTTCCGATGAAGCATTTTTTACTAAACGGTGAAGTATTACATCCAAATTCAAACGAACCTTTGCATCTTGATTTGACGTCACTGTTTTCTCGTAAAAATCCAGCATCTTGTCGTATTCCTTCTTATCATACATAGAAATAATTTTATGCAATAACGTTAAAGAATACTCCGGAGAGAACTGTACAGAATTTACAAGCTTCCAAACCTGATCCATACTCTCTTTCGAAACAGCGCCTTTCAAATAATCGATAACCACGGGAAAAACAACTCTCTCAATCTTTTTATCTACTGTGCTATCACCTACCTGCTTAGCGAACTCTTTCCGGTTATTAACCAAAAACTTAAATTCTGCATCAGAAACACGATTCACAAAATTGTCATACAAAGCCCAAGCCGATACACTATATGATTCAGGAGCCTTCAATGTTGCCAAGTAAGATTTAACCTCACCATCCACATTCTTAAGTTCTCCGGCATCAGACATTGTCTGAAAATAATCTGCCATCAACTTCACCGATCTATCCCCTGTCTCGTATTTACTTTTCAAAATATAATAAGGTGTGCTTTGCTTCATACCCCTTTGTATTGCCTCCATGAACGCACGTGGGTCTCGACCTCCCAGAATTTTGTAGATAATATTTCCATCACCATTCAATAAAAACATGGTCGGGAAAGCGTTGACATCAAATTTTTTCTGTAAATCTATTCCTTCCCCTTTCTCCATATCCATTTTCAGGCTCACTAGATTCTGGTTAAAGAAATCACCAATAAACTTTTGCTTAAACACTTGATTGCTCATCATTTTACAAGGTCCACACCACGTGGTATAACAATCCATAAAAAGAAGTTTGCCTTGATCCTTGGCTTTTTTCAAAGCTTCCTCAAAAGAAGATTCCTCAAATTTTATCCCATCTGTATTTACCATATCATTTATAGCGGCCAGATAAAATTTCTTCGCCCCAGAAGTTTCAGCCCGTTGTTTTAAATACGTGACCACTCGTTCCTGTTCTTTCTTGTCCAGCTCTTTTATTTCCGGTAAAGTTAAATCTAAAGCAACCAACGTCTGCTCCGGTAGTGAATCCAGTTTATGCTCAAAAACATCCATCATCTTGTCAAATTGCCCCTCACCCCGATACCTTGCAATTTCATACAGGGGATACACGTGATGATTTTCTGTGATTCCGGCTTTTTGCATATCAAGATAAATATTCAACAACTCCTCTCCATCATAAGCCTTTTTTCCGCTGGCATAAGGATAAATTTCCTGAAAATATAAACCGGCAATAATTCGATCTACTTTTTCTGCACCATTGGATTTCACAAAATCAGCTTTGTTTTCAACCATGTATTTAAACATCTCATCATTTACACTCTTCAACTGACGGGTAAAAAATTTCCAATACTCTTTTTTAGACCATTCCTTCTTTTTCAACTTGTTGAAAAGTTCTTCGATGATCTTTGCATACACCTCACCATCTTGATCTGCAACACTTAATATATCGGCATAATCACTCAAAAATTTAACACTCCGTTCTCCCGCCTCATATCTCTTGTTCATTCCAGCAAACGATGTTTTGGGATTTAATGCCTTCTCTAAAATCGCCTTGAATTCCGGGATCTGATACCCTCCCACAATCCGATGCACGATTTGGCCGTTTTCATCTAGAACCAGATAATGAGCTTGAAACCTGATACGATATTTTTCTGCCAACGGCCTTCCTTCCCGGCTGGTTACGTCAATAAAAAAATTCACGAAATGTTTATCCATCCAATCGGCAAACTCTTGATCGCTAAACACAAGCTTATTCATCGAATGACAAGGAATTGCCCAATCGGCAAAACAATTGAAAAATATCAATTTATGTTCCTCTTTCGCTCTTTTCAACGCTTCCTCAAAAGAATAAACATACTTCATTTTTACATCTGCCTTCGCGGCATCCCCGTACATACTTTGGGCAAAACTACCCAAAGCAAACATACATACAAGATTTAATACAATAACAAGTTTTTTCATGTGATTTCTTTTTACATTTTTATTCTTTAATACAACGAACACTATATGCTGCGGTCAAATCTGAAGTCCCACGCATAATCCGGTCCTCTTTCAAGAAAAACACTCTAGTGATCCCCAAATCGACCGTATCACGTTCCACTTTATGCGTCGATGACCAGAAATAAGCATTAACATCTCTATTATAGAAAGATCCTCCGTACATATACGCTCCATACAACCTCCCCCCGGCGTAAACAACGTCAAAGCCGATCCCGTCTTTCCCAACCTTCAATAAATTCCCCTCGTAATTTCCCCTCCATTCATCCAGCATTCCGATCTGAGAAACCGACATTCCCAGTGTTGCTTCCAATTTCTTCCAATCATCATCGGTAGGAAGTCTCCAACCTTCCGGTACAGCTTTCAAAGCCCCCTCATACGTGTATAAAAAACCAAATTTCTTCGAATACTGTCCATTCGTACTCTCGGCTTTGGCGAGACGCTGGTTCGCAACTTCCAAGATTGCAGCCGGATAAAGATTATTATACATCCGTTTCAAAGAAGCTGTCGCTTCTGGAAAGGAAGTACCGTAATACGCTTCAAAATTTGAAAGACAATTTTCCGGAGTATATGATTCCATCCACATTTCAAGTAATTGTGCCAAAGTAAAGAAACCCACCGTTCCCTCAAATTCACCCCTGTCAATACCCGCACGCACGGAATCAGCCCACGATTGGCTATTCACACGGATATCCTGTGATCTAATGTTTTCCTCTTCATAAGTGTAACATCCGTCCAAAGTGCCCTGTGGTAAACGGTATTTTAGGTTTTCTGCCATCCAAGTCTGTCCCCCGATTGTAATGCATTTATACGTGTTCATATCTCGTGCATCTTGAAAATTAGAAAAACTAATTTCCGGCTGAATCCAATCACGTTTATCATCATCCTGGCAAGCACAATACACAATAACACCCAGTAAAATTATAATTATCTTTTTCATACTTTCATTTTTTTACAATTCTACACCTAGTTCATCGGTGATAATTTTACATAGAATCTCGTATTTTTTCATGACCAAAGGAGAATCACCCCATAATTGCTCAAATTCTTCTTTTGAATGTTGCAATATCTCGGTGATATAACCATTTAGATCATCTTCCATATTAGCCGGAGACATTACTGAAGTAAATTTACTACCACTGACAAAACCGAATTGTCCGATTGCGGCCCGTACAGCAGCTCTGAATTCAGCTAATTCTTCGGGGGCCATCACATTACATCCAAACCAACTGTCAGACAACGCTGAAGGTCCGAAAAAATACCTGGGCCAAGTTGTTCCGTCCACGTAATCATACCAATGAGGATCAAGCTCGCTCCACATGGGACCATACCAGACTTTATCCGACACATCATTAAAAGCGGCTAATAAATCCGTGTAATTCATAATCTTACTCTTAACCATTTCTTTCATCATCGTCTCCGGTAAAGTGATTATTTGAGAATCAGTCCAATCTCCGGTCATCAACACTGTCCGATAATTAATCGTGTAACTCCCTTTTTCGTAAATTTTCTCTTGATCTTGAGTATCAATTGTTTTTGCGGACTTGGTCACAAAAAAATTAAACGGCCAAAGAGGTTTTGCTGCTAACTTTAAATAATCTTCAATAATTCCCAAAGCCTTTAATTGTTCTTCTGGATCTGTCATGTACTCGTAAGTATACGTGAGGCGGTTGTACGATGTAAATCCCCAAGCTAAATCCAATGTCTCGTAACGATATACATCTTTCCCTGTCACATCCCTTTTGACAAAGATTTTCCCGATCGTATCGTTAAAATAAACCGGAACCCCGTATCTATCATATATTTCATACACACGATGCTTTATCGGATCCGAAGGATCATCTTTAATTTCGTACAAATTTTCAAGCTCGATTTGGGAAGTTAATCCATTCTCCTTTTCGCACCCCAAGATCAAAAGTGCCAAAATTAAATATATTGCATTTCTCATAACTTATTCATTATTTCTATACATCAATCTAACATACTCCCGATCTTCCCGGATATTATCAGGCATATCTTTATCAAACTCCAGTACGGCTTTAGGAATAGCGAAAACATATGCCGGATCATCTACATTCAACTGATAAACTTCCGCGTATTTAAATACACTTCTTCCATCCCAATCATAAAGCGCATACACTCGTTCTATAATCTTTTTAAACGGACTCTTCTTACACACGGCATATCTTCTCAGATCCAACCAACGATGACCTTCCAAACAAAGTTCCTTTCTTCTCTCGACACGTACCTGCTCGATAATTTCACCAGCAGTATATACCACATCCTCGTAATCTTTAATTCGTTTACCCCGTAATCGATTCAACCAACCAGAAGCCGCCCCGGCATCTCCCAACATGGCACAAGCTTCCGCTGCATTTAAATAACCTTCTGCGGTGCGTAACGTGAAAATATCCGAAACATAAGAACGATGTTTCCCCATCTGATACTTACGATTTAAACCCAAGCTATCACTTTGCGTCGAACGGGTAAAATAAATGGTTTGCCGATAATCATTTTCATCATATAGTTTATACAAATCATTCGATACACAAAAATCACCCCCACTACCCGAAAATTCACACTGCAAATTCAAAGGACCTTGAGAAAACAATAACTCCGGACTTTTCTCCGATATAGCATACCCCTCCGTATTTTCCGCAATACTGCTATAATCCAATAACGCCCCGTTTTGGGCCAATAACTTTTCTGCCGTACTTTTTGCATTTTCCCAATCTTGCATATACAAATACACCCGACTTAACAGTAACAAAGCTGCATCCTCTGATGCACGGTAGAAACTTTTCGTTTGCGGGCTTTCCGTGAAACAACGTACTGCCTCTTTCAAATCTTTTACAATCTGCTCGTACACCTTAGCTACCGAGGTACGGTCAAATTGAGTCTCTTTCTCTTTATCATGTTCCACATAGTACGTCAATTTCAGAGGAACACCGGGTTCCGTGGCAGCATTGTCCGGATCATATGCTTTTGCGTACAGATTTACTAGCATCAGGTAAAATTGAGCCCTCAGAAAATAACACTCACCCTGTACTCGGATAGCATCCTTTACCTCCTGTTCCGTATTCTGACTCACGTTGCCCAGCTCATGCAAAATAATATTCATGGAATTGATTCGCTGATACAAAGCATCCCAGTTACCATTATCACCGGACAAATTATCACCGGTGTGATTTCTACCGACTTCCATTTGCCAAGTTGTATACCCATAATACACTCCATCCATTTCTGTTCTGTTTTTTACCGCATTATAAGCAATCACGGTGTTAATATCATCATCCAGGATATTGAGTTGCCAACCAATGGAACCATTTCTTAAATATTCAATCTCCGAAGAAGGAATATACCCGTTCCCTAACAAAACTTCATTTAAATCCGACACCGTTTTCGGAACAACCAGATCTTGCGAATACTCGTCAAGAAAATTCCCACAACTGGAAAGTAGGATTAAAATAACAATATAAATAATACCTCTCATCTTCATATACATTAAAATGTTACGTTAAACTGAAACGTGTAGGAAGGACGCACGGACAAATTCGGTTTTGCAAACCCCGCTTGAGATGGGTCCTGTCCCTTTAGTTCTTTAGCTGATATGGTGAATAAATTCAACGCATTCAAACTAAGCGACAAATTAGAAAATGGTGTTTTCTTTAACCATTCCGAAGCAATATTATAACGTAATGTCATGGAAGAGCATTTCAAATAACTGCCGCTCACCACCCGCAGATCAGAATTGTCATACATATTCCAAACATTACTAGCGAAATTCTGAATATGAGATATAGATACCTGAGTCCCGGAAAAATGGGATATATATTTCATGTACTCGGGATCTGCCGGACTCATAATAACCGGAATATTCGTATACGATTCATCTCCGGGAGCCATCCAACGATTCAAAAACTCTTTCCTGACATTCATTTCCGAACTTACACCCGAAAGCACGGGAGAATATAACGGGAATAATCTTACTTTTGACCCGATACTGTAAGATAGGTTCATGGATAAAGACAAATTCTTATACGTGAAACTATTGGAGAAATTACCACTGAAAATCGGGTCTCTTTGCCCACTTTTTTTCATCGTCATTAAAACCGTTTCCTCCAACGTCTTGTATTTCAACAAATGCTGACGATCATTGTAATCATCAAACATCGGAGTCCCGTTGGAAGGATTCAATCCCAAAAACTTGTATGAATAAAAACTACCAACAGCAATTCCGTCAACCAACGCCGTTCCATTCAGATAATCAGCTAAAGTATAATTTTCTACCGATCCGGTTTTCACCTTGTTGAAATTCCCGGAATAATACGTGGAGAATTTCCATTGAAAATCTTTTGTTTTTACAGGTGTAGCCGATAAAGAAATGGAATACCCGCTATTATTCAAGTCTCCGCCATTCATAATATAAGAATGCCCACTAACACCGTTCACGGAAGACACTCTCACGGTTGTAAAGCAATCCGTTGTCTTTTTGGAATAAACAGAAAACTCCATACTTAACCGGGATTTAAAAAAGCCCACTTCAAGCCCTCCGTCCAGTTGTTGTGTTTCTTCCCAACGTAAATTAGGATTCGGATACCGTGCAATTGAAGACACGTTCTCGTTATATATAGGATCTATTGTCCCCTGTTTAATAATCAAATTCGGACTTTGATCCTCCAACATGTTTCCTTGGATACCGAAAGATCCTCTCAAACGAAGCTCACTGATAAACTCTACATTTCTCAATATATTTTCCTGCAGATTCCAACTCCCGGATACCGACCATACCGGCAAAAAGCGTTCATTACTACGACTACCAAATTTATTCGATGCATCAAAGCGCCCGTTCACGTTCAACGTAAAGTGATTCCTATAACTATAACTTAACACGAAATACCCGGAAATCTGGTGAGAAATCCCGTAACCGATGGAACGATGATTCTGATTCAACCATTCTTTATATTTGGGATAATCATCTAAATTCTGTAATTCATCTATAAACTGCAATCCCCGATCTTTCACAAAACCTCGGTTTTCATCGCTAATCTGTCGAGTTGTATTTCCGTTCAACTCAAATCCCCCCATCAACATCATCATATGCTGTTGATTCTCCCCGAATAATTTACGATAATCCACTTGAGTACGGAAAGTATACCCTTCCGTGATAGAATTCGTAGTCTTTAAAATCCCCCCGTAAGGTAAATAACAAGAACCAACAGTCCCGGTCATGGGCAACTCTTCGTATTCGGAATTTTTCCAACGAGCCACGTAATTCGTCTTTTCTCCCCACCATTGCTCCTGCAATGTACCACTCCTGTTATAATTTCCGGAAATCGATATATCCAATCCCGTGAAAGGAGTTATTTTAACATCAAGCATCGCCCCGATCGTGTTCCCATCGTACTCGTTAGAACTATTTTCAATTTCATTCAAAATATTATATCTAAACTTGTTACTATACTTGTTTACCCCCCCGTAAGCCACTTTGTCATAGTAATAAAGTGATCCGTCAGGATTAAAACAAGGTAGCGCACGTGTCGTATTATAAGCATAATCCATGGCATCAATCTCGCTCATCAAGTGATTTTTTTTCTGAACATTCCCGTTCATGGAGAAATTAGCCTTGATCATCTTTGAAAAGGTCATATCCAAATTCACACGGGCCGTGTAGCGATCCGTGTACGTAGTTTTAGATACCCCGTTTTCTCTGTTATAACCGACAGACACGTAATAACGAATATCATTGTTACCTCCCGACACCCCGAACGTGTGATCATGAGAATAGGTATCACGAGTCAAGATGTCAAACCAATCCGTATTCACTGTCTCGTACCACTTCACGTTTTCTACGAACTCATCATACGTGGATAACCCTTTATAATAGCTATTCAAAGCTCCTTCGTAACCGACCATGGTCATATCTGACGGGAATTGATAGTGCAAATCCGACAATTCCTTTCCAAATTGCACCCGCTGCTGCGAATTCATCAGGTTGATATTTCGGTCCGTATAACGGGGACGACGGGTATATTTAGAAGAATGGTTGTAAGAAAAACGAGCCGGTCCGATGGCTCCTTTTTTAGTCGTCACCACGATCACCCCGTTGGCAGCTCTCGTTCCGTAAAGAGCCGTGGCAGAAGCATCTTTCAACACGTCGATACGTTCGATGTCCTGCGGGTTTATCCCAGCGATAGCATTACCGATGATATTGATATAGTCTGGGTTATTCAAATCATCATTACTCACGTTGACCGGATCATGCATAATAAAACCATCCAATACCCACAATGGCTCCCGGTTACCTAACAACGTGGAAGTACCTCTCACCCGTATTCTAGGAGTAGCTCCCACTTCACCCGAATTACTCATCAACACAAGTTCCGGAATCCTTCCTTCCAACGCTTGATCAATACTCGTCATACCGGGTGTTAATATATCCGACGCTTTAACGGAACTTACCGCACTGGTCAGATGCCTCTTATCAATATTCTGATACCCGGTAACCACCACTTCCTCCACCTCGGTTAAATCCTCTTCCATCTTCACGTCAATCTTAGTCTTGTTACCAACTTTTACATATTGGGTTTTCATTCCCATAAATGAAAAAATCAACGTACATTCCCCGTTTTTCGGAACACCGATCTTGTACTCACCATTGGCATTCGTAGCCATTCCCGTGGTCGTCCCCTTGATGAGCAAGGTGGCTCCCGGTAAAGGATTCCCCGAGGCATCAGTGACTACACCGGAAACGTATTTCAAGCTCTCGTCATCAACTTTTGTACTTTTCAGTTTAAGCACAATCGTGTTTCCGTTAATGGTGTACTCTAGTTCCGTGTCTTTCAGGCAATCGTCCAGCACCTGCCGAATTGTTGCATCTTTAAAAGCAACATCCCGTTGCCGGAAAGACTTCAGTTGAGGATCGCTATACACGAAATCGTAAACGGACACTCGCTTGATCTCGTTAATAACATCCTTCAAGGTAGCGTTCTTCAAACTGAATGATAACTTCATTTCTTGCGAGTAGACTCGCTGACAAAAAGGTGTAGTAAAAACCAGGAAAAGGAAAAATAAAAAACACCTCTTCCTTACAAGATTACAATTTTTCTTCATAACTTTGTAAATCAAATTTATAACTATTCGCCCCCTGTTTACCCAGAGGGAGATATAAAGTAGCGTTCCCGCGCTACTTTTTATTTTACAATAACTATATTATCCTCTATATCAAATTCCACACATCCCGTGTCTTCAAGCAGGTGAAGGACCTCGGCAAAAGCATCGTGTTTCTTTATATTCAGGGAAAACGGTATTAACCGAGCATCTTCCCGTTCATAACGAACGTCGAAATCGTACCATTTCCCTAAATCCTTCAGAATATTTTCCAGTGAACAATTATCAAACACTAACCGCCCGTCCTTCCAAGCCAAGAACAAATTCACGTTTACCTCCTGCACGTCCATCTTTGACGTTTCCTTGTCAAAAGAGGCCTGCATACCCGGGGTAAGAACTATTCCACTCCCTTTGTTTTCCACGCTCACTTTTCCCTTTTTGAGCGTGGTCCGAATACATGTCTCGTCCTGGTAAGCACGTACTCCGAATTCCGTTCCTAGAACCCGTACGTCTAATGAATTAGCCTCCACAATAAAAGGTTTACTCGTGTCTCTTTTCACGTCAAAATAAGCCTCTCCTTTCAAAAAAACCCGCCTGTCATTCCCTCTGAATTTGACCGGATACATCAACTCCGATTCCGCATTCAGATAAACCGTCGTTCCATCGGACAATACCAACACATATTCCCCTCCCCGTGGTATCTTCATCGTGTGATACTCGATAACCGTATCAACACTTCCTTTCGTGTAAGTCAACACGTCTTCATCTGCAGAAAGAGCCATCTTCATGGACACCAATGCGGCCAGTGAAACGGAATCCTTCAAATTAATCGTGGTCCCGTCCCCCATAACCAATATCGCTTGTGGTTCGATTTTCTTTACCCGGTGGGCTTTAGCCACCAAAGAATCATCGGGTAACAAGGAATCCCTCTCTCCCAACACCCAGATTCCTCCAACCAACAGGGCCACAACCAGTATCGCCGCATACGGTAGCAACCGTTTTAAGACCAAACGGAAACTTCCTATCGTTTTCCCACGGATCAACTTCCATTCGTTTTCCATATCTTCGTTTGTCATCTCGCAGACCTTCAAACTCTCTTCAAAATGAACTCGGGAAGTCATTCTTTGAAAAAGGACCTCATTCTCGGGGGAACTTTCCCGCCATTCGAGTAACTCTCTTTGCCCCTCATCGTCCAATATCCCCTGTACTTGGCGGACAATTAACTGTACGATATATTCTCTTGTTTTCAATGTCATTTTCGTGCTTTTAATACCAAAACGGGAACCACCCCGTTTGGTGTAATAAGAAAATGCCACTTTTTTCAAAAAAAAAATCACATGATGAGTTATTTATTTCTTAATCATCTATTAATCAATACATACATATGTCGCAAGAACGAACAAAAATATGAAGTTGGTTGACTTATACAGGAACTTTCCTTCGGGAATAAAATATGCTTCCGATCTTTTCTGCTTAAAGTATTTCTTAGTGTTTTACAAAAAGAGCGTTCAACTTTAAACCTGTTGAACGCTCTTTTTATTCTAAATCCTAAATTTTACAATCTAAATTTCCCCTCTATTCCCACTCAATCGTGGCTGGTGGTTTTGAGCTGATGTCATAAACAACGCGGTTAATTCCCCGGACGTTATTAATAATCTTGTTAGACACTTTTGCCAAGAATTCGTATGGCAGGTGACACCAATCGGCTGTCATCCCGTCCGTTGACTCCACGGCACGCAGGGCTACCACACTTTCGTAAGTACGCTCGTCTCCCATTACCCCGACACTCTTAATCGGCAGCAAGATGGTTCCAGCTTGCCATACTTTATCGTACAGACCTTCTTCTTGAAGCATGGAAATATAAATGTAGTCAGCCTCCTGCAATAATCTCACTTTCTCTTTCGTGATTTCACCCAAAATACGGATAGCCAAACCCGGTCCCGGGAAAGGATGACGTTTTAAGAACTTATCCGCTAAACCGAGGCTCTTACCCACACGACGAACTTCATCCTTGAATAACAGACGTAAAGGTTCCACGATCTTCAGTTTCATGTAATCGGGTAAACCTCCCACGTTATGATGTGACTTGATGGTCTGAGACGGTCCATTTACTGACGATGATTCAATCACATCCGGGTAAATCGTACCTTGCCCCAACCATTTTGCATCTTTCACTTTATGCGACTCTTCGTCGAACACGTCCACGAATGTTGCTCCAATAACCTTACGTTTCTTCTCGGGATCTTCGATACCTGCCAAACGGGAAAGGAAAAGATCTCCCGCATCCACACCGATCACGTTCAAGCCGAGTTCCTTGTAATTCTCAAGTACATCCGAGAATTCGTTTTTCCGCAACAAACCATTGTCCACGAAAATACAAGTCAAATTCTTACCGATAGCCCGGTGTAATAACATAGCGGCAACGGTGGAATCTACCCCCCCTGATAAACCAAGAATCACCCGGTCTTCGCCAATCTTCTCCTTTAATTCGGCAACCGTAGTTTCGATAAAAGAATCCGGTGTCCAGTCCTGTTTACAACCACAGATGTCCACCACGAAATTCTTCAACAAAGCGGTTCCTTCCGTGCTGTGGTACACCTCCGGGTGAAATTGAATACCGAAAGTTTCTTCTCCCCCGACACGGTAAGCGGCATTCTCCACGTCAGACGTACTGGCAACCACCGTGTAATGCGAGGGTAACACCTCGATCGTGTCACCGTGAGACATCCACACCTGTGAATGTTGGCTGATATTTTTGAACAACGGGCAGGAATTATCAACAAATGATAAATTCGCCCGACCGTACTCTCTCTTGTTCGAGGCTTTGACTTCACCCCCAAAATAATGGGCCAAATACTGAGCCCCGTAACATACTCCCAGCAACGGCAATTTTCCTTTTATAGAAGACAAATCCGGTTGCGGGGCCTTCTCGTCACGTACGGAAAAAGGACTTCCCGAAAGGATCACGCCTTTCACGGAAGCGTCAAGTGCAGGGTAATGATTGAAAGGGTAAATCTCGCAATAGACATTCAGTTCCCGCACGCGTCTCGCTATCAACTGCGTGTACTGTGAACCGAAATCCAGTATTAGAATTTTCTCTTGCATGTGAATCGCTTATTTATTTTCGGGCAAAGATACGTTTTTTTCGCCGGAACTTTAAAAAAGTCCTGACGAAAAAGTTACAGGTTACAAACCAACGTAACCTTAAATCCCCATAAACCGTAATTCACTTGCACTTTAACAATTTTAACCTGTAACTTGTAACCTGCTAACTTGTAATTTTTATTCTTATGCACAACACGAGAGATAGTTTTGGCTCTAAATTCGGGGCAATAGCCGCACTGGCTGGTTCTGCGGTCGGCTTGGGAAATATCTGGAAATTTCCCTACGAGGTGGGGAATAATGGCGGGGGTGCCTTTCTTCTGGTATACATATTTTTCACTGTAGTCATAGGATTACCGGTAATGCTTTCGGAATTTGCTCTAGGACGCTATTCCGGAAGAAACGCTTTCGGAACCTTCGACCGACTGGAACCCCAAACAGCCTGGCGTCATTTCGGGGTACTGGTTCTTCTTGCAGCCACGATGATTCTCTCCTTTTACGGGACGGTTGCCGGATGGACGTTGGAATATGTCTTTAAATCTTTCTCCTTCTCTTTTCATGCCAATACCAATGTTAACTTGAATTCCATGTTTTCGGACTTTATCACGAATCCCTATAAACCCGTGTTCTGGCAAATCGTGTTCATGGCACTCACCGGGTTTATCGTGCTAGCAGGAGTAAAAAAAGGTATCGAACGATACACCAAACTCATGATGCCCCTCCTTTTCGTGCTTATCGTAATACTCGGAATCCGGGCATGTACGCTGGACGGGGCCATGGAAGGGATAAAATTTCTTTTCTTACCCAAGTTCTCAGAACTTACTTCGCAGGGAGTACTTTCTGCTCTGGGACAAGCCTTTTTCTCCTTGTCAATTGGCATGGGGGTTCTCTTGACTTACGCCTCTTACATCAAAAAAGATGAAAACCTGACTTCTATATCCTTGCAAGTGATTTGCGCAGACACGTTGATCGCCGTGTTGGCAGGAATTGCCATATTTCCCGCCGTGTTCGCCTTCAACATTGCACCGGATTCCGGACCGGGCCTTGTATTCCTCACGTTGCCACAAGTGTTCCAAAGCATGGCTTTCGGGCAACTATGGGCGATTCTTTTCTTTCTCCTGCTAACTATGGCCGCTCTCACATCCTCTATTTCACTTCTGGAAGTAATCGTTGCCTTTTTCGTGGAAGAAAAACATATCAGCCGCCGCAAAGCGACTGTCATATCCACAGTAATTGTCACGATCTTCGGGATTTTATGCACACTTTCTTTTGGGCCGTTAAAAGAAGTCCATATCGGCAACTTGTCGATCTTCGGGATATTTGATTACATTAGTTCCAACATACTACTGCCCGTGGGTGGAATCTTGATTTCCATTTACGTGGGATGGAGATTCGACCGCCATTTACTGGAAGCGGAATTAACCAATAATGGAGAATTGAAACTAGGATTACTGAAACCGTTGATATTCGTCCTAAAATATGTAGCACCCCTGTTTATCCTCGTGATACTATTACACTCACTAGGACTATTCTGATTATTCTCTTAACAAGTGTAGTTTCCTAAAATTGGTTTACTAGATTTGACATTCAATAAATTGTAAAAACA